>OBLU010000069.1_pt1 | contig 89288 bp, 86 predicted proteins | sample 1518681 | NCBI WGS metagenome assembly OBLU01 (sample SAMEA3539304, study PRJEB22396) | soil metagenome | biome: tundra; feature: field; material: soil | place: USA | collected 2010-05 | depth 0.15 m | reverse complement strand
GATATACTTCATTGATAATTCCTTATTAAAAATTTACGGGATGCAAATTAGGTTATATAGAACTGGTTTTCAAGTATTTTCCCCCGGAAACAGTAAGTTTTATCTATTTCTGTTTTCCCGCCAGAATTTTGTGTATTTATCCTGACTTATAACCCCAACCGGTCCCTGATACATTCCACCATTCAGGTAACCATCATATACGCGAACAGCAACAGTATTCGGTTTACCCTGGATAATCAAAGAATCCGGTATATTATAAGCTCTGAATTTAGACCATTCCTGATCAAAGGTAGGTTTGGTTGCAAAGGAGTTTCCCAAATCTTTCCCCATATTACCCGTTGAACCAATAAGTACGCCATTTAAATAAATCTGGTCAAGATCATCGATCTTTCCGCCAAGGAATATTAACTTTTTATTTTTAAGATTGTCAGGGATAACAAATGTTTTTCTGTACCATGCAAAACCATCATAATCTTTATGCCCTTGTGTTTCCCAGTAGGCAGGCACGATTAAAGTCTCCCACTTCTTATCGGAAAAATTCTTGTCTTTAAAAGCAGCGGAATCACCCAGACTAAATTTCCATTGACCTTCAAGATTTATATCCGGCTGGAAAGATTCGATAGATTTTACAGCTATATCACCTGAAGTTATACCCCCCTCGAGCTGATCATCGTAGATTCTGACAGCGATGACATTATCTCCGTTAAAATTTATAAAATCCTGAGGACAGGGATACATTCTCATTGCATTATATGCTGTGTAATAATTCGGAGGAAAGGAACCGGAGAATCCGACAAGATGACCATTTATGTAAACCTCATCGCAATCATCTATATAACCCATGGAGAGATAAATACTTTTCCCTTTAAGATTCTGCGAAGCCTTAAAATGTTTTCTGTACCAGGCATAGCCATCGTAACCATTGAATCCTTCATTTTCCCAGGGAGACGGGACTTTAATATTTTCCCAATTTTCATCATTAAATTCAAGTTTAATCCAGTTCATATCATCGCCGATAGAAAATTTCCATTCACCTTTAAGATCTAATTCAGTTTTAAATCCAGTATCGTTATTGTTATTGTTTTTTATATGACAGCCATTCAGGAACAGAAAAGATATTGTGATAATTGCGGGTAGAATTAAGGATATCAGAATGCCCGATAACCTGATCCGTAATGAGTTCCTGTCCATATAATAAATTCTATAATTCATTTGATCAATTTATTTATTGGGCATTCTAATATCAATTTTTATAATGCTTATTCCGACATATTGTATGTTCATTGTATTACTCATTTACGCTCAAGGAGAATGAGCCGGAATTTCCGTTGATATAAGCATCATAAATACAGGTGCACATTCTTCTAACTTCAGGATTATTGTCATTTGCTGCCATTTCCTTAACTAAACCGATGCTCTTTTCGTCTCCTATTTTGAAAAGAACCAGAGCTATCAGTATCCTTGTTTTTGGATCGCTTTCTTTTTTTATCTGTTCGGTTAATGCGGGAACTGTTTCGGCTACTCTGTAATAACCAGCAAAATAAATCGAACTTCTCTTAAGTCCGCTATTTTCAGACTTTATACCCGTTTTGAGATTTTCAACTGCAATTTTATTCTTCCTGTTCAATTCAGAAGGATCATTCTTTGCGTATGCGATTGAAGAAACCATTATCATCCCCCCTATCAAAACTGCTTTTGTTAAGTTCATATTCCGTTTCATTTTGACCTCCTATAATTTTTAATTAAAGATTAAACAATCAAAGTTTCTGTATCAAAATTAGCGGAATGAGTTGTCAGCGTTGTCATTTACAAGTAAAGAATTGTAACAAATTGTCACAAGGAAGGGATTTGGGGGCGTGCCGAACCAATCAATTAATAAGTTTATAGCCAATCCCATGTACAGTTATAATTACATGCGGATGGTTAAAATCCTTTTCAACTTTCTGCCTGAGACGCAGCATAAAATTATCTACAGTTCTGGTTGTAGGAGTTTCATCATATCCCCATATTTCATTAAGCAGGTCGTCCCTGCTGACTGTGGTATTTTTCCGGTTCCATAGCAAGTGAAGAATTTCGAATTCTTTATGGGATAATTGTATGGGAGTACCTTCTTCAAAAGCATTATAAGATGGGAAATTAACATCAAGGCGACCGATCCTAATCATTTCTCCCATTTTATTATCGGAAGAAGAGTCGTCCCCTCTTCTTAAAATAGCTTTAATTCTTGCCAGGAGTTCTCTAAGACTGAAAGGTTTTGTTACATAATCATCGGCTCCAAGCTCAAGTCCGAGTATTTTATCAATTTCTTCACCCTTTGCAGTTAATAAAATAATAGGAGTATTTATTCCATTTTTTCTTGCAGTTTTACAGACATCAAAACCGGACATTTTAGGCATCATAACATCCAGAAGTACAAGATTATATTTACTGTGAAGAATCTTTTCAAGTCCCGCCTGGCCATCTTCCGCATACTCGACTTCATACCCTTCAAATTCAAGATTATCTTTTAATCCCATCCTCATGTTAGGTTCATCTTCAACAATAAGAATTCTAATCATATTGAGTTTTCCTTATTATTATTCACTTGTTTTAAATTTCAGAATAAAGCTGCTTCCGCTGCCAGGAGTACTATGCAATGTAATCTCTCCTTTATGAGCATCCATAATATGCTTAACGAGCGATAGCCCAAGTCCGGTACCTTTAGTATTATGGACATAGCTAGAAGAAACGCGAAAGAACTTGTCAAATATTTTCTTCTGGTCCTCAGCAGAAATTCCAATACCATGATCTTTAATTTTAACATAGACTAACTCGCCCATTGTTCCAGTTGACAACTCGACCTCTTTATTATCATGGCTATATTTTACGGCATTGTCTATAATATTTATAATTGCTTCAGATACAGCTTCCTTATCGGCATATATTGATGGAATGTTTTCATCAGGATGAGATATAAATTTAAACCCTTTATTCTGAAGATGGAATTTATAAGTATTAAATACTTCCTCAATTATTGTGTTCAACTGGACATTAGCAAAATTATATTTTCTTTTTCCGGCTTCCATTTGCGAAAAGTTAAGTATCCTGTTTACTATTCTGCTGAGTCTGGCTGTTTCGTGGCTGATTATATTATAGTATTCATTTTTCTTTTCTTCATTTTTAACCCTTCCCATTTCAAGGGTCTCGGCAAACATACTGATAAGAGCGAGGGGGGTTCTCAATTCATGGGATACATTAGAAATGAAATCGGATTTAATTTTAGCAAGGGCAATTTCTTTCTTAATATTTCTAAAAATAATCCATCCACCGGCAAATAGAATAATAATCAGGAGCAAAAGAAGAACGAGATTAGTTTCCGCCCTATCTTTAACAAGCGACTGAATAGTACCTCCCTTCAATACTATTCCCAAAGAATATTCAGGAAGCAGCCACAGATCTTTTTCATTCTGAATATTACTTATATTTATCCCTTCAGTAGAGTAGATGTTTTCTTTGTCATTCTTACTAAATACCGAGATGATAAATTCATTCTGACCAACACTCTGAATTTTCGGGGCCAGGATTTGTTTAACGAACAAATGCGGATCAATACCAATACCAAAAATTTCTTTCCTGTTACCTGTCTCTATAACTGATATGACCACAGATCGGTCCTTTAAGTCAATAGGGATAGGTTCAATCTTATTATAGCCTTCTTTTGAGTAGTTATATAACCTTTCTATTTTAATTTTATTAGAAACAAACTGATCACTTATTATTTTATCCAGATCAGCCGAGGTGTTTTGTTCATCTTTAAATATGGTATTTATACCTGTGCTATCGCCAAAGAATAAAAACTTAACGGAAGAATTCTGGTGAATGAATTTTCTAAGGTCTTCCTGTATGGCGATTTGGTTTTTGCTGTCTCTTATAGCCCTTACCTTTGATCTCCAGCTATTGACAATATCTTCCGAGAACTGGTTAACAGAAAACAGGATAGCCTCAACCTGGTTGTTATATATCCGTTCAATTATCCGTTCATTTGAATTAAGGGAATTGATCTCATAAACAGCAAAGAATAAAGCGGGTAAAAGGATAATAAAAATCAGAACAATTACTATTTTCCTAATACTTTTATCCAATTTGATTCGAATTATTATTCATGTTTGGGGGTATCGGCAATAAGTAAAACTTAACTGTTTTTACAAAAAAATCTTATTTGACATCTAAAACATAAACACATCCTGAATGAAAATAAAATTGTCTTTCGATTTTATTATCTTTTAGTTATATACGGAAGTTAATTCAAGGAGTCAATAAAATGAATATTAAATATAATCTATTAAAAAAATTCAGCCTTAAATACATTTATATGTTATTTGGTTTTACAGCAGCCATGGGTATTTTCTTTTTATTCACCAGCATTTGTTTTGTGCAGAATAAAAACAACGAAACTGGGTCAAGTGAAGGATTCCAGAAAATATTTTCACCACCAATTCCAGAAAAGCTTGATTTTGCAGGAGAAAATGTGCCACTGGAGAACTTTGAAGTCTTCGAGAGGATAGACAGGGAATTCATAGTAAATACATATTGGCATTCATTCACCATATTAGCTATTAAAAGAGCCAACAGGTGGTTCCCAATAATTGAGCCGATACTTAAAAGGAATAATATCCCTGAGGATTTCAAGTATGTGGCAGTTATAGAAAGCGGGTTATATAATGCAGTGTCCCCAGCGGGAGCAACCGGTTTTTGGCAAATTATGGAAAGTGTTGGAAAGAAATATGGTCTTGAGATAAAGGATGAGGTTGACGAAAGATATGATGTTGAAAAATCTACTGAGGCTGCATGCAGCTATTTAAAGGAATCTTATGGTACTTTTAAGAATTGGACATTAGCAGCTGCTTCATTCAATATGGGGATGAACGGTGTGGAGAAACAACTGGAAAGACAAAAAACAAATAATTATTATAATCTTGTTTTAAATGAGGAAACATCCAGATATATAGCTCGTATAATCGCATTGAAGGAAATATTAAAAAACCCAGAGAAATACGGTTTCTACCTTTCGATAGATCAATTGTATAAACCTATAAAGAGTTACAATGTTGAGATTACAGACGAAATAAGCAACATTGCTGATTTTGGTGTGAAATATGGGATTAATTATAAGACAGTAAAACTATATAATCCATGGTTAAGAGAAAATTCATTAGTCAACAAAAATCACAAAAGTTATTCTATTAAAATACCTGAAAAAGGGTCAATTAATTTAATTAAGTAGTGAAATTTGATTAAAAACGAAAGAAAACAGTGATAAATAAGTAAGCATAAATGATATGGAGCACAATAAATGACTTCCTTTTAATCTTACTATTGCATATTTTTGCAAGTTATATAAATAAATAGAAATGCGGCTATAATTTTTTCGTTTAAAATAGAACAATATCCAAGATTAAATTAACATTGAGGAGTTATAATTGAAAATAACCAAGCAATTTACCAACAGAGAAAGCCAATCATTAGATCAATATCTTCATGAAATTGGAAAAGTAGATCTGCTTATCCCGGATCAGGAAATTGAATTAGCAAAAAAGATTAAACAAGGCGACCAAAGGGCATTAGAAACTTTGGTGAGAGCGAATCTAAGATTCGTAGTAAGTGTTGCAAAACAGTTCCAAAATCAGGGACTATCTTTAGGTGATCTTATAAATGAAGGAAACCTTGGCTTAATTAAAGCCGGAAAAAGATTTGATGAAACCCGCGGTTTCAAATTTATTTCTTATGCGGTCTGGTGGATCAGACAGTCAATCATGCAAGCAATTGCGGAACAGTCAAGAATGGTAAGGTTACCATTAAACAGGGTTGGCGCATTAAACAAGATGGGAAAAGTTTACCGGGATCTTGAGCAGGAATATGAAAGACAGCCAAGCGCCCAGGAACTTGCCACAGAACTTGATATGAATGTTGACGAAGTAGCTTATACTCTACAGATAGCAGGAAGGCACGTTTCAATGGATGCACCGTTCGGTCCTGGAAATGACGAGAACAAAAATAGTCTTCTGGACGTACTCTTTGATGAGAAGCAACCGTCGCCCGACTTTACGTTAATGGATGAATCTTTGAAAACTGAAATTGAAAGGGCTTTAGCTACTCTTAGTGAAAGAGAAGCAAAAGTAATAAAACTTTACTTCGGTTTGAACAAAGAACATTCGGCTACACTGGAAGAAATCGGTGACAGACTTAATCTTACAAGAGAGAGAGTAAGACAAATTAAGGAAACCGCATTAAGAAGATTAAGACATGCTTCAAGAAGTAAAAATCTAAAAGCATATTTAGGATAATCATTTTATTTTATAAATGTAAAAAGCCGTCACATAAACTGTGACGGCTTTTTTATTTTCTTATTTCTGAGTCATCTTTGCTTTATACATTTCTATCTGTTGTTTCAAACCCGGATCAGAAGGATAGTAGACCTGCAACTGACGAAGTATTTCAATTGCCTTATCATACTGTTTGGTTCTATCATAAATATCTAGAAGAATCTGATATGGGTATGTATTTAACTCTGCAGAAGAGTTTTCCTTTATTGCCTCCAAAGCTTCTTTCTCAATCTGCTTTGCAAATTTAGCATATTTGTCAAATGCACCTGCAGAATAATACATTTTGCTTACATCATAAAGAACCCTATAATCCATTTTTCTAAACGAACTTGGCATCAACTGTTCCATTTTATCAAGAATCTCAATGCTTTTAGTATTTTGGTTTTGCTGCTGGTAAAATGCGGCGAGCCGTGCAAATGCCATCCTGTAGTTCTGCAGCAATCTATCCTGATTATCATCGAAGTAAACAGATAGATCATTTATTCCTCTGAATTTAAACCGGGGGTTATATTCCGTACTGTAACCCGGATTAGGATCTAATAATTCTTTTCTCATCACCGGTTCATTAATAAATTCCTGATTAGATTTTTTCCTATCGGGAACCAGTTTGTAAGCAAGCCCCTCAAGTTTTAAATAATTATCAAGACCATCAAAACAATCATTAGAACATGTGAGAGCAAAATAAACAGGATATTTCCAGTTATTGGCTTCAACTATTTCCTTAACCATAATATCCTGGACTCTTATTGCAGTAACAGAACCATAATTAAGAGTAGGATTCATGGTATAAGTTAATTTACCAGCATTTATCAATGAAGTATCTGTAGTTCCAAACTCTTTGAATACTTGAGGCGGAACCGGTAAGTCAAAAGTAGCTGCTTTAAACTGTTCCTGGTTAATCGGTTTGGTTATTTCTTCATCAGAAATCCTGATCGGCACTTTATATGCCCCCCAGGGTTCCTGATGTTTTAACTGCATAATATACCAGTCAGTATTAATCAAACTGAGGTTAGCAATCCTAATATCTCTCCTTATGCCTTCAACATCCTGCAGATACCAAAGAGGAAATGTATCATTATCTCCATTAGTGAAGAGAATTGAATGAGGTGCACAGCTTTGAAGAAGGTTATATGCAAAATCCCATGGCATCCAATTTTTTGATCTGTCATGTTCATTATAATTTGCCTGAAGCATACGGGCAGGAATAAGCAAAAACCCTAAGGCTAATATCGCATAGGTTACTCCCTTTTCCATACTCTGTCTGTTCAGTTTCTTTTTTGCATACTCTATCAATTCCCTTATCCCTATGGCTATCCATACTGCATACACAAATCCAATCGAGGCAAGGAACTTATCCCTTTCCCTCGGCTGGGGTTCCTGCTGGTTCTGGTAAAATGCAAACAAGTAGGAGCAGAATATGAACAAAAACATATAGGCCATAGCCATCTTCCAGTCTCTCCGGAAGTGAAAGAATATTCCTATCAGACCTATGAAGAAAGGGATTCCCCAGAAGGTGTTATGGGATTCCCCGTTATTATCTCCGAACTGGAGATTAAATGGTTTCCCTACTGCATTTCCTACTGAATTAAGGAATTTACCGAAGTTTATTCCTGAGTCCTGGTTCCAGGATTCACGACCTCCATACTGCCAAAGAAGATATCTTGTCATCATGTGGTTCATCTGGTAGCGCCAGAAAAAGTCAAGGTCACTTGTATAGTTTGTATATATTCCCTGCTGGTGAGGTTCAGGGGAAAACCTTCTCTTGAAAGAAGGCCAGTCGCCATACTGATCCCTGTTAAGATAGGATATCAATGCTGTGAAGTTCTTTGGAGCATTCTCATTCATCGGGGGATCCTGATTTGCCCTGATTATTATTGTTGTATAGGATGTATAGCCTATAAAAATAAGCAGAATTGACATTGCTGCTATATATACATATGTATGCTTGTTCTTTACCGACCAGTAGATTGCAAAACTTAGTACCCCTACTATTATTGCTACCAATAATACTGCCGTGGAAATGCTATTTGATGCAAGATTATCCATAAGCTGGGGGATCATCTTCACTATGCCCGGGTATAATATATACTTTACCGCAACACCTATTATTATGGCTACATAGATAGAGTTCCTTGTAAATACTTTTCTCCAGAATATTCCCATTATCACTGCGCTTACTCCTAGCAAGGTCATAAGGAATTTTGTATCAAATGCCTTATACTCTTCGGGAGTTGGGGAATTTGTCCCAGTCTCATTGGCCCAGAGCATAAAGGCTATAAGAATAAGCAAGGCTGCATGACCCAGGAATATGTAGGTTGATTTTCTATAATCCTCCTCATTATCTACGAACTTACGCACCATGATGATCATTATTATTGGGATTATGGCAAGAATTCCATACATACGAAGTGTTATTGATATGCCCATCAGATAGGCGATCATGAAGATATATTTTGTGTTATCGGGGCTGTCTGCCTTCTCATTCCAGAGCATTCCAAAATATATGATTGCTGCAAACACTACCGTATTTGTGGCATAGATTTCTGTCTCCGTTCCGTTAAACCAGAAGGAATGGCTGAATGAAAATGCAAGTGCGCCTATAGCTGCAGAAAGATAGGTGGTAAGAGCATCGCTAAGATTTTTATATTCCCTACCGCGGTAATTTTCCATAAGCTTAACCATTATGAGGAAAAGCAGAAGAGAGGATATCATGCTGGTAAAGACTGATAAAAGATTGGTTCTGAGACCAACATTATCCGCTATGGGAAGCATGGCAAAAAATCTGCCGATAAGATTAAAAAATGGGGCTCCGGGGGGATGGGCTACCTGCATCCAAACGGCGGCGGCAGAACATTCGCCACAGTCCCAGAATGAAACCGAGGCTTGTACTGTCATTGCAAATACAATCCCTGTTATTATTGCTATTAAAACTGCAATAATGTTCTGATATTTTTTATAATTCATCGTTCTCCTAAAATTAAAAGACAAAACAGGTATAAAATTGATAGAAGTAATAGAATAATATAACCTTTTAAAATATTAACTTTTTAGTCAGTTTACAAAACAAAACGACATCTCCTGATGTGACATTTACGTTTTATAGGATAGGTTTCAGCGGGTAAATTCAGAAGGTTAATAATTTGAATACCCAAACCCGTATAAATATTTAGTAGAGACTCCCCAGGTGAAATTTCCATAAGCATTCATTATTTTGAGGGGGTCCAGTGTTGTTCATTATTTAATGAAAAAAAAAGCTGCCTCGAAGCAGCTTTAATATTTATTCTCTTCTTCTATTATTATATTTTCTAGGTGGACGGGGGTAATTATTTTTATTAGGCTCGATCTTTTTAGCTTCCCTTTCATATGGTGGCGGTTGTTTAAGAAGCTCTTCCGGAGGATTGATACAGACAAGGGGCTTACCAATTAATTCCTCGATAGCGGGAATGCTAAATGAATCATCCTCTGTAGCAAAGCTGATCGAAATACCAGTAGCTCCAGCTCTGCCCGTCCTGCCAATCCTATGGACATAATCCTGCGGATCGCCCGGAAGAGAGTAATTTATTACATGGGAGATGTTATCAACATGTATACCTCTACCTGCAACATCAGTAGCAATAAGAACTTTAACAGCATTGGATTTGAAATTATCGAGCACTTTAATTCTTTTGCGCTGATCGACTTCCCCGGATATAATTTCACATTCTATTCCATTCCTAAAAAGTTTCCTACCGAGGTCCCGAACTTCATCTCTTCTATTGACAAATACCAGAATTTTACCTGGCTTTTCTTTCATTAGAATATTATAAAGAAGGTAATATTTTTCACGGGAAGTAACTATATAAACGATCTGTTCAATACTTTTAACGATCAATTCATCAGGTTCAATTTCCACGGAAAAGGAGTCCTTTGTCCAGGTACCAGCAAGATTTCTAACATCTGTATTGATTGTAGCGCTAAAGAAAAGGGTCTGTCTTTCTTCTTTTGGGGGGCATACACGGACAATTTTCTTAACATCGGGAATAAATCCCATATCAAGCATACGGTCAGCTTCATCAAGAACAAGAGTATCAACTTTATTAAGATGGAGTTCTTTTTTATTGATAAAATCGATTATACGACCAGGAGTACCAATCAATATATCAACAGTTTTATTAACCAAATAATTGCGCTGTTTATTATAATCCATACCGCCGAAAACTGTAAGAATGTTGATATCCAGATATTTTGAAAGGAGAAGAGCATCCTGGGATATCTGCATTGCAAGTTCCCTTGTAGGAGCAAGGACGAGCACTCTGGGAGAACCAAGTCTTCTTTTTTCTGTGCTTTTATTACGGAGAATTCTAGTTAAAGATGTAATTAAGAAAGCTGCTGTTTTACCGGTACCTGTCTGTGCCTGCCCAATAGCGTCCTTGCCTTCAAGACCCTTACCCAGTATCTCCATCTGGATTGGGGTGCAATATTGAAAATTGAGGTCAAAGATAGCATGCATGATCTCCTCAGGAAGATCAAAATCCTCGAATCTTTTTTTCCCTTCAACTACAGGAACTTTAAATTCATCCGGATTCCATTTGACTGTTACCTTTGCCGTTGGTTTTGGAACAGGTTTGGAAGTAGATGTTGATTTTGCGATAGAAGATGGTTTAGCTGGCGATACCTGCTTAGAGGGATCATTCTGCTGTGGTTTTCTATATGGAGATCTGACCGGAGTATAGCCTCTTGGATTAGAACCCTTATAGTTCGGATTTACATAAGGTCCCTTTACTCCCCCTCCAGATTTTACAATTTCACTTTTTTTGTCCAGATCTTTTTTATGAACGGATTCCTTTTTCTTTTCAATTTCCCCTGCTTCTTTTTTCTTTGTAGATGATTTCCCCTGTAGTTTCCTACCTATCAGCCTTAATAATTTTAGTACCAAAAAATCCTGCCTTAATTAAAATAAATACATGGAAGGCTTGCACCCACCAATTTTAGTAGTAGAAATATAAAGAAAAAGAAGATCAGATACAGTTTAATTACATTTCTGATTTTGATGAAAATGGGATGTATCAGCTACCTTTTTCTACTTTTACATTTGCATCTTCAATCATAACCTTATAAGTATAACCAGCACCAAAATCTTTATTTGTGGCAACCTTACCTTCAACAGTTATTATTTGTCCCACGGAAGTCTGATCTTTGCTTGTCACCATTAAATCGTAACTGTTTCCTGATCCTGTGCCATCCTGAATATGAATCCAATTCCTGCCCATAATTTCCGGGTTATATTTTACAACTTTACCCCTGATCTTTATAATTTTGCCATTAAGCTGGTCCATTGTATTATAAATCTGCTCTACCGTTTTACCGTCTTTAATATGTTCAATTTTAACATCCAATTTAGGAGTGGACATTACCTGCGAATGAGCAGTTTTAGGATCAACAACAGGAGGAGCAGAATTAGGATTATTCATGTTATGGGGAGTCTTAGTAATATCATCTACAAAAAGAACAGATTCAAAAGTTCTATTAAGCGTAGTGCTATGGAAATTCTTCATTTCCATACTCTTGGTATAATATAAAATATCACCTTTGGCGGCTTCAAGCCGTTTTGCAGCGATCCAATATTTAATCCCATCTTTTTCACTTACCTGAAAGTATGAATAATCGGAAGCGTCAATCCTATCTTCAACTTTGACCACATGAGCTCCTGCGAGGGTATTAACTTCGGGAATTTTTTCTTCCTTTTTTTCACAGGCAGAGAGTAAGAATAATGACAGCAGGGCAAGAAGGAATAAAGAACTTCTCATACAGATACTCCATATTTATAAATAATCATTAATAAATATATGAAAGTGAAATTGAAACTCCGAAGCAAAAATATACCCAGAATAGGCTAGTATTTAATCATATCATCAATTTTTAACATTAAATAGGACATAATTATACGAAATCATAAGTAAAACAGTGCAGTAAAGTGCACTAAAAGTTGTCTATTGCCCACATAATGGACACATTAGCCCTATTAAAATAATATGTGGTTGAAATGCCGGATCGAATAGCTTTTGGAAGAAAATAAAGGATTACATTATAAGGAAATAACAGGCAGAAGTTTTCGGGAATTTATTTCTTTGTTATAAAGAACGGACTCGAGGAACAATCCAGAAGGAGGAGCAGTAAACTTAGCAGGTTCAATACTTTTATTATTTAAGTAAAAGAGAAGATCTTTTTCAGTCTTTTTTCCCCGCCCGATTTCAACAAGAAGACCTACCATTCTTCTAACCATTTTCCAGAGGAAATGGGAACCGGTAATACGAATTAAAACGATATTTCCAACTTCAACCATCTCAATATTGTTTATAAGTACCTTGGGGGATTTTTCTTCTTTATCTTCATCAGAGAAGGAAGTAAAATCGTGCATGCCTATAAAATTAAATGAAGCAGAACTCATTAAATCAAAATTAAGATTATCTTTAATCCACCAGACATAGTTCTTCCCGAAAGCAGTTCTTCTTCTAGAAACCTGATAAATATAACTCCGCGAGAAAGCATCATGCCGGGCGTGGAAATTACTATTTATTTTCTGAACATCAAGGATGTTAATATCATAAGGGAGGAGATCATTAAATTTCATTCTGATGAATTCAGGAGCAAGCATAGTTTTTACTTCGAGATGAGCAACCTGGCAAAGAGCATGGACACCGCTGTCAGTTCTTCCAGATCCCTGGAGGTCAAATGTGGAAGTTTTGAATATTTCGTTACCTGCATTGATCAAAGTACCCTGAATGGTTTTAGCATTTAGCTGCCTCTGCCAACCGCTATAGCGGGTCCCTTCATATTCTATATATAATTTAAACCTTGCCATTGTTTAAAACGTATTGTCAATTGAATTAAATGCAAAACCTGATTTATTATTCATTTAGCCGCACTTCTTCTTCCGCATAATCATCCGGAGTTTCACAGATCCGGACTTTGACGGATTTAATATTTGAAGGTAGATTGGAGTTTTTTATTTTCTCGAGAAAATAGGAGCATATATTTTCCACCGTAGATTGAAAGCCAGCAACAACTTTTTTAGAATTTATTTTAGTAAGGAAATCGAGCACTTCGTGATCATCTTTATATACAAGGAAAGCATGGTCGAGTTCTTCGACAATAGGGTTAATGATTTTTTTAAGCTCAAAATAGTCGAGGACCATTCCATTCTTTTCAACATTCCCTTCAAGTTCGACAATCATTTTATAAGAATGACCATGAATATTTTTGCAATTGCCAAAATGTTCAGGAAGGCGATGTCCCATTTCCCAAGAAAATTCTTTAGCAATTTTCATTATACCCCTCTCTCTTCCGGTTTCCATATAAATTTATGCAACTGCAACTGAAATCTAACATCTAATTTATCCTCCAGAATCCAATTAACCAATTCAACTGGGAGCAATTTACCAAAAACCACTGAAAACAAAATTTCAATTTTTTTATCAAGGGCATATTTTTCAATAATATCTTTAGACCATAGATAATCTTCCCTGCTACCGATTACAAATTTAACCTCATCCTCTTTTTTAAGAAAGTTAATATTCTCATATATGTTTTTCTTCAGCATACCGCTTGAGGGAGTTTTAAAATCCATAATTATCTTCACCCTCGCGTCGATATTTTTTATAGGCAAGCTACCACCTGTTTCGAGGAGAACCTCGAAGCCACAATCCGCAAGTTGTTTCATAAGTATAAGGGATTCCTCCTGAACTAAGGGTTCCCCGCCAGTAATTTCGACAAGAGAGCAATTATATTCATGGACTTTCTGAATAATATCTCCGATACTGAGGTCATTACCTTCAAAAAAGGCATATTCCGTATCACAGTAAGTGCATCTTAAATTACAATAAGTAAGACGGATAAAGACACAAGGAAGTCCAGCTTTAGTACCTTCCCCCTGTATAGAATAGTAAATTTCGTTGATTTTGAGCATATTTGTGCATAATTAAGAGGCAAATTTAATAAAGAAGTTGTTGACATCAAATTCTATAATAACTATATTTAAAGTCAATTTTTAATTATTTCTTAAAAGGTTTTATTTAATGGCTAACCATAAATCGGCAAAGAAGAGAATACGTACTACCGCGAGAAGAAGAATAGTAAATCAAATGTCAGAATCGAAAATAAAGACTTCTATTAAGAAAGTTCTATCAACTACCGATAAAGCCGAAACGGAAAAATTATACAAAGAAGCAATTGCTATTTTAGACAGAAGCTCTGTAAAAGGGAAATTACCTAAGAATAATGCCTCAAGGAAAAAAGCTGCTTTGACAAGACATTTAAATAGTTTAGCTACAGTTACACCCTAACATTTTCAAATTAAATGATTTTCAATAAGTAAAAAAGCTCTTGTTAAGAGCTTTTTTACTTTTAGGATTCACAAATCTTCAATAATATCAATCCCCTCAGGTGCGGGGATATAAAAACGAATCGGTTGAACAGATCCATTCTTCCTAACAAAACGCTTCACTTTTTTCCTGATAATTACACAATGCTCAATAAACACACTATCTTCGATTAATGATCCGAAAATATATGATGTTCCTTTTATCAGGACATCTGAGCCGATACGAAGAGGAAATTCATTACTACCTGTAAGGCGAACGCTTGATTCTATTCTTGTACCGTTTCCTATTTCAATATTTCCCTTTATAGTATTTCCCCAGAGGATTTGAACATCATCGCCTATTTTCATAGTCTGATCCGGAAAAGCAGATATCTGAACATCCTTCCATATAACGACATTCTTTCCTAACCGGATATCGCCTTCAATTAATGAATTCTGTTTAAATTCATTATTGTAATTCAACCGGACTCCTTTACCGATATAGACTCCCTTACCTATAGTGATATCGAGAGGAATATTTAGTTTATCAAGTTCAATTATCTGATCAATAACTGATTCGTGGATAAAAAAATCATCCGGATCATCTATTTCTATTATATCTTTTAACCTATTATAATTATGCACACGGGCAACGGTTTCCATTTCTTTAAGAACGGATTTATTATTAAAGCCCATAACTACATGTTGGTCGGAAGGACTAACGGCCATAACGGAAAAATTATTTTTATTAAAAAGAGATATAAGGTCGGTGATATAAACTTCTCCCTGAGCATTATTGCTGGAAAGATGACTTACCAGATCAATAAGGATTTTATAGTTAAATGCATAAACACCAGAGTTAAACTCATTATTCCCGATAAGTTCATCTTTAGTGAAGGAATAGACCCTGCCATTAAAATTTACGTTATACGGCTGATCCGGGGGAAGTGCCATTATATCTTTATATTCCATAATTTCAATTACCCGGCCATTATCCTTTCCGGAAGATTTTCTATTTTCATCCTTTTCTTTAACCCTGAGTATTCTCCCATAATGATTATCTAATGGATCTCCTTCATAAATACCCGTAAGGACCATCATATTGCTTCCAGAGTTAATAAAATCCTTTCTAAACCGGGACATAGTGTCCGGATCGATCAACCCCATATCACCGGGCAGCACATAAATATTACCATTAAAGTTTTTGTCATTTATTTTTCCAAGTGCAATCTGAAGCGCATGTCCTGTGCCATTCTGAAATTCCTGATAGGCATAACCTGTAAATTCTCTTTTACCGAGAACCTCCATTACATCGATAGCTTTTATACCAACAACTACAATTATGCTAATATCTTTAATTCCATCACGACAAGCACTATAAACTCGTTCTACAGTTGGGACATCCCATATCGTATGAAGCATTTTGGATAAGTGGGACTTAATTCTTTTACCGTGTCCAGCAGCGAGGATTATTGCAATCTCATTTCCCTTATAATTAAGAGAGGAAGAAAGTTTGTCAGCAATCTCATAAACCCCATTATTTACTGGTGTATCCATCTATAAACTCCCATGAAATTAAATCAACAAAAGTTAAAAATTCAGATAATAAATATAAGTCAAAGAATTCCTAATGTATTCAAAAAGTAGTAGTTTTGTAAAAATATTTCTAAATAATGAGAGGATAACCAGAATGGGGAAATTAGTACACCACATAATTATTTTATTGTTACTGTGTACAATATCCCAAGCTCAGGATAAAGGTTATGGAATCGGAATAATTTTAGGAGAACCTTCAGGGTTAAGTGGAAAATACTGGTTGAACAGCACAAATGCACTTGATTTCGGATTAGGATTTTCGTTTACCAATTTTAATAACAGCAGGATACAATTAAACTGCGATTATTTATGGAATAATTATAATTTGTTAAAGACCTCAGAAAAGTTTGTAATATATTATGGTCCCGGAATAAAAATTTTAACGGGAGGGAGCAATGATGCAAAGCTAGGGGTTCGAGGTGTTGCCGGAGTTGGATGGTTTATTAAAGATGCGCCACTTGATGTATATTTTGAGATAGCTCCCGTTGTTTACCTGATTCCGGGAACAATATTAAAAATCGATGGGGGAATAGGGGCAAGGTATTATTTCTCTGATTAATTAAATATTCCAAGAGTAAACGAAAGGACATTCTAAATAATTCATCTATTTTCATTATGTATTTTAAACAGAATAAACGGATGAATCAAAAATAGCCAAAAGAAAAACGAAAACTATAGAAAGAACAACTGATGTTATAAAACCAGCGGTAAACGCTGATAGTATCAATCCTATGAGTGATATGAAAATGCCCGGATTACATATATCGTTAAGTTTAAAAGAGATGTTCCCATAAAAAATAATCAGGAAGATTATTAACAGAAAAGTTATTAAACCCGGGATACCTGATTCAAAATAAACCTGCAGAAAATCATTGTGCCAACCTGCAACTCCCTTATCATTAAATTCATTTTTATAAGGGAAAATCTGTTGGAATGTTCTTGGCCCAAATCCCTGAAATGGATGTTTTAACATTAGTTCAGCGGCACCCTTCCAGATTATATCCCTGTCTGATAAAGTACTGGGATTAGTCATCCTGTTGGCTATTTCTTTCTTATTATTTTCAAAAGAGAGATATGATATTAAACCAGCTATTATAATTATCATTAAAAAATTTAATACGCTTATCCTTTTCATAAATAATGAAAGGAAAACCATGATGGCTGCAATTAAAATATTTGTTCGACCCATAGAAGTAATCAGTCCGATCACAATTATAATAATTGAAGTAATCCGGATCTTCCCGCTAATAATATTTTGGGGTATTAATAACAATATAGGTAAAACGATAAGCAAATAAGATGAAAAGACAGTATAGCTTGATGAAAACGATTGAGCTCGATCTACCAGATGAAAATTGAACAGAGCAATCCCCGTTAATGAACTTAACACACCCCCTGCTAGAAAGTATTTAATTACTTTACTGGTTAGTTCCTTAGTCGTTGATTTAAAATAGAACTGAAGAGAAAGAAAAGAAGCATAAAACAACGCTTCTTTATAAAAAATCTGAATGCTAACTGAGGGATATTGGGAAAAAATAACGGCTATGATCCTTATTATACCCCATATTATTATTGCAAGTGTAAACAGATCAAAAGCTTTTCTTTTTTCACTATTTTTTTCAAAAATCCAAAGTATAAAAATAATTGCAAATAAAAGTTGCATCAGAAACAAAGAAATAACGAATGTACAGGAAGCTACTCCAATAAGAATAGTAATATGTTTAAGATTAAACCGGCTTACTGGCATTTTAATCCCTGAACTGCATTTCATAAAATTTGCGGTAGAGACCCTTTTCGTTTTGAATTAAATCAGCATGAGTACCATACTGTACTATCTTGCCCCTGTCGAGGACAATTATTCTATTGGCATTCCTAATTGTACTTAGTCTATGTGCAATAACGAAAGTAGTTCTGTTAATCATCATTCTTTCAATTGCTTCCTGCACAAGAAGTTCCGATTCATTATCAAGAGCAGAAGTAGCCTCGTCAAAGATCATGATCTCGGGATTTTTTAAGAGCGCTCTTGCGATAGATAAACGCTGGCGCTGACCACCGGATATTTTCACCCCACGTTCTCCTATAACAGTATCATAACCATTGGGCATTTCCATAATAAAATTATGAGCGTTAGCAGTTTTAGCAGCATCAACAATTTTATCTAAAGGGAATTCTGTCAGGCCATATGCAATATTATTCTTGATAGATTCATTAAACAGAAAAGTTTCCTGCGTGACTATTCCCATAAGACTTCGTAGGTCTCCAATATTTATTGTTTTAATATCAAGATTATCAAGCAAAATTAAGCCAGAAGAAGGGTCGTAGAAACGAGGTATTAAATCCACCAAGGTTGACTTCCCACCCCCAGAAGGGCCGACAAATGCAAGGATTTCCCCTTTGTTTACTTTGAATGAAATATCGTCCAGAATCCGTTCATTTGAATCCTCATATTGAAAAGAAACATTACGGAATTCAATTAAATCTTTAAAGTATTTTATTTCGGCAGGTTTATCTGTATTTTTAATAGCAGGTTGTGTGTCAAGAATTTCAAAAATACGGTCAGCAGCAGCGCTCGATTCCTGTATCCTGTTATTTACACTACTTAATTCTTTAATAGGGGGCATTAATTGAAAAATGGCAAGAAGGAATCCAATGAATTCACTTCCGGTTAAAACTTTAGACTGAAGAACGAGAATACCGCCATAATAAATTATAACAACCCCGACGACAACACTTAATGTTTCCGTTATGGGTGAAGAGGCGTTTCTGATTCTAACAACTTTAATAATTAGTTTAAGGAACCCATGTGTTTGATCCATGAACTTTTTGTTCTCGTATTTCTCCATACTAAAAGCCTTAACTATTTTTACACCCGAAATAGTTTCCTGAAGAATACTTGTTATGTCCGCCATTTTAGATTGTATAGTTGTGCTGTATCTCCTTAGCTTAAACCCGATCCAGGTAATAATTAGCATAATAAAAGGAAGTACGATAAGAGAAAGAAGAGTAAGCCGCCAACTAATGCTTACCGCAATGCCCAAGAAAACAAGAATGTTCAGCGGTTCACGGATTAAATTAAGGAAAGTTGCGGATATACTTGCCTGTACCGCGGTTACGTCATTTGTTAAGCGAGAAATCAGGTTCCCGACTCTTTCCTGCTTGAAATAACTCATTGGCAGCTGGTGAAGATGTTTGTATGCATCATCCCTTAAATCTGTCATTGAGGCATTCTCTGTATAGGCAAGGAAATATGCCTGCAAATAGCCAAAGATATTTTTAAGAAGAAATGAAACCAATACAAGCAAACAGATATTAAAAAGAGCATGCATCTTATCGCCGTTTTGAACAAAATGGTTAAATGAAGATGAGATATCATCTTTTAACTTAATTATCCATTCAGGTAAAATTGCCATAGTCTTATTTACAGCAGAAGTCTGGCTTATAACATCCTTTTTTGCTGATTCATTAAATAACGTATCCAGCAGAGGAATAGTTAAATAAATAGATATTCCATTAAGAAGGGCGAACAGAACTGTACAAATTATTGACAACAGGAGGTGTTTCCAGTAAGGTTTAACGTATTCTAATATTCTTATATAAGTTTTCATTCTATTAATTAGAGGTTAGATTTTTGTCAGTTATTGCAGATTTAATTTAAATTCAAGGTATTTTGACATTAAATTCAACTAGAGCTATTTTAGTAAACAACTTTTCCTTAGTAAATTTAACTATATATATGATGCTTACAAACGGAACTTAGTTTATTTTTTCTGTTTTGTATGTTCGTAAGTCTTCTAAATTAACAATATATAAAGACAAATGCGGATGGCTCGCAGCTATACGAAATCTGAATCAGATTACTCTCATATGAGAAAAATTCTGATTATTCGTCTCGGTAAAATCGGCGATATTGTTGTAACTTCTTTCGTATTTGAGATAATTAAATCCAATTATCCCCAAATAGATATTTACCTACTCACTTTAAAATCAAACCAGGATGTACTTAAATTTAATCCGAGGCTCAAAAAAGTTTTTTATTCCAAAAATAATGTTATGCTATTCTGGAATCTTCTGAAACTTAAGTTCTTTAATTTCGATCTTTTACTTGATTTTAATGATAACCAGTCTACAACCAGTTCTTTGATCTTCCGATTCCTGAGAGCTAAGTTCAAAGCAGCTTATAATTTCAAGAATTATAAGAATGTCATCGATATCGAAATAAACCCGTTAGCCAAAAACGAATCGCATATTATTGAAAGGACGAAAGATTTTTTACTTCAGATGGGAATTCCAATAGACAATGGCAAGATAAAGCCATTTTTCTATCTAAATCCTTCTGTTTACACCGATATAAAGAAAGAGAAGGAGGAGAATGAAATAATGGTTGCAATTAATCTTTCGGCAGGAGCAAAAATAAGATATTGGGAAAAGGATAAATGGATTGAATTGCTTAAACTTATTTTAAAGGAATATCCATCATTCAAATTATTACTTCTCTCAACTCCTCAGGATGAACGATTAAGAAAGGAGATACATTCAACCCTTATCCAAACCAAGCAACCAGCCTTTAAAAATTTAACTATCCAGCATTTTGCAAGTTATATTCAAATATCGGATATTTTGATTTCGCCAGACACAAGCGCTATACATATAGCTTCAGCTTTAGGAATTCCCACAATAGCCATGTATCCGAATTATGAATCAAATTATGTAAGCTGGCAACCATACAAAATTCCTTTTCGATCGATTAAAAGTGGTACCGAATCAGTTAAGCAGATTTCTGTAAAAGAAGTATTTGGTGCATTCCAAAGTTTAGTAATCGAAATTAATCTTTAAAGGATTTTCTAGGTTTCAGTTAATTTCTTTTTAGGAGAGTTTTGCAATTCCCAGATTTTTACATAAAAGAATATTTCATTTTTTACAATCATTAGGACAAATATTTTTTCCAAACTGATTTTATTATTCTCCTGTTCCGGAAATTTTAAGAAAAAAAGTAAGAATTATATTTATTAAACTCATGAAATATTTCCATAATGGACTATAGATGAACAACATTAAAACTATTGAACCATAAATTCCAAGGTTCAGGAGCGAAGCAGTAAATTTAGACGGAAACAGATCGAATAAAATATGGGAACCGTCAAGAGGCGGTAACGGAAGGATATTAAATGCAAAGAGGAAAATGTTGAGAAAAACTCCATACCAGAAGAAATTTACTATCTGGATATGATATTCTGAATTCCAGCTAGCAGACAATCTAAAAAGAAGCAGAAATATAAATGCAAGAATAAGGTTTGATAAAGGACCGGCAAATGAAACAATTGCATCATCGCGAAAAGGGCTGCCGAAATTTTTCCGATTTACCGGAACAGGTTTAGCCCAGCCAATTAATGCAAAGCCGGTTGCAAATGAAGCAATAGGCATTATTATGGTTCCGACCAGATCAATATGTCTTATGGGATTAAGAGAAAGCCTTCCTTGTTTTTTAGCCGTATTATCGCCAAGTATTTTAGCTGATAAAGCATGGGCAAATTCATGGAAAGTAATAGAAATAAAGAATACGGGTAAAAATGTTAAAAATGATACTAGTCTTTCGCTAATCTGGAAATTTTGCAATTTACCCTCTCGGATGAAAATCTTTATGAACTTGTTTAATATAATCCCTGTCAATATGTGTATATATCTGAGTAGTAGATATATCCGCATGACCGAGCATTTCCTGTACCGCTCTCAAATCGGCACCTCCTTCTATAAGATGAGTTGCAAATGAATGACGGAACGTATGAGGATGAACAACTTTATTAATGCCGGCTTCTTTAAAATACCTGTCTGTTATTTTCCATATACCCATTCTGGAAAGTTTTGTCCCTCGGGTATTAAGAAAGACATAATTTTCGCTTAATGTTCTTTTTACCAGCAAAGGTCTGCTCTCAGCCAGATACTTCATTATCCAACTTACGGCACTTCTACCGACCGGAATTAATCTTTCTTTTGATCCTTTTCCAAACACACGAATAATTTCTTCGTTAAAATAGAGGTTAGATACTTTAAGGTTTATAAGTTCCGAAACCCTAAGACCGCAAGCATACATAATTTCGAGAATAGCTTTATCCCGCAGGCCAAGTTTTTCCTTTGGATCAGGTTTTGACAAAACAGCTTCTATTTCAGGAATGGTTAAAACTTCCGGGAGATTTTTTTTACGTCTAGGAGCTTCGATTTTATCAACAGGGTTTCTTGTAATATAATTATTATGAATCAGGTATCTAAAAAATCCTCTAAGGGAAGAGAGGTACCTGGCAGCAGAGCTGCCGGTAAGCTCCAATTCAAACAGGAGTTCAAAGAAGGATGAGACATGGTTATAAGAGATTTTTTCGGGATCGTCTATATTAAAATCATTTTTAAGAAAGGTTATAAAAGCAGATAAATCATTTTTATAAGAAATGATTGTATTTTCAGATAGATTTTTTTCAAGCCTAAGAATATTCAGATACTCTCTTAAAAAGAGGTTCATTTCTTTTTTTCATTCCCATATGTTCCCATCTCCATCTCATCCTGCTTTGGATATTTGATCCTCTTATGATGCTGTCCGATCAGGATACTAATAAAAGCCTCTTTTATTTTTGATATATCGCTGAAAGTTACTGGGGATTCGTCAAGCTGACCTGTTTCAATCCTATCTTTAATAATATTATCAATCACATTTTCCATATTTTCGGCGTTAGGATCGTCGATTGACCTAACAGCAGATTCACAACTATCTGCAAGCATTACAATTGCGGTTTCCTTTGAGTTGGGTTTGGGGCCGAGGTAGCAGTAATCATGCAAATTAACGTTATCTTTCCCATAAATTTTTTTTGCTTTATCATAGAAAAAAGATATTACAGTTGTACCATGATGCATTGGTATGAAATTAATAATCTCATCAGGAATTTTATGCTCCCTAGCTAATTCAATCCCTTCATTCACGTGTCTTCTAATCAGATTAGCACTTTCTTCGGGAGTGAGGTTTTCGTGTAAATTCTGATTATTCAACTGGTTCTCTACAAAGTTCTGGGGTGTAATTATTTTACCAATATCGTGGTAATAAGCCCCAACTCTAGCAAGCAAAGTATTAGCACCAATTCGTTCTGCAGCAGTTTCTGCAATAGAACCCATTGTCATAGAATGATTAAAGGAACCTGGAGCTTTACGAGCAAGTTCTTTTAACAAAGGACGGTCGAAATTAGATAATTCCAATAAAGTAAGGTCAGTAGTAATATTAAAGATTCTTTCGAAAAAGATCAGAAGACCATAGGTAAGAACGGGGCTGACTAGGGCATTAGAACCAGCAAAAGCAACTTCGAGTAAGATGGTTTCTGATGAAGCAAACTGTTCGAGTCCGAATGCAAAAATGGAAATTACATAACCCAAAAAAATGAAAAGAAACGACCGGAAAATCTGGGACCTGTTTTTAATATCCCTAACCGTATAAACGGACAATGCTCCGGCAATAATATTCATTGCAGTGAAAGAATAATCATTTCCCCTAAGTGCTCCTATTACGAGTGAGAAAATAATCGTGGTATAGAATCCCATCCTTGAATCAAAAATAATGGTCATGAGCATCGAGGCAACGGGAATAAAAATAAGGAAATAAACCGGCACAGGAAGACTTAGCAGATTTGTTAAAAACGTTATAAAAGCAAGAAAGATAAGAGTGCTTGCCATTAATAAGAGCTTGCCATTATCATAAAAGATTTTTTTTCTGAAGAGGAACAGATAAATGATAAAGATTGCGAGAAGAAACGAGATATGGAGAAATTTACCAATAGATTGAAGGAAAGATTCTCCCAGACCGATTTTTTCGCCTTTTGCTTTTTTATAAGATTGAATCTTTAGCCACGCATCTTTAAGAACCCTGTCATGTTTTCCTATTATTCTTTCATTTTCATTTACAATACCGACATATTTGGAAACATTCTCTTTCGATTGCTGAATTTCCTCCTGTGTTAATTTGGCGTCATATGTCATGTTAGGAAAAACGAAATGATCTGTGTATTCAATTAAAGCAGATTCAAACTCCTTCCGATAATTCCTGCTGTAAATATTTCTATTTATGATTTCTCTTGCCTGGTCTAACGTAAGAGAACCATTTATCTTTTCAATTTTATCAACACTACCAATTCTAACAGCAATACTATCCAAAACCATATTATCCGATCTGATAGTTATATTGCTGCCTGCGTATTCATTTCTTAATATTTTCTGCACCTCAGAGAAAAACTGTAGAAGGTTTTCCTTATTGCCTGAGGTCCTACTTTTTTCAATGGTCCGCAGATTCTTTAATTCTTCAAAAGAACTGTTACTTAAAAATGTCTGGTTATTTATTGAAGTATCAGAACCAAAGCGATCCAGTAAATTAAGCAGAAAGGCATTATAAGATTTCAAGGAATCAGAAATTAAGTAAAGGACATTGTCCTTTTGAGTAAAGATAGGATATACAGCTTTTGCAGCTTCATTTAATTCTCTTTTATAGACTTCAGGGTCTTTATAGACTGGAAAACTAAGAGATGCGATAAGATCATCATGAATCCATATAGATCCAACGGACACATCTGATTCAATAGATTCCCCTTTAGGAAACATTAAGACAATAAAGATGACAGTAAACAGACCAAGCAGAATTTTTAGTTTCAGATTATCAATTGATCTAAGTTCTTCAAGATCCAGCATTATTTTCTTTTTTTGGCTTTTAGCACCATTTCTAAAAAATCTCCTACACCATCTTCATCATTACTTTTCTCAAGGATAATATCAGAATATCCTTTTATTTCTGGTACAGCATTTGCAACAGCGACCTTTAAAGCCCTAGTCTGGAAAAGACTTATATCATTATACCAGTCTCCGCAAACTGCAGCTTCGTTTATATTAAGTTTGAAATATTTAAGAAGCCGACTTACTCCTGTCCTTTTTGAGGACCCTTTTCTACGTATTTCCAGGAAAAAAACGCCCTCATGCCTCTGGGATCTAAAAGAAGCGCTAGTTAGTCCGAACATATATGGAAAATCCATTTTCCCCTCCACATATTTTATCAGATTAATATTCTCCCCAGCAAAAAGTATTTCAAGAGTATTATCAAGACAGTCATTGTAAGAATGTACTTTTTCATACCGAGCGCCGAATTTATCAGTGACCCGGGGTATATTAGAATTATATTCAGTATAATAAATTGCATCGCCATGACACAAAGCAACATTTATAAGAAAATTTTCAGCATACTCTATAGCCTTGAGTACATGATTCCTTTTTAAATTAGATTCAAATAACAGTTTATTATCAGGAAAACTTTTGATAAGACATCCATCGAGTGAGATGAGCGGAGATTTCAAATTAAGTTCTTCAGCAAAACATATAATAGCAGAATGGAGGCGTCCTGAAGCAAAAGAGAAATGAACATCCCACCCATCCAGTTCTTTAATCAGCTGTTTTGAGCGCTCGCCTACGGCCCCAGCGCTATTAAGCAAGGTTCCATCCAAATCGAAAACAATTAATTTAATTCTCTTTAATTTATTTTCAAGTTCCATATGTTTTTTAGTTACAGGAGGATTTACTCCTTATTTAATTCCAGAAATGCCTCATTTACAGTTCCGCAAACCGGAAGAACCCTGTCCAATTGTGTAACTTTAATTAAAGAAAGAACTTTATCGGAAGGAGCAGCCAGCCGGATTTTTCCGCCATTAGAATGAATTATCCTATTGGCTACAAGTATAGCGCTTAAACCAGAGCTATCACATGTTTCAACTTCACTCAGGTCGACGATCAGTTTATTTGACCCTTCAGCTTTCAGAAGAAGAGTTAATTCACCTTTTACTAATCCAGAAATATTTGTATCAAGTCGTTTTTCGTTCAGTTTAAAAATTGTAATGTTGTTTATTTTTTTTGTTTCAAAATTCATTATAAATCCCTAAAACATTTGGAGGCAATTTACTAAATTTTTATACGACTTCTCCGGGTTACTTTCCACATTATTAACCTGTATGTTATAATAATTATCAGAATTATTCTTCTTGAATCCTATTTTTACCTGTAAATCAAGAATGGAAATAATGTGGCTGTAAAAGATATTATCTTTAATATTCAGATCAATAACAGCATGGTAGTGCTGCTGCATTAGCTTATCGGTCAGTTTTTTTGAAGCAAGATTTAACCTGTTGGTATCACCGACACCATATTCAATAACATGGGGTCTGTATTTCAGGGGAATTAAACTTACGCGAAAATCGTGAGTAAAAATAAAAACATTCTTTTTTGATTGTTCCAAGAATTTTAGAACCTGGAAGCAATGATTGAATTCTGCTTCATCTTCCGGCATAAAGACCAGAATATTAAATGATTTTCTGTAAAACTGAGCAAAGGATTGATATTGGATCTTTCTTTCTTTAATAGACCTGTTAACTATATATTCTGCAATTTTCTTCTTAATTATATTTGCAATTTTATCCATTCAACATCTCAATAAATTCTTTTTCATTAATAATTTTAATCCCCAGGACTTTTGCTTTATCAAGTTTGGAGCCCGGTTTATTCCCGGCAACGATATAATCTGTTTTATTACTAATAGCAGAAGTTACCTTTCCCCCCATAAATGTGATTTTGTCTCCAGCCTCTTCGCGCGAAAAACCAATAAGAGCGCCAGTAAGTACAAAAGTTTTATCAAACAAAGCACCAGGTTTTATTGATTTTTTTTCTGCATAAAAGTTCAGGCCTGCCGATTTCAATCTTTCTATTATTTCAAGGTTCTTTTTATCAGAGAAGAAAGTTTTTATGCTGTCGCTAATACTTTTGCCTATTTCATGAATACTTAATATTTCTTCTTCAGAAGCGGTAATAAGATCATCTATAGAATTGAAAAATGACGCAAGTTTTTTAGCAGCCCCTGACCCTACATATCTTATTCCTAAGGCGAAAAGTATTTTAGAGAACGGCTGGTTTTTACTCTTCTCAATTGCATTAAGAAGGTTATCAATGCTTTTTTCCCCAAGCCGTTCAATATTAATTAATTCATCCCAATGATTTTTAAGATTATAAATTTCATCATAAGTATTAAGAAATCCCTTTTCGACAAAAAGATTTATAAGAGCTTCACCAAGTCCCTCAATATCCATGGCACCTCGTGCCGCAAAGTGTTCAAGACGACCTTTTATCTGGGCGGGGCACTCAGAATTTTCACAATACCAGGCTACCTCCTCTTCAGGTTTAAATAAATTAGAATTACAAACCGGACATTTTGAAGGAGGTTTTACAGGTTTACTTTTTTTATTCCGTTCACTTAAGACCACTCCGACAATTTTAGGAATTACGTCCCCACCTTTTTCAACAATAACCTTGTCGCCAATCCTAATATCCTTTCGTTTTATTTCATCAAAATTATGAAGAGTAGCACGGCTGATTGTGGAGCCTGAAAGAAATACAGGTTCAAGTTCTGCTACCGGAGTTACGGATCCGATTCTGCCGACCTGCCAAGTAATATCCTTCAAAATGGAATAAGCCTGACGGGCTTTAAACTTAAAAGCAACAGCCCATCTTGGCGATTTGGCAATATTCCCAAGTATCCTTTGCTGTTTTAGAGAATTGACTTTGATAACAGCACCATCAATTTCATAAGGGAGGGATTCCCGTTTAGATTCGAGCACATGACAGATTTCAAGAGCTTCATTAATATTAGAGCATAACCGGAATTCGGGGTTTACAACAAATCCAAGTTCTTTTAATAAATTGAGATTTTCGGACTGCGTTTCCGGATCATCTTCATCACTGATAAGTGAATAGGAGAACATGCTTAATTTTCTTTTTGAGACAATTCGGGGATCCTGCATTTTTAGCGTACCGGCAGCAGAGTTCCTCGGATTAGCAAACAGTTTATCGCCTGCGATTTCCCTTTCCTTATTCAATTTTAGAAAATCATCTAACCTCATGTAAATTTCGCCACGCACCTCAATATCTCTAAACGAATAGGAATTAGAAGATAATTTCTTAAGTTTAAGCGGAACGGATTTAATAGTTTTAACATTCGAAGTTATTTCTTCACCAATAACACCGTCCCCACGAGTTGCTGCAGTCTGCAGGAATCCGTTGACATACCTGATGCTTACAGAAGCACCATCTATTTTTAATTCAACCATATACTCTATTTTTTCCGATTCCGGGAGTCCTTCTCTAACGCGTCTATCGAACTCAAGGAGGTCTTCCTCAGAATATGTATTAGCAAGAGAGAGCATAGGTATCTTATGCTGAACAGGCTTGAAATCTTTAGTTAAATCCTTCCCAACTCTTTGTGTAGGGGAACCGGGAGTTATCAGTTTTGGGTTTTCAGTTTCGAGCTTTTCCAGTTCTTTGAAGAGCCTATCATATTCTTCATCACTAATTTCAGGCTCCGCGAGAACATAATACCTGTAATCATGCTCCAGAATCTGTTGTCTTAACTCTTCAATTTTCTTCTGAACCTGATTCGACATACCATTTACTTTATTTGATTAATGGTTGGGTTTAAGTAATTAAGACCTTTGTTGTCAATATATACAATTGATACTTTTGTTTTTGCTTCAAAATTCAAAGGCTTGTCATTAAGAAGCAGCTGAACTTTGTAGGAATTGCCGAATGTAATTTTAAAATTAGAACCAGCAGAAAGAAGTATACGATTATGAAAATAAAGTTTAAATTCTTCTTTTTTTGAATCGTCAATTAATGCTTTTACCCAACAGGAATCATTTGCCATAATCAGCAGCCGCAGAGAATCAGATTTTGCTGATTTATCAGCGGATGAACCGAGAGGTTGTTTTTGAGGTTCATTTTCAATATAACGTTCTTTACTCTCGTTAACCAGTTCATCATATGGTTTTTCAACTATTATATCAGGGCTTTTTTTAATAAAGAGGAAATAGACTGCAAGGAATAAAACCAAAAAGCATGCGGCTACACTAACCAGAAGTATATTTTTTTTGTCCATCAAGAAAGCATTTAAGGATTTATCCTGTTCTGGTGAAGAAGATGAATTAAACGATACAGGTTTTGAATACGGATTTTCTTTTGCCTTTTCAAACCTGTTCTCTTTCAGCTCTTTAATTTTATCAATTAATGTTTCCTGCTGAGGTTCCTCATATTCTTTTCCCAGTTTGTATGCTTCATATTTCTTAAATATCAATTTTTCATTAAGTCCTACAAACTTTATATATTCTTTAAGAAAAGCCTTTACATAAAGTTCCGGCAGGAAGGAGAAATTCCCGTCTTCGATATACTCAAGAAATTTAATATCAATTCTTGTTTTATTAGCCAGCTGCAACAAACTGATACCTGCACGAATTCTTGCTGTTTTTAATTCTTCGGATAATTTTTCAAACATATTATATTTTTCTCATTAATTTTGCTGCAAAAGCTCCGTCCATAAAATGAATATGGGGGAAAGTTTGGGTACATCCATTCTCATCAACTAAAGATTCAGGAAAAACATCCCTGGCATTTAATAGAATAAATTCCGGATTTGTCTGCAGAAACTTTTCGACTATACTGAAATTTTCTTCAGGTTCAATTGAACATGTGCTATAGACAACAATTCCACCAGGTTTAACCAATTTAGACGCCTTAGCAAGTAATTTACCCTGAAGTTGTGTCATATTATGAAGATCCAGTAGGTCACGTTTCCATTTAATATCGGGTTTCTTTGACAACGTACCTGTACCGGAACATGGTACATCAGCCAAAACTCTGTCAAAGTTATTTTCTTCATATTCAAGGGCATCTATTGCAACAGTTTTTACACAGTTGAAGTTCATACGGGTAATGTTTTTTTTCATAATATCAAGCCGACTTTCATATCGGTCGAGTGCAACCAGTTCACCCTTATCCTGCATAAGAGATGCAATAAACATTGTCTTACCGCCAGGGGCAGCACACAAGTCCAGCACCCTCATATCGGGATGAGGATCGAGCAGGCGGCAAGCAATTCCGGCGCTTTCATCCTGAATATTAAAAAATCCTTCAGTAAAATATTTCCAAGCAGTAATGTTAGTCAGGTTAAGCAATTTAAAGAATTCAGGTAAATATTTCCCAGAGGAATATCTCAGGTTAACGGTGTGAAGAAGCCGCTTGAATTCTTCACTGCTTACTTTAAGAGTATTGATTTTTAAAGTCAGATAAGGTTTTTCATTATTGGCAGCAAGAAGATTTTCAGTAGATTCCCGTCCAAACCTGTTGAGGTACCTCTTAACCATCCATGATGGGTGTGAATAATAAGCGCTTAAATAACCGGGAAGATCTTCATTGGGATCAGGAAAGCGGATAGAATTTTTACTTCTTATAATGTTTCGTAAAATGGCATTAGTAAGGTCAGCGGATTTCTGACCCTGCAGTTTTTTAACAAATTCGACTGCTTCATTAACAGCCGCATGGTCAGGAACCCTATCGAGAAAAAGAATTTGGTAAAGAGCAACCCTGAGACCGTTCTTCAGATTTGGAATAGCTTTTGAGAACTGTCCTTTATAGAAACCGTTAAGCACCCAATCAAGTCTCCCCATCCATCTTACCACACCATGGGAGATTTCAAAAAGGAGAGCTTTATCAGGACCGTTTAGTTCTGAATCGCGCATTTCCTTATCAAGCAGTTTATCCAGGTATGAATCACTTCTTTCAACACTGTTAAGAATTTTAACTGCTAACCCTCTTACCCCCTGGTACAAGTCTTTAACGATATGTTCGCTAATCTCTGCCATTTTTAACCAGGCAATCCTTTTAACATTCGTTCATTTTTAGTAAGGTCGAAGATTTTTCTGAATAGATCTTCGTCTATTTTTTTGAACTCTATTTTCCTTCTTGACATAACAATTTTGGCTGTATTAAGACATTTATTAACATCGTAGGTTTGAAGATCATTTGTACCGCCCCACGAGAAAGAAGGAAGATACTTATCAGGAAAACCCGAACCATAAATGTTGCAAGAGAAACCAACAGTAGTTCCGGTATTAAACATAGTGTTAATTCCGGTTTTGGAATGATCCCCCATAATTAATCCGAGGAACTGCGAATTTGTTTTAATATCCTGTCCGTTTACGTGTGATTTTATGAAACCATAATTATTCCGAAGATCGGAACAATTAGTATCTGCACCGATATTTATCCAGCTTCCAAGATAAGCATGGCCCAAAAATCCTTCATGTTGTTTATTTGTATAAGACATTATAACCGATCCTTCAATCTCTCCCCCCACTTTGCAAACATCACCGATACTAACATTTTCATAGATCTTACTTAGACTTTTTATAAGCGTAGAGTGACCGATATAAGCGGGTCCAAAGATAACTGAATTGGGAAAGATTACACTATTTTTTCCAATATATATAGGACCATTGGAAGCATCGAGTACAACACCCGGCTTAATAACCGCATCCGCCTCTATGAAAATATTTTCCTTTTTTATTTGATGTATACTTACTAAATGATGATGAAACAGATTCTTGTCAAAAAGAAAATTTATATCTGAAATAAGTTCCTTACTATTTTCCTTAATCAAATCCCAAATATAAGCGGCAATTTTAATATCAACCTCTTCTTTTGGGAGAGCCGGGAAAAGGGAGATCTCTAATGGTTTATTTAAGTGTTGTTTAAATTTCTTTAAGTTACTTCCCGAAAGCCGGGCAGCTATTAATACATTTTCTTTCAAATAGAGCTTATCCACATTATCGTTTAACGGAATAATTTTGGGGAGATCCTTCCCTGCTATAACTCTTCCATTAATAAATAAACAACTGTCCCCAGCAATTTCATTTATACTTATGTCCGGGTATTTGTCTTGCATAATTGCAGCGAGATATTCTCTGCAATGAAGAGAATATTTAGCACCTGAATAAGCCCTCAAGATTTTATCTTTCAGAGAAGCGCCGCCACAAACAAGGTCATATACTCCTCTTGAATAAATCAGAGGTTCAAGGAAATTGACAGAATTATCCTCAAATAAGCAAATCTGCATATTAACTCTTTTGTTTTATTAAGAAGTATAATTTAATGTTTTTTATTCAAAGAATCCTGGGGTTTAGTAACTCCAAAAAATGATTTTTGTCCATTTGGGGTTCCGTGGACAAAAATGAAAAAATGGAGCTACTACTAGTAGGAGGTGTTTCGTGAATTAGTTGCGCTCATTATTAGAAGACAATAAAAACGACTCTTTAATGAAGGGGATGGAAGGAAATACACTGAATCCAGCCCAATTTTTAACCACATAAATATTTTTATCCCCAAAAAATCTTTCCAGGACAGTACCTGAACAGTATGGATAATAGGTAGAGACCTTACTTTGAGCAGAAAAGGGACAGAATAAGAGCGTAGTAAGGGGCAAGGAAGCCATAATCCCTTTATTCCTGCTTAGAGGCAATTTCATATTTTCATGCCTGATTAGATTAATATCAGGATAATTGATCTGAAATTCCTTTAACACTTCGAAAGAATTGTCATCACTTCCATCATCAATTGCTATCAGTTCCCAGTTTTTATATGATTGCCCCAAAAGTGAATTGATACATCTTTTAAGATATTGTGCCCGATTAAACACAGTCAGAATTAAAGAAACTTCAGGTTGAATTTCAGGATTAGAAGTCATTCACATTTCCTTTCTGATAGATATGAGTTTTAAAAGTATTCTAAAAAGTCAGGAATAGTAGTGTAATTCATCACCAGCAAATTTATTTAAAATAAAAAAGCCGGCAAGCCGGCTTTAATTTCTTGAAATACAGAAAAGAATATTATTTCTTTGAATATTTCTTGTTGAATTTTTCTACTCTTCCAGCCGTATCCATAAGTTTCTGTTTTCCGGTAAAAAAGGGATGCGATCCACTTGAGATTTCAAGTTTTACTAACGGGTATGTTTTGCCATCTGTCCATTGGATCGTTTCGCTAGATTTAATTGTTGAGCGCGTAAGTATCGAAAAGTCGCAAGATACATCGTGAAAGACCACTGGTCTATATTCCGGGTGAATTCCTTTTTTCATTATTCCAACCTGTCTGAATTTTTATTATAAAGTAGCTTTAAATATAACTAATAAGGATAAATTAACAAAACAAAAGAACTATTGTTTCTTTTTAAAATAGTCTTTTATCTGCTCTTTTAACCTGTTAATTTTTGCTCTTTCGGCATCATTTAAGCGAATTTGGAGAAAATTAAGCCCTTCTTTATTTATTTTAAATGAGCCATTAACCGAAGCTTCAGAATATTCGGGCTTTTTTGTATAGAATGTCTGGTTATCAGAAGTTTTTGAAACGGTTTCTCTTATTTTGGGTTTTGTCAGAAATGGATTTTCCGGTTCGACAGAATTAAAGTTAAGAAAATAAAAGACCGCAATAATAGAAAGGACGAAAGTAGCAACCGGAATCAGCCGGGAGGGTAAAAAGAGTTTATCCCACCATGTCGCTCTAAAATTTTCCTTAAAATTTCCGGAGTTGATTCTTCTCATTAAATCTGATTCGAAATTTGGAGGTGCAGTAACTTTAGGCATCTGCTTTAACAGTTTTATAATATTTATATAACGCACTTCATCATCATTCTGTATCATTTAATCATTCCTTATAAATATCCTTTAGCAGTTTTTGTAATTGATTTCTTCCACGGTTAATTCTTGATTTAACTGTACCCACGGTAATGCCGGTAACCTCGGCAATTTCTTCATAGGACATTTCCTGTATATCTCTTAGTATTACCATCTCACGATAAGAATCGGAAACTTTAAGCAGCGCCTTCTGAATTATTTCATTCTTTATTCCGCTGTCAGTAATAACGTCCGGTCGTGCGCTTTCATCGGGAATATCAAAAGTTTCATCATCATCTCCGTAAGAGTTGATAGAAAAGACATTCCTTCTTTTGCGTCTTTGATACTCAGTTCTTGCTAAATTTCCTGCAATGGTATAAATCCACGTGGAGAATTTAGCTATGGATTTATAGGAATCTTTATTTCTATAAACCTTGATCATCGTTTCCTGAACAATATCGGCACAAGTCTCATAATCACCTAAAAACCTAAAAATATAATTTATTAGAGGATTTTTATACCTCTGAACTAAAATTTCATAGGCTTTAACCGTATTATTATGTTGAAACTCAAGTATTAGTTCCTCATCAGTAAGATCGCTGAGTTTTTTTTCTGTCAATATGCCACTTTTATACTTTAATGAAATTGAAATGTTTCATAATTATAAAATATAATTATTATTTGAGAATATCTGCAATTAGTACTGTAAAAAGGGATTTAGGGTCATAAGAGGTTGTTTTTAGAAGAATATCGGCATTCAGGACAGCATTAATTGAACGGAAAAGATCCCGATCGGAGAATTTTTCTTTTGCGGACTTATAATTTTTATAATAAAAAGGATGGGTGCCAACAATCCTTGCGGCAACATCATCAGGGATTTTCCCTTTCATTTCATTTACCCGGGAAAGTCCAGAGAAATATTTAGTAAGCATCGCAATGATAAAAGTTGGTTCAACACCTTTTTCCAGAAGATTATATAATATTTTAACAGATTTTGGTTTATCTTTTCTTCCCAAGGCTTCCTGTAATTCAAAAATTGTGTTTTCCTTTAAAGAAGCAGATAGGGCTTCGATTGTTTGGTAATCTATCACCTTTTCGATCCCAAGGAAAATGAAAATTTTTTCAAGTTGATCCTCAAGCAGTGAACGATTGCCACCACTGATCTCTGTAAGCAGCTGTGCATTTTCAGCAGACAATTGTTTTCCGTTTTTACGTGCACTATCAATAAGCCAGCTAATAAGGTTATCACCTTTAAGCTCTTTGGCTTCAAAAATAAATTTTTGTTTAATAAGTGATTTATACGGTTCTTTCTCCGGATACTCTAATTCACCATTATATATAAATGCAATTGTAGTAAATGCGGGTGGATTACGGACATAATCTGTTAAAGAATTTATATCCTTAACCTTATCGAACTCCTTAAAAAGAATGAATTTTTTTTCTGATCCAAAAGGAAATGAGGAAGCCATACTTAAAAGCTGCGGGAGATTAACCTTATCATCGCCATAAATAATTTCTTTATCAAAATCGGAGCCGATGAAAGGAGAGATAGCAGATTCTAGTTCCCTGACCACGGCATCAATACTGTAATAATCGTTCCCACAAAAAAAATACACCGGAAGGAAATTATCCTTAGAAAAAGATTTAGGAGCTTCGAGAATTGAAGGGATATTTACTTTGCTTTTAGCCATTATTAGGGATTAGAGACATTACCATTATATATACTGCCAGGATATTAGATCTCTGCCAAGCAGGCAGCCAAGGTCCGATAAAAAAATTCCCGCTTTCGCGGGAATTTAACAATTATTTGTTTTCTATAACAACTTTATTCATGACTACATCAATGACAGGGCGGTCGTTCTTTGTTTGTGTTTTCCCTATGGCATTGACTACATTGATACCATTTACAACTTTGCCGAATATTGTATGATGATTATTCAGCCAGGTTGTTGGAGCCAAAGTTATAAAGAACTGACTCCCGTTAGTGCCGGGCCCGGCATTAGCCATCGCAAGCAAACCTGCTTTATCAAAGATAAGTTTGGGACTGAATTCATCTTTGAATTTTCCACCCCAAGCACTTTCACCGCCGCGTCCAGTTCCAGTGGGATCGCCCCCCTGGATCATGAAATTTTCAATTACTCTATGGAAGATAACCCCATTATAATAGTCTTTCTTTGCAAGTTCAACAAAATTCTCTACTGTTTTAGGTGCTTCATCGGGAAATAATTCTATTCCTATATCTCCCATACTTGTTTTAATATTTGCAAATAATTTTTTCTGATCATCTTTGATAATTTCGGACATTTTAATACTCTTTTTTAATTTTTATTTATCTTTTTTCAATAACAACATCTTTCATTACAACTGCATTTACCGGTTTATCACCTTTTGCAGTTTTAACAACACCAATCGCTTTAACAACATCCATACCTTTAATAACTTTGCCAAAAATTGTATGATGACCATTTAACCATGGTGTTGGCACTAAAGTAATAAAAAACTGGCTTCCATTGGTACCAGGACCAGCATTAGCCATTGCAAGAATGCCTTCCTTTTCAAACTTGAGGCCAGGAACGATTTCATCTTCAAATTTCCCGCCCCATGCACTTTCACCACCGGTTCCAGTTCCAGTCGGATCTCCACCCTGGATCATAAAATTTTTAATTACGCGATGAAAGATAATTCCTTTATAATAACCTTTCTTTGCCAGGGTTACAAAGTTTTCGACTGTTTTGGGGGTTTCTTTTGCAAATAATTCGAGCTCAATGTTTCCCATATTGGTTTTAATAATTGCTATCGTTTTTTTATTATCTACTTTGGTCTGCTCTTTTTTATTCTGGGCATTACCCGCGAAGAAAAAACAAATTGATAGAAAAAGCACTGCTAAAGTTTTCATATTATCTCCTATGATTGAATTATATTATTAAATAAAAGAATGAGGATAATTATTCCTAAAATTATCCTGTAAACTATAAATACATAAGTCGTATTCTTTTTTAGGTATTTAAGAAGAAAATCAATGGCCATATAACCACAAAAACCTGCTACGAGAGTTGATACAATCAGGTTCAAAATCATATCCCCATGAATAAAGGGGAGAGATTCTTTCAGTTCAAGAAGTCCACTCGCAAAAACTGCCGGCATGCTTAAAAGGAAAGAAAACCTTGCAGCAGATTCTCTTTTCAATCCCATAAACAGACCACCGGTTATTGTTGTGCCTGAACGGGAAGAACCGGGTATGAGCGCAAAGCTTTGAGCAATTCCGATAACGATTGCATCCTTAATTGTTACATCCTTTATGTCTTTTTTAAACTTTGCAGTTTTCTCAGCAACAAAGAGTATAACGGCGAGAATTATAAGACTACTTGATATTACCCATAAATTTTTAGTTAAATTTCCCTCTATTAAATGTCTGAACGATAAACCGAAAATAACCACCGGGATTGTTCCGATTATTATAAGCCAACCAAGCCGGGAATCCATACTTTGATTTGCAAAGCTTTTTCTTTCCTTAAGATTTTCATTCAGAAATGAGCTCACAATACAGATAATATCCTTCAGAAAATATATAAATACAGCAGCAAGAGTTCCGAGTTGAATTACTGCCATGAAAGCAGTCCAGTGTTCCGGATTAACAGCGCTAATAATATGATGAGGGGTACCTATTAAATCCATAAGTTTGCCTGCAAGTGTCAAATGCCCTGTGCTACTTATCGGCAGAAATTCAGTTACGCCCTGAACAATGCCGAGAATTATTGCTTCAATTAAGCTCAATATATCCTCCTAAAATATATAAGTTATTCCGAGACTAAGTCCTACCGACAAAGAATTCAGATTTACGTTGTTACCAAATGTTGGATCCAGAATCGGACTACCATTATTCTTGGGTGTACCATTTATATCATATCTTATGTCGCCAGTTATATTTGCATAAACATTACTACCAAGAGCAGTATTTCCTAAAGCTCTTAGCAGAATTCCGAAACCAACCGAACTATAATTGTTTGAAGTTGGAGTGAATTCCGGTAATACGCTAATAGATGCAAACCTTATTCCGAGTCCACCACCAAATTTAAAATTGTACCCTTGTCCGTCTATTACATAATAGTTGACAATCGTTGGCATTACAACCCCGTAAGAAAGCTCATACCTTCCTCCATTTGGAGAAAAAGTAAAAGAATTATAAAGATAAGCTACCTCTACGCCTAACTCATAATTCTTAGCGGCTCTGAAATCCATTTCTCCTGAAAAATTAATTGCTGTATTAAAAGTTGCAACCTGATTATTTATGGGAGCAAAGTGACCATCATTAAGATAATCTCTTAATGTTGGAGTACTTATAAAGTTTATTCCCATTCCACCTCTTAAAGATATCTGTGGAAAAACCATCTGGTTAATAGATATAAAAATCAACAATGCAATAAATTTTTTCATAAATCTTCCGAATCAGGCTTTACGATTTTCAATAAATTAAGATGCTGCTTATTAAGCAGGAAGAAAGAAATCAAGGCGAGAAAAATAATCAAAAAAAATGAAATAATGTGAGTCAGAAATGCATAGGCTAAACTAATATTAAGACTAAAGCCAAAGAAAACAAGTACGGACTTTGCAAGGGCATGATATGACCCAGTTCCTCCGGGGGTGGGTATTACTGCTCCGATAGCACTTATGCTCATAAGAACCCAGCCTAATTTAAAATTTACGGGAATTCCCATATCCTGCATTCCAAGAGTAAAGAATCCTATAAATGAGTTTAGTGCATAGACAAACATTATACCGGCGCTAAGAAGAATTGTAAGGAGATAATTCCTGGTTCCTTTTAAACTTGCGAACCCTTCGGTTAACATTCCAAATATATGTGCAGCTTTTGCCGCAAGTTTAACTGAGAAGCGGGAAACTATTTTGATTATTATATTATAAAATTTTTCTTTTAATCTTATAGTAAGAAAAAGTATAAATATTGCAATGAACATTAAAACAAATGTTATATATAAAGTTGATTTGAGCCAGGGGAAATTTGTAAATAAATCATTGGATAAATAGACAGACAAGATGAGAGTTAAGGCAAGGAAAATAACATCAATAACGCGTTCGACTATTACCGTGCCGAACATAGACGAACGGGAAAGTCCTTCCCATTTACCGAGTAAAGCAGCACGGGACACTTCACCCAGCCTTGGAATTACAAAGTTAACTCCATAACCAATCATCAATGCCCCGAATGCATTTTTCAGGGAAACATCGTTTTTTACAGAATGAAGAATCACTTTCCACCTGATGGCCCGGAGGAAATGAGAAAAAAGCGTTGAGAGAATAAATATTATTATCCAAAAGACAGATGGGTGGGACACATATTGAAAAACTTTATTAAGATCGCTGTTGTGAAATGCGATGTATAAAAAAATAATACTCAGTAAAACAGGGAGAGTAAAGTTTAGTACTCTTCTAACCTGTTCATTCCTTTTTTTATTTCCTAAGATCAATTATGTTAGTCCCTTCCGGAGGTGAAAAAATAAATTTGGATTCAGGCAAGTTCTGGTTCAATTTATAATTAGAAAACTGAAGGTTTGTAAAAGTACCGGAAAGATTTTCGATTGATACTTCTATAATCAAGTAATCCTGATTTACAATTATTTTCGTTTTTTTAAAATTCATGTCGTTATCTTTTTGAGGGACAAGAACAAGAACATCATGGTTATCTTCTTTTTCCAAGGAGACGCCAGATTTTGAAGGATAGTCATATAGGAATTTGTCTATTGTAAAAGAAGAAGGATCCGAACCCGAGGCACTATTTATAACAACCTTTTTCTGTCCTTTATTATAGTTCCAGAGAATAGTTCCATTGGAAATAATGGTTGAATTTTTTAATTCCAATCTTAATTTATTTCCTTTAGAAAAAAAGATTTTACCGCTAATGCTAGCTTTCCCATTTGTTGATTGTTTGAAGTCGGCACTAAGATCATTTATTGATTTATATTTTTTTTGAATCGCATCAAGAAAATCTTTACCTTTATCCTGGGCTGAAACAGAAACGACAAAGAGCAAAATAATAAACAATAATAGACCTCTGAGGTTTATGAAAACCTCAGAGGTCTTAGAGGTCTTAATTTTCATTAACATAATATTTGGTTTGACATTATTTACAAATTTCTTAAGATCGTTTCAAGTTGTTCTTCGTTCTCGACAATAACGGTGCGGGCTTTGCTCCCATCATTGGGACCTACAATTCCAGCCTCTTCAAGTTGGTCGACTATCCTTGCAGCCCTTGAATACCCAAGCTTTAATCTTCTCTGGAGAAGTGAAACCGATCCTTGCTGATGCCGTACAATGACTCTGGCAGCATCTTCAAACATAGGATCCATTTCCCCCAAGAATCCAGCACTAGATTCCTTTTTCTTATCATAAAGAGAAGGAAGGAAATAAGGTTTAGAAAATCCCGGCTGTGCTGAAATGAATTCAGTAATCTTTTCAACTTCATCGGGTGAAATGAAGGCATTTTGGATGCGAGTCGGTTTGGGAGAACCTGACGGCAGGAAGAGCATATCTCCTTTGCCTAAAAGCTGTTCGGCACCGTTCATATCAAGAATGGTCCTTGAATCAATTTTAGTTGCAACCTGGTATGCAAGTCTTGCGCTGAAGTTTGCTTTAATGACACCCGTAATTACATTAACAGACGGACGCTGAGTAGCAAGGACAAGATGAATTCCAACTGCACGCGCCAACTGAGCCAGACGGGCTATTGGTTCTTCAATTTCTTTCCCAGCAGTAATCATCAAATCAGCAAGCTCGTCAATAATAACGATTATATAGGGCAAATGATGATGGTGCATCTCATCCGTATCTTTAGGTTTGCGTTCCGGGTCAGCAACTTTGACGTTATAGTCCACTATATTTCTAACACCAGCTTTAGCAAGCTTATCGTACCTCTGTTCCATTTCAAATTCTACTGACTTAAGAAGAAGCACAGCATTCTGAGGATTAGTTATTATTTCTTCATCGAGGTCAGGGGAAACAGCAAGAAAATGTTTTCTTAATTTTTTATAGAATGAAAGTTCAATCTTCTTTGGATCTAACAGAATGAGTTTAATATCTTCGGGGGACTTTGAATAAAGAAGACTGGCAATGATCATATTTATACCGACCGACTTACCTGCACCGGTAGAACCTGCTATAAGCATGTGGGGCATTTTAGCGAGATCGGTATAGTACACATCTCCATTTATCTGCTTACCAAGAGCAAGGGGAAGCTCAAACTTAGATTCATCTATTTTACCCAAGACGGAACGAGCATTTACGATTGATGCTTCGGCATTAGGTATTTCCACACCGATAGCGCTCTTTCCAGGAATAGGGGCAATAATTCTTATACCCCGAGCTGCCAGGGCAAGTGCGATATCATTTTCGAGCACTACAATACGGCTTATTTTAACTCCCGGCGCAGGTACTATTTCATAAAGTGTAACAACGGGACCTGGAGTTACAGATATATCTTCGATAGCAATATCAAACAATTTCAATTTTTCTTTTAGTAACTCTGCGTTCCGTGTAAGTTCTTCTTCGGCAACCTTTATATTCTCTTTGGGATTCGGCTCCAGAAGATCAAGACCTGGTTTTGAATAAATTATCTTTTCATTCCATTGATCAGGTAATGAAGAATCCCTGTCATGATCAATTAGTTTTTCGGATTCATCAATAGGGTTAGCGGGTTTTTCGTTAGTTTCTGTTTTTTCTTTTTTGCCTTTTCCTTTTACAGGCTCCTGGTGGGCTGTTTCCTCATTTTTCCTTATAATTCTGATTTTAGTTTCTTCCTCTTCCTTTTTAAGGAGTTCCTTAGGGGATAAAACGTCTATCGGGGGTATTGCATTCTTTTTATCTTCCCTTAAAGATTTAATTTTCTCAAGATTCGCTTCCTGCTTTGAGTCAAGTTTTCCTGTTTCATATTCATTTTTGATTTTTTCAACTGACTTATTAAATAAATTCATAATAAAACGAAAAATGTTCTCAATTTTGATGTCGAACGCGAAAATTAATATCGCGATCATAAGTGTGATAAGAAAAATTATACTTCCGGCACCTCCAAGAAACCTGTTGAAAATCATTCCCAGTTGTTTCCCAACATTACCGAATAATTCTTCATTATTATGAATCGACTCAGAATGTAAACTAAGCACTCCAAAAAAAGAAGATAAGATCAGCCCACTTAAAAGAAAGAAATTTGACAAATGAATAAGGATTCTGAAATCAAGCTTCTTAAAAAATCTTAGTCCCCATAAAAAAATAACTGCCGGCAACAAGATGGAGAAGTACCCGATTATAGAACGGATAAAAAAGAAGGAAATATAGACCCCTACGATACCCATCCAGTTATTTATTTCTGCCAGTTTGTTTGAGTCGTTATTAGAATTGGCGATAATATTCCAAAAATCACTCCAGAACTGTGAGCTTATACGTGCTTCATCATATCTTGAATAGGAAACGATGCTAAGAATTATAAAAAAGGCGAGAACGATCAGCAGAATTCCCAGGATTTTTTTCTTCTTGCCAATTGAGATAGTGAAATATTTTCCACTCTCCGCAGGTTTTTCAACTTTCGGTTTAGCTTTCTTTTTAAGAGCCATTGTATAATTTCTCTATTCTCTTACCAACAATTTAATAACATTTCCTGAAAAACAAGGAATCGCATTCATCGTATTTAATTTACTGCAAAACTTAATATCATCTTCAAATCCGTTTTCAATCAGCAGTTTTCCATGTTCAGTCTCCGAAAGCATATTAAGAAGATTTTTTCCGAAGGCTTTATTAAGGGCAATACTTGCTTTTGCTATATCTGAAAGTTCAAGATCTTTTTTGCTTTTCAATATTTCAGAAATAAGTTTGCCGGCACATACTGTATCCTCCAGCGATAAAGAGTTATTACTTCCTGAACATAAGATTTCAAAATCAGTATTCATCATAATAATGTGTTCTGCAACGGCAGAAAGATTTAAGAAAGAACAGGTATAGAGGTTCTTTGAGAATTTGGCTTTGACAATTGCTTTTGTACCGTTAGTAGTATATAAAATTATCGATTTACCTTTTACAAGCCGCGATGAATATTCCAGGGGAGAATTTCCAAGAGCGAAACCTTCTATTTTTTTAGTATTTCTTTCACCACCGAGAAGAGTTAGACCACCGAACATACCACCAGAAACCTTTACTGCAAATTCTACGGTGGCAACAGGGATAATTTCTTTGGCGCCATTATTCAATGCATTTACAATTGTAGAGGTTGCTCTTAATACATCAATTATAACAGTTGTTTTGCCCGAAAATGAAAGTTCATCCAAATTAGAAGGAGTCAATATAACATTTACTTTCATGCTCAATAATCCTTAAGGATATTATTTATAAGGGTAGTTTACCTTTCCTGATAAATAATAATTCTACTTTTTAATAAATGGAAGTTTTACAATTTTAACAGGCGTTTCTCTGCCTCTAATGACAATTTTAACCTCATTGCCTTCATTAGCATGAGAAACATCTACATAGCCCATAGCTATCGGTTTTTCAAGGACAGGACTCACAGTTCCGCTAGTGACCTCTCCGATTCTTTTATTATCAGCTTTTATTTCATAACCATGGCGGGGGAAGGATTTATCATTACCCAGCATAGCAACAAGTTTTCTTGTTAATCCTTCGGATTTAACTTTAAGAAGCATATCCCTACCGATAAAATTTACTTTGTTGAGTTTGGTGATCCATCCAAGTCCAGCTTCCAGAGGATTGGTTTTCTTATCAATGTCATTACCATATAACATAAAGCCCATTTCAAGACGAAGCGAATCACGAGCTGCAAGCCCGACAGGTTTAATATTAAATTCCTTACCGGCCTCAAATATTTTATTCCAAATATGCTCAGCAGTTTTATTATCCCCTTTGAAATAAAGCTCATAACCAAGCTCACCGGTATAACCAGTTCTGGACAGTATCATTTCAACACCGGCGACCCTTGCTTCAAAGAAATGATAATACTCAAGACTTATTTCTTTGTCACAGATCTTCTGAAGAGTTTTATTTGAATTTGGTCCCTGCACTGCAATAAGGCTGTATTCATCACTTTTATTTTCGAGAGCCACGCCAAATTTATTGTTTTCATTCATCCAGCTAAAATCTTTTTCAATGTTAGATGCATTAACAACGAACAGGAACTTATCATCTGCGAATTGATACACAAGAAGGTCATCGACAATTCCTCCCTCGTTATAGCACATAGCAGAATACTGCACCCTGCCGGGGTATAATTTGGACACATCGTTAATAGTTATATATTGAACAAAGTCCTTTGCTTTTTCCCCAGTTACAAATATTTCACCCATATGGGATACATCAAAAACGCCAACAGAATTCCGCACAGCATTATGTTCGGCAATTATCGAGGAGTATTGGATAGGCATCAAGTAACCTGCAAACTCAACAATCTTTGCCCCTAATTTTTCATGGACAGGATATAATGTGGTTTTCTTCATAATAGAATACAATTTAATTATTTCTGTTTATTTGAAATCGTCTGTTATTTCCTGCTGTGTCTTTTTTGAGAAAAGTTTAATTTCATTCAGTGGAACAGATTCGTCTTCAATCAGATGAAGTCGTATCATATATTTCAACTGAAGTTTGGTAAGGGTTTTTATTTTCCCTTCATTAAACTTCAGAGCAATAGCAGGATGACACCTAACTATTAATGATCTTTCCTTAGATTTCTCTCTGACTTTTTTAATAAGCTCTTCAAGATCATACACAACATGAGATTGTTTGGTTAACAACCCGGTGCCAAGGCAGTAAGGGCAGACCTCTTTCATTGCCTGCATAATATTCTGTCTTATTCTCTGTCGCGTTATCTGAACAAGTCCGAAGTCAGACATAGGCAGTACGGAAACTTTAGCGCGGTCCCTCCTAAATTCTTTCCTAAGCTCGTCATAAATTTTCTTCCTGTTCTTATCTTCTTCAAGATCGATGAAATCTATGACAATTATTCCCCCTATATCTCTTAATCTCATTTGGCGCGAAATTTCACGGGCAGCTTCAAGATCAGTTTTAAGCGAATTTAATTCCTGGTCCTTACTTTTAGCATACCTTCCGCTGTTAACATCGATCACAACCATTGCTTCGGTATGTTCGATAATAAGATATCCGCCGCTAGGAAGAGGAACCTTTCTTCCCATCAGTGTTTTAATCTGTTCATCAATCTTGAAAGCATCAAAAATTGATGTGCTGGATTTGAAATTTTCTATCTTATCAGCGAGACCCGGCTGAACAAGCTGTACATAACCTTTAATCTGTTTATAAAGTTTTTTGGAATCGATAAAAACTTTGGAAATGTCGGGAGTAAATAAATCTCTGATAACACTTGAAGTAGTATTAAGGTCTTGATAAATTAATGAAGGAGGGCTTTCGGTATGGACAATCTCTTCAATATGCTGCCAAGTTTTTTTAAGATTATTCAGGTCATCCCTAAGAGCTTCTTCTGATTGATTCCGGGCGACAGTTCTGATAATCAATCCATAATTTTTAGGAAGTATGCTTCTTGCTATACTTCTCAATCTTTTTCTTTCCCTAAAATCATATATTTTTTTGGAAACACCTATTTTACCATCAAAGGGAAGAAGAACACAGAATCTTCCAGGAAGTGATATAGCAGAACTTACCCGGACTCCTTTATTGTTTACAGGTTCTTTAGTAATCTGAATAAGTATATCCTGCCCTTTAGCCAGTTTCGGAATAAGGGGTTGCCGATTCTCTTCTCTGGCTGGTCTCGGATTAGGCGAAGGAGAGTCCTCATCTTCATCATCATCCACTTCGGAATCATCACCAAGCATATCCTGGAGTTGCTGAGTGTTTTCCCCGATATCAGAAAAGTGAAGGAATGCATCATGCTTCATTCCGATATCTATAAAAGCAGCTTTAATACCCGGCAAGACTCTTGCTACTTTACCAAGGTAAATATCCCCCACCATTCTTCTGTTTTCAGGGTAGTCAACAAAAAAGTCAGCTAAATACCCATCTTCTGTAATTGCTACGCGTGTTTGCGTTGTGGAAGAATTTATAATTATTTCTTTTGTCATAAAGAACAAACTCGATTAATGAAATATAATATTTCACATAAAATAAATTAAAAATTATTATACCCGTCATAGGGAAAAAAGGGGAAGGTAATGAGATGCCAGTCTCTTTATCAAAATTCAAAACAAGAATAATAAAAAGACTTAGAATACCTAATTCCGCAAAAGGGCAAATTTGTTTAGTCATCTAAAAATCTATTAAATAGAGCTGGTGTGAAAGCTATTTATTTGCATACCAGCATTAATAATATGTAACCTTATATCATAACAATTTATGACATTTATGCAACATGGGGAGTATCTCCTGGGGTAGAACCTTCGGGTTTAAGAAGATCTTTCCTGCTTAAGGAGAATTTCCCGTTCTCAATTTTGATGAGTTTTACAGTAACCTTATCACCTTCCTTTAGATAATCGGTTACCTTGTTAACTCTTTTATGATCAATCTGCGAAATATGAAGTAAGCCCTCTTTTCCGGGAAGGATTTCAACAAAAGCACCGAAATCCATTATTTTAGTAACTACACCTTCATAAATCTCGCCAACTTCCGGGTTGGAAGTCATTTTTTTAATATGATCTTTTGCACGCTGTGCATTTTCTTTGTTCGGAGAAGCAATGCTGACCGTACCGTCGTCTTCAATATTTATTTCGACACCAAACAGTCTCTGCATGCCTTGTATTACTTTTCCACCCGGGCCGATAATCATGCCAATTTGATCCTGTTCAACCTTAATTGTCAATAATCTTGGTGCATATTGGGAAAGGTTTTCATTTGGTTTGGAAATAGCTTTATCCATTACATCCAGGATATGAAATCTTCCTTCCTTGGCTTGTTTCAAAGCTTGTTCCATAATTTCGAATGAAATGCCCTGGATCTTAATATCCATTTGGAATGCAGTAATACCCTCTTTTGTACCTGCGACTTTGAAATCCATATCTCCCAAGTGGTCTTCATTTCCTAAAATATCTGAGAGAATGGCAAAACGATCATCTTCTTTGACCAATCCCATTGCAATACCTGCAACTGCTTTTTTCATAGGAACGCCACCTTCCATAAGTGCAAGGGAACCGGCACAAACTGATGCCATTGAAGATGAGCCATTAGATTCAAGAATATCGGAAATTATTCTAACGGTATAAGGAAAATCGGCTTCAGGGAACATTATCTTTAAGGATCTTTCGGCAAGGTTACCATGACCAATTTCTCTTCGACCCACACCGCTCATTCTTCCAACTTCCCCAACGCTGAATGGAGGGAAATTATAGTGAAGCATGAATTTCTTGGAATATTCCTGGAGAAGTCCTTCTATATTCTGCTCATCACCTTTAGTACCAAGAGTTACAGAGGTTAAACTTTGTGTTTCACCTCTTGTAAAGAGAGCTGACCCATGTGTCCTGGGCAGCACGCCGAGATCAATAGATATATTCCTAATTTGTTTTGTATTTCTACCATCCAACCTTATACCTTCTTCCAAGATACGCTTACGCATAAGGTCTTTTTCAAGGTCGTGTATGATCCCGCCAATTACCTTATCCTGCTCGGGATATTTTTCAGCAAGAGTTTCAGTAACTGATTTTACCAGTTCCTTATTCTTTGCACTTCTCTCTTCCTTTGCCTGGATTGAATATACCAGTTCCTTCAATTTAGAAAAAGACAAGTCATATACATCTTTAGAAATAGATTCGTCAATTGTCTTTGCGGTAACTTCCCATTTAGTTTTTCCTGCTGCTTCCCTTAATTCATTCTGAAGCCGAACAATTTTTTTAATTTCGGACTGGGCTAATTTAAGAGCATTGAGGAGATCTTCTTCACTCACTTCATGGGATTCGCCCTCAACCATCATGATCGAATCAGCAGTTCCGGCTACAACGAGTTCGATATCGCTTTCCGTAACCTGCTTCTGTGTAGGATTGCAGATAAACTCACCGTTTACTCTTCCGATCCTTACTTCAGCGATTGGGCCATCGAATGGGATTTGCGAAATTGTTAATGCTGCTGAAGCACCAACTGCCGCTAAAACATCCGGATCATTTTCTCCGTCATATGAAAGGACAAGGGCAATAATTTGTGTTTCATTATTGAAATATGGAGGGAACATTGGTCTAATCGGGCGATCGATTAAACGTGAACTTAAAATTTCCTTTTCAGTTGGTCTCCCTTCCCTTTTAATATATCCGCCAGGAAATTTACCTGCAGCAGAAACCCTTTCTCTGTATTCAACCTGCAAGGGGAAAAAATCCTGATCTTCTTTTGCTTCTTCAGCGGCAACTGCAGTGACGAGTACCATCGTATCTCCGTATCTAACCATAACAGCACCATTAGCCTGTTTGGCAAACCTTCCGGTTTCCAAAGACAATATTTTACCACCTATCTCAGTTTCTTTTGTAACAATCATTTAAAATCCTTATTATTTTCTTATGTTCAATTCTTTAATTATTGCTCTGTATCTCTCGATATCTTTTTTCATTAAGTAGTCGAGCAATCTTCTTCTTTTACCTACAAGCTGCATGAGACCTCTTCTTGAATGATGATCTTTTTTATGCACATTGAAATGATCAGTAAGACCATTCAATCTTTTAGTAATTAGAGCAATTTGAACTTCTGGTTTACCGGAGTCTTGATCTGTGGCTCCAAATTTCTTGATTATTTCAAGTTTTTCTTCTTTGGTCATTTAGTTTATCCTTTATTTATTTATACAATATAATCCCAGAACTTACCGGAATTAATCAATTAACTTGCTTTCTTAAAAATCTCGAGACCTTTAATTTTATCTTTCTGCATTTGCTCCACAAGAGCTTCAGCCGAAGGAAATTTCTCTTCTGCTCTTATCCAATCGATAATTTTAACCGATATTTTCTTATTATAAATCTCTCTGTGGAAATCATACAGGTAGACTTCCGGAATAATCTTGCCTGAACTATAAAAAGTAGGACGAATTCCTATGCTTAATAATCCTTTATGTTTTTCATCGTCAAACATAAATTCAACAGCATAAATACCAAGAGCAGGAAGAAGTTTTTCATCATCATCAATACAGATATTAGCCGTTGGGAAGCCAAGCTCCCTGCCTCTTTTATCTCCTTCGATAACAGTACCGCTAAAAGAATATTTTCTTCCAAGGAAAGCGCTGGCAGTATTAATATTTCCTTCAGATAAAGCCTTTCTGATTTTAGTACTATTAACAGCTTCATCATTGATTTTGAAGGGTTCAACGGTAGTCACCTCAAATCCATATTCAATTCCCATCTTTCTAAGGGTATTAACGTCACCGCTTCTTCCTTTCCCAAAGTGGTGGTCATATCCCACAATAATTTCTTTAATTCCTATTTTTTCAATTATATATTCTTTAAAGAACTTTTCCGATGAAAGCTGAGAAAATTCTTTTGTAAAATTTAAGATCAAAAGGTTTTCAATGCCGATTTCCTCAAAAAGCCTAATTTTTTCTTCAGTAGTAGTCAGAAGCATAATTTCCCCTTTGCCATTAATGACATTCCTGGGATGAGGAGAAAAAGTAATAATAAGGTTTCTGCAGTTTAGTAAAGCAGCCTTTTTCTTTAATTTTTCAAATATTTTTTTATGTCCTAGATGAACCCCATCAAAAATTCCCAGCGTTAAAATTGTATCCTCAACCTTAGGTAAATTTGAAAGATCATTGAAAATGTGCATATTAAAAACTATAATTCCTTCTAAAACTGTTAAATATACTCTTTTATTCGTTCAATTTAAAATTGCTTTTTTTAATCTTTCCTTAAATACTTCTACAGAAAGTGCATCGTCAACAGAATAAACACCTATTTTTGACCTTTTTAAAGAACTTAAAACGCCTCCACAGCCCAGTTTTTCGCCGAAATCATTGGCAATTACACGCAAATAAGTCCCTTTGGAACAAATAATTTCAAAATGTATATCCGGAAGCTCCACCTTGGTAATATTAAAACCCGACACATTTATTTCCCTAGGTTGACGCTCTACGGTTTTTCCAGCCCGGGCAAGTTTATATAGGTTTTTACCATTTTGCTTTATTGCAGAATACATAGGGGGCATCTGCATAATATTTCCTGTAAATTCTTCTTTAAGAAGATAGATCTGTTCTTCGGAAATATGGCTGAAGGGTTTCTCGAACAGATTTTCTGTTTCAAGGTCCATTGACGGAGTGGCTTTACCAAGAGTAATAGTACCGGAATAAGTTTTTTCAAGATCCTGAAAATCAGAAATAGATTTTGTCTTTTTACCAGTACACAAAATCAGGAGACCTGTAGCATAAGGATCCAGAGTTCCTGCATGTCCAATCTTCAACCAACCGATGGCATTTCTTATTTCGTAAACGACTTTAAAGGAAGACCATCCAAAGGGTTTATCAATAAGAATCTCCTCCCCGCGATGGAAATCCAGACCTGTAAAATCAACTCTCTCCTTGCTTACCATCATCGCTATGTATCTTTTTTATCAAGTTTTCAATCTTTTCAACATAATCTGTTGTATCGTCAATAAAGAATTTTAATTCAGGGACATACCTGATTCTGATTCTATGTGCAAGTTCAGTCCTTATATAACCAGCAGAAGCTTTAATCCTTTCAAGAACAAGCCCCCTTTTTGCCTTATCAAAAACAGATAAATATATCTTCGCCAACTTAAGATCAGGGCTCACATTAACATTTGTTATTGTTAACAGACTAAGTGCAGGGTCTTGCATTTTGTATAAAAAAATAAGACTGATTTCTTCTTTAATTAAGTGTTCTATTTTATCAATTCTATGAGACATTACTTATCATTTCCCTTTACATAAAAAACAAAGATGCCGAAATACTCCGGCATCAAAACAACCAATAAATTTTATTAAATTATAGCAATTTCTTTTTGGTTTCAATAATCTTAAAAGCCTCAATAATATCGCCTACTTTAATATCATTAAAGTTTGCCAAATTAAGTCCGCATTCATACCCGGCATCAACATCACGAACATCATCCTTAAATCTTTTAAGAGATCCGATTTCTCCCTCGTGAATAACAATACCATCTCTAATAAGTCTGATCTTACTATTCCTTGTAATTTTTCCATCCTGAACATAACAGCCAGCAATAGTACCTAATTTGGGGACTTTGAAAGTATCCCTAATTTCGACTGTAGCTACAACTTCTTCGGAAAGCACAGGAGACAGTAATCCTTCAAGAGCAGATTTAACTTCACTTATTGCATTATAAATAACCGCATAAAGCCGGATATCAACATTCTGAGATTCTGCTAGTTTTCTTGCATTAACATTCGGTCTAACATGGAAACCGATAATAATGGCATTTGAAGCGGCGGCAAGGAGAACGTCACTTTCGGAGATACCCCCGACGCCTTTATGGATAACTCTTATAATTACTTCCTCGTTAGAAAGTTTCATCAAGGAATCGGACAGAGCTTCAACTGATCCATCCACATCACCTTTCACGATAAGAGGCAATTCTTTAACACCACCCATACTGATCTGATGAGCAATTTCATCAAGAGTAATATGGTGAACCTGTTTCTGATCCTGTTCTCTTCTAAGCTGTTGTCTTTTTAAAGATATTTCACGTGCAGCTCTTTCAGATTCAACGACAACAAAAGTATCTCCTGCCTGAGGAGATCCTTCAAAGCCTAATACCTGCACCGGTACAGATGGCGGGGCTTCTATAACCTTATTTAATCTTTCATCAAACATCGCCCGGACTTTACCGAAATAGATACCTGCGACAAAAGGGTCGCCTACGCGCAGGGTCCCTTTCTGGACAAGTATGGTACATTGAATACCTCTTCCTTTATCAAGTTCTGATTCTATGACAACGCCTCTAGCTAAGCGATCGGGATTAGCTTTAAGATCCAATAATTCTGATTCGAGCAAAATTACTTCGAGAAGGTTTTCAACATTCAATCCCGTTTTTGCCGAAATTTCCACACACTGATACTTTCCACCCCATGATTCTACAAGAACATTCCGGTCAGCGAGCTGTTGTTTTATTTTTTCAATATTTGCACCCGGTTTATCAATTTTATTTATGGCAATAACAATAGGAACTCTTGCTGCCTGAGCGTGATTTATAGCTTCAATAGTCTGGGGCATTACTGCGTCATCGGCAGCTACAATTAATACAACGATATCGGTTAATTGCGCACCTCTGGCTCTCATTGCAGTAAAAGCTTCATGTCCGGGAGTATCGAGAAATGTAATAGTTTTGCCATTTCCAACATCAACCCTATAGGCGCCTATGTGTTGTGTTATGCCTCCAGATTCACCTGCGACAACATTTGTTCTTCTGATATAATCGAGGAGTGAAGTTTTACCATGATCCACATGTCCCATTATAGTTACAACGGGAGATCTGAAAACAAGAGTTTCCGGGACATCAACAGTATCTTCAAGGACCTCCGATGTATACTCTTTCTGGAATTCGACTTCAAATCCGAATTCATCAGCAACGAGAGTAATAGTTTCAACGTCAAGTCTTTGGTTTATTGAAACCATCAGACCGAGTTCGATACATTTGGAAATAACATCAGCAACAGGAACTCCCATCAGGTTAGCCAATTCATTAACGGCAATAAACTCGGTAACCCGGATTTTTGCTTCTTCAAGATTTTTTAATTCCTGTTTTCTTTCCTCTTCAGCTTCACGTTCTTTTCTTTTTCTTTTTCTTACATTGGCACGACCTGATTGAAGAGAATCATCCATACTCAAAAGAGTTTTACGAATAGCCTCCTTTACTTCCTTCTGATCGATTTCAAACTTCTTAACTTTTTTTCTTTTCTTAACAACAGGGCTTTCATCGGCAACAACTTCCTCAACCTTTTTCTTGGTTTTTGGTTTTTTCTTTTTCTTAACTATAGTTTTATCTTTATCCTGTTCGCTGATTAAAACAGAAGAGATATTACCCGTAACGGATCTCCTTTCAGGGAATTTTGGTGGAGTTTTGAACTCACCGAGATCCATTTTACCAACAACTGTAAGACCTTTTCTTTTAGCAATTTCAGCGTCCTTAGGAGTTACGAAAGTTTTACCTTCACGTTTTCCCACAATTGGTTCGGGTTGAACAGGAAGTTCTTCTTGTGATTCAGTTGAATCAATAACCTGATCAGAAACAGCTTCAACCAGGGCAGTTTCTTCTAATTCCTTTACCTTTTTCTCGGAAATAGGTTTTCCAGTCTTTTTCTTTTTTGACTCTTCGGAAATTACTTCAGGTAATTCAGGTTGAGTTTCAACGATAGTTACCAGCTCAGGTTCCTGAACAGCAATTTCCGGCTGATGCACCGGTTCCAGTTCATGTTCTTCCAGTTTATGGGCAGCTTTTTTCTCATCCTCCTCAACCTTTTCGACTCTTTTCTTATTAAAATCCGCAATCTTTTTATAATGCTTTTCTGCTTTTTCAATATCTTTTTTGAAATGATTATTTATTTCGGTAATCATATCATCGGTTAAAATAGATTGTATCGATTTTACAACATGCCCTTTCTTTTGTAAAAACTCTACAAGCTGTTCAGCCGAAATATTTATTTCAGATGCTAACTTATAAACCCTTAATTTTTTACTTTTCGATTCTTCGGTCATAAATAAATTACCTGTTTTAGCTACTCTTCTTCTTCAAACTGAGATTTAATTGTTTCAATGATAAAAGCAATCTTCTCATCATCAAGTCCTTCAATTTCTTTTAATTTTTCGGGACCAGCGGTAAGAACCTCAATTGCAGTATCATATCTGTGGTTTATCAATAATTCATAAACATCATTACCGAGTTCTTCTTTAATGTCGATAAGTTCAATATCTTCTTCATATTCTTCGAACGGTTTTTCTTCTCTTAATATTTCTATTTCATAACCTGTAAGCTTCATAGCAAGGCGGATGTTTACGCCATTGCGCCCAACTATTAAGGAAACCTGGTCACTATCAGCAGTTACGACGGCTTTCTTTGCATGGGTATCAATATCGATCTTTTTAAGTTTAGCAGGAGCGAGGGCTCTCTGGATAAATATTAACGGATCTTCGGTAAAATTTATTACATCTATATTTTCATTGTTTAATTCTCTTACAATGGCATGAATTCTAACCCCCTTCATTCCTACGCAGGCACCTACAGCATCAATTCTTTTATCCTGTGATTCGACTGCCACTTTAGCTCTTTCGCCAGGTTCGCGGGCGATAGCTTTCAATTCTATAATACCGTCATATATTTCCGGTATTTCAATCTCGAATAATCTTCTAAGGAACATATTATCAGACCTTGAAATTATAATCAAAGGTCCGGAGTTTCCTTTCTTAACTTCCTTGACAATACCTCTAATGGTTTCCCCTTTTTTATACCTTTCATATGGGATCTGTTCATTACGGGGGAGGAGGAGTTCATTTTTATTATGATTAACAAGAATATCGTTTTTGCGAATCTGGTAAATATCGCCAACAACTATTTCCCCAAGGAGTTCATTATATTCATTATAGATAATATCTTTTTCAAGTTCTCGTATTTTCTGATTCAGGCTTTGCTTGGCTAAGGTAACTAATCTTCTTCCGAGACTGGTAAGCTCTATTTTTTCAACATAATCATCTCCCACTTCCAGTTCATCCGGATTTCCTTTTTTGTTTATTTCTTCAAGGCTGATCTGGGCATTGGGATCGGTCACCTGGTCAACTACAGACCGTTCGAGAAATATTTCAATATCCCCCCTATCCATATTAACAACCACGTCGAATTTAGCTTCCTCGCCATATTTCTTTTTAACAAGAAGACCAAATATCTCCTCAAGAATGCCTCCCAGCACATCCTTATCAATTCCTTTATCTCTTACCATTTGAGCAAAGGATTCAACTATATCGAAATTCATTAAACGACCTCCAGTTTAGGAAAAACTTACTAATACTTTAGCTTTTTTTATGTTAATAAAATTAATACTGATTTCATTCTGGTTTGAAAGGAAGACAAGTGTGTCTCCTTCAACTTTAATTAGTTTGCCTGAAAGTTTTTTAGTTTCATCATCTGATACATAACTTACATCAAACTTACGGTTTATATGCTTTGGGAACTGACCTAAGAATTTCAATGGATTATCAGTACCGGGAGAAGAAACATCGAGGCGATACTGGGATTCAATAAGGGTTTTCTCCTCGATTTGGGAATTTATCAAACGGTTTAATTCTGCAAGGTCTTCGGCAGTAACATTTTTTTCACTATCGACATAGATCTCTATAATCCTTTCTTTAGGATTTCCTCGATAGACTAAATCGATCAAAAAGAATTTTTTTTCCTTTAAGATCTCATTAATGACGTTAGTAATATTTTCTTCTTCTAGTTTCATACAAACAAAAATCGCCCATTTAAGGGCGAACTAAGAATTGTAAATTTAGCATTAATTATTTGAATAAGCAAGAAACCCAACCTATTAGAATTGACATTATTATTTGGATTGTAAAGAACTACAGGCGGGAAAAGGGATGAATTTTTACCTTAAAATAGTTCGGTTTTTATGTGGACAAAAATGAAAAAGTGGAGCTACTATTAATATAAGGGTGTCCGTTAAATGGAGAGTCAATTTTTTCTGGGGAGACAATAGGGAGAGTGCAGGTACAGAAAGTGGCGTTTTTAAAGCCAAAATCAAACAATTATCAAAATTAATCCCATCTACATATGATTTCATATGATTTGTTATGATATTGAATGATATTTATGTATTAAGAAGATTGTAAGACCACAGTTAGACCACAAAAAGACTACAATACGACCTAAGTTGAGGTGTTGTGAGGAATAGCTGACAAATATTTGAAGGGGTTTTCCGATAAATGTTCGGTTGGCATAAGGAATTGGGGTTCGAGACATAGAAACTTGGAAGAATTGCTTTTTTTGAGGATTTTAATAAGGTACTTTTAAAGTTATTAAATTATAAGAGAACAAATGATTGACAAGAAATATCCGGTTATAGTTTCAGATCTGGGAAATGTTATACTCCCCTTTGATTATAATATCGCAATAAATAAATTAGAACTTATAGAGAAGGGACTAGGGCAGAAGTTTAATAATTATCTGAAATCGAACTATGACCTCCACAGGAAAAATGAAAGAGGAGACATTACATCCGAAGAATTTATAAGAATTATGACCTCAGCTCTGGATTATAAAGTCAGTGCTGAAGAGTTCTGTAATATTTATTCAAATATATTTGTAGTGAATGAACCTTTGGTATCATTATTAGCTGAGCTACATAAAAAACACACCCTAATTTTATTAAGTAATACAAATAAAATACACCGGGATTATGGCTGGGGAGATTTACCTTTCTTAAAACATTTCGATAAACTTATTTTATCCTATGAAGTGCATGCGGCTAAACCTGAACCGGAAATATATAAAGCGGTCGAAGCATATACCAAAGTTCCTCCGGAGAATCATTTATTTATTGATGATATTGCTGAATATGCAGAAGCTGCAAAAAAAATGGGCTGGGATGCAATTCAGTATATAGATTTTAAGAAACTGGAGATGAAACTTACTAAAAGGAAGATTTTGTGAGTTATGAATATGATGTTTTAGTAAAATTGTTATACCTCTGAGGTTTTTGAAACCTCTGAGGTAAAGATAGTGATGCAGATTAAAGCTTGTCCCAGATCTCTTATATATTAAAAACAAATACCGATTTTTATTAATAATAAAAATCATAAGGGCTATAAAATATGTTCAGGAAAATCTTTTTATTTCTTTTTATCTCTTCATTTTTATTCACTATAAATGCCCAGAAATCAAAGGAAGTATCATATATGAGCGATCAGGATTCAGTTAATAGTTATTTATCGCTACCGAAAGGGGATGGCGAACATCCTGCCCTAATTTTAGTGCACGAATGGTGGGGTGTAACACAATGGATGAAAGACAATGCAGACATGTTTGCTAAAAAAGGATATGTAGCTTTATGCGTTGATCTTTACAGGGGAAAAGTAACCAATAAACCAGACGAGGCAATGAAATTAAGCCAGTCGTTAAACCAGGATCAGGCTGTTAAAGATGTTGTTTCAGCATTTAATTATCTAAAAACACTTTCGCAGGTCGATGTAAAAAGGATTGGATGTATCGGATGGTGCATGGGGGGAGGGTTTGCTCTGCAGGGTGCAATAAATATTCCTGATCTAAAAGCAGCGGTGGTGTGTTACGGAAGATTAACAACTGATTCGATGTTAGTCAGCAAAATTCAATCCCCTGTTCTGGGAATTTTCGGAGAGGATGACAAAGTGATCCCACCGGATGCTGTAAAACAATTTGAGCATGCGCTTAAAGTACAAGGCAAGCATATAAAGATCTTTGAATATCCGAAATCAGGTCATGCATTTATGAATCAGACTAACCAAGCAGGATATAACAAAGCTACGACTAAAGATGCCTGGAAGGAAATCTATGCGTTTCTTGATGGGAAATTGAAGAAGTAAATTCGGCCACATTATTTTGTTGGGTGCTAATTGAACTCAGCTCCAGGCAATTCATTCCAATTTTTTGGATAAGCGGATTTTTTAAATGATAAAGATTTGTTCCCAAATTTGATAGTAACATCCTGTTTAGGCTTAATATTATCGTATGCCTCTTTAAATTGAAAGAAAGTTTTAATTGCCTGTCCATTAATACTTGTCACTACATCTCCCCCCTTAAGACCGGCGTTCTTAACTAATTCATTATCACCTTTTATTTTTTCTATCATTGGTTTTTCATTGATTTTTCCTATTAAAACGCCATATCCTTGCAATAAAACTTTATCATTCACCCATCTAATCTCATCTTTTTTTGCCATCCTTTTGGGAGGCAGAACTTTAGGATCCGCTTTTTTAAGAGAGACTGTCATTAACTTTCCCCCGCGCTTAATTTCGAGTTTAAAATCTTTGCCAACTTTTAATTTATCATAAGTTTCTCTCAGATCGTTTAATTTCTTGACGGCTTTACCGTTTACCATCATTATAATATCATCCTTTTTAAGATCAACATCCTGATAAGCATTTAGCCTCCTATTTTCAGGGGCAACAAACTGAACCTTAATTCTGTCCTTTTCACTAATTATAAAAGCACCGACTTCCTGAAGGTCATACACATCATCAGAATTAAATTTTATTTCCGGTTTTCCTTGTGAATAAATTGAAGTAACGGAAAAGAATAATATCGCAAAAAAGAGCAGACATCTTTTCATTTTAATTTCTCCGGGAAACGTTTATTTTCTTCTTAAAAATTTACAGTATTAAACTGTATTCCTCAAGTAAAAAAAGAGACTTATAAAACCAGGTGGATCCCGGTTAAATTGTTTTCGAGGAAATATCCCTGTTTTTAATTATTTTTGGCTACATTTTAACCTTAAGATATTGAACAAAAGAATTTTAATTGTAAGAACCGACCGCGTCGGGGATGTTGTAATGATCACGCCAATGATACGGGAGATAAAAAAGAAATTCCCAGACTGTTTTCTGGCAACTTTAACAAATCCGAATACTTCGAATATATTAATAAATAATCCTTATCTTGATGAGATAATTATAGATGACCTCACTAAAAAAAGCTATTGGAGAGTAGTAAAGGAATTACGCGAACTACGTTTTACTGACGGTTTATTGGTATTCCCGACAAAAAGAGCAGCTTACCAGATGATGTTTGCGGGAATCAATACAAGAGTCGGTGAAGGACATAGACTTTATGAAGTAATATCCGGAATGAGAAGTATCGACCGGCACAATTACGTCCCCTTGAAACATGAAACCGATTTCTGTATGGATACTACAAGGAAAATTGGTGTAAATACTAATAATTTGGATCTTGAAATTTATGTATCCGAAGAAGAGAAAATTGACACATATAAGTTTCTAAGTATGTTCGGAATTGAAAATAAAGACTATAAGATTATCCTTCATACAGGAAGTCTGGGTTCTTCTCCAAACTGGAGCGAGGGCAAATACCTCCTCCTGATTAAAGAGATTCTTACTCTGCAGATTCCTAATTTGAAAATAATTCTAACTGCGATTGAAATGTCTGAGGGTTTTATCAAAAGTGTTTCAGATTTGAAGGATGATAGGATAATAGATATCTCCGGTAAATTGCCAGGGCTCAGACATTTTATTAAAATAATTTCTGTAATTGATCTTTTTATAAGCAATTCCACCGGTCCACTGCACTTAGCCGATGCTTTGAACAGAAAATGTATTGGAATAAACTGCCACAGACCGATGAACAGTGTGAAGTACTGGGGAATATTAAACAAAAGATCTATAAATATGGAAGTGCCTGAGGAATACTGTAATCAAAACTGCAGTGCTAATAAGGAGACTTGCAGTTTTGAAAATGGAATAAGTGTTGAACAAGTAATTAACGGAATAAAAACTTTAATAAATTAGAATGCAATTAAAAGATTTAAATATACCCAGATGCAAAAATTTTTCCGGGTACAAACCCTGCCTCTCTTACAAGAACTGCCTGGAGAATGGATGCCAGGCTGATACACCCGAAAACCATACCGGGGTAAAAATATTATTGATATCGCTTGAGGCACTCGGTGCTGTTTTGGATAATACCGCAATCCTTCCAGCCATTAAAAGAAAATTCCCTGAAAGCACAATATACTGGCTGACCATGGAAAATGCTCAGAAGATACTGCACAACAATAAATTTATAGACCATGTGTTTATTTGGAATGACGAACAGAGAATGATTCTACGAAACATTGAGTTCGATTATGTTATGAATTCAGATAAATCCGATTATGTTTGTGCTTTTACAAATGAATTAAGAGCAAAGACAAAATTGGGTTATATGTTAAATGACAACGGCAAAATAATTCCCGCAAACGAAGGAGCGTTATATGGCTATATTATAGGTAATGATGACCAGCTTAAATTCAGGGAAAATAAACGTTCGGGGTTAGATATTATCCATGAAGCATTCGAACTTGAATATAAATTGGATGAGTATTCTTTTGCGTTTGACGAAGAAGAAAAAACATTTATTGATAGTTATAAAGATGAAATTAAATATAATCCGGCAAAAACCTACGTGGGATTTAATACGGGATGTTCCAATCTTTTCCCAAACAAGAAGATGACAATTAATCAACATATACAATTAATTAACGAACTTGGGCGGGATAATGATAAGGTGATTATATTACTTGGGGGACGTGAAGACACAGAAAGAAATTTGCAGATAGCGAATTCTGTAAGTAAGAATCTAAAAAATAAAATTATATCAACTCCAACGACCTTAGGATTGAGAAGAGGTGCTTGTTTTATGGATATTTGCGACCTTGTTATTTCCGGTGATAGTTTTGGAATGCACATGGCCATTGCCTTAAAAAAATATATAATTGTCTGGTTTGGTTTATCATGCGCAGCAGAAATTGAACTTTATGGTAGAGGTGAAAAACTTATTCCTGAAGGACTCGAATGTTCTCCTTGCTGGAAAAAAATATGTCCGTATAATCTTGAGTGTATCGATATGATCGACCTAAAGAAGATAATCGCTCTAACGAGAAATTATAAAAAACCTTGATTTGATAAAATCCTGTTTAATTGATAAAAACAAATTGAGACTAAACTGAATATTAAAATACCGATATACCAGCCCACCATTGATGGGAATGAAAAAAAATATGTGAATGATTGTCTCGATTCCACATGGATTTCATCTAAGGGTAAATACATACACCTTTTCGAGGAAAAATTTAGTGAGTTCATCGGGGCCAGCCATTCAACTTCAGTATGTAACGGAACGGTGGCGCTGCACCTTGCGCTTGTTACTTTAGGCGTCAGCGAGGGGGATGAGGTGATCGTACCATCCTTTACATATATCGCATCTGTAAATACAATTGTAATTACCGGTGCTAAGCCAGTGTTTGTTGATTCACTAGAAGACTCATGGCAAATTGACCCTGAGGATGTAAAAAGGAAGATTACTCCAAACACAAAAGCAATAATGGCTGTACATGTTTACGGGCATCCATGTGAAATGAATAAACTTCAGAAGATTGCCCAAGAGAATAACGTTTTCTTAATTGAGGACTGTGCTGAAGCTTTTGGCTCATTATATCATAAAAAGCATGTAGGTACCTTTGGAGATATCTCAACATTTAGTTTTTATGGAAATAAAACCATTACCACAGGTGAAGGGGGAATGGTTGTTACAAATGATGAAACTTTACATGATAGAGCCTATCATTTAAAGATGCATGGATTAGCAAAATACCGTGAGTACTGGCATGACGTAATTGGATTTAATTACAGAATGACAAATATCTGTGCCGCAATCGGACTTGCACAGCTGGAAAATGCGGATGAAAAAATCCAAAAGAAAAGAGAGCTCAGAAACTGGTATGAGGAAGTCTTATCAGGAACCCCAGTTAAAACACATAGTGAGGTTGGAGATGTATTTCATTCATATTGGATGTATTCGATTCTTGTGAATAATCCACAGACAAGAGATAATCTTCGTAAACATTTAAGCGATAACGGCATTGAAACAAAACCCACCTTTTACCCGGTACATACTATGCCTATGTTTGTCCACAAATTCCAGAAATTACCGGTCGCTGAACATTTAGGATGGTGTGGAATAAATTTACCAAGCTGGCCCGGGCTGAGTAAACAGCAGGTCGGTCAGATTGGAGATTTAATTAAGAAATATTTAGGATAACAAAAAACAATATCAATGCGATCAAAGGACCTCAGAGGTTTAGGAAAACCTCTGAGGTCAATAGTTTTATTTAACTAACCAGAGATATTCGCCATAACCCTCTTTCTGCATATCCTCTTTTGGAATGAACCTCAGGGAAGCAGAATTGATACAATAGCGAAGATGCGTCGGATCAGGTCCATCATTAAATACATGTCCAAGGTGTGAATTTCCGAACCTGCTTCTTGTTTCAACCCTTGTCATCCCGGCAGAATTATCGGTATCTTTTTCAATGTACCTCGTATCGATCGGCTTAGAAAAACTCGGCCAACCGCAGCCCGAATCAAATTTATCGGAAGAGCTGAATAACGGTTCACCTGAAACAACATCGACATATATTCCCACTTTATGGTTATCCCAATACTCATTCTGGAATGGTGTCTCTGTAGCGTTTTTCTGAGTCACCTGGTATTGCAGCGGAGTAAGTTTAGAGTTTGATTTATCATCAGCGGCTTTTTGATATTTATCCACACCAAGATCCCCCCAAAGCCCCAAAATAAAATTATCTCTACCTGAACCTTGTCTATAGCTGTTATATCTTTCGGGACTTTTCTTATAAAAATGCTGGTGGTAATCTTCTGCAGGATAGAACTCAGTTAGTTTTTCAATTCTTGTGACTATCGGTTTGGAAAATATTCCCGATTTATTCATCCGTTCTTTCGATTGCTCCGCAATAGCTTTCTGGTTATCATCGACATAAAAGATACCTGATTTATACTGTGTACCCCTGTCGTAGAAAGAGCCTCCGTCATCGGTAGGATCAAACTGTTTCCAGAAAATATCAAGCAGTTCAGAATAACTTATTACTTTTGGATCATAAATTATTTCAACAGCTTCAACATGTCCGGTGGTTCCGGAACATACCTGTTCATAAGTGGGATTTTTAACGTGCCCTCCGGTATAACCGGAAATTACATTTTTTACACCATCAAGCTTTTCAAAAGGGGCATCTATACACCAGAAACATCCTCCAGCAAAGATGGCTTTTTCCGTTCCTTTTTCCAATTGGGATTTTACCATATCGTTTTTATCCTCCATATTTTTTGCACATCCAATCAAAATAATAAAACCTAATAAGGCTATAAGAAGTTGAGTTTTCATTTTTTCCTCCGAAACATTATTTATTTTGAGGTATAGTTACTCTTTAATTATCACAGAAATATCACAAAAGAATAACGTTAAATAAATATAGAAATTTTAGTGATGTTATGTGGCAGAACTCACAGGAATAGATATGAGAAAAGATTAAATTTAAGAAAATAACCTCCTTAACAAAAGATTTGAATAAACATATACCGGGATGCTAATTTTGCGGAGGAGAGCGGAGGTTAGCTGCTGCCTGGATCCCTTCTGCAATTTCAGGAATTATTCCCTTCTCTCTATAAACTGGTCTGATTAATGTTTTAAACATAGGAAGATTATAAGCGAACGCTGCTCCTCCAAGAATGCAGACGATACCTCCGAACATTATAGTATGCGGGGCACCTATTTGGCTGGCAAGCCATCCGAATATCAGGCTGCCGAAGGGAGTCATTCCCATAAATGCCATTGTATAATAGCTCATCACCCTTCCCCTCATTTTATCATCTACAACTGTTTGCAAGATCGTATTGCATGAAGCTGTATGGATCATCATCGACATTCCGGTCCCAATTAGCATTACTAAAGAGAAAACCAAATTATGTGAAAAGGAAAAAATAATCAGACTTACACCAAATGAAATTGCAGCTGTCGGTATTACCTTTCCCAGACCACGGACTGTTTTCCTGGATGCGAGGTAAAGGGCTCCACATAAAGCACCGACACCAATAGCACCGACCAAAAAGCCCATTGTATGAGCTCCGCCTTTTAATATTTCCCGTGCAAACACAGGCATTAATACTGTATAGGGCATACCGGCAAGACTTAATAAAGAAATCATGATAAGAATTAACCGAATTGGGATAAAGTTCCATGCGTATTTGATCCCATCCTTTAATCCCGCCATAACAGGTTTTTCCTGATGCTGAAGCTTAACATAATTTAATCTCATTGCAAGGAGAGATATAATTACTGCTATATAGCTTACGGCATTTAATAAAAAACAAATCCCCTCTCCCACTGCGGCAATTATTAATCCTGCAATAGATGGACCTATTAATCTTGCCGCATTAAACATTGAAGAATTCAGAGCAATAGCGTTTCCCAAGTCACTCCTGTCTTCGATCATTTCTACAATAAACGACTGGCGTGCCGGCATATCAAAACCATTTACCATCCCAATAAAAATATTTAATAAAACAAGCTGCCATATATGTACTCCACCCGATAGGACAAGGTAGCTAAGTATAAATGCCTGAACCATCGATAATGTCTGAGTAATAACTATTACTTTGTGTTTATCCCACCTGTCAAGGAGAACGCCTGCAAAGGGAGAAAGTACGAGAGTAGGAATCTGACTTGCAAAACCAACCAGACCAAGCATAAATGCTGAGTGTGACATCCTATATACAAGCCACCCCATTGCAAGGCCCTGCATCCATGTTCCGATCAACGAAATTAATTGACCACTGAAAAAAAGTTTATAATTTCTGTGCCTTAAGGCTCGTAACAGATTCTTGTATTTCATTAATCAAAAAGTCTTATTAAACAATAATAATCAATTGAATTACTTTTACTGAAATATAATAGATGTTATATTAATTCTCCCCTTTCATTCATCAAGAAATTTTTATTTAGCCATCCCAATTTGTTTTAACCATTTAATACAGGACTCAGGCCAGGTGGATTCTGTTCCACCGTTTTTAGCTAAACCGAATCCATGCCCTCCATTGGGATAAATATGCAGTTCAGCAGCAACTCCCTTATCTTTTAAAGCAGTATAATAGTTAATGCTGTTTTGAACCGGAACTGTTTTATCATCTTCCGCCTGGAAAATGAATGTTGGTGGCGTGTTTTTTAGAACATGAAGTTCATTGGAAAAATAATCAACTAGAGTCGGGTCAGGAGATTTGCCAAGTAGATTTCTCCTGGACCCGGTATGAGTATTTAATTCACTCATTGTAATTACCGGATAACCAAGAATAGCAAAATCAGGACGCGCACTGGTTGTATCTGAGCTATAAACTTTTTCATTAAATCGGGTAGATAATGTAGAAGCGAGATGTCCCCCCGCCGAAAAACCTATTACACCAATTTTATCAGGATCAATTTTCCATTCTGATGCACGACGGCGGACTATCCTCACAGCTTCCTGTAAATCCTGTAAAGGCCCGATCGTTTTGTCCTTCATAATTGTATCATTCGGAAGACGATATTTAAGTAAAATGCCTGTAATACCATTTTGATTAAGCCATCCGACAATATCATAACCCTCATTATCAACTGACAGTCTTCCATATCCACCACCAGGACATATAATGACGGCAGTGCCATTGGATTCTTTTTTTTCTGGGAAATAAATTGTTATTGTTGGATTGATAACGTTTGATATCCTGATCTTTCCATTTTCTATTCTAACAGTATCCTCTTTAAAGCGGGAGGATTCAATTGATCCAGGTATCTTTCCATTCCATACATTTAATATAAGGGGCTGCGCTTTGATTTTTACTATAAAAATACAAATTAGAATAAGAGCGGCAAATAATTTCATGCATTAAACCATTTTCCAGGGAAATGTAAAACAGTCCTCATCAAACAGCGGATAATCTGCCTTTCCGTTTACAACAAATGTTTTAATTAACCGGGCTCCTGTAAGTAATGATTTACCTTTATTGAAGGTTTTGCCGGTTCTGCTCCTGTCGTCAACAAGTAAAATCTTTTTATCCATATAATTGAAAGAAATTGGTTTCAATAGGACCGGTTCATCATGTTGGGGTTGTTGTTTTTCATTTCTAAAGTTAAGCCAGAGAATCTCAAGATCCGTCATAAGTCTCTGCTGAAGAAGAGCTGCCGGAAAAATACCCCCCCTTGCTATTGCAACTATAGTATCAAAATCTTCATGGAATTCAATTGTCTTAATCTTATCTAAGATCTCATCTATCGTTTTTGAATTCATAATCCTTCAGGGTGATTAATATTGCAAATCCCAGAATAACCTGAATAACCATGCCCGGAATCCCTATCATAAATGAAGAATAAGAATTTTGAATTGATCCTGTTATTATCCATTGGGACAATCCCCCGGCAAGTTGGTAGGATAAAACTACAGCAGTCAGAAGGATAAGGGATATTTTTTTTGTTTTCTTTGAAATATAAGATGCAATAATTGCAAGTAAAAAGGATTTTGAAATTATATCAAAAAGCATTGAAGAAGGAGGATTACCAAAAAGCAGGTTGTTTAATAATGGAGAAATAAGCGCAGTCAATAATCCGGCTTTGAATCCAAATTTATATGAACTAATAAGTGTAAAGAAAAAAAGAGGAAGCAGAATTTTTCCTCCGTTAGGAATTGTATGGCAAAAGTACGGAAGGATAATATTGCCCGCTGAGAACAATAACACGAAAGAATAAAGCTGAATCTTTTTTAATTGGATCTCTTCCGCATGGAAGTAATACCCTTTAAGAGCAATTTCTGAAATCATATTTACACCTATTAATAATAATATTTCAACACAAAATTAGTAAATATTCCTATAAAGAGGACAGCTTTACTTTAAATTCATAATCAATGGGATCGTTATTTCCTGAACCCCCTCCCTTTTTATTCCCCATACCGCCATGATTCCCCCCATGTCCCCCGTGCCCTCCCATTCCTCCTCCACTTCCCTGGCGGCTTCCTTCCTGGTCATCATTAGAGCTTTTGTTTTGAACCTTTTCCGATTCAAACTTAACTCGTATGTTGTCCTGGGGATTTGCTTTGAAAACAAGCTGTGTGAAATCTTTATTCTTTGTAAGCGGGATTTTTAATTCATACACAAGCTGGTTCATAGCATAACCTATCTTTGCCCTGAAACCCTTATCCACATCAGGTGAAGAACTGAATATCCCGATATTATTTTCATCTACAATAATTAATTCGTTCTGCACTTTCAGCAATCTCTGAATTCTTCCGTTTATATCCGATGGATCCATGGTTTCACCTTTGCCATTTACAACTGAACGAAAATCTTCCGATGATTTTCTTACCGGATATTGAATTCCGATAACATCCTTCGAATCCTGTGGATAAAGCCATATTGTTAATCCGGAGGATAAGATCCTTACTATTTTTTGGTTATCTGACGTAATAAAACAGATGTAAAGATTTTCATCATCGTTTCTGAATGCTACCGCTGCATTCTGATCTTTTATGGAAGTAAAGGTATTCCCCCAATCTTCCTGTTTTCCGTCAATCACAATTTCATTATTATTGCGGAAGCTGGTGACCTCCGGTACAGATGAACAGCCATAAATGCTTAACAGGAATAAAAAAAATAATCCTGTATAAATAAGAATTCCTGAAAAATGATATTTTGTCATATTAATTAACTTATTTGTGGGAAATAATAAATTTATTATTGATACCTCTTAGTCACTTTATTTAGTAAAAGGTTTAAAGAAAGAAAATATTTACCTATCTAATTTTCCCTCAGGTCACTATCAACTTCACTAAAGCTAGGTTCCCAGTCCACTCCTTCGCAGGGAAGCGACTCCAATGTAGGGTGCTTATCATATTTCATGCAAAGCACAGCAGTTTTATCAAAATGTTTGCAGGATGAACAAAGGGTTGATTCTATAATATCCTTGTTTTTTTCTTCAAAGAGTTTATAATGAATTATTGTTGGATGAATAATAATCCCATAGATACTCATCGCACATATAACCCACCACAACTCAAAATTTATATAACTCCGCAGAATCCACATAGCTGGGATAACTACTGCGATCCTCATAATTGTCCAGAATACTATATCACCCAATTAAATTCCATCTTTTTATATAATATAAATCAATATAAAATAAATTGCACAGCTAAAACAATTACCGTCAAAGCCCTTAAATTATTATTTTTTTTCCTTCAACCATGTAGGGGATTGTTTAATAATCTTTTTATAAACAGGACAGGTTTTATCGTGTCCGTTTGGAAGGTAACCAATACTTACTAAAAACTCGTTAACAATTTCACCACCGGTAAATTTGAATTGCTTTTTAAAAACCTTAACCCATTCCTCTAATGTTTTAGGATGGTTTTTATTCAGCCAGTTTTCAAAGGAACCATGTTCTTTTTGAATCACTATTATTCTTTTAGCATTTTCTATAACTGAAGCGATCTTTAGCCTGTTCCTTATGATTCCTGCATCAGAAAGAAGCCGTTCAATATCTTTTTCTTTATAGGAAGCTACTTTTTTAATATTAAACTTATGGAACGCTTTATGGAAATTATCTTTTTTGCCGAGGATTATGGACCAATTCAATCCCGCCTGATTAATTTCCAGGCATAGCCGTTCGAACAGGAGGTTATCGTCATGAAGAGGGAAACCATATTCTCCATCATGATATTTCTTGTGAAGGTTATTTTCATCTAAATCTTTCACAAACTCACAATAAGAAACCATAATATTATTCGCTAATGTTTTAAGTAACAAATATAACAGGTATTTATTTTAATGTCCTGTTAGGTAAATCTGACGAAAAAATCGTTTCTTACGTTCTGGAACCTTCTATAATATACTTTTTTTTAACCTTAAATATTTCATTAAAAATACGGTTTCAAAACGATTTCAAAACGCTTTCAAAACGATTTCAAAACGATTTTAACTATAGTCTTTAATATTGTTCGTCATGGAATTTTATTATTTTAACTAAATAATCTATCTATATTTTGAAATTTAGTATATGAAATATTTTATTGCCCATAGAGGAGAGTCATTCTTAGCTCCGGAAAATACTCTTACTTCCATTAAACAAGCATGGACTAATAATGCAGACGGGGTGGAAATCGACATCCGTTTATCAAAAGACAATAAGATTGTAGTTATTCATGACGCGAATATAAAAAGAACATCCGGAGTATCGGGTAAAGTAAAATCCCTTACATTAGAATCTCTAAAAAAACTTGATATGGGGGTCTGGAAAGGAAAGAAGTGGCTGAATGAGAGAATACCAACCCTTGAAGAGGTTCTTGAAACCGTCCCGCTCGGAAAGTTCGTAATGATTGAAATTAAATCCTCAATCGCTATTCTCCCATTACTTAAAAAACTTCTACATAAATCTTCCATTAAGAATTCCCAAATAAAGTTAGCAGGGTTCGGACTTAAGAAAATGTCTGTGGTAAAAAAAGCCCTTCCTCAATTTGAAGTTTACAGGATAAAACGTGCTGACAGGGAAAATATTATTCTTAATTCCTACCGTTTGAACAGATTGATAAAATCCTCTAAAAAAAACAAGCTGGACGGTGTAAGTCTTTCATATTCCAGATGGATAGATAAAAAGAAAATTGATAAGATAAAGTCCGCCGGTTTGAAAGTCTTTGTTTGGACAGTTGACAGTCCAAACAAATCATTAAGATTAATAAATTCAGGAATAGACGGGATTATTTCAAATAGATCATCCTGGCTGAGAAATAAACTAGATGAAATTAAGGCCCGGAACTCCGGGCTTTAATTATATTTTATCAGAAAGATTATATGACGGGAAGTTCCATTATTGCAGCTTCCATTTCCTTTGGATGAAAATCTGTATTTTCAAGAGTACCAGCAAAATATGAAGCATAAGAACCAAGGTCTAGAAGACCATGACCACTCAGATTAAATGCAATTGTTCTGGAAATACCTTCCTGTTTACACCGCAGGGCTTCATCTATCGCAGATTTAATAGCATGCGTTGCTTCAGGAGCCGGAATGATCCCTTCATTTCTTGCAAAGAGCAGACCTGCTTTAAAACATTCAAGCTGATCCTCTGCACGGGCTTCTATTAAATTCAATTCCTTCAGATGACTCACTAACGGAGCCATGCCATGATAGCGCAATCCGCCCGCATGAATTGATGGTGGAATGAATCCGCTTCCAAGTGTATGCATTTTAACTAAAGGTGTTAATTTCCCCGTATCTCCGAAATCGTATGCATAAACTCCTTTTGTAAGACTTGGACATGCACTTGGCTCCGAAGCAATTACCCTTACTTTCTTTCCTCCTCTTAACATATCACCGATAAAAGGAAACGTAAAGCCGGCAAAATTACTGCCGCCCCCTGCACACGCTATTAATATATCAGGATAATCTCCTGTCATATCAAATTGAATCAAAGATTCTTCACCAATTATCGACTGATGCATCAACACATGGTTGAGCACGCTCCCAAGGCTATATTTTGTATCTTTATTCATTGCTGCAATTTCGACTGCTTCGCTTATTGCAATTCCCAGGCTTCCGGGGGTGTCAGGATATTTTTCCCTCATACTCCTTCCTATATTTGTTAGGATGGAAGGACTCGCAGTACATTCTGCGCCAAATGCTTCAATCATTGCTCTGCGGTAAGGTTTCTGTTCGTAACTTATCTTTACCATAAATACGTGCACATCAATTCCGAAAACCGATCCTGCAAAAGCAAGCGACGATCCCCATTGCCCTGCTCCGGTTTCAGTAGTTAATTTTTTAATTCCTGATTGTGCATTGTAAAATGCCTGCGGAATAGCTGTGTTGGGTTTATGACTTCCCGTAGGACTCACGCCCTCATATTTATAATATATTTTTGCTGGCGTATCAAGTGCTTTCTCCAATCCTGTGGCGCGGATAAGCGGAGATGGTCTGTAGATTTTATAAACTTCCCGTATAGGTTCCGGAATGTCTATATATCTTTCATTGCTTACTTCCTGGAGAATTAATTCCATAGGGAACAGAGGTTCTAAATCTGCAGGACCGATCGGCTGTTTTGTCCCGGGATGAAGTGGGGGAGATAATGGAACAGGTAAATCGGCTTGTATATTGTACCAGGTTTTGGGCATTTTGCTTTCATCTAAAAGAAATTTTTTCTGTGACATTTTTACTCCTATGAATTATAAATTTTAATTCTGCTTTCAATAATGAAAGTTTTTCAGGAAACTATCATTAAATGAGTCAGTTTGATTTTTAGAAATTGTGATAAATATTTTGTTGCTCATTTAAGAGCATAGAAATGTTATAGGCCCTGAGGCCACCAGCAGGTGTTAGTAGAAGTTGAAAGAAGTAATATAAAAAGTTTATTAAACATGAAACGAATATATTGTTTTAATAACTACTTGTCAAATCAAATCTTTGATAAATAACAAAATTGTTCTATTTAAAAAGATCGGGATTTAGAAAAGGGATAAGTGCGGCTATTATACCCTGCGTATATAAATCTTTTCTTGTAATTACATCTTTTGTCAAATGACCTATAGCTCCCGACTTTTGCTTAGAGTTGTGTTGATTTGTAATTTCATCGATAACTTTTCCTAACTCAATTCCCTGTAATAACTTATCAATTATATTCATAGGCAGGCTGAAATGAGATGAGGTTCCAAATCCGACTTTCCCTCTATCATCTAAAATGCATATACAACCGCATGAGAACCATTTACCGGAGATATTTAAAATACCCCCTTCAATACCGACAAAATATTGAGCTCCCATTTTATTTGCTTTATTTATTACAAAAAGTGCCTCTGCCCGGTTTTGTGCTCCTTTAAATGTGTCGTCATTTACAGGTTGATCGGATACACCGGAACTTACATCGAATCCTTGCACATCAACATTAGAAAAGTATTTATCAAATGCTTCTTTTACAGATTCGATTTTAACAGGATTTTTGGAACCGACAAGAATCAACATATATATTATATTTTTTTGTTAATTAAAGTTATCATTATTTTAATATTATGACAATCGGGGAATATAATTTTGATTATTTTTAATTATCAAAATAAAGGAAATCATGAAAAAATTATTTCTGTTATTTCTATTAACAGGATTATTTGCCGGATGCCAGGAGGAAGAAGAACCTAAAGTTCCCGAACAGCAGAAAGATAATCTTGTTGAAAACCAGATAACCTATCATAATTATAAAGATAGTGTGACATTTCATCAGACCACAAAAATATATGTCCATTCCCAGTTAGTAAAAGTTAATGAAAACACATTTACACTTCCGGCTTTGGGAAATAAAACCATCCAGGTTGAAGATGAAAATGGGAATAAGAAAGATACTGTGGTTACTATACCTTACGGAGTTTCATTCAGAGCAAAGGAAGAGAAATGAAAAAGAGCACTATTATAAATCTTGTCCTTTGCACTTCGCTTGCAATGTTCGGTGGATGTGAAAAGAAAAAAGAAAAGAAACAGGATAATGACTGGACGGTACAAACTGATACTCAAAATCCCGATCAGACATATGCTTATAATAATGGCGGTATGAATCCCTTTCTTATGTACTGGTTGATTTCACAAAGCGGCAGGCGTTCATATTATTACGGCGGTTATGATAATAACGGCAGATACCTTACGCGTAGTACCGGTGATTTTGCAAACGGCAGAAGCTTTTCCGGGGGGAGAGTATTTAGTAGTCATTCGATCAGCAGGGGTGGTTTCGGAACCCACGGAACAGGCGCGGGGACATAATGAAACTCAGGAAACCTGGTGTTAGAGAAAATTGGCAGGAAAAAGTAGAAGCTTTGGGTTTCACTTTTCATTCATTAAATAACCTGTATTGGGATGAATCACGAACATATGAGTTTTCTATGGATGAAATACTCCGTATTGAGCGTGCTACAAAAACTCTGCACGATATGAGTCTTGAGGCTGTACAGCATATTATTGATAAAAACCTCTTCGAGAGGTTTAATCTTTCCATGAATGTTGCGGATATTATTATCAAATCATGGAACGAAGAACATCCTGCAATATATGGACGATTCGACCTGGGATATAATCCTATGCTTTCTTCTGATGCCCAGCAATTGAAAATGATGGAATATAATGCGGATACACCTACATCCTTGTTTGAAGCTGCTATCGTTCAGTGGTATTGGCTGCAGGATCTAGACCCTAAACTTGACCAGTTTAATTCACTGCATGAGAAACTGATAGCAAAATTTAAGGACATAGCACCATATTTAAAGGAACCGGGGTTTCTGCATTTCTCATGCCTTAAAGATAATATTGAAGATCTTACTACTGTAGAATATCTCCGCGACTGTGCAACACAGGCAGAATTAAATACAGGGTTAATTTATATTGAGGACATCGGATTCGTAGATGATGAGAAAGCTTATGTTGATATGAACAATGAAATGATTAATAATATTTTTAAACTATACCCCTGGGAATGGCTGATTGATGAAAAGTTCTCGGGAGGATTATTTGATAATGAGAATAGTCCCTTCTGGATTGAGCCTGCATGGAAGATGCTCTTATCCAACAAGATGATTCTAGTTATTCTTTGGGAATTATTTCCAGGGCATCCGCTTCTTCTGCCTACCTTTGAGGATAAGAATTATTTTATCATAAATAATCTTTCATATGTAAGCAAGCCGGTCCTCGGAAGGGAAGGAAATAATATTACAATCAATAGATATAATGGATTGGGATATGATGCTTCAGCAACGGAGGCTGGAGGTTATGCTGAGCAGAAGTTAATCTATCAGCATCTTTTCGAAACACCTGAATTTGAAGGTTCATATCCTGTTCTGGGTTCATGGATGATTGACCAGGAACCTGCAGGTATGGGAATAAGGGAAAATACATCTTTAGTTACGGATAATGTCAGCAGATTTATTCCCCATTTTATTGCTTCTAAATAAAATCAGGGAATGATTTATTTATAGAGGAGTGAACATTAATAGTGAATTGATTTAAAAAGAAAAAGCCGGACATTGTCGTCCGGCTTTTAAGTTAGGAGGACACTATGATTTTTTAGCGCTAAACTCTGCATTGATGGAAATAGTAACTTCTTTGCCGACGATCAATCCACCGGTTTCAATTGCTTTGTTCCAGGCTAAACCGAAATCGAATCTGTCAATTTTACCTGAAGCAGTCCAGCCGGATCTTGTATTTCCCCATGGATCTTTAATTGTACCATTATTTTTAGCATCAAGAACAACAGATTTGGTTACACCTCTGATTGTCAGATCGCCTGTTACTTTATAATTATCTTTCCCCACCTTCCTGACACTCTTGCTTACAAATAACATATCCGGAAATTTAGAGGCAGAAAAGAAATCATCTGACTTTAAATGATTGTCCCTCTGTTCATTTTCAGTATTTACACTTGTAGTTTTAATATCAGCTTCTATTTTGTCAAGGCTTCCGTCAGCTTTTGTAGAAATACTGGCATTAAAATCCTTGAAATTTCCTTCAACAGTAGAGATAACAAGGTGGGTTACACCAAATTTTACTGCCGAGTGAACTTTGTCTATTTCCCAAGATTTCTGTGCGAAAGAGGCAACTGATATTCCTAATAGAAATACTATTGATAATATGATCGTTTTCATTTTTTATTCCTTAATTATTAAAATCTTTAGTTATAACTTAATACAGATATAAGTTTTTCCCAATAGTATAGATTAAGAAATATAATTGAACTAGTTTAAGCGGGGGGTTATCCTTCTTCCATTATCATAATTGCACCGGCTACCATTATTGCTGTCGCCAGAGCTTTTCTAAATAAATTCTTTTCATTGAACAGCCGTCCACCGATTACAACGGCGATAAAGACCGAAATCCTTTTAACTGAAATAACAAGGGAAACAGGAGCTATTTTAATAGCTTTGATCTGAGTGTACCGGTAGCCGGCAGTGAGAACAGCTATAAGTATAATCCAGAACCAGATCTTTTTATCAAATGAGTTTAACGGATTACGTTTTATTTTGGAAGAAAATAGATACACGGCGCCAATTACAACTCCATAAAACACCTGCTGAAATGCCATGAAGGCATTTGGGGGCATTTTGTATTTCCCAAGAAGCACTTTATCAAGGATAGAAGAAGCTGTGAATAGAAGGAGCGCAAATCCGATATAGTGATAATTGGCTGATTTGGAAAATATCTTAAAAGGTTCAGTTAATGCCTGCTTCGGTTTCATTTCAAGAAGATAAGTCCCAGCCAATAGCAAAAACATTCCTGATAACTGTATAATTGAAAGCTTCTCTAAACCAAAAATGAAAGCAAAGAATGCTACCAGTCCGGGCGTAAGCACTAAAAGAGGAAGTGCGCCGCTGATATCGAGGTTCTTTAATGCCAGCATTACATTATAAAAAGCCAAAGCTCCCATAACCGATTTAATAAAAAGAACTGCTATGCTTTCGGGAGAAATTGACCCGATATCAAAAGCAAAAAAGAAAGGGATAGAAAAGAGAATATTAAAGAGAGAAACTAAAAAAGAAAACTCCAAGGCAGAAAGAGAAAAGAGCACTTTCTTTTGAGAAACAGCCGATGCCGCCGATAGAATTGCAGAAATCAGTGCTATATAAAACCAACTCATAATATTACCAGTTAACCTGAAGCTTTAAAAAGAAATCCCTTCCCGGTTCGGTTTTGACGAAACCGCGGTTAGTTGAGAGAAACTCACGATAGGATTTGTTTAATATATTATCAACTCCACCGCACAGTCTGAGGTGAAAGTAATTCCAATTAATCTCATTAGTATTCAGATGAAAATCAAACACTGCATAACTGGGGGTGGCGGTCTCCCCCGCCCCGAGGTTAGTCTGCTTTGCAAAAAGGGTTGAGCTGACATCTGCATTCAGACATTTATAGATTGGAAGCCTTAACCCCAATGTACTATTAGTAGGAGTGATCTGCGGAAGATTGGCATTGTTCAATAAATCTTCTCCTCTTACATAAGAAACACTACCATAGGTTACGAGAGTATTCCAAAAATTATACTCAAACCCGCAGTCAAATCCATAAAGGCGGGCTTTCCCGACATTGGCTTTCCTGTAAACTATACCTGTATCATGTTGATCTATCACCAAATCAACAATATTATTCAGAAAAACATTTCCCTTAAATGAATATGTGGGCTTCCAGATACGAATACCTAAGTCAAGAAAATTTCCTTGTTCCGGTTTGAGGTTTGGATTACCGAGATAAATATTACCGCCAAGATTTATATACTGAAAGCGTTCCTCCTGAACGGGAGAGCGGAAAGCGTGGGCAATATTAAAAGTAATATCAAAATCATTCATCAAAGTGTATAATAAACCCAGGTTTCCACTCCAGCTTTGATCATGTGAAACACCTGCATAAAATGAAGATAAAGAGGAATGGGGTGGGTTATTATTTACCACGTTATTGGTAATTATATATGAAGGATTCAGCGCATCGTCATTTGTAACTTTAATTAAATCATACCTTCCACCGAAATTTACTTTCAGCTTATTGTCAAGAAGGGAGGCTTCATCCTGTGCAAACACACCTGTGCTTAAATATTTTGAATTAGGGACAGGAAAATCACCGGTAGTTGTGGTGCTTGAAGGGGTTACAACTTTGGTTTCCCTAAATCCGGTAAAACTTCTTTGCCAAAGGTCAACACCTGCGGAAAGATGATTAATACTGCTTAACGACCAATTGGAAAGTAATTGTGTTCCCCATGTACTATGATCAGCTGAAGGAGTAATAGTCTGACTTACAGTTGGGTTGGGATTAACATTTAACTGAACATCCCTTTTAATATCCTGGTAAAAATATTTGATAGATAAATTTGTCAATGAGGGTAACAGATCAGTGAATTTATATTCGGCGCTATACATATCCCGTTCAGCGAGCAGATACTTTGCTATGGCGATAGTCGGAAATGCTTTCGCACCGGGGATGCCAATATCTTCTCCTTTAAAGCGCTGATACTTTAATAAAAGTTCTTGATTTCCGGCGGGCTTAATCCCAAAATCAGCAGAAAGATTATCATCGTTATACTGGCTATTTAATAAAGTTCCATCGGGAGTATTAGTATTTTCTGCAGAACGGAGAGTTCCGCTGATTTTAGCATACCAATTTGATGCAGAGGACATCAGATTCAAATAACCCGCGCCACCCTGATTAACAGAATTATAATCTGTTATGAGGCTTCCGGATAAAGATAACTTATCCGTATATGTTCCCGTTTTAGTCGTAATGTTTACTATCCCACCTTCAGCACCGGTACCATATAAAGATGAAATACCACCTTTTATAATTTCTATTTTATCAATATCATAAATATCCACAAGATCAAGACTAGCGGCATGATTTGAAGCTGTTTCAATGCGGTTACCGTCAACAAGAGTTACAATATTCTGGCGACCAAGTCCTCTGATACTGATATCAGTCCCCCAAATTCCGTCCCTTGCAATAGCAACACCCGGCAGATTTTGAATAGCATCGGGAACAGAAACAGAAGTTGTATTAAGGATATAATCTTTATTTATGATTTCCATTGGAAGAGGAACATCCCTGATAGGTTGTTCAAGACGGGTACTTGTAACAGTTACTTCACCATAGGTTATTACAGCAGAGTGCATTATGAATAAAAACGGGGGGCGATCGGAAGAAAAATCAGGTTTAGTGTTAAATGACTTATAACCGATATGATAAAATGACAGGTTATAAGAAGCGGGAGGAATATTAAAAAAAAATAATCCGGCACTATCTGAAGTTGTTGTTATCTGCAAATCGGTCACAGTGACAGTTACGTCAGCGACAGGAAGATTTGTTTTATCATCAAGAATTTGACCTGATATCTGGGGAAGAATGGCTTTATTGATTATTATAAATAATACAATAAGAGTATAAATGATTTTCATAAGTATAATTTATATATGAATGTAGATTAACTTAAATAATTTAGTGTGCTAAAATAAGGAAACTGATATCAAAAAGCCCCAGATATCAGAATCTAAGATGTTTAACAGTAATTCCATTATTAATTAATTCCTGTAGAGCTGCAATCCCAATTTCAAGATGGAGTTGAGCAAATTCCTCAGTAACTTTTTTATCACTTAATGTTGTTTTCACTCCATGAGGAAACATGGGCTGGTCTGAAACAAGAAGTAATGCGCCGCATGGGATCTTATTATAAAATCCAGCGGAAAAGATAGTTGCCGTCTCCATATCAATCCCCATACACCTGATTGAACTGAGATAGCTTTTAAAGACATCATCGTGTTCCCAAACACGCCTGTTAGTAGTATAGATAGTTCCTGTCCAATAATCGCGTTCAAAATTCCGCATGGTAGTAGAAACGGCTTTCTGCAGATTGAATGCAGGAAGGGCGGGCACTTCAGGAGGGAAATAATCATTGGATGTTCCCTCCCCTCTAATTGCTGCAAGGGGCAGAATCAGATCACCGACCTTATTTATTTTTTTAAGTCCCCCGCATTTACCTAAAAATAAACATGCATTAGGAGGAATCGCAGAAATAAGGTCGATAATAGTGGCAGCATTAGCGCTACCCATCCCGAAATTGATAATTGTAATTCCTTCAGCGGTAGCGTTAGGCATTGCGCGGTTAAGTCCATTTATGGGGACATCAAATTTAGCCGCAAACATATTAACATATTCCTGAAAATTTACCAGGATAATATATTTTCCAAAATCATCGACATCTGTGCCTGTGTAACGGGGGAGCCAATTATTAACGATCTGACTTTTTGTTTTCATAGAATATGCTTGTTTTACTTTTTATTATGAAATATGAAGAACAAATATAAAATATTTTTAGCTATGATTTTTGAAACCAGAGGGAATTAAAGGATTTCGTAATCATGAATCCGGTTGAGATCAAATATAATCTCTCCTTTATGATCAGGTTCGAAGGCAGGTTTAAATTTAGCATTCCAGACTATTTCATTGATTGTATAAGAATACCTTGTATGAATAGTCTGGCTGAAAGTATCATCAAATCCTTTGAATTGTACAAGGACTTCTGTCTGAAGTTCTTTCAACTCATCAATAGTTTTATTATAGAAAGGGCTTTGGTCATCTATTGGGTGAACTACAGTCCAGCTTAAAGGAAAGAAGTAAACAGAATTTCTTTCAAGATTCATTCCGTAGTATTTTCGTGAGTTAGTGCTCTTGTCAATAAAGACGGCAAGAACGTTTGCCTCGACTTCTATAATGTCATTATTCCTCTGATTAGCTAACCTAAACATCAATGCAGTTTTATTACGGTAAGGGGCTATAACAGCATTTTTACTGAAAAGAATTCTTGCGGAGGGGCGGGAAAATCTTCCATAGAGGAGACCGGTAGCAACGGCAAAACCGAGAAGTCCAATTAGAGCCTCAATAGAGGCAACAAAATTTGCAGGAAAACCACTCGGGACCATTCCGCCGTAACCAACCGTTGTAAATGTCTGAACACTAAAAAAGTATGCGTTTAAGAAAGTTTGCATTGGTGCTTTATCTATTGCATTACGAATGTTTTCGACACCAATAATATAATAGACTGTTCCGAATAATAGGTTTACAAGAAAATAGCCGATGAAGATGAGGAGAAAGAATTTTGTCCATGATAAATTAACGAGAAAATGATATATGTCCCTTGGGCTATAACCGGTATTATTTCTTTTAACATTGAAAGAGCCGTCGGGATTTATAATCCGCTTTGTTTTGCCTCCGAATTTTTCACCTAAGCCGGGATCGATGGTTTGATCTGACATATTAAATATTGCGCTTTAAATAAGCCAATCTTTTATTTTCCGGGAATTTTTCAATAGCATAGCGAAGCATGGTCCTTGGCATTTTCTTATAATTCTTTTCTAAAAATCCTTCCTCAGTATTCATATCCCTGTTCCCTATTTCGCGCAACATCCATCCTACCGCTTTTTGGATCAGGTCATGTTTATCATTAAGAAGTTTTTCAGCGAGGCGCATAGCATCATCGAATACATTGTTTTTAATAAAATGAAAAGCAGACAATACAGCTATTCTTCTATCCCAGATATTTTTAGATTCAGCCAACTTGTATAAAAGTGATTTATCTTTATCCATAAGATATGCACCTGAAATTCTATGTGCTGTGAGATCAACGAGGTCCCAGTTGTTAATCCTTTTCCTATGCAAGTGATAAAAAGTAAAGATGTTTTCTTTTTTCTGCTCATCTCCCTTATTATATTGTTCTACCAGAATAAGTAAAGCAATTAAACGTTCTTCGTGGAGATTGGAATAGAGGAGTTCCTTTACGTCTTTTAGAGGCAAGTCCTTATATTTTTTAACAATTGACCTTTGCACGGGAACCATAATGCCAAGGAAAATATCCCCCTCACCGTATTGGCCGGGACCCGTTTTGAAAAACCTTTGCAGAAGTTCTGCCTTCTGAGGGTTGGCATTTTTCTTTATTTCTTTTTTTATTTCTGTCAGGCTCATATTTCCACATTATTAAATTTGTAATAGTGGAGTGAATTTAATACTTTTTTCAAACATTTTATTTATAATAAAGATAAGGAACGGTAATGAGCAATCATGTTTATAAACATATAGAATTAACCGGATCATCACCGGTAAGCATTGACCACGCAATAAAAAATGCAATTGAGAGAGCCGCAAAAACTGTGCATAATATGAGATGGTTTGAGGTAATTGAAACTCGAGGGCATATTGAAGGGGGAAAAATTGCAGACTGGCAGGTTTCAATAAAGGTCGGTTTTACTTTAGATGAAGCTTAAGGGGATACCCCGGCAGGTTGTTTTACTTGGGCTGATAAGTCTATTTACCGATATGGCAAGTGAGATGCTGTATCCGGTCACTCCTATTTTTTTATCAGGAGTGCTGGGAGCATCGATGGCAATTATTGGTTTGATAGAGGGGCTGGCGGAATTAACGGCAGGATTCCTGAAAGGATATTTCGGATTTTTATCCGATAAAGTTGGAAAGCGTTCTATTTTTGTGGTGCTTGGATACAGCTTATCGGCATTATCAAAACCTCTGCCGGGGTTATTGCCAAACACTATAACTGTTCTCTTTTCGAGAGTGACGGACAGAATCGGTAAAGGGATAAGGACATCTCCGCGAGATGCATTGCTGGCAAGTTATTCCGGCGACAATAATACAGGAGCAATTTTTGGATTCCACAGGGGGATGGATACATTAGGTGCTGTAATCGGTCCTTTGATTGCTCTACTACTGCTTAATATTTATTCGAATAATTTCAGGTTAGTATTTTTAATAGCATTTGTGCCATCCCTCGCAGCAATAGCTGTTTCATTGTTAATAAAAGACAGGAAGATAAATGTTGCCCAGAAGAGCAGGAAATTATTTCCAATCGGGTTCTGGAAAGAAGCACCGAAAGATTATAAAATACTTACGATCCTTTTTACTTTGTTCTCACTGGTTAACAGCAGCGATGTGTTTCTGATATTAAGATCGAAAGACATATCTCATTCAACTTCAGCAGCAATATTGGTGTATGTGTTCTACAATTTAATTTATGCTTCGACATCTTATCCTGCAGGAATACTTGCAGATAAGTTCGGGAAGAAAAATATATTTATAGCCGGCCTACTGATTTTCTCAGGAGTTTATTTTGGGTTCGGGTTATCTTCAGGGATTGGAATTATCTGGGGATTGTTTTTCTTTTATGGGATATATGCAGCATTTTCTGAGGGAGTATTAAAGGCGTGGGTTTCTGATCTTGTTCCGGACAATAAGAGAGCATCAGCGATTGGGTTGATAACAATGCTTTCGAGTTTTTCAATTATGCTGGGATCAGTTGTAACAGGAATATTATGGGATAAGTTTGGAGCGGCAGTCCCTTTTTTGCTGTCAGGGGGGATAAGTTTTTTAGTTGCAATATCCCTTTATTTTCTGAGCCGGAAAGATCAAACAGCAGCAAATTTGTATTAATCCAAGTAATACAGAAGACAAAATACTTACGAATAACCTGCAATTATATGATATTAGTATATTATTTGTGATAATGTAAATAATCATCTTGACAATTATAAAGCATAATAGTAGATTTTGGACGATTATTGTAATAAATATGATATTTCGTATATTATGAGTGGTGAAGATGATCCAAAATGAGGAAAGCGGTAGGATTAAGAAGATTTTACAAATTCTTTCAACTGCGGAAGATTTGTTTCAAAAGTTCGGTTTCAAACGTATAACAATAGAGGAAATATGCTCAAAAGCGAATGTAAGCAAAATGACATTCTACAAATATTTCCCAAACAAGAATGAGCTGATAAAACATCTTATGAACTCATGGCTTAAACAGGTTGAAAAGACAATAAATGATTTCGAGGGGATGGATGTTCCATTTACTGAAAAGATTAAAACATTGCTGCGCCTGAAGGAAGAATCTACAGGAAAAATCAGCAAGGAATTTATGGCTGAATACATGACTCTTGATCCAGACCTGCAGAACTTTTACAAGGACTTTTATGCAAGGGCAACAGAGTTTTTTATTGACTTCATAAAAAAAGCACAACAAAAAGGAGAAGTGAGGAGAGATATAAAGCCTGAATTCCTGGTCGCGGTTTTGAATAAGATGCTTGAACTTGCGAAGGATGAAACGCTGACTAGTTTGTACCCAAGAGTAACAGACTTTTCGCTTGAAATAAACAATTTTATTTACTGTGGCATTCTTCCGCTTGAAACACTTGAAAAGAATGAAGCTAAGAATTAATAACTTCAGGAACAGAGCGGTTTTATTTATCTGCTTTGCGCTTGTATCGATAAATAATATCAAGGGGCAGGATTTTCAATTCCATGGGCAGATTTCAGGATGGGAAACTGGAATAAGAGCTGACAGCGGATGGAATAAGAAAATCGGATTAAGATATTTTCCACAGGTTAACTATAGCTATTCCATAAATGAAGATAACCTGATAAACGGAGAAATACTTCTTAATACTTATTATACTACAGATTTTAAGTCAGATGATTATAATTTAAAATTATACAGAGCAATACTTCGTTACACTTCAACACAGTCAGAGATACAGCTTGGATTACAGAAGATAAACTTTGGTCCAGCACAATTATTACGGACGCTTATGTGGTTTGACAGAGTTGACCCGCGCGATCCGCTCAAACTTACAGACGGAGTATATGGGCTGCGGTATAAGTACAGTTTTCTGAATAATTCCATTTTGTGGTTGTGGGGCTTGTATGACAATAAAAATCCTGCGGGATATGAAATATATCCTACAGCAAATAAAACTCCCGAATGGGGAGGGCGATATCAGTTACAAATTCCATTGGGTGAAGCTGCTGCTACTGTTCACACTAGAATGGTTGATGAAGGTTTACTTAATTATAGGGAGAACCGGTATGCATTGGACGGAAGGTGGGATATAGGAATCGGCATTTGGTTTGAATCAGCATTACAGCAAAGCCAATCAAACCTTCTCCCCTACCCATGGAATAAAATGTTAACTGTCGGTGGAGATTATACATTCGGGATAGGAAACGGAATATATTTTTTATCAGAAAACCTTACATCAATTACTTCAACCAAAACCTGGGGGAATGATATTGACAGAAATATATCCGCTGTTATGGCAAGCTATCCTGCGGGAACTTTAGATAATTTTGCCTTACAGATATATTACGACTTGCAGGGTAAAAATATTTATCAATATTATTTGTGGCAAAGAACTTATGATAATCTGATAATTAATCTTGCTCTGTTCCATTATCCGGAGAATGGAACAGGGATATTTGCATCAGGCGGAACCGCACCATCAACGGGATATGGGTTACAGTTAATGCTTATATATAATTACTGAAATGTACGCAAAGGAAATGTTAAATGGATAATAACAAAATAATAATAGTAGATAAACTTGTGAAAGATTATTCCATGGGGAGCAGTTTTTTCAGAGCACTGAACGATATTTCATTTGAGACAAAGAAGGGAGAATTTACAGGACTTATAGGACCAAGCGGCTCCGGAAAGACTACTCTGCTTAATATTCTGGGAGCGCTGGATAACCCGACCCAGGGGGATGCAATAGTTCTTGGGAAAAGTGTAAAATCACTAAGCCATAAGGATTCTGCCCGGCTAAGAAATAATTCAATAGGGTTTATCTTTCAAACGTATAATCTGCTGCCGGTCTATACAGTTTTTGAGAATGTGGAATTCCCCCTGCTCCTTCTGAAAAAAGGGAAGGAGGAAAGAGAGGATGCTGTAATGAAAGCACTTTCGTGGGTGGGATTATCCAACAAGGCTAAGTCAAGACCTAACCAGTTATCCGGCGGTGAGAGCCAACGGGTGGCAGTTGCCAGAGCAATGGTAAAGAATCCTGAAATAGTCCTTGCCGATGAACCTACAGCTAACCTCGATGCAGAAAATTCTCATAATATAATCAGAACAATGCTGAAGCTTAATGAAGAACTAAAGACCACATTTATCTTTGCCACGCATGATGAAAAAGTTATATCATATCTGCACAGAAAAATTGTGCTTAATGACGGAAAGATAGTCAACGATATTATTCTTAATTAGATGAGGAGAATACAATGCTGACTATAAAACTTGCCTTTAAGAATATAACACATGCGGGAATAAGAACCTGGCTGAATGTATTTGTACTATCATTTGCATTTGTCCTTATAGTATTCACCGAAGGATTTTATGACGGGATGTCGCAGCAGGTAAAAGACTCAATGATAGATTCCGAAATCGGTGGCGGTCAGTTCTGGCAGAAAGATTATGATCCATTCGATCCTTTTTCATTTGAACAATCACATTCCGTAATACCGGCTAATTTAAACGATGAAATAAATAAAGGGAATGCCGCTGCTGTATTAATGGTATCAGCAGCTATATTTCCAAGGGGACATGTCCAATCGGCACTTATAAAAGGAATCGATCCGGATCAAAAAATAGTTAATATGCCTTCAGTTGTACTGGATCATAATGCAGACACCAATTCGATTCCAGGTTTAATCGGATCAAGAATGGCAAATAATGCGGGATTGAACAAAGGGGATTTTGTAAGTGTGCGGTGGCGGAATATTCACGGAACATTTGATGCGGCAGATATAAAAATAGTTGAGATAATGAATACCGATGTGCAGTCAATCGATCGGGATCAGATTTGGATACCGTTAAATAAACTGCAGTCAATGCTTCAGGCACCGGGGCAGGCTACAATAATAACGATGAAAAAGAATATAGTTAATATTCCCTCCAGCGGTCCTGAATTTGTTTTCCACAACCATGATTACCTTTTCAAGGATATAAATGATAATCTGAACAGGAAGAAAATATCATCTGCGCTAATGTATATACTGCTGTTGTCCATGGCTCTTCTTGCGGTTTTTGATACACAGGTACTGGCAATCTTCAGGAGACGTAAGGAAATCGGGACTCTAATGGCACTTGGCATGACCCGCTGGAATATAATAAGTTTATTTACGCTGGAAGGGAGCCTGCTTGGAATACTGGCTTTTGTTTCAGGGTTGATATACGGAGTCCCTCTGCTGGCTTTATTAGCTAAAACAGGTATGGGACTTCCCTCGATGGTTCAGAATGTAGGTTCGTCTATCCCCACAACACTTTATCCAAAATACGGAATCCGTCTTTACCTAATTACCACAATGATTCTATTCTTCTCAGTTATTATTGTAAGTTTTCTGCCTACGCGCAGGATAACAAAATTAAAACCGACAGATGCTTTAAGGGGGAAATTATCATGATAAGATTCTTATTTAAGGGTTTGTTAAGAGACCGGCACCGCAGTCTTTTTCCTGTAATTATTGTGGCGGTTGGAGTATTCCTTACTACTTTCCTTTATTCCTGGATGAATGGCGTCATAAATGATATGACAGATTCAAGTGCAAAGTTTGATTCGGGACATTTAAAAGTCATGACTAGGGCTTATAGTATTCTGGCAAATCAGCTGCCTAATGATTTAGCATTAACCGGAATTGATAAAATAATGGGAACGCTTAATTCGGAGTATCCCGGATACGACTGGACTGCCCGGATAAAGTTCGGGGGGCTGCTCGATACGCCCGATGAGAATGGAGAAACAAAATCGCAGGCTCCCGCTGCTGGTCTGGGAATTGATCTTCTTGGGAAAAACTCTAAAGAAGTGGAAAGACTGAATATCAGAAAGGCAATTGTAAAAGGTAGAATTCCACAGAAGCCGGGAGAAATTCTTATCAGTGATGAATTTGCAAAAAGGATGGATGTCGGAGTTAACAGCAAGGTGACCTTATTATCAACTTCATCAAGCGGAGCAATGGCTGTGCAGAATTTTATAATCAGCGGGACAGTTGAATTCGGGATAACTGCAATGGACCGGGGTGCGATTATAGCTGATGTCAGCGATGTTCAATATGCACTGGAAATGCTGAATGGTGCCGGGGAAATACTTGGTTACAGCAAAGACATGTTCTACAATTACAAAACTGCTGATAAAATGGCGGCTGAGTTCAATAAAAAATATTCCAAACCAGAAGACAAGTATTCGCCGATAATGCTTACACTTGAAGATCAAAATGGTCTGCGTGAATATCTTCATTACGTAAATGTAGTTATCTTTTTTATAATTGGTGTTTTCCTTATCGCAATGTCGGCGGTATTATTGAATGCAGGATTAATGTCGGGCATCAGGCGATACGGGGAAGTTGGAATCCGGCTGGCACTTGGTGAATCCAAGGATCAGATCTATAAATCGCTCCTTAATGAATCTATTCTTATAGGCATCGCTGGATCGATAATAGGAACGGCAATAGGGTTAGCCCTTGCATATTATATGCAGGAACATGGCATTGATATGTCGGGGCAGTTCAAAAACTCAACCTTGATGGTGAATAATTTGATAAAAGCTAAGATCAGTTCTACAAGTTATTATATAGGATTTATTCCGGGATTGCTGGCAACGCTGCTTGGCACTTCCCTATCAGGGATACAAATATTCAAGAGGCAGACAGCCTCATTATTTAAGGAGCTTGAATCATGAGAAAGAAATTATTTTTAATCGTTATGAATTTATTGTTTGGGATTTCTATCTTTGGACAGGTACCATCAGGAGTGGAGATACTTAAACTCATAGATAAGAACCTTGTATTTGACAAAGCAGAAACAGTTACAACTATGATTATTCATGGAAGGGCAGGTACGCGCACTGTGCAGTCAAAAAACTGGATCGAGGGGAAGGATAAAGCTTTTGTTGAATATACAGATCCGGCACGTGAGAAAGGTAAAAAGATGCTGAAGCTTGGCGATCAGCTGTGGAACTATATACCGGAACCTACCGACAGAATTATTACGATATCCGGACATCTGCTAAGACAATCCGTTATGGGTTCGGATTTATCCTACGAGGATATCACTGAGAATAAAAAACTAATTGATATGTATAATGCAAAGGTTACCGGGTCTGAGAAAATTAACGGAAGGGATTGTTATGTACTTGAACTGACTGCAAAGGTGGAGGATTTAAATTATTACAGCAGGAAAGTCTGGGTGGACAAGGAACGCTGGCTTCCATTAAAAGAGGAGAGATATGCCAAAGGAGGTAAACCTCTTAAACGGACTGAAATACTTGAAGTGTTCCGGGTTGAAAACAGGTGGTATCCGAAAAGGATTTTATATCATGATCTTCTTCAGAGCGGGGACGGAACGGAGTATATAATTGAATCGATAAATACACATGTTAATATTCCCGAATCGCAGTTCACAAAGGCAGCGTTGAAGAAGTAGCTAGTAGAGTTTGGAAATACGATTCATTTTCTTCCGGCTGGAATTATGTTGATAACCCCAAGGTTATTCTTTAGAAAGTCGAGAGGATTATAAAAGTATTTATTCAACTCCTCCTTTGTCATCGTAAGCCAGCTTGCACAGCCAAAGTCATCGAAGGATTTTCTTACTTCGAAATGCAGGTGGTCATAGTTTCCTTTAAGCTTTTGTGCTTCGGCGTGAGTATACAATCTTCCAAGTTTTGTATTCTGATCAACCTGGGTACCGTTTCTTACGTAGATTTCCTGCAGATGTTTGTATGAGGAATAAATAATACTTTTATCCTGCATTATGTGTTTAATTACAACTGTTTTATATGGATCTCCCAAATGTATAGAACAAACAACTCCGATTGCCACGGGGTAGACTGTTATGAGTTCACCTGGTTTTGCAGGTACAATATCAATTGCCGGATGAATGTGATTTTTCAGAAAGGTTAAACGCGGATCACCAAATTTACTGATCACTCTTATAGTATTAAGCTTAAACCTATTGGAAGTTTCAAACGGGACTTTCCATGAATCAACTGTTTTATTAGGTTGAACATCGATATAATAGGGTTCCCATCGTTCACGATCTTTTTCAATATAGCTTTTGGGTTTTTCTTTTTTAGTTAATGGGTCCGATTGTAATTTTGCCGTCACGGAAATGGCAGCAAATACGAATATGAGTATAATTATCTTTGTTTTCATATAACCAAGGAATTATAAAATATATTCATTTTGAAATATTATAATTACAGACGGAGCTCATCTGGGGAAATCATCAAAATTTTTTGCAGGCATTAAAACTCCGAGCGATGGTGCTAACATATATATTTCATGGTAGGAAGGCAAACTGGACTTAATGGATATTAAATAAAATTATATCAGATAATGAACTCCTATGAATATTATACTAAAGGCACATCATTAGTATTGGGCGTAGAAAGTAATAGGAGTTTAAGTGATGAATTGCGCACCAAATGCGTTCGAAATGCGCTCGATTCAGTGTGTGAACAAAGATATTCTGTAAAAAAAAACGGGGGTAATTATGGGAGGGTTATTTAGGTAAAGAGGCAAAATGCTCCATAAAACAAAATGCCCGATAGCATGAATGGGATGGCAGGAATATTTCACTTCCGATTAATTAAAAACATAACTAAGTTATACAGCAATTTTTATAGTGTTGTATGAAACGTCTTTTTTACTTTTTGTCTTTATTCTTATGTATATCCCTGTCTTTGCAGGCACAATCAGTTGGAAGAAAGGGTTCGGATCTTTGTTCGCAGAAGAAAATGAATTCTCCTCTGCAATTATTGGATAATCTGGGAACAACAGGGGAACATTCTTTTGATATGCTTGATTACAATCTGAACCTGGATATTTATAATTGTTTTCTTACTCCTTATCCAAGCAGTTATACCGGGACAGAGATTCTTACTTTGCTTGCGGATTCATCCATCAATTCGATTAGCTTAAATGCCATTAATACTTCTTTGGAAATTGATTCAGTGCGCCTATCCGGAGCCGGATTTACTCATGCAAATAATATTTTAACAATCAGCCTGGACAGAACTTATGCCCCGGGAGAAACACTTTATGTTAAGATTTATTATCAACATAAAAATGTAGCGGATGGTGCATTTTATGTTCAGAGCGGCATGGTATTTACGGATTGTGAACCGGAGGGGGCAAGAAATTGGTTCCCTTGCTGGGATAAACCATCCGATAAAGCAACTATGAGTCTGAAAGTTATAACGCCGGGATCAGTTAAGCTGGGTTCAAACGGAAGATTGTCGGATTCAGTACTAAGCAACGACACTATATATTATAACTGGATAAGCCGTGACCCGGTTGCAACTTATTTAATGGTAATTTCGGCAAAGGTTAATTATAACCTTGATATTAAATACTGGCATAAAATCTCAAACCCGCAGGACAGCATTCCTTTCAGATTTTACTGGAACACAGGTGAATCCGGACTTGCAAATATTGAAACAAAAGTGCTGCAAATGTGCGACCGCTATTCCACACTTTGGGGGGAACATCCTTTCGAGAAGAATGGATTTGCTACATTGAATAATCTATTTCAATGGGG
>OBLU010000068.1_pt1 | contig 90000 bp, 57 predicted proteins | sample 1518681 | NCBI WGS metagenome assembly OBLU01 (sample SAMEA3539304, study PRJEB22396) | soil metagenome | biome: tundra; feature: field; material: soil | place: USA | collected 2010-05 | depth 0.15 m | reverse complement strand
ACCAGAATCAGTTCATGGCCCGTCATCCTTCAAATCACGTCAATGTGGCCTATGCCCCGACAGGCGAAGAGGCGGACCGCGCATTGGCAGTGAAAGCAACCATGTTCCACCAGATGGGTCTGAATGTTCATCTTTGCGGAGTCGAGATTTGAATGCTTCCGGCATGCGCCGGAAACTGAGAGGTAAGCGAAAACATGAAAGTAAGCCCATATGCAGGAAAGCCGGCTGAGAATTCCCTGCTGGTGAATGTCCCCAGCCTCATCACGGCTTATTACACCGAGGTCCCCGACCCATCGGTACCGGAGCAACGGGTTTCCTTCGGCACTTCCGGGCATCGCGGATCATCATTCGACAAGGCCTTCAACGAGCAGCATATTCTTGCCATCACTCAGGCTATCTGTCTCTACCGGGAAAAACAGAAAACTGATGGACCGCTGTTCCTCGGCATGGACACCCATGCCCTGTCGGTGCCGGCTCACTCCACCGCGCTTGAGGTGCTGGCGGCGAACGGCGTGGAAGTGATGATCGCGGAAGACGATGATTACACGCCAACCCCGGTGATTTCTCACGCCATTCTGACGTACAACAAAGGGCGAACGACGGGCCTTGCCGATGGCATCGTGATCACGCCCTCGCATAATCCGCCGCGGGATGGCGGGTTCAAATACAATCCTCCGAACGGCGGACCCGCGGATTCAGTTGCGACCGGCTGGATCGGAGCAAAAGCAAACGAGTTCCTTGAGAATGGCTTGCGTGGAGTGAAGAGAGTCTCCGTCGAGAACGCCTTACGCGCACCAACGACTCATCGGCACAACTACCAGGACGCGTACATCCCCGATCTCGGCAACGTGATCGATATGCAGGCGATTCGGAATGCCGGGATTAACCTTGGAGTCGATCCTCTGGGCGGCGCTGGAGTGCGCTATTGGCCTCGCATTGCCGAGCAGTATGAACTGAATCTCACCGTCGTAAACCAGACCGTGGATCCCACTTTCCGCTTTATGACGGTGGATTGGGATGGTCAGATTCGTATGGACCCATCCTCCCCGTATGCAATGCAGAGCCTGATCCGCCTGAAGGATCAATTCGACATCGCTTTTGCCTGCGACCCGGATCACGACCGGCACGGGATTGTCACGAAGAGTACCGGCCTGATGCCGCCTAACCACTACCTCTCCGTTGCCATCTTCTACCTCTTTCAAAACCGGCCAAACTGGCGTCAGAGTGCCGCGGTTGGCAAGACCTTGGTGAGCAGCCAGATGATCGACCGCGTTGCGGCCAAGTTGGGAAGGAAGCTCTACGAGGTGCCGGTCGGGTTCAAGTGGTTTGTGGATGGGCTGCTTGATGGCTCGCTGGGCTTTGGCGGTGAAGAGAGTGCCGGTGCTTCGTTTTCCCGTCAGAATGGCGCGGCATGGACAACAGACAAGGACGGACTGATCCCGGCTTTGCTGGCGGCGGAGATCACGGCTCGTGTGAGACGCGATCCCGGCGAGATCTACAAGGACCTCACTGGCGAATTCGGCGAGCCTTTTTATGATCGTGTTGAGGCTGCTGCTACGCGGGAACAAAAGGAAATTCTGGGAAGGCTCTCGCCGGAGCAGGTTCGTTCCAAGGAGCTTGCCGGTGAGCCGATCAAGCAAATCCTTACGCGTGCGCCGGGGAACGGCGCCCCGATCGGCGGGTTGAAAGTTGGTGCGGGGAGTGGTTGGTTCGCGGCGCGACCGTCGGGGACTGAGGATATCTACAAGATCTATGCGGAAAGCTTCAAGGGACCGGATCATCTCCAGCGTATCCTCGAGGAAGCGCAAACGATCGTCAGCGATGCCCTCGGAGTTTGAAGTTTACCGAGGAACCATGAGCGACAAAACCGCGCCAGATGAGGATTGCGCCGAAGAGCGCAGAGGACAAGCGATAAGTCAACGCCATTCCCCTATGGCTAACGAGCAACCAGCAACCGAATCGATCGCACTCCGGAGGAGATCATGCGCAGACTAGCGCTCATTCTGATGTTTTGTGTGGCCGCCGGTAACGTGGCTGCATCCGCAAAGACGGTTTACAGCTTCACAATGAAGTCCATCGACGGCCAGCCCGTCAGTCTGAAGAGCTATCACGGCAAAATTCTTCTGCTGGTCAACGTAGCAAGTAAATGCGGGTTTACTCCGCAATACACCGGTCTTGAGTCTCTCTACGAAAAGTACAAAGACCGCGGTTTGGTCATTGTTGGTATTCCAGCGAACAATTTTGCTGCCCAGGAGCCAGGAACAAACGAAGAGATCAAGAAGTTCTGCAGTACAAAGTACAACGTCAGCTTCCCGATGATGTCCAAAGTGTCGGTGCTGGGCGCAGATAAGACACCGCTCTATGTATTCCTTACCGACAAGACCGCAAATCCTAAGATCGGCGGAGACATCAAGTGGAACTTCACAAAATTTCTGTTTGATCGTAATGGCAAGCCGGTGGCACGGTTTGAACCGGCAGTCACCCCTGAATCGCCTGAGGTTACGTCCACAATCGAATCCGCGCTGGCGCAGTAGAGGAATCCCAATTCAGTCTGTTTGTGGCAACTCCGCGCATTATGCCGCTGTGCTTTTCCTATCGATCTGAATCCCACCTCAGGATCAAATCAGGAAAGATCCGAGCATATTCCGCATTTGTCAAAGCGAGCGCTGAGGTGCCAACAATCCTGACGGTGGCTTTGGATCGACCGGCCATCCTCACGAACGTGAACGAAACGGCGGCAGCCTCGATTAGCAACTTCGGTATTGATGATGCTGCCCCGCTGGATGTAATTTGCGGAAGAGCGAAACCCCAAGGCCGTTTGCCATTCGAACTGCCATCATCCGTCGAAGAGGTGAACTCGCAAAAGAGCGACGTTCCACATGATTCCCCGAATCCTCTCTACCTGTATGGATACGGGCTGAGTTACTGAAATCTCACGAGTAGAAGGGCTGGAGCACATGGATCGCAGGGAATTTTTGGTGTCGGCAGGTGCGGGATTAGCTGCCTCGCTTTCGCCTTGCATTTTCGCAGAGGCTGCTGGTCAACCCAACACTGATTCAGGCGCCACTCCGGTCAGCATTGACCTGACAAAGTCAGTGGGAGCCCTGCCTCATTATTGGGAAAACTGCGCGGGCTCAGATCGCACAGTCGTGGGACTGCGCGAGCAGTGGCGCCAGGACCTGGTACGCGCACACCGTGATATGGGTATGAAATCGGTGCGCTGCCATGGTCTCTTTGACGACGAAATGGGCATCGCAGCGGCCGGGGCGGGCGCGTTCAACTTTCTCTATGTCGATCAGGTCTATGACTACATGCTCGACCAGGGTGTACGCCCATTTGTTGAATTAAGCTTTATGCCAGAGGCATTTGCCAGCAGCAATAATCGCATCTTCGCTTACAAAGGCAATACCTCGCCGCCGAGGCGCTGGCAGGACTGGCACGACATGATCTTCGCCTTCACCGATCACTGCGTCAAGAGATACGGCATTGGCGAAGTGAGCAACTGGAACTTCGAAGTCTGGAACGAGCCAAACATATCCTTCTGGGCGGGTACGGAGGAACAGTATTTCGAGCTATATCGGCAATCGGCGCTGGCTGTGAAAGCGGTCGATAGGCGCCTCAAAGTCGGCGGACCGTCAACTGCGCAGTTGGGTTGGATTCCGGATCTGATCCGCTTTTGCGCCGCAAACAATCTTCCCCTCGACTTCGTCAGCACTCATGTCTATCCCAACGATCCGCAAAAGTATATCTTCGGTCGCGATAACGCCTACACGTTCGAACAAGTGATACCCCGCGGGATAGAACAGGTTAAACACCAGGTGGAGTCGTCGGCCATGCCTCACTTGCCTCTCTTGATTACCGAGTGGAGTTCGCAGAATCCTGCGTTCATTGCAGACACCATCAAGAATTGCATTGGTCTTGCTGAAACCATGTCTTACTGGACGTTCAGCAATGTTTTTGAAGAGGGCGGAGTTCCGAGCGGCATATTCAACGAGACCTTTGGGATGATGGATCAATGGGGCATTGCGCGACCTTCTCTGCATGCTCTCACGTTCCTGCATAAGCTCGGTGAAAACCAGTTGCAGTCCAGTGATGGACCTATTATGGCGACCGAGCGAGCAGATGGTTCCCCCGCCATTCTGGCATGGAACCTGATTTCGGCCGCCGATTCTGCAGCCTTTGCCAACGGCAATCCAATGGCAGCGGGCGGCGGCGCAGCCAAGGGTGCAGGCGCTTCGCGCATGTTGCATTTAAAGCTCAGCGGCCTGCGAGGGCGTAAAAAGATTCTCGTTAGCCAGGTGAATGCAGACGCCGGGACTGCAATGCCGGCTTGGAAGGACATGGGCAGTCCTAAATATCCCAGCCCCGATCAAATCAAACAACTGAGACAGGCGGCGGAGTTAGCCAAGCCGACCGCACATGTGCTCGCATCAGGCGATCCGGCTGATTTCGTCATCGAGTTGCCTCCGAATGGCGTTGCCCTTCTTGAATTGGAGAGCTAAATGCCGGCTGCGCGATCAACATCTTGTCACAGGAGAACGCGGACCATGCGGAAATGTCTCATACCTATAACAGTCGCCATCTCACTGGCCGTCCCGGTCGTCGCACAACCAGCAGGCTTCAGCGGAACCTGGAAACTCGATTTGCCCGCCAGTTTCATGGGAGGTGATCATCCTGCGCCCGACTACCAACTTACAAAAGTCCTGCTTCAGGAGGGCCCTGCTATTCACCAAACCGACATTGCCGTGCATGTGAGCGTGGTGAACATTCCTCTACCCGACTCGCGCGCCACAATGGATTTAATTCCAGACGGGCAGGAACACGACGCTCAAGTTGCGGCCCCATTTCCTGGAATGCCGCCGTCTCATCTGACGGTCACAACCGAGTGGCAGGGCAACACGCTTGTCGTTACTGAGCAAAGCGCGGGCACCGGCCGCCCCTCTTCCACCAGGAGACGGTATTTTCTATCCAACGACGGCGCAAACCTGATCGAACTGGTCGAAGCTCATAATTCGTTCGGTGACAGTGAGCAGCGATTGGTCTTCAATAAATAATCCATCCTGCCGCGCTGAGCAGCGCCACACTCAGGGATCCTCCCAACTCAGCGCGCCCGCGCGTCTGGTGGCACTGGCGACCCTGGAATTCGCTACTTTAGCGACCTCGGTACATCCAGCCGGGGCGCTACCAGAAGTAGCCATAGCCTACATTGTCAACATGGCCGTGTCCTGCGAGCGATGCGCGTACCCCCATTTTGCCTTACGAGACCAACCTCCACAATTGGAGGTCCAAAGCAACGGCTTCATAGTTTACCGGACTCAAATCTACTTGACGACGGACTCGCCGGTAGCTTCATTGGACGTCGCTTTGGAAATCGAGGGAGTTGCTCAAACGGTGGAAGTGACCGCGGACGCTCTGGCCACAGAGACAAGTAGTACGCAACTTGGCGAGAGCCTGGATACGAAAAAGATTGAGGGCGTGCCCATCAATGGCCGCAGCTTTGCTGACCTCATGGCCTTGCAGCCGGGGATCGTTCCGCAAAACACCGCACAGCTCGGCGAAGTCATCATGACAGGCGTGGCTTCGACGCCGCCGTCAGGTGACGCCAATCCTGGCGACCTCTCCATCAGCGGACAGCGCGTCGAATTCCTCGGATTACTTGTCGTGTGAAGTTCTCGGGGTTCTATCTGTTTGTGGTCTCCAGCACAACCACCGGCCCCAGCAAGCCAGAGGGCTGCAATGGGGAGTTGTCCTTATACGGTTTCACTGTGGTGAAAGTGTATTTCTTCGCATCGGGCTGTTGGTCGCCAATTAGGCGATTGACCCATGCATTGGTCACCTTGATCGAGACTTCGTTGGCTCCGGGTTTCAGCGCTGCGGTTGCGTCGACACGATAGGGAGCGTGCCACACGATGCCAAGTGACCTGCCGTTCACCGTCACCTCCGCCAGGTTCTTCACGTCACCTAGGTCGATCCAGAGTTGCGCGCCGTCCTTGAACCAATCCGCAGATGCTTGAATCGTCTTGGTGTAAGTGCCAGTGCCCGAAAAGTATTTCACGCCCGCGTCGGCGTTCTCGCTCCACGAGCTTAGCTGATCAAATTTCACGGATGCCGGTGCGCCCCGGTCCGGCTGGAAGCTCACGTCCCACGCGCCATCGACCGTCGCCAACTGGGTCTCCTCAATTTTTGGCAAAGTCAGCGATGCTGTTTTTGCAGGCTTGCGGAAGACGACAAAGACAGTGCCCCACGGCTCCAGCTTCAACGGCACCGTGGTGTGGCCATCAGCAATCTTGTAGGAGACCGCCTCCGTTTTTCCTGTCTCGGAAAACCATAACTCGGGCGCTCTGCCGGTTACGCGGAAAGTTGCATCAACCGCTTCATTGCGGTCGTTGCGGTTGTCGACAAAGTAGAGATCGCCGTCTGTCAGCTTGCGATGAACAAAGAGTAGCCGCGTATCATTCTTCGGCTTCGTGTAGTCAAAATCCGGCGCCACATGCAGTGCATTGAAAACCTCGTCGAGGCTTTTCCCCGCATAGACCGTGCCTTTGCCAACCTTGCGCACACCGGTTCCGTCGCCAAAGAGTTCGTCGGTCAACTTTCTGAATTCAGCCTCATCGTCGGCGAGGCTCGGATCGTCGACAGGCTTCGGTCCTGCAACCACCGCACCGTTCTTGACTAACTTGTAGATGGCGCGCAATACGGGCAACGACATGTGACGACTGTAGGGATCAAGCCCCAACAGTTGGTATTTCATCCCCGCAGGGGTTGTGATGCGCCCATTACTTGCGCTCAATTCATGGATCAGGCCATCCGCGTTAATGTAGTCGAAGCCGTAGCCATCTGGCACGTCGGGCGCCTTATTCGCGAAGATCGCGGTCAGGTTCGAGTCCTCCCCATAGAAGTAGATCAGGTCCGCTCCGAAATGACCTTGCATGAGTAAGTAGCTGTTGCGCGCCAGGTAATCGATCCAGGGACCTGCCTCTTCAGCCCATGTCTCATTGCGGTTGAACCATTGGCCAAACGGCCCAAGCGTAAGTCCGGGAGCCTTGTCGATCAAGGGCTGGTGCGCAGACTCGTGAATCACGAACCGGTTGATGCCATTGAGGAATTCCTGGTCCGCAGTGGGTTTGAGAGTTGCAGGTGACCAGGCCCATGCCGCAGTGCCGGCAGTCATCGACTCTGCCGCGGCAACATTCTGTCCATAAATGTGCGCCACCGAGGCTGACTCGCGATCGTCGGCGTTGTAGCCGTACTGTATTAGATTTTTGCCCGGACGCTGCGTCCACATGGCGCTCATGGGGATTTCGTTCATCTTCTTAACTTCCATGCCATCCGCAACAAAGGCCCGCCCAGATTCGTGCGACTCTCCGTAGTGACCCATGCCTCGCTCGTGCAACGTTTCTTCCAGCTGGCCATAGTGTTCGACGGCAATCAGGTCGCCGATGGTCTTGCGAAAGTCCCACAGGAACCGGTCGCTGGCTTCGGCGCTCTCCACCACTTGGCCGGCCAACACTGGCATCCAGGGCAGCGGATCGTATCCGCGAAGCTTCTTGAACTGGTCGATCATGTTGTCGGTCCAGTTTTGCGAGCCGGCTTCCCAGCTGTCGTTGATCACATAGGTTATACCCCTCTTTCCGATCAGGTCCGCGCCCACCGTGTCCTTGTAGCTGTCCAGATAGGCGTCGAAGTACTTCTTCACAAAGCTGCGGTCGAGCTTGTCGACTTCCAGGCCTGTCGCCTCCGCGGTCGCAGGGTGATTGGTAATCCCCAGCAAAGAGTACCCAAAGCGAAGCACAACCCAATCGCCCGCTGGCGGCGTCCAGTCCAGCGTGCCGCCCGAGTGCATCTTCGCGGTCAGGTCAATCACATCGGACTTTGCAATTGCCTCTGTTGGAGCGACAGGACTCGTCGCGAATCCATAGAGGTCGGGCGGAGAACTGAAGGCAGATTTGTCTTCAAACAGGTTCACGCGCGCTCCCGTGTGAAGGACCAACTCGGAAATCGCATAATCTGAGACTGCCGGCCGAGCTGTGTTTCCGGACCCGCCGAAATCTACGTCGCGCGGCGGAGGTGGTGGCCCCGCCTTGAATGTGACACGAAAGTATTTCGCCGTCGCAGCCGGAAACGAATACGTGTGCTCAGGTGCAACGCCACCATTTAGCTTTGCAACGACTTTGAAGTTCTCCCCGTCGTCGCTCGCCTCGAGGGACCTGTCCGGCCTGCTCGTTATTCTGGCCGCTGCCCCAACTGGATCATTGCCGGCGATAGTGACCGACCGGATTGCTTGGGGTGCGGGGAATTCGTATTGGATCCAAGAGCTCTCACCCGCAGCCGCCCTCGGTAGCGCAGTCGCATGCAGCAAGTCCCCGTCTGTCAGCATCGCAAAATCAGGCGAACCGCCGCTTGCCGTCATTTTGGGGTGTAAGGACGCAGCAGGCACTTCATCCGCTACTTTGCGATAGGCCACTACGACAGAATCGGCGTAAAACTGCGGAATGGGCTTCGTGCCGGCGGAGGCAGAGATCGAAACACGTATACCCATGTTCTGAAACGCTCCAGTATTCGACGGAGGATGAGCCAGCGTCCCTGTGAAAGGCTTTCCACCTTCCACCAATGTCTCGCTCCACACATACTTTTTCATGCCCTCGGGGGCCGGGACCCAGGGACCGCCCGATTCGCTCCAGCCAGGCGAGCCTGCGATCGCCTCTTCCATGCCGAATTGATTCCCGAGGGTGATCGCGTACTTAAACGCGTCTTTCCACTCCGGCGTCATGTAGGCAATACGGTGATCCACCACTTGCGGCGTCGCGAGCGCAGCGTCAAAGTTTTGAAAACCGGCGATGCCAACCCTGTGCATCCACTCCAAGTCCAGTTTGATGCCGTCCTTCGATATGTTTCCGTTCATCCAGTGCCACCAAACACGCGGGCGCGCACTCGCTGGAGGATTCTCAAATCCACTCTTGAGCGGGTCAGGCTGATTCTGCGCTGAAGCGATTCCAAGCGCGGTCATTAGAACATACAATGCAGCGATCAATTTCCTTGTTGCCAGCATGATCTTTACTCCTTTTTGTCAGCGACTCTAGTTTGGTTTTCGAGTCGATCCGACTCTCGGCCATCGGCGCCTTGCGCCGGAAGCGAAAGTGAAGAAGATGTCGCCTCAACGAGACGACGGCATGCAAGAAGAGGAAGTGCCAGAACAAGCAATGGGCTGGCCTTTGAAAGTCACGACGTTTCATTCAGTCACTCACCCAAACTGGCTGCAAGCGCTTTCGCAGAATGCTGGCGATTCTACAATTTGCATTCGTAGAGAGCGATCCGCGAATTGCAATGCCGGAACAGAAGAGATTTGACGTCAACCTACGATACCACCTTGCTCGAACTTGTTCACAGGAGCAGAAGTGACGGGAGAAATCTCGCTCCCCTTCCCTCAGCGCAACAGGAATGGTAAACGCAGTTCCCGTCTGGGTGGAGGAGTATTCCGGCGATAAGTTCGAGAGGCAAGCGATCATTTCGGAGAGCCTTCTTTAGCTCCAAACCGGTGGTTGGAAGCTAATGGGCAGCAGTTTTTGGGCCGAAAGGATACACAAAATTTTGGTTTATGTTGGGCCTCTGAAGTAGTAAGATCGAAGCTCTTCAGCAAAGAGATACTCTTCCGCAACTTTTCGATTAGCCGTCAATCGTTTACATCCGATGATGTTCGAACCTGCGAATAGGAGGTCTCATGACAGTAAGTCTCATCGGCTGGGGCAGGTTCTTCGACAAGACCGGTAATCGCGTCACCGTCCCCGCTCCAAGCACGGATCCCGGCAAGCCGTGGCTCTGGGATATGCTGGCGGCGGAGTGCCAGAACCTGGCGAATATTGGCTTCGATCGCATCCAACTTCCTCCTGCCAGCAAGGCGCAAGGTGGCGATGGAGCAGGCTGCGATGGATACGGGATCTACGATCCCCGGGATCTCGGAACCAAAAGCCAGCAAGATAGCACGCCCACCCGTTACGGCACCGCGGACTCGCTTCGCCGCCTGGTGGCCGTTGCGCAACGGAACGGACTTGCAGTCGATCTCGACATCGTCCTGCACCAGCTGATCGGAGGCCAGAATGCAACCTATCGCTATCTAGGTGCGGATGGAAAATCGCTAAACGGAAGAGGAGCCATGCACCCCGGATGTTTTCGCAAGTCGCCTGGAGGGGGAACGCAGCCCGAAGACGACGTGCCCGTGCCTGCGGACGACATCTCTTTCGGGGACGAGAAGGTTTACCAGCACTGTAATCCGGCTCGTTACACCATTGATGATGCTCTCGACTTTGGAGACTGGCTTTTCCGCACTACCGGGGCAGACGGCGCGAGACTCGACGATGTGAAGGGCATCTGGGCCCCCTTTCTCGCGGAGTTCATGCATCACGGCACCATGGCGAACAAGCCCTTCGATGGGGAGTACTTCGACGGCAACCCAGCGAACCTCAGCTGGTGGGCGACCACCAATCCGATCAATGGCCGTTGTGGTGTTGAAGACTTCACCCTGCATTTCGCCATTCAAGCGGCGTGCAATAACTTGAATGCCGCGGTGCTGAATGGCGCGGGATTCTTGCAGTGGAACCCGGGCCTCTCCTACGCATTTGTCGAAAATCCCGATACGGATACGACTCCAGGCGAGGAAGTGATTGGCTCAAAGCTCTTGGGATATGCGTACCTGCTGACCATCTACTGTAGGCAGGCACTCATAAACGGCAAAGACTATTTTTCGGGAGCTGTCTGGCCTGGCGCTTATGGTCTCAAGCCTTTCATCGACAACCTGATTTACATCAATCGCGCATTCGCATATGGTCGCCAAACCACCCGATGGGTTGATGGGTCCGTCATCGTCATCGAGCGCGACGGGGACGGCGGCCCAGTAGGCAGCAGCCCGGGACTCCTTACCGCCCTCAACTTCGATAACTACAACACAAGGGGCATTTCCTGCGCGACGAGCTTTGGTGCTAACGCACAGTTGCACGACTACACTGGAAGACATCCCGACATTTGGACAGATGCGCAGGGCAATGCAACCTTCACGATTCCCTCAAATGCGTATGGCGGCGGCCAGAGCTACTTGTGCTTTTCGCGCGCATCGAGCGACAAACCCATTGTTCAACATCACCGCCGGACGACGCAGGAATTCTTCGGAGCTCCGGATCTCGACATCGCGCCGGCGCATCCAGGCGCATTGATGAGCATCGCAAAGATCTTCGTGGAGCGGGAGACGACAGTCGTCTTTTCCACGCGCAACACAATTCAGGCTGCGCTCCTCGACGGAACCACGCCGGTGCCAAATAACAAACCGGGAAAAACGGGCTGGTACGGGGTCGGGGTAAGCTCGTCGACCAGTTCGCCGGTTTCATTTGACTTGAGTGTTACGTATGACGGTGGCGAGATGTAAAAGGCGCAATTGTTGATGGAGACCTTATATCAGTTCCGATTCCACGGAGGTCCGAATGAGCATTTCAACGAGTCGGCTTGATCCATCGCTAAAACCAGCGGCATTTTCGTTACCGAACGACAACCGAGGGCTGACAGGCGAACATCGGAAAGGCGCCTTCGGGATCAAGCTCGAAATTGCTGCAGCTGCGTTCCTGCTCCTGCATTGCCCCGTTCCGGCACTCGCGCAGTCGATGATACCGTGGTTAACACGATCGGCCGATAATGCCCGCACTGGCTGGAATGCGCATGAGACGTTGTTGACGCAGGCGTCGGTCGAAACCAGGGGAATTGTGCGAGCCACCACCATTCCGGTATACGGAGATGCTCGCGGGATGGAGGCGCAGCCACTTATCCTTCCCGGAGTGAAGCTACAGGATGGCAGCACGCACGACGTCATGGTGCTGCCCTCCATGGCAAACGTCGTGCGAGGAGTCGATGCGCACGACGGAGCGGCCCTGTGGAGCGTGACACTCGGAGCAGACATCGGGAAACCCATCAACGGCGGGACGGGATTGGGACCGAAGCCTCGTCCCGACAACTGCGTGGACACCCAGATCACGATTGATTGTCACGCCATCAATGACAAATGGGGCGTTGTGAGCACTGGGGTGATCGACCCCGACACCCAGCGCCTCTACCTGGTTGCGTGGATCTCGCCGGATGCAACGCCTCAGAAGGCGAAGCATTACGTATTTGTGTTGAACCTGGCGGACGGAACACAAGTGGCCGCTCCGGTTTTGGTGCAGGGCACGAGTGGAACGCAGACTTATGGAAGCACCATGCGCAAGCAGCGCAGCGCGCTGGTCTTGACGAATGTTAACGGGCGCAAAACCGTGTTCTGGGCATCCGGAACTGTTTTTGAATCCGGTTCGGGCGCGTCCGGATGGATATTTGCCTTCGACTGCGCTACCAACACCATTAGCGCAGTTCTGGCCATGACGCAGGGAGAGGGCGCAGGTATCTGGATGGGTGGACAAGGCCTAGTGGCGGATGACCAGGGATATCTTTACGCCACCACGGGGAATGGCGACTTTGACGGCCAGACGCAATGGGGTGAGTCATTTGTCAAAGTCAAATACACTCCGACGTCCAATGCAACGCAGGCCAGCTTAAAAGTGGTTGATCACTGGACGCCTTGGTCGGACCTGGTTCGATCGGGCCAACAAAAGATGGCGAGCATGAAGGTCTCGGGTATCAGCGCACCGACTGAGGCTATGCGCGCAGTCAACAGCGGCATGCCGGCAAGTTCTCTCCGAAATGCAAAAGTTACAATGAGCGTGGATGACCAGAATCGCGCGACCGTTCTTATCTATCCCCAAATGGCCTCAGGCGCCTGGTCGGACGAGGACTGGGGCTCCGCTGGCCCCGCCTGCATCTTTGCGCTGGGCGTATGCGTGGCAACTGGAAAGGATGGAATCGGTTATCCGATCAAGACGGCGAACATGGGCGCAACGCTCCCGGCGGATCTTGCAAATCCCAAGGCGAACTGTGCGAAGCTCGCCTCGGCGCCGGTGTGGTTGACCATGGACCCTGGGCCGGTGGACCCGTGCCCTACCGACCCGCGGACGCTCAATTTCCTCCCTTGGGGCAACAGCGCGCATCTCCACATGACCCCTGTGCAGTTCTTCGACCCCGTGCTGAACGCTTGGACGATCTTCGTGTGGGGCGAGAATGCGCAACTGCACAAATGGAAGGTGGGCCCGACAGGGCAGCTCACCTACATTGCCCAAAGCAACGAGTATGCAAGCGCAAATATGCGAGGGCAGTTGCCTGGGGGGATGCCGGGAGGCTTCTGTTCCGGGTCGAGCAATGGTTCAGATCCAAGCTCTGCGATTCTTGTCTGTACCATTCCTTATGGAGATGCAAACGCAAGTGTCGGGAACGGGCGACTCATTGTTTATGACCCCGTGCATCTCGCAACAGACGGAACGATCAAGGTGTTATGGGACTCACAGCGATGGGGCATCGGCTTCGTCTTTAACAAGTTCAATCCCCCGGTGATCGACGGTGGCCAGATTTACGTTCCGAACTACAACGGCGGCGTTGACGTCTACAGTCTTACGCCGTAGCAGCTTAATAAGAATCCTCCGAACGCGAGGCACCATGCCATCCAGAAGTAGTTATTCGATGTTCCGCATCGAGCATCTCTCGAGTTTCCTTTCCAGTTGCGACGTTGCGACTCTCGCTATATGCACGGGAACGATGCTTGGTGAAATCCGCCTTCTAAAATGGGATCGGGTGGATCTAAGGACATTTGTCATCAGCAAGGCCGCCTTATCTGCCACAGTCTATCCCTGATTCGGCTGGCCAGACGAACCGGCCTGCGGGGGCGGCGTGGGAGTCAGGCGTAACCATCCTTCGTTCCCCGTGACTGGATCGACGGGCAGAATCGCATCGTCGGTTGCATTCACCACGCTGTCTTCGCTCCATGCGGTAATCGAAGTGCGATGATCCCAACTCCAGGCACCGAAGGCTTCCGTTGGAATTGGCATCTTGATGGTCTTGGGGTCCACCAGCACTGGGCCGAAACGAAATGTGGGCGAAATTTTCGCCAGTCCGTTTGCGACCCATGCACGGCGCAGGCCAATATCCTTTCGCGGCAACAGGCCGGCGGTTCCATGGACTAGAGAATGCGGCTCGACAAGCAGGGTGAGCCTGAATTGCTGGTTGGGCTGGATGGTCATCAGTCCCGAGCTGTTGACATAGGGATTGGTGACCGGAGCGCGACCCTGCGTGGGCGGAGTGGCTCCTGTGTTTCCTTCAGTCACGTCCGCGCCGAGATCATCAGTGAATTGCTGATAATAATTGTCGACCAGGTTGATCTGTTGCAGGAATCCCTGGTTGGGACCGAACTCGCGCGCGAAGCCGGCGACCGCTGCGTCGGAGCAGTAAAAGGTGTGGTAGTCGTCATTGATGAAGTAACCGAAGAGCCCATCCTGCCAGTGCTTCAGCGCTCCAAGCCGCAACGGAAGAGCAATCTGGCTAATCAAATCGAGGGTGATCGGTTCTTTCACTTGCAGACGAACGCTGGCGCGCAGAACAGCGACAGGATGGCCGATTAGCAAAGAGAGGTGTTCGTCTCCGGTGTGCCCGAAGGGATCTACGCTCCAAAGAGTGGAGTCAATGATGCGCAGGATCGAGCTGAGCGCATCTTCGCGGGCGCCGTTGAGCGATGCGTCGGCTGTGCCCCAGTCGAGAAGTCCGCGCGCGATTCCGGCCATAAACTGGTTGGGAATGGCGCGCTCCGGCGTTTGCCCCACCGTGGACGGGAGGCCAGGCGCATCTTCCCAGACTATGCCCGCAACCGGGTCAGGCCGGACGTCGCCCAGGTTCTGGCCGGTGTCGTCAAAGAACTCGAGATCGCCATCGAGATGATTCGGGACCAGGAATCCGCACACCGGACTGATGCTGGTGGTGGCGTGCACGAGTGAGCCGTCTGCATTGACGGCGCCGGATGCATCCGCGAATCGCAACCAGAGCCGGGAAGGCGACGTGAATCGCGGAGGAAGGAGTTGCAATTGAGGTTCCGCGTCGAGTTCCATGGGAATGGAACTGGAGATAAGTTGCGAGTTTGCATTCGTCGTTGCGCTGGAGCCCGCAAGATCGAGGATCTGGCCGAAGGTGTCAACAAGGCGCAGACGCACAATACGCAGAAAGCCCGCACGCACGGGGAAGAATGGACTGGGCACCGGCTGGCCCTGGGCGGGCGCGGAAATTCCATCCCCTTCGTACCCGCCGCGCAGTTGTTGATGAAACGCATCGAGAGCGCCGCAAAGCACGTCCATGTTTTCGAGCGCGGAGGCGATGTCCTCAAGTCCGCTGCGATCGATCTGCGAGACTCCGCCGTTTGTTGTGCCTCCGGAGGCTGCGCTACCGCTGGAGGTGACAGTCAGCTTTTCAGTCATGCTTTGGAAGTGCACCATAATCTGTTGCGCATATTGTGAGTAGAATGCCTCTCGTTTACCGGGATTGATGGAACCGGAACCGCCGGACAGCGCGGCCTGCGAGAGCGAGGTGCGCACGGCGGCAGCTACGGTATCGGCAATGCCCGCTGTGAGGTGAGCACGTCCTTTAAGGGTAATGCCCTGGGCGATGTCATCGGCTGAAGGCAACTGGTTGAGGTTAGGAACGAAGTCGTTCTCATCGAGCGTCCAGTCGTTGATGCCATCTTTTGACGGCACATATTGCACCTCCCAATCCAAGTGGATGGGCGCCCACGGCTGTGCCGGCATGGTGACGGCGATTGGAGAGGGCAAGGTGCCAACGTACCCACTCTGTGCGAGCAGCGGTCCATGATCAACACGCGGATCGCGGGTGGACCACCATGCGGTCTGCTCCACTGCGTAGTTGTTTGCCAGAGCCTGAACGCTGGCCTGGTCCGCGGCTGATGGAGTTGCGGCTGTTGCGGAAGTAGTTGGCCGAACACCGCTGAGCATCCAGAAAGACTGTTGAGCGGCAACCACCGAGGCGCCGGGATCGTGCAAGACAGTTGCGCGCAGTAGTTCCTCGCACTCGGGCGGTACGCTGCCGTTCTCTACCCCGCGTGTGAGCAAGTCTTCGCCACGGACTGAGGGCCGGATCGGCAGGCCGTTGATCGCGTTGCAGGATAACTCGGTGTTGGCAAAGCCGGTAAGCATGCATGAAAGCGTGCCGTCGGGGTTATAGCGCCCATCCTTGCCGTGGCGAAAGGATCGCGCTGCGCCCTGCACCATGATGACGGGATCAGACGGCTGGAACAGACGAGGCTTCGTGCGCTGTACGGTCTCGTAATGGCCTGGAATTTGCGGCGGCGCGGTGAATCCCTCGTGCAGAATGCCGACGATGCTTTGAAGATCGCCCACCTGATAAATCTCGTTGAATTTTGAAGCCGTGGCACCCAATGTGAAGAGTTGGCCGGTTGTGGTGCTTGATGCCGTGGCAGCCTCAGTAATGTTGGCCGTGGCTTCGATAATATTTTGTGCCTTGGCGTTGCTGACGGCGGCAACCGGCTGGTTTGAGAAGATGCCTGAACCTTGGGGCGTGGGGGTGGTCGCCGGTGTTGCTGGGTTGAGAGGCGGCATGGCTGGAATCCAAATCTGCTCTGTCGTCATGCCGCCGTCGCGCGAGAAGAATCCATTGGCTTGCAGAAGAGCGTCGGTGAGCGCGGGTCCGTCTGCCTGATCGAAATCGGACAGCGAGCCGAGCATGAAGGCTTCAAGCAGGCGAGCCTCGTCGGGGTTTCCGCGCACTTTGGCCACCACTGAGGAGAGAGCATCGGTTGGCGTGGTGCCTACGATGACGTTGACTTTGGCGGCGGAAGGCGGACCTCCAAACTCACCCGACAGTATCCCCTGGGGCATGCCTTCCCAGCCGGTACCCGGCCATGGAATGGCAACTGCGGCGCCATGATAGACAGTTAGCTGCGGCCACCAGCTCCCATTGGTTATATACTCACCGCCTTGCGGATGCCCTGACGGATCGAGGGCGGCGGGTTGCCATCCGGCCTGCGCCGACTGCGAAGGAATCCACGATGTGCTCGCCGATGCCGCGGCTGCGGTCGCCGCCACGGGCGGCGCGGGCGCAGGGGCTGCAACGGAACCGTAACGCCCGACGGCAGTCGCTTCCAATGTGCCCAATCCCAGCTCAGTTGCGGCGGAAACGTAACCCCACGATTTGGTTTGCGCTTGTTCCAGTTCGTTGTCTCCAAGCTCCCACTGATATGCGGCCATGCGCGCATAGAAATCGCTGAGCGATTTCACCTGAACCGCACCAAGCGGATCGCGGTCCGGGTTGGAGTACCATCCGCAGACAAGATAGGCCAGGGGTCCTTGCTTGATATCGGTGAGCGGATCGTAGAAGGCGAGCCGGTTTTCAACATTGTCGTAATAGGCGGCCCATGCCGCATCGCCGCGGCCCAATGCAGTCAGTCCGTCGATGGAAGTCGCATTGGGACCTGTCTCTACCCATTGATCGAGTGGAATAGGTTGGGGCAGCGAGCCGTCGGCCGGGAAATCGCCCGCGCGCAGCACCCAGCCCTCCACCGCTCTGCGCGCGGTGATGGACCCCGATGGAAAGAAGCGCAGCACCAGCCAACGATCCGGGATCGCTGGGAAAGTTGCATCGTCTCCGCTGGCAGCTCCCTGGGTAAGTGCGTCGGGGAGCGCCCAGTGCAGATAGATGCCGGGGCTCCGAGAAGTCGTCTTGTCAGTGAATGGGGCGGGCAGCAGTGCGCGCCGGTTTGTCGATGTAACTCCCGCCGGTGGATCGCTCATGCGGCAATCGGCCCAGGAGCCGCCTTGTTGGCGGACAACAAGAGCATCCAGCTGAATGGGCACCATTACGCGCGGCGTTCGGGGAATCAGCGAAGACCACGTGGCCACGGTGCGCGGCGTAATGCCGTGCGCGGCGGCAGCGCTGAACATTTGCTGAGCAGCTGGATTACTGATTGCCATTGCTCGCCTTCCTTGCTGCCGGGTTGATGACCGGGCCGGGTTTGATACTGGAGAGAATCTGGCGGTAGGCGGATTGCGTTGCCTCGCTGGCTACATACTGTGCGACCAGGATTCCGCCCACAAAACGGCCATCGCCTCCCTGTCCAGCCTCGTCGACGGTTCCCTCAAACCGCTGTCTCCAGGGCGGCTGCAAAACTTCGAGAGCAAACTCCGCGCTGCCGTTCTGCTGCGGCATCACATCTCCAACGGACACGGTAGTCTCAGCCTGCAAAGCGTCGCGCAACTTTGCGATGTGAATCACGCGCGCATTGGCGGCGCGCACCGGCACAGGGATGGTGATGGGATTGCCCGCGGTCCAACCTAGCGCGGGATTGTTGCTCGGCGCGGGAATCTGGTGGCCGGTGGTATTGCGAATGTACATACTGAAGTTGCCGTTGGCATCCGGATCAAGAATGCCGAATTGGACGGAGTGATGCGGCTCTTCGATAATCACCAGTTTGGGGATGCCCTGGAAGAGTGCGATCAACACGGACGGTGACAGCAGTTCGAGGCGCAGAGTGAGCAACTGATGCTGAATCGCATTCTGGCTGCCGGCATCGAGGGGCTCGGGAAGATCCTGATCGTATGCACGAACATCCATCGACGGCCATCCTGCTACTGCCGCCGAGCGCAAAAGGAAACCGGTGACGACGCTACCCGAAGACTGATTCCCATCGTTGGCAGTTTTCTGGTCCGCAAAACTTCCGTTCTTGCCGATTTGCAACTGGCGCACGATCCGCTCTGTCTGGTCCAGTTGCTGATTTACTCCCGGAGCGTGCGCCTGGTGATGTGCCTGATCGCGCGACCCGATTTTGCCTATGGCGATGGCCCCGTCTGCCAACCGGTCAGTCCAGGAGCGATCCAGATAAAAGAATCGAATCGATTCATCTGGAAGCAGCCGCGCATCGGGCACCAGATAGTCAAATGGAACACCTACCAGCATGCGCAGATGCGCCAGGAACGATTCCATGTAAGGTGGCATTCCGGCTTCAGGATCAGTTGAGTTAACCTGATACGGCTTGGCCATCCTGGCGCGCAAGGCTGTCGAATTGTTGATCCATGGAGTCCGCATTTATTCGCCTTCCAAAGTGGTGGTCGCGTTGTCCAGTACCTGCGCCCGGAAGCCGCTGAGGCGCGCCAGTCCTGCACTGTCTGCCGCCACACTATCAATGGTGGTATTGGGCCGTGGTGTTTGTGCTGGAACTGTCACTTGCGCGCCCAGCGTTCCCGCATCTCCACCAAGAATAGAAACGGCAACCTCCGTCGAAGGAAGGTTCCACGCCTGCTGCAGCGTCGACGGGTTCATTCCAATCGATTGCTGCGCAATGCCGATCTGGTAGGGATCCGCGACCGGTAAAGTGGGATTCACCAGGGTTTGAACAGCGCTGACGGCCACGACCGGTGTGAAGGGCTGATGCACATCGGGGGCTTGAATGAGGCTCATGGTCCTGGCCACCAGGTTCAGGGAATCTGTTCGCGCTGAGACTTTGTAGCCCTCGCGCCGCCAACGCATAATGTCCTGCGCCAGACGACCGTCGGCAGCCGCCAGCAGGCGGGCGCACTCAAAGGCCGCTGCATAGCTGATGTCCTCTCCGCCCGTCTCGATGCTGCCGCGCCTGCACTGATCGGCGCTGTGGTAGGGGCCAAGCGGGTCGCGCGTAAGCTGAAATGGCACCAGCGGCCCGCGGTAGAAGGCGACTTCTATTTCACCAGCTCGATCCACGACCGGCATGGTCAGGTGTCCGGTGTCGGTGAGCTGAGGCTTGTTCTGCGTGTTGGGATTGCCAAACATCTTGTCATCGAGCCCCTGCATCAGCTCGCGGAAGGTGCCGGCCTGGGTGCATTCGAACTTCCAGCTATAAAGCAGAATGAATGTCGTCTGAAAATGGAAACGGATGCGGCCAGGGTCGCCGACAATCGTGATGCCGCCGAACTGGCTGATGGTTGAGCCCGTGGTGGTATGCAACAGGCTCTGCGAGCCAACCGCGGAAGTGATGGGGAAATCGCTGGTGGGCATGCGCGAGACGGACCCCTGTGAGCCAATCACTGCGTTCTCGCGGACAGCGAAATGATTGGGCACAGGTTTCCGATTGATTGGATTTCCGGCCGCTGCCGGAGGCTGCTGCGGAACCACATCCCAGCGCTCTTCCAGCGACACGAGACACGCGACATACTTCTTGCCCTCTTCCGGAACACGGTTGGACATGACGACTGAGAACCAGCCATCGCCGCCCGCGGTGTTCAGTTCGCGGTCCTCGACATTCACCTGGCGCACATGCGTCAGCAGGCTCAGTTCCTCAAGAGACGGAATAATGGATGCCACAAGGGTTGAGTCCGCGGTGACTGTGTCCACTTGCAACCCCTGAGGCGGCGCCAGTTCTTTAACCACTGCGGGCGGTAAAGCATCGCCTATAGCGACCTTTTGTTGAATCGTGCATTCGCTCTCTTCAAAAACCAGCAGCGCCATCCATGGAACGTTGGCATTCCAGGCCGGCGGCGTTTGTCCTTTCCATAAGACTTCCTGCGGGTCGAGCACCCGTTCCCACGGCAAGGTGCGCTTGAAAATTGCCACGTGGGGCAGGCTCTCATTGAATCCCCCGTGACCGTTCTTGGGCGGAAACACGGTTGCAATCTGGCTTGCATCCAGGCTGAAGCGCGGACCCTCAACGTTGAAGTAGCCTTGCGCTTCGGGCAAGTCCTGCGCTTGATTCAATGGCGGCTGGCCCTGACCCTGCTGCGCAATCTGGTAAGTGACATCGGTCTCCGTGCGCCAACGGTAGCTACCGTCAAGCAGAGGGGGAAAGATGTGGTCCCACAGCACCATGTTTCCCTTTGGCGGTTGCGGTGGCGGCGTCATTGCGTACCTCCTTTCGATGCGACGATCTGCACGGTTACGGAACCACCTGGGGTCAGGGGGCCTTCGGGTACAATCTGCTCGGGGATTTTTCCGTTCCAACGAACGGCCCACGTCTGAGCACTACCGGCCAAACCAGCTACTCCAGCTACACGCCAGCCAGTCAGGCTTCCAACCGCAACGCTGATGGTAGAGGCATTCGCCGTGTGGGCGGTGATCGCATAGAGCAGTGCCGTGCGCGTTCCGCCAACCACGAGTAGCGGTGGGGTCTGGACCGTGGCCCCATCGATGCCGACTGCCAGATCATCCGCGCCAGCAGCATCGGTGTTCTGCTGATCGAGAAGCACGAGAACCGTATCTATCTGTACCGGCAGCCGGGTCTCCGTGCCCACCTGGTCAGCCGCAGCATACGAGATTTGCGCAAGCACATCGCTCGTCTTCTGCTTGTAGCGTCTTGGAACATAATGGGTGGACAACAGCAGCGTGGCACCGCGCGTCAGCAGAGCGCGCCCGCTGATCTGCGGAGCATGATTGCCGACCTGCCAACCCACCACCGGCGACGCGCCCGGGGGTGCGTAAGCGAGACTAATCGCACCAAACCCCGATGCCACATTGGCGGTACCGGCAGGGATGGAACCGAGACAAGTGACCGCGACCATCGCAGTCGATGCGGGGACGACCAACGTGAGCGTATTCTGCACCACGGATTCAGTGTCCTGGATGGGCGTGCCGTTTCGACCGAGGAATGCAACCCGTACCCCACCATTGCCGGTAAGCACGATCCGCTGATCGACGTCTCCGGGCAGATCCCATACATGGGTCGCTCCAGCGACAAGTGAAACGCCCTTGCCGACAATGTCCGCCTCGGCCTGAGTAAGATTCTTCAGATTGCTGATGGTTCCCGAGACACCAAAATCAAAAGTGCGCAGGGTGCGACCCGGGCGAGCCAGCGTGGTGGCTCGAGCAGCGTTTGCCGCAGGTACCAGGACAAGGCGCGCGCCCGCGACGGTGACGGGCAACGGCGGTGCCATGCGAAAAGCCTGCTTTGCCGCGGTCACAGTTACCACCGTCGTGTGGAGCGCTGTGGGCGCATCACTCACCGCCTGTGGCCGCGTTTGCAACACTGCGCGAAGACGGGGTTGGGTAAGGGTTACCGAGGTCGCCGCAGCGACGACAGCGATCTTTGGAGGCAGCGCCAGACCAACGGGCTTCATGGTAAGGCCGGTGGTTAAGGGAGTCAGGTAGGGCGGCGAAGAGCGGAAGTTGGAGAGTGAACGCACGCTCATGGGCGCGAGGCCCGAAGCAGGCAGCCCCGCACCAACGCGAAGCTCGCTGAATGCGTTTGTCCCGGCAAGAAGTTGTGCGCTCACGCCGAGCAGCGCTGTGGAGGTGAGCGTGGCTCCCAGCGAGGCAATCATGTCGGCCGTCGTTCCCAGGGAGATAAGGCCGCCCAAATTGATATCCGCGGCAAAGGGCAGAGGGCGGCTATTGCCGTAGTCGATCAGCTTGCTGATCGGAATCAATGCAGTCTGGTTGCCGTACTCCACCAAGCCCGTAATCTTTAGACCGACAAGGACAGGAACGGTGCGCGCCGCTGCAGGCACCTGGTCTGGCGGGAAATAGTGATAAGTGGCTTCAGACACCTGGCCGATCACAGTGTCCACCTGGAAGCGCGCTGGATCGAGATGCAACGTTGGATCCTGCTGCGTGGTGCTCATGGTGCGCCACTGGTTGAATGTGGCCGAAGCGCCATCGAGATCGAGAGAGTCTAGAGCGAGCGTGTGATTACTGCCTGGGCCGCTCACCGCCATCGGTGCCAGATCGATGGATGCGATATTCGGTGCATCCGGCGGTAGCGGACCGTGCGTCCCGAGGAAGTCCACATAGGTCACCGCAGCCATGCGGGTCTCCGTCTGGAAGACCCACTCGCTAGCCATCTTCCGCGGCTGGTCGCTGGTGCCGGGTGCCGGAGAACCGCCTGCGGGATCTGGCGGCAACAGCCCGCCGAGCACGTGCACCGCCGTTGCATAGGTGTTGGGATCGTTGTTGTAGATGTACTTTTGCGAGAACTGGTCCCATGTGAGCGCCGGTGGCTGATTGTTGGGTGTCGGGCCAAATGGAACCGTCACGCTGGCGACAGCAAGGTCGACGGTGACTTCACCGTGAAATGGGGGGCCCTTGATTTCAAGCGACGCGCCAACCGAAACCGTGATGCTGATGCTGACGCAGCAACCAAAGACGCACACGCTCATTGAGAACGAAGCGCCAACGCTCACTCCCACATCGATGTCGTAGTAGAACGGATCCCACGAGATGAGGAAATCGGCATACGCAGTAAACCAGATATGGATGGCGCTGGGGCCATATGTCGCTTCAAAGCGCGTGCCTGCCATGACGCAGGTGTTGGTCAGCGCAAAATACGATTGGCCCTTGATGTTGATAGCGCCGAGAATGGACCAGTTGTAGCCAAGGCGCGGCACAATAGGATAAGCAGGATCCAATTGGAAGTTTGGATTGTAACCGCCCATCGTCAGCAGGAACTGCGACTTCGCGAACCACATGAAGTATGCAAAACCGCCGGTAAGCTGGCAGTCTGAGCTGATGAGCCATGAGTGATCGGTGAGCTGCGCCTGAATCGATAGAAGCCCTTCAGATGAACTGAAACGGGCTTTCAAAGCAAGTTCAATCTCGACCAGCGCAGTATCGTCGGAGGGCAAGGCCATCCGCGCAACGCCCAGCACTCCAACCTCGACTCCGCTATCGAGCGCGATATAAAGCACGCCGATCAGATTTACAATTTGGAACGCAGTAGCGCGGAGTCCGACCGCCAGCCAAAAAGCGCCGCGCTTGGGTGGGATGCTAACGCTGAGGCTCATCAACTCCGCCATGGGATCGTTGACCAGGGCTCCGCCATCATCCAGTGCGGCGACCAGAATAAAGCTGGGAATCTTGTTCATGTCGTCGGGAACGATGAGTTCGCGGTTGTACCCGACGCCCAGTCCAAAGGCACTGAACTCAATGATGGGCGGAATGCCGATGGTCGCAAAGACCGCGACGAAGACAAACAGTGAAGTGTACGTATCCTGCCCGTCGGTCGGAGTCGAATAAGCGCCGACAGCCACAAACCCGAACTCCGTGACCTGGATCAGCAGCATTCCGTCGTATTCAATGGGCGGACCTGGATCCTTGAGGAGCCCACCGGCAAGCGTGATGCCCGGCGACTCGAACGAGACGGCCAGGCCCAGCAGATCAATCGTCCATTTTCCCAGGTTCCCGAGGTCCTTGATGGGCGCAGTCAGGGTGAGTTGGTCTACCTGCGCAAGCAGGCCATCCACCTTGACGCTGCCGTCAATGAGAAGGCCAATGGAGTGTGCGGCATCGTTGCCGACCTGGATGCCCAGTTGATCGATATAGACCGGACCGAAGGAAGCGTGCACGCCGATCCAAAGTGGCTGATCCTTCACGTCGCCGAACATGACGTGGAATTGGCCGTCGTCGGGCGCGCCTGCCCATACGGAAACGTCTACGCCGGGATTTGCCGGCTGCGCGTCGCCGCCACCACCGCCCTGCGCCAGCAGGCTCGAAGCAACTGGATTGCCGCCGGCCTGCCCGCTGGTGGCCGCGCCTAGAGGAATTCCCAGGGAAGCAAGCTCCAGGCCAGCACCGAACTTCTCGAACTGGATGCCGCCCGAAAACTCGCAATCAAAGAAGACATAGACGTCCACTCCGCCCAAGCGGAAGTCGCTGGTGTTGATGAGCGGGCTGTCATTCTGACCGGTGATGCCAAAGCCCAGTCCAACGGCATAGAGTCCGGGATTGAATTTGAGCGTGCCGGCATCAAAGAGATAGAAGACGATCCCCTCATCAAGATGGGAGGTGCCGCTGTTCCATGCAGCAGGCGCGCCAAATTGAATGCTGAGGTCGTAGCTTCCGGCTTCAAAGGGTATCTGGCCCTTGAGCGCAACGCCAAACCGAGGGGTGCCGGTGTTGTTGTCCTGAACCAGCGAAAGCGAAAGCGTGCTGGTAAGGTTGATGGTCACGTTGGTGGCCAGCGTCTCGATCAGCCCTGTTGCGATGGAGACCAGGTCGGCAAACGGAGTATGGATGAATGTGGGTGAGCCGGAATCTACGATGTGGGCGCCCACCAGCAGCTGTTGCAAATTTATAGATGCACCTGACCACAGTGGAGCCGTCAGCTTGGTAGCTATAGCGGGAACGTCAAGAAGCACATCACCCGCAAGCGGGAGCAGCCAGGAGGTGAGCAGCGCGATGGGGTCGACTCCCCCGCTGATGCCAGGTGTGGGAGAAATCTCAATCAGAAGAGGACCATCGGCAGTGGTCGTTGCCAGCGGATCGAGATCGAGCGTGAATCGATTCGAGGCGTACCCGGCATGAAGCTTGGGGGCAAGATCCAAATGGATTGCACCACTGAGATCGACCCACAAGTCTGTCGAGAATTGCAGTGCCCCTCCGGCGTATCCCGCGCCGATGGTTGCAATCAGCGCACCAGTGCCTAAGGTCAACTGGTTCGCCGCGAGTTGGACCGTTGGCCCGGAGCCGTCCCATCCCAAAGTGACGACGATGGTGCCTTTGCCCAGCCCATGCGAGCCCAGATTCAATGTCCAAACCACGGTTGAGCCGGAGGCTGTGAGCGAGTCAGGTATTGCGCCGAGGGGCCCCGCGCCGAAAAGATTCGCGATCGCGTTTGCGACCGCTTGCTGGCTCGCAGGAGTGGTCAGCGAGAGGGCCGTAGACCAGTCGTTGCCTAGCAGCTTTTTCAAATCGGCGGCGTGGCCCGAGAAATGATTGGTTGTATCGTAAACGCCGAGAGCTGTGGCCACCTGCAACGCCACATCCACTACCGTGGACGCCTGCGTGTGAAGAGAGTCGACTAACTGGTCAAGGGCTGCAGGCAAGAGTGCGTCCGCGACGGCGCTAAACCCGCTGAACGAGGGCAGAATGGTGATTGTGGGCCCAGGGCTGGTGAGATCGGCATGCGTCGTGATGCTCAAATTGAGTCCAGCCGTCGATGCGCCAAAGGTAGCGGAGATTTCGTTGCCGAAGATTGCTCCGCCGGGTAGCCCGCTGGCGGTCACAGTAAAGCCTCCCGCAGGCGTTACGTGGAGTTGGCTGTCGATGTTTACGGAGAGTTGCAGACCAACCACACCGTCAATGGGGGTCTGCGTCTGTAACACCACTCGCACTGGATCGGTGGTCGACCCCACACCCTGTGCGACTAATTGAATCCCTTCAGGCAACTGGAGGCCAGTTCCCGCGGCAAGCCCGGCCTTGGTGTTGACCCACTGCAGAAACGTGTTGATCTTGGTCGATACGAGCTGAGTGCCATCTCCAAGTACATTCGCACCTTTGAGGAATGTACTCGGCGAAGTGAAGATGGCATCGAGTGGTGGCAGTGTGAAGCTGGTCCCTACAAGGCTTTGCAGCAGTGCTGTTGCGGCGCCTGAGAACAGGGCACGGGGAAGAAAGTCATTGAGCACGGCTACCAATTGAGCTTGCGACGGAGGCGGAACCAGCTGGATTGGTGTCGAAAGATAGGACGGCATCGCCAGCGTCAAATGACTACCATCGAAGTTCAGCGCAAGACCGCCGGCCTGGATCGTTGCCGTAAGGGTGGGCGTAAAATTCGGCAGAAGCAGCGAAGCTGCGAACTGAAGGTTTGCATCGCTACCGAGCGACCAGCCGGATGACCCCGTCGAGATGCCGACCGTCCATGAGCCGGTTGCCAGTTGAAGGGAGAGTGGCACGCCGGGTATAGGCAGATTCCAGGGCCCCCCCGCCGGACCCGAAAATCCCGCGACGCCGGCATTCAGAGCAGTGCTGAGTTTGGAGCTGAGGTACGCGGCCGGCGACGTCTGCAGCGCCGCAAACGCATCGGCGGAGACGCCATAGCCGCCCAGCGAGTCATTCACCACGATGCCGAGATCAGACAGCGCAAGCATGAGATTGTCGAGTGTCGAACCGGGGGCGGGAGTGCCGATGCTATGCAACACGGCTCCCAGCAGGTTGGACGCCTGCGTATCGGCAAATTGAGTTAGATCGCCAAGTCCCGAGTGATATGAAACCTGATGCAAGGCCAGATACGGGGTAACGTTCAGTGATCCATTCAGAGTGATGTCAGCGCCGAGCTCCGCCCAACGTACGCGCACGTCCAACTGGGGCACACCCTGCGCGACAAAAGGACTTGCTGCCCCGGCCAGCCATCCGCCGGGATTGGTGAGAACAATGCGGGTGCGCAACGCATGAGGCGCTCGGGTCGGCTCGCCTGCCGCCGAGTCGAATTTGACGCGGAATGCGTCTGCGCGCAAATACACGTCGCTGTTGAAACTCGCCGGGCTGCCCGCGATGGGGAGATGAGCGCGAACACCGAATGCGAGATGCGTTGGCGCCGGAGGCGCAGTAACCGGTGCAGCTTGTTGGCCTGCCAGCGTTGCCAGAGCACTTTGCAGAGAGCTGAGCAAGGTCCCGCCCAACTGGCTGCCGAGTGCAAGAGCGGGCCTGGCTCCTGTGTCTACGCCGGCTGGCACGGTAGGGTTGAAAGAGCCCACTGGATAGGGATTTGGAGTGGGCAGATTGCCGGCGGATGCGGGAGGCAGGTAGCCGTCCAATGCACTGAGAATGTGCTGCAAGGCCGCGATATTCTTGTCGGTTGCCGAGGCGGTCGGCAGAATGGATTGCAGAATCCGCAGTGCGTTGGCCATGGATTCGTCGTTGAGGAAGGGCAATCCCGCGCCCAGATGCGGCGTCCCCAGCGTGATAAGACCCTGCACATTTCCGGCGTTTGCCGAGGTGTAAAGCCGCGCGGTGATTCCGGCCGTAGAATGCGCAACGAGCGTGATTTTAGCGCCCGGACGCAGTTGCTGCAGCCGGGTAACGATGTTTGCGATCTGCGTAGTCTGCGAAGTTACATTTCCACTTCCATCGTCATTCAAGTCGGCAGTGTAGTAGTCCCATGCGGCATTTCCAATGCTTGAAAGGCTGATCGTAGTTGGATCGATGTTCGGTTGGCGCAGATTGAACGTCGCCGTTGGATCGGTGACGCCGTGTAGTGAAGAATTGGAAAGCAGCGTTGTCCAAATGGAGTGGTCGCTGAAGGCCGGGCCCAGCAGCAGCACTGTGCGCTGCCCCGACGATCCGCCGGCTAGCGAGTCGATCTGAGTAAGAATCTGCGAGATGGCTTGCGGATCAGATGGCTGGTCAGAGTGGGGCGAGGTCAGCGTTGTGCCGGCAGTCCACGTAGCCCCTGTCGGAACCTGCGAGGCGAGCGGCACCACGCCATCCGTGGTGGAGAGATGCGTTGCAAGCTGGTCGAGCGAGGTGGCGATGGTGGCGGCATTGGCGCCGACTAGCGCATTGCGCAAACCGGGAATGAAATTCGCAAGGGAGCCGGCCTGTGTCAGAAGAGAAGTAAAGTCGGCAGTGCCGTTAATTGCTGAAGCCAACAGGCTGGCCCACCCCGGTGGTGGAGTGGTCAACTCGCCCGCGGCGGATTCAAGCCACACCAATGCATCGACGCTGGCACTCGTGCTGGTAGAGAGAGGTAACGCCCAAGGATCGTCGTAGACTCCCGATCCGGTAATGCTCAATGGAAACGCAGGCAGCGGCCCGTCGGGAATAGATGGCAATGCATCGGCAAGCAAAGCGCGCAACCACGGAAGTGCGTGCAGGATGAAAGGAGTTCCATCCGCGGAGACGTTAAGCGCGATCGTTTTGAACCAGTTGCCGAGCGCCGTAAAAGGATCGGTAAAGAGCGAGCCCAGCGATCCTGGATCGGCAAGTTGTGGCCAGTCTGCGGGCAGGCCGTTGAGCTGCCCTTGCAATCCGAAGAGGGCGGAAAGCGCAAATGCCGGCATTTCACCAAGGTCGAAGAGGACCCGGGCAAGCAGGAGCCGCAGCAGCGACTCGATATCGGGTACGGTGATGCCGAGCGCAGCCGCGATTGCGCCTGGATTGGAAAAATCGAGTGCCACTTGCGGCGGGAATTTCAGATTGGCGATCTTCTGTGTCTGTCCGCCCGTGCTGAGCTCCAGGTTGACGAGTTGCGCGTTCCAGGTGGGTGTTTGCCCAGGAATCCATGCGAGCGATGCCTGCAATGAATCCGCGCTCAGCGAGATTCCCGCAACTTGCGGCAATGTGGGCAGCGGCGCGATGGAGATGGATGCCTGTTGACCGCCAAGCAACGATGCAGTGGGGGCGCCGGTCTGGGGCAGGTCGAAGGCGAACAGGACTGTGCTCCACGACGCAGTGACCGGTGCAACCGTCGCATTTGCCACCAGGCCTAGCCGAAGCTGCTGAACATCCGCGGCATTGCCGCTGGTTTGCGCATTCCACGCGGCGAGAGCAAGCGTAACGGACCCGCTGGATGCCAGTTGCACTGTCCATGGAGCGGCGGGAGTTCCCGACCCTGCTGCTGCGGTCGTTATACCGGCGAGCGCTGCGGCCTCTTCAAGCAAATGCGACCACGGGTGCGCCGTGTCAAGCAATGCGCCGCGGTGGATAGCGGCGATGGCCTGCATCGGATTCGATGCCAGCAGCGGAGCGATTGTGGCGTCGATCAGATGGGGCGTCGTTGGATCGTTGGCCGGCGCGATCAATCCGGCGAGCGCGGCCAGGTGTGCCGCGACGCCGGTCCCGAGTTCGGTGGCAAGGGTATTGCGCAACACTGTGGTGGCGGCACCATAGGCGCTGTTGATGTTCGTCAGATCAAGCTTGTCATAGGTCTGTCCCTGGAATTGAACACTGTCGAGTTCAAGCAGCGGCTGCAGGTTTGTGCCATCGAAACTGAATCCGGCGCGAAAGGTTTGTATGCTGAATGCGCCGGTACTGACCAGCGCACTTCCGTCGCCCGGCGACTGCAAAAGCGCGGCCGCCGACGGCAACACTTTTGCCGGAGCCCCTCCCGCGAGGGGAATCGAAGCAAGGACGGCGCTGGCGGCAATCTGCACTTTCGGAGTCGATGGGATGAACTGGAACTGGAGTCCGAGATCGAGCGATTGCGTACTGCCGCTGGTGACGTTTGCGAGGGTCGCGTAGAGGCCTGAGTTAGTCGATCCACCGGGTATCGCGAAGAGTTCCACCTTCCATGGATCGGCGGAGGTGCCAGTACCGCCGACAGTGGGTGCGCTGGTGCCCAGGAGCCCGGCGAGATCTTGCAGCCATTCCGTGATGCTCGGCGTTGGCCCTTGCAGCATGGAAAGAAACCAGGTTTGCAGCGCTTGCGGTCCCCGCGTGAGTTCGGTGAAGGGGAATGGCGGGACAGGGTTGCCCTCGACCCCGAGCAGAGGCAGTAAATAGTCTTTGATCGGGTTGGGGCCAACCAGGCTTGAAACTTCCTGCTGGATCAATCGAAGAACGACAGGGATCAGTTCGCTGCCAATATCAGTCGAGTCGAGGGTTATGTCCTCGGGTCCACTGCCGAGATCGAATTGCACCAGCGTAACGGTTGCCTGGGACGAAACGCTGGGCGCAAACGTCAGCTGGAATTCGACATCGATGGCTTGCAACTGGATGGCGCCGCTCAGGTTCAGGTCGACTCGAAGTCCCACTTGCAGCGGCCCATTTGCGGCTCCAGCGACGGCCGAAACGTTAGTGCCGTCAGAGAGAAACAAGGGCAAATGTGCGCGCAGCGAAGCGTCGGGCGAAGTGGCCGAATGAAACTCCCCCGCGACTCCGAACATAACGTTGGCGCCATCTTCACGAATCGTGAGATAAACATTGCCGCGAGGCTGATTTGCCAGCAGTGGATGCCAGCTCTCATCGGAAGGGATTCCATCAATTGAAGTAGGAGCGATGAGTGCATTCAACAGTTCGTTGAAGGCGTCTCGCTGGCCCTGATTTGAGAAGACCTTCTTAATGCTCGACAGTGGATCGGCGAACCAATTCCAGTCGAACTGGCCATTTTGAGGATCGATCAGCCCGAGAGCCTTTGCCAGATCCTGCAGTTCTGTGCTCAGATCGGTTGCGTTCATGCGTGCACCTGCGCGGACGAGGCTGCAACCAGCGGAGCGCCGGCGTGAAAGTTCAACGTGGTTCCTGTAATGCTCAGACCAAGCGGCGCCTGCTGGCGTTCAAATGCGTGCTGCTGCGACATATTCAGCAGGGAGGCCCAAACGGCCGCCTGCAAATTCTGGCCCCATCGCGCTGCGAGCAGGCCATTGCCGCGCGGCAATTCATCAGTCGCTGCAACCAGCCCCGCACCATCAGCCCCGGTGTTCAAACAAAGAGCAACCACTAATGGCTGCCTGCCCGTTTGATCGGTTTCAAGGTCGACTGAAACCAGCACACTGTCGGCTTGAATACGAACCTGGGTGCTTTCCAGATGCACCAGAACTTCGTCGCCGCGATCAGCCCAGACGACGGGGCCCGAGGGCGCAGTCGCAGGTGCAAGGCTACCGTCAGCAGGTGTGCCAACGAGTCGAACGGCAAGTGCCGAAGCCAGTTGAGTAGGGGTGTACTGATCGTTGACCGCGGGCGGGAAGCAGATCTGCCCCGTGTCGCCAGTACCGCCGCCGCTGCCGCGTCGACGCCGTAAATACCAGCCGATCAAAATGCCAATGAGAAGGAAAATCAGGAGAAGAAACAGCAATCCAAGCATCTTGTGAACTCCGTAGGGGGAAGTAAGCACACGAGAGGCTAAGTTCCTGCTCACCCCAAGCTGCAAGTTTCTGGGGTCAACCGAGGAGGCCTACTTATACCACAGAAAAACCGAATCATTGCAAGCAAAAACTTTCGACTAAGTTATCGATTCATAAAGATCTGCTTGACGTGGGTGATAAGTCAAAAAGAATCATTTCCTTGGCGATTGAGCCGGTTGGGATCAGCTTCAAGTGCAAAGGAGCGCGTTGCTCGTCTTAATGAACTCGGGTACGGGGGATGACACCCGCTGCAGTCCCGGATGGCAAGGAATCGTTGATCCATCGTTAATCCCGCGATGGAAGAGACTCATGGTTCGATCCCGATCAGGTGGGACGACGACAAATGCGCGACTTGTCACTTCGCAGCAGGACCCCCAGCCACAAGTTGTCCGCCCATGCTGAGAAATTTCTCCCGCTCAGCGGGGGTGAAGGAACGGTGCGCGAGGGTCCGGGCAACCGCCTGCCATGCAGACAAACTGACATCCCATCGAATCACTGTGCCATCTTCGTAGCTGGCAACAAGGGATGATCTGTCATGATTAAATGCGATATGGGCGATTCGGGTACGTTTTCCCAATAACGATCCGACAAACTGCAGGCTCTGTGCATCCCACAGCCTCACGCTGCCATCCCATCCGCCGCAAGCGAACAACTTACCGTCTGCGCTAAAGGCAAGGCTTCGTACCGCGGTAGGAAACGCGATCGGTGAACCTATGGGGGCGCCAGTTCGCCCATTCCAGATCCGGATCTGCTTGTCAAACCCCCCTGACGCGAGTCTTCCATCGGGACTATAAGCCAGAAACGTTGGCCCCGCGCCCTCTTGAATTGTGATCGGTTTTCCTCCGCCATCGGAGCCGAATTCCACCAAGGGGCGCCCTGTTCCGTGCCCAGGTATGGGTGGCGTGAGGGGGTGCTGGGTACGCACATCCCACAAACGGATGGCACCATTCTCGCTGCTCATAGCGAGTATGGTGCCATCGGGACTGAATGCCAGACTGTCGAGATAGCCCATTTGGGCATCAATCGCCTTTTCGGTAAGGGCGGCCAGGCTCTTTCCGTTCCACAGGCGGAAGCTGCCATCGATGAAGCCCGCAGAGGCAAGCGTGGAACCATCTGGACTGAATGCAACTGCCGCGACACTGTCCTCCATGGGATTGCCGTCGATCGTCACGGAAGTGTGAACTTTCGCCGCCGTTGCGATGACGCTGCCGCTACCGGTATCCCAGAGCCGAATCGAGCCCTTGCCTCCACCTGCGGCGAGGATTCTCTTTGAACTGAAGGCAAGACTTGACACCGACTCGACGTTATCCAGACTCGGACCGGCGCTTTCGCCCCTTGCTCCATTCGAAAGCTTGATCGACGCGCTGTCGGCGGATGCGACTACTCCATCCTGGCTAAATGCCAAGCCCTCAATGCGCCCTGATTGGGGCTGCATCGTCAAAGCGATCGGGCTGGTCGCCTTGAGATTCCACAACAGAATGGAACCATCAATTCCGGCCGAGGCGATCATCCCCTTCTTGTTGATCGCCAGTGACCATATGTAAGCCTGATGCGCCGAAATTGGAGTACCCCCAGGCTTCAGGTGGCTGCTGTCCCAGATACGTAAATAACCATCCGTGCCGGCCGACACGAGCAATCCATCTGGGGTATAGATCACCACCTTCGCTCCCCCTGCATCGACCGACGGTGTAAGCGATTGTCCAGTGGACGGATCCCATAACTGGAGGGCCCCGCTGCTGACCGACGCCAAGACCCTACCGTCGGGACTGAAAGCCAAGCTATCTACACCTTCTATACCGACACTCTTCGAGTGCGTGTCCATCGGTTTGAGAATGGGTTGCAGCGTACTGGAATTCCAAAGCCGGATGATTCCGTCTTGCGCTCCGGTAGCAACAATTCCGCCGTCAGGGCTGAAGGCAAGGCCCCGAACGCCATTCGATCCACTCGATCCTCCACTATCCTTCCATTCATCGGGATGGGCCTGAATCGGCGGAAGAACGTTCTTGCCAGTGGCTACATTCCATAAACTAAGTCCTCCCCAGCCTCCACTAACGGCAAGCGTCCCCTTCGAACTGAATGCCATGTTCTCAATACTCGGTGGATTCACAATAAGCGGCTGGCCTGCCGATTCTCCGGTCTTGCCGTTCCAAAGGCGGACAACTCCGCCATCGCCCGCTGAGGCTAGCGTCGTTCCGTCAGGGCTGAACGCAAGATGTTCAACTCGAAACTTCTCAGCGTGGATCGGCGATATGAGCGGCTGGAGCGTGTTCTCACTCCAAAGACGGATGGTCGGGTCGCCGTCCCTTCCGCCGGACGCCAGGACACCATCGGGACTGAATGCCACAGACGTGACCGGTGCAGCGTGAGCGCGCACAACAGTGACGAGTTGCGGTACGTGCTGAATGAGGTCCAGTAATGCTCCCCTGGCCTCCACTGTGTCGCGAGTTTCAGTCGCCTCTACAGCAAGCAGGCCAGCAAGATCCGGCTGTTCGTCGAGATAGGTTCGCGATTGCTCAGCAAGTTGGCGAGACACTGCGATATTGCGTTGTTCGATCGCAATTCTCGTTTGCTCCTCCGCCCGTGTTCGGGCCCGGACAGCGACAACCGAAACGACCCCAAGAACCACCGTCAATACTGACAATCCCGAAACAGCCGACCACGCCAACCGCATCGTCTTCTTGTGTTCAAGAACGTCTCGGCCGGTGAGAATGTCGAGCGGAATCCCACGCAAAGTGGAGGAGAGATTCGCGACAGCTGCCCGAAAGTCGGGGTTGCGCTCGGACAGGTGCTCATCCTTTCGCGCCCACCTCAGGTCCAGGTAAAACGGGAGCTGGTCGAATACCTTTCGCTCCAGGCGGGGAAAAGCCGTGGTTGTGCCCCAGTCAAAATCACCCTCTGCCGCATTCCATGACATTTCGCCGCTGGAAAGAACGAGGATTACCTTGTCTAAGGAATTGAAACGAAGAAATGTGTCGATCTCTCGTGGCACCCACGCAGAACGAGCGGCTTCTGGTGAGGCCATAATTAACAGATATTCCGAATCGAGAATGGCCGTCTCGATTGAAGACCAGAGATCAGGGTTGGCACTCAAATTGGTCTGATCGCGAAACACGCGGATGGCGCGCAGTTGATACCAGGGCTTCGCAAAGCTATGGAGGCCTGACTGCAGCGCTGTTGCGAGGCTCATATCGGCGTGGCTGTAGGTGATGAACGCTTTGTATTTGTACGCTCTTTTCTGACCGTCGCCTTCCATCACGCTGCCCTTTCCGTCCCTAGGATCTCATTAGAAGAGCGGGTCCTCGTTATGTAACTGCTCGTTTGAGGATCTATATTAAGAGCAGTTCGAAAATTGAAGCAAAGGGAAGAATAGTCTTGGACGAAGAACACGCCAAAACTCAGTTTTTGCGGTCCGAACTCGGTTGCTGATCCGAGATCTTCTCCTTCTCGGTAAGTTTGTCGAGCGTTGACTGCATCTGCTGCACCCACCCAGCAGTCTCATGCTCGAGAGCCTTTTCCGTCTGGTCAACCAGCAAGTCGATATTCTTGCGGCGCGTCTTCTCCCAAGGCGTCAGCCCTTTCCACCAGGATTGGATGTTGCGCAGATTCGTGAGAGCGATGTTGTACTGGACCAGCGAATTTTCCACCTGGTCGATCTCCAGCTTGTTCGTAAATGCAGTAGCCAGTGCCGTCGAGAGAGCGACCCACACTTCAAGTCTGATCGCAGCCAAAAAGGTGCCCAAACCGCCAACGATCAGAATCCATAGCTGCAACCGTTTCAACTGTCGATACAGGGCCCCTGTCTTGCTAACAAAATAGCTTATTTGGTCTTCGACCCGGTCGTGCAAGTAGGCTTCCGGCGTGAGGTTTTTCAACCGTGCCGGATCCACGATACTCCGGTGCGGAAGACTGGTTCTGTTCACTTCACTTTGCGCGAGGCTGGTGCTGATGTCTTTGATGTTTCCGGCTAGCCGCAACGGAGCCGAGATCTGAATGCATTGCTCATCGCTGTACAACCCCGAGCGGGTTCGGTAGCGAAAGATCTCCCTCTTTATTGACTCCGCTGCCGCGCGGAACAATAACCACTTGTTTCCTTCGCGAAAACGCGCATTGAAGGCCCCCAGCATTGAAATGAGGATCGGAATTGCAATCAGCAGGACATGCAATATGCCGTGCACATTGAGATTCTGAATCCGCCAGAAACTCATTTGGGCCGGAAGCACGCTTCCAGAAATCGCGATAGCCAACAAGGTCGCGACCACAGTCAACGACAGAATTCCAACCTGAGTGCCTCGGAACAGGTTCTGCTTCTCGACGGCGGCCAGATCCAAGTCGTCGAATCGGCTCCAAGCATCTGCAAGCACGTCCCCGGGCCGCTGAATAGGGCCGAGAAGTATCCGTTTTAGATCATCGGTATTCCCGTCGAGCGGAAGAGGAGCGATGGTGGCGATATCCAAAATTTCGCGAAGATCGGGATCCGTGATCTGCGTCGCCTGGGCTCCTGCAGGCGGGGGCGTCATTGCCGTTAGAATTGTGTCTCCAAGTCCGGCGGCACCCTGGACTATAAATAGAGGCCACCCGCGCCGCGCGCAACGAAGTGCGGTAACCTTGTCTGACTCGCTTCCGCCAACCAGCAGCGCTGCGACGGGCTTCAGTCCGCCTTGTCGAAGCTTGGCCAGCTCCGCAGTCAAAAGAAAGCTCGATTTGGCAGGGTCGGTCCACTCTGGGGGCAGACGCATGATCAAGGCATGATTGGCATCGGGAGCGCTTTCATTCGGCAAAAGGATGCCTAGGAGAGCGGGCGGCTGATCCAACCGTTGGGCCGCTTGCCCCATAAAGCCCGTTATGCCATCGCTCCTGCCGTCGTCGACCACGAGCGCATTTGCAAGAAGCGCAATCGGCGCCACCGCACGTTCGAATACAGATCGGACCTGAGCTGCAAGAGCGTCATCGACGCCGCCGAACAGCAAAAGAATCACGTCCGGTTGTAGGGTGAGCTTCGCGGCTGCGGTCTCGAAATTGTCGGTTGCCGCAATTTCAATTATGGCCGGTGTCGTCATTGAGTCTCTCAGATGTGCGAAAGGTTAGCACGAAGACACAAGAATTCGGAAGATGATTGTCCCTTTTCGCATTTGCGGCCTTCAGTTTGGAAACGATGGCTCTGGAACAAGATGGTTCCAGCAATGGTCGAGGCTAACTGAATTCCCCAAATGCATCCTGCCCGATTTCAACGACAGATAGGATGAGAAGCCTCGTCATCCAATGCAGGAGGCTGGGAGAATTTTTCCTACTCGCACTCATTTTTTGGACCTTCCGCTTCTCCGCCCCTGGGGAGTCGACTGGAAGCGCGTTGAGTCCGAGAATCTGGCTTCGACGCTTCGCAAGATTGGTGATCTGCTGCGCGCGCTCGGTCAGCCAGGAGACAGCCAAAGATAACTTCGATTGCATGCCGAGTGAGTTGATGCAGCGGGGCAGGTAGACACACTGCATTCCGGAGGCCGCTACCGTAGCATAGAATCCCCAAGGGCGCTGAGTAAACTTCAGCCGCTTCGAAGTTGCCAAGATGGCGACGGATTTGTAATTCCGTGACGCCGCCAAAAGAGGCAAGGATATGGAGCTTGCCTGGTTCATCGCTGTTGCTGGAACTGACCTCGTCGTCGAAGATATATGCTGCAAACTTCTTCGATTCGGGGATCGAGAAACTGTCCGGAACGCAGTGCAATTGGACCGGTTGTGCAACTGAGCCCAGTATCAGAAGAGAATCTTTCACACCAAGATATTCTGCGGTGCGCTCCAGCGCGGCCATCATCTCCTGAACGCGTATGCGATATGGCAACAGGAGCCACTTTTCCGTCTCCAAGTTGGGTTGCCGGGCCGAGAGGACTCTCGAGAGCCACTCGCCACTCGCGGAACGTTGGGGTGAGTGGGTCCTGATCCGGAACCTTCCAGCCGCTCTGCGCGTCAAAGAGCCCGATAACAAAGTGACTGCGATGAGTCTCTCGCAGTGTTTCGGTCTCCGGGGTCCCACCATCGGTGGGCGTGTTTTGAAAGTTGAAAACTTCAAAACCATACTTCCCCTCAAGGTGATGCTGCAATTCACTGCGGGTATCTGTGAAGGATATGCGTGTTTCTGGCTTCGGCAGTTTGCAATTGAGTCGAAGGCGTTCTGGAAGAGATGCTGTTTGATACCAGAAATCTTTCAACTGCCGAACATCGCCGAGAGGAAGATCGTCCTTTGTGACCGAGCTTAGCATGACCCGTGCGGGCATCTGACTCTCCAGACGCTGGGATTTTAGCAGAGTGAATTTCCCATTTTAGTGGACACCCTCGCGCGCAACTATTCGCACCCTGGCTCAACTTAGACAGTCAGTACATCATCTAATAGAGGGACACCCTTCTTTTTCGCGTAAAGCCCGAACTCCTCGGTTAGATCCCCTGCTCCGCGCGCTTTTCCTTCCCAGACAAGCAAGGCAGAAACCGAGTCTTCAAGATGGTTACCCAAGGCTATCGCTTCCTCAATTATCGTATGGTTCGTCCTGGCGTAGGCTCCATCCTCGTACTCAGACGCGAGGACCATCAAATCACCCCGCGCGTCAGCTTCTGCTATCGCCTTATCGTACAAAGGCCCCCAATCGCCGGGCCGGTCGATTACAGAGGTCAATCGAAACTTTGCTGGATTGAAGGGTAATACGATTTTGCATCGCAGGCCTAGCCGACCAGCCTCTTCTAGCGCGAGAAGATCCGCGCCGCAGGCGGCTGAACTGACCAAAGCAATCGAACCTTGAGCGATGAACATGGTATGAAGGCGCTGCCTTACCCGTTCGATGTTCTCCGGTTCAGGAGAAAATCGACGCTGCTTTGCATCAATGGCATCGACGCGCCTTCCGGCTAAAGCTATGATCATTCCGATTCCACCCCGAACTCATCAGTCTCGCACAGTGGAGTGTCATCGCAGGAAACCTTTATCCCGGAGGTGCAAATTGTTGCTTTATCCTGATCGCTGGAAGAAACTGCGCCCTCGCTACGAACCAACCTATGGACGTAAACAAACCAGGTAATAGGTTTCCAAGTGCCCCGTGTTACTTCATCGCATTCATCCCCGGCTGAATCCATGAAACAACAAAGTCGGCAATTCCGGGGAACTGCGCGACGATCAGACCAAGAGCCGGGACACCAACGAAGCTCACGATCCTGACCCAGAAGGCTGATCCCAGTGTGCCCGGAGTGGTATTTGTGATATGGCTTAGCGTGCTGTCGCGGTCAAGACCCGCATACACAACCGCAACCGCAACTCCTAGAACTAGCAGAAGCATCAGCAGCAATAATGCGAGCAACGGACGGGGAGTATATGGGTAGAAGGCCAAAGCCAATGCAACCGCAACGAAAACGCCAGCCATCGAGAGCACCATGGTGCGCATACGCGCGAGCATGTTTTGTAGATAGCCCACATAAATAAGGCAAACAAACTCTTCACCAAGTTTCGCTGCCGAAACTTCGCTTAGCGGTAGATGCTCTTTTTGATTGCCCTTGTATTTGATTTCTGCCAGATCCAGTGATTCCCGCTCGGCAAACCACACCGGGACCAGAAGGTCATCGATGATCCATTCGGCGCAATGGCAATAAACTCTCCTGATGCTGTGAGCGTCGTGGTCGTTAAACATCGCCAGGTCGGCACCTATGCATTTGGATTCCATGAAGCGCACTCCATTCGCAACCGTCTCGCGTACGACGCGCCGGAGTTCGGACTTGCCGCAGTCGCGGCCGTCGAAGGAGTCAAGCTCGTTACGAAGGTGGACCAACGATTCTGTCTGGTGAGAAAAGATCGAGTATCGCGCGCGAGATGACGTCCCGCTCATCGACCAGAGCGAGTGCATTGAAAGCCCTTGGAGCGCCGCAAACGTTCGGCGTATAGGAAGACAGTTCAACGCAAGCAGTAGCCGCTTCAGAGCAAACCAAGTGAGCATGAGTTGACAGCATTCAATGATCAAGAGGTAACTGCTGATGCCAAGCGTGCCATGCAATATCCAGTTGAACGACCTGTCTTCCAGACTGTGGAGAATCGAATCGAAGCCCTGAGACCAGGGCCGTTGCAGTATGCATGCCTGAGAAGCCACAAGAAGCAAAGGAATCACATAGAACCACTCATTTTGATCGCGGCAGCGAGGGATTGGCATCGCCGACGCTTCGATGTTCAGCGCCATTTCGTTGCTTACGCGAGAAAGCTCTTTCGGCATCCTGGCCTTCCGCGGAAGGATGGGGCGACCTGAACCCAAGAGTGCCAAGCCAGAGAGAGACTGCCAAAACCACCAATAAAAGCCGGCCAAAATCAAGAGGAGCGAGACGACCGGCGAAATGCCGCTGGTGAGATGGACCGAGCGATACGCAATGAGTGCACCATTACGATTGGTAAATTCGAAGATGAACAACCCTGCCGCAACGGAAATCCCAATGAGCGCCAGAGCAACTCCCGTCCAGAAGACGATTCGCCTGTGATTTTTTTGGATCTTCGTGCCGGTATTCTTCCTTCTTCTTGCGCGGGAGAAACCTAGATCCACAATGAAGAACGCACATCCCGCGGCCGCGAACACACCTGAGACCAACACCCACCCTTGATCGATACCACGAAGCCAGGGAAAGATTCTGGCTGAAGCAAGGAATAACAGGAGGAGCAATGAACAAACGGTTCCCCAACCGAAGGCCATTAGAATTAACTGCCTATTACTCGACGACGGTGTGAACTGAACGAACACCCCCAGGTTCTGATGTTTCCAGCCAGAGCGGCTGGCAAGAAAGTGCACACTGAATGCGAGTATTGCCAAAAAACAGGTGAACTTCCATGAGCTCGATAGCGTAAAACCACCCAGAATCTTCTCGCTTTTTATGCCGCTTTCTCCTCCTGGTTTTATCACATGCGCCAGATTCAAAGCCTGCGAATGCAGTTCCTTGTGCGGAGTATCCAAAACTGCAAGCGGCCAGTACCCGTCCCTTCCAATCACCGATAACCATGTCGACGGTACAGCCTGCATCGGATTTCTATCCCAGAACGGTGGCGCGTAATCCGGAATGTCCTCTTTGCCGCGATCAATACAGTGCGGGCGGTCCCTCCCTGTATAGGTAAGTAGATTTCCGCCGCATGCAGTTTCACTGCCGGGTTGATTGTCTGTAGCCAGAAAGCGAGCTGCAAGATATACGCCCTCCATGATGTCACTTCCAAATACGCGGTGGGCATGCTGAGGCAAATTCGCGTCCTGTTGTGTCCAGTCTTGCCCCCTCGGTAAGAGAGGAAAAGTTGTCAGCGCTATCACTCCACGAAACTCTGTAGAGTCAATCTCCCGCGTAAAAAGCATATCTGAACCCATGGTGACAATGAACACTTCCGGATTCGCTCGATGAAGGAAACGTGTCAGGAACAGGTAGTCAAGCGAGTTTGTACTGCGCAGGATCACAAACCGTATCGCATGGGTTTTGAGCGAATTGACAATGCCATAAAGCTGGGCCTCCTGCGTGAGCGCCATCCCCTGCCCGCTAAATGGCTCGATTGAATCGCTCTCACCATGTATCCGCGGCTCATATTGGGGTTGGAGGACCGTGTGAGGTGCTTTCGAAGGATCAGTAGTCGAACCAGAGGAGAAAATCGATTGCTCCTGGTACGCAGATCGTATCGCGGAAATGTCACGCGGATAATACAGGTGCACTGGTCGATTAGTCTGCTCCAATGCGGGTTCGCATTCGGGTCCCGCGAAAGATGTCAGCACGTCCGGTTTTACGTCGGACGATTTTGCATCCGGCAATCCACCGTAGGCTGTTTCATCTTCTGAAATGATGGCCACTTCTGAAAGCGAATGCCCTCGATCGGTCAGAAAGCGGTAAGAGCGATTGATCTGAATGGCGTCATTCTCGACGAAGTCAGCGGTGCGGATCGGCAGCATGTCCTGCGCTTTTAACTCCCTGTTGAGCCACTCCCACGGACCGCACCCACGAATCCTGCCCGAGTACAACAACGCGCTCGTGAAGGACTTAGCGTCAGTCTTGACTTTGGCCAGCGCACGAACGATAGAAGGCATCGATCCCGAAAATGTTGGACCAAGGATGCGGAGAGTTTTATCGGTTCTGTCTCGGCGAGAGTACTTCTCAATCCAGGAAAGCGCATTCAACCATTGAGTCTGATTAAGCCCTGCAGTGGGAGTTTCCGCTACAACAAACGCGAATATGCCGTGCTCGTACGGCGAGTTCTGGTCCTGCTCGTCCACGAAGCGCCCTGCTTGGTCGACATGCGCGGTGTTCATGTTCCTGCGGAAAAGGATCAATCCCGGACAACGTTCACGTAGAGCGGACGTTTTCTCTTCGGAGCTTTCCTGAGCGGCACTTTGATCGTCCGAAGATTGCTTTTTCCAAGGAAGCCAGGACGAGTCATAGGTAAACTTCTCATCTTGAAGCGCCTGCTGCAGCGCCTCCAATGTGCGGTCGAATTGGAGGCTCAAGTGCGTGTGAAGAGGATCCGGCACGGTGACAACCAAAAACGTGATCCCATCCGGAATTGCGTTCGGTTCAAGCGAAGTATTTTTGGGAACACCGTAAAGGTACCGCTCCACCAACGCATTGATTTCGTTGGCGCTGCCGCTCGAGTCGTTATTTCCAGAAGATTCGCCAAACGCATCGCAACTCGTTTCGCCGACAGAGGCTTCTCTTTCAGCGGAGGAGATTTTCGCATCTCCACTCTCCGGGGGCGCGCTTCGCGCAGGGCTAATCGCAAGCCGCAATCCAGCGAGGACGATCGCGATCATGATCATCGCTCCCGCGCGACCGTTCATTGGAAGCCTCCTTCTACAAAGTAGGGTGCAACCAACCGCCGGTGCATTTCAAAACAGGACAGAATTTGGCCAAAACTCAATGGCGATTCGTCGTGTATGCGGAAACGGGCAAATCGTCTGGGAATTTAGTGGCGACACCTTGGGCTTTTACGGGTTCCGCATCGGAATAGTTCTCTTGCACCTCCGTCGACGACTTGTCGTCGCTTGCAAAGAATACCAAGACGAGTTCCAGACGGCGCCCGAGTCTGCTTTGACTTCCGGCAATCGGCGGACTAAACCAATTTGGATCATCCCTTACGGCCAATTCTCTTCTTCGCCGCTTTTTTGGTCTTGACCGCGCTCTTAGCCCTTCTAACAAGCTTGCTTCGCTTCTTAGTAGACGACTTCAAGCCCGAATTTGCGGCATTTAGCAGAGGAATCAATTTGCTCGCGACCGGGGATCCGAGCCCGGTGCAAGCATCCCACCCTGGTCCGGCCTCAAATGCCCCGTTGTTGCCGGCTTGGATGTCATTGAACGCAGCGCCCGCCTTGGCTGCGTAGATTGCTGGCTGGATGAAGCCAACGGAATTCCCGAGTTGCTGGTTGGCGACCGCGACCAGGCCGGCCCACAGTGGGGCCACCGCGCTGGTACCGCCAATCACCGATGTCTGGCCGTCGACACGAATCGTGTACCCAGTAGTCGGATCGGCATCGCCGGCCACATCCGGCACCCCACGCCCTCCAACGCCTCCGCCTGGTTTCGGAACTTTTGCGTTAGCCTGCCACGGAGGCAGGGCGAATACTATGCTTACTCCGCCGCCGGTTGCACCTTCCTGGTTGGCCAGTTCGTTCCATACAACTTCTGAGACGATCGTCTCTCCGTTGGCATCGAGCTTAGTTCCCCCACAGGCCAGCACATGAGGACTTGATGCTGGAAAGTCGACATTGTTGCCTTTCCCTCCATCCGTCGACCCGTCATCTCCCGCTGCGGCTGTTATCGTGATGCCCAGCGCTGCGGCCGACTGGCAGGCTGCGTCCAACGCAGCCAGCGACTGTTGCGTCCAGGTCGACTCCGGTCCTCCCCAACTGATCGAAATCACGCTCGGCTTGTTCGTCGTGTCGTGCACCGCGGTCGTGATCGCATCAATAAACCCCTGGTCTGTATTGGGCGCGAAGTACACTGCAACCTTGGCTCCCGGTGCTACGGAAGCGGCCACCTCAATGTCCAACATTACCTCGCCGTCTGCACTGCTGGCCTTCGATGGCGCATTTTTCCCTCCGTCGACGAGGACGGCAGTGATTGCAGGTGTGGCGAGCCCAAGCGTCTTAAAGTAAGCCTTCAGATCAGCCAGCCGGTACCCTCCGCCAAGCTCGATGATCCCGATGGTTTGTCCAACTCCGCTCGCATTCGCGGGCCATTGGTAGGCCGTCGCGACTTGAGGAGGGGTATAACTGGCAGGCGCCGCGGCCTGATTTCTGTGAACACGGAAGTGCGATTTTGCTTGAGGCCGATTGTCCAGACCCAATACAGCCTCGACAACGTCTGCCATTGACGGCGGAAGGTGAATTCCGCCCTCGCGCACTCGGTACTGTGTGCCATCGATGGACGTCTGCTTCAGCTCCACGCCAAACGCTTTTTGAATGTCTGCAACCGTACCGGTCAGCTGGACCGTCCGTCGCACCGCCGAGGCCGGATCGGCTTCTACCTTGAGGTTGAATTGTCGGGCAAATGCACGAACAATCTTTAGCGCATCGGGGTCAGCGGAATGGCGCTTCTTAAACTCAGCGGGGCTTACGCGAGCTGGTCCACTGGTCGGACCACCGCGCTGGTTGATCTTCAGCGCCGTTTTTCGTTTTACGATGACCGATACCGTCACCTTCGACTTGGCTGGGGCCGCCTTCATCCGAACGGCCGTGGGAGGTGCAGCCTTTTCGCTTCCAGGCAGAACTACTCGTTGTTCCGCGAACTTTGGAAGCTTAGAAGAAATCGATTTGGAGCTAGGGGGTTTTGCCATGATCGACCACTTTCTAGTCCTGGCCTCGCGGCTTAAGACATTGGCCAGATGACTCTCTAAATGATGGTTGAATGCCTAGCACCAGCAGGTAACAAACCCTCCAGGCGCAATTCGTACAATCCGGACCCATTCCCTTTCACTTGCCGTCGGCAAACCGTTGCCCAACGTCAAACCAGGAGTCTCCATAATTGAAGAGCTGTACAGTTCGAAAACACTCGGTCAACGCCACGACGGTAACGCTTTTCGGCACTCTGACGCAACAAGATTATTTGTTGCGATTGGGATAGCAAGCGCGATAGACTTGGCCCTCGCAGTTTCAGTCAGGCCTATCGTTCAGCCAACGGGAGGGAACTATTCATGAGCAAGAAGATTATTTTGTGTGCTGATGGCACCTGGAATACGCCGCACGGACCCTCTGAGTTACCGGAAGACACAAACGTTCGAAAGGTATATTTGCTCTTGGCCGATGATCCCTCGCAGTTAAAATACTATGACAGCGGCGTGGGGACAGATGGCAGCCCATTTGAACACTTCTTTGGCGGCACGATGGGAGATGGTCTCTTTCAGAAGGTTCAAGACGGCTACGAGTTTCTCTCTTATGTTTGGGATCCAGGGGATGAGATTTTCATCTTCGGCTTTAGCCGGGGAGCATACACAGCACGCAGTCTCGGTGGGATGATTGCTCTGTTCGGTGTTCCAAACAAAAACCTTGACAATCAAACCGTTCGCAGCATTTTTTGCGCATACCGTTTGACAGACCATGCGCAGCGTCTAGCAGCAAAGGCGTCTCTAGCCGCGCAATATGATCTGATCGATGTTCGTGTTCGAATGGTCGGCGTGTGGGACACGGTGGGAGCGCTTGGTATACCAGGGCACCTCTTTGGTAACTTTGATCAGGCAAAGTATGGATTCCTTGATACGACTTTGAATCCGTGCATCCAAAATGCGTACCACGCAATTTCGATTGATGAACGGCGGGCCTCCTTTTTGCCGACCCTCTGGACGGGGCCAGACGGCGCACCCCGCGCCAACGACTCGCAGCTACAGCAGGTGTGGTTTCCCGGCGTACATTGCGACGTTGGCGGCAGTTACACCGAAAACCAACTGTCGAACATCACTCTCAGATGGATGGTGGACAACGCCAAAGCCTGCGGGCTTGTGTTCGACGAAGCCGCCCTTGCCGCTTGTCTAGGTCCCAAGCCATTCAAGCCCCTCGGACCCGCCCACGACGAATGGAAGCTGATTCCGTGGGGATTACAGCAACACCGATCGGTGCCGGCAAATGCAGTCATGTCCAATACAGTCAAGCTGCGACTTGCGGGGATGCCAGAGTATCGGCCTGCAAATCTTGCGGGGCAATCTGCGGATAGCTACCAAGAGTACAAGGTGATTCCGGACGACGAACTCTAATGACAGCCTTCAGGATATTCCGAAGAAGGCTGACTTGGCAGACCTTCCTGATGCCTGCCACACCTTTATGATCTCGTAAACGATCGTGGTCCCATAGGTCACAGCGATCCAGACCAGGACTGCCTCGATCGGTAGTCCTGCCCATGCCCCAATAGAGATTCCCATCATCTCCTTCTGTTGATATCCCCACCATTGATAGGGCACGGCTAGCGTGGCTTCCCAGAACAGACTGATGAGCAGGATCATGAATATCGTCAGACTAAACGCACGCCAGTTGATGAATTGTCGTGCCGTAGGGAAAAGGCTCGCCGAGGGAACCATGCCACCGATGACAAGCACAGTAAAGTAACCTGGGAATCCTTCCGGAAAGGACGAATGCTGCTTCTTATACAGAATTGCAATCGCAATCAACGCTAGACCGATAATCAATGAAGCTGGGTGAAACTTGAGGAGCCTGTCAATTTGCTTCTCTGCATCGTTGTAATCTGTCAAATTGTATTTTGCCAGCCAGTATTCATCGAGCCAGACATAGATAAGAAGGACGGCAAGAAAACCCGTGAAGTAAAAGATATATTCTTCCACCGGCACACCGCCGCCAATAGCCGGCGCGCTAATCCCCACCGTTGCTCCGGAGTTCTTGAATTCAAAGAACCTGTGGGCGAAGAAAAAATCCAGCCCAAAGCCGATGGGCACCAGAATCCAGAGCGTTCGCCAGAATGCGCGTTTCGGTATCCGTACCTGTTCACTTGGTAGGAACCAACCGCCGATCACCAGGATCGGAACGATGAACAACAGTAAGCTCCAGCTATAACCGAACGGCGTGGGATTGGAACTAGAGAGAAGTATGGTCGCCGGATCGCGCACGGTGTGCAATGTGATGCCAACTGGAATGGCAACAATCGCGAGCATGGCTGCTACGGTCCATGCGCTCAGCTTCGGGCTGGGAGAATCGCCATGCATTGATTGCTACCTCCGCCACAATCCCGCCACGATTCGCAACTTTGACTTCGCGAGTTTTTGTAGCGTCGCAAGCCTGAATCTGGATAGACGTTTGCAAGTTAGCTACCAACACCCGGAAACAGAAGTCAAAGCGCCATTAGAAACTTATGCGGACTGCGTTGATGCATCGCCGCCTTCAAACAACTCTGCCTCCGCCTGGCGACGACGGAGCAGTCCAGCGACAACGGCACCACCCGCGTGGTCCCACATATCGAATTGGGCCGCGGCGCTTGTAAAGTCACCGGCGTTCAAGTCACGAAGCATCGTCGATCCCCTAAATGCTCCAGCACCAAGGTTGAACACGAAATCGACAAGTGCATCAAACTCTTCCTGCGTGAGCGTGACCTCCACCAGGTTGTTAACGCAGTCGGCCGCACTGCTCACATCCTTTGCCAGCAAAGCTTGCGCCGCGTCAATGGTGATGGTCATTCCTGCCGTAACATCAGGTCCCGTGTGACCGTAACCGATCGTCCAGACACCGACTTGATCCTGATATGCGGTGAGACGGCATCCTTCAAACTGTTCGGTCAACGACAGGCCCTTCGTACTGTACGTGAGATTATTCACGCCCATAAACCGTATTCCTCCGCGCAATCCGGTTAACCGTAATTGGTCGAGATGTTAACACAATGCCAATCGATATCCTGAGTGGCATCCTCGACTGCGGTCCTACGATGACAAGAGAGCCGCGAAGAACGGATTTAACATTCTGCCGGTTGGGTCTGCAGCCCGAACTGCGGCGGAGAACTGAGACCAGCGCTGCCCATAGGCGGCCTGGACCTGTGCCTGCGTAACAAATGGGCTCTGGTTCAGCAACGGGATTCCGTTTCTCTGAGATGCGAAATCGTTGAATTTTCTTAGGAAGGCCTGCCATGCGGGGACGTCGGTGGGAGCGTGGATTGGGTCGATCGAGAAAATCTCCTGGTCCCGTGTATAGGATAGGAGCGAACTCGCATCCCGGCGGATATGGTAGGCGCCCAGTGGCATATTGCACCGGAAGCCCGTGCCTTTGAAATACTGATCGGTGAAATCGAGATAAGCAAGCAACGTAGTTAGCCACTGAGAGCGCGGAAAAGCCCAGAATGTGAAAGCATATTTAGCCGTGGCAGGCGTGTTGTGATAATCGATGGTCTTGTCGGGAGCGAGCAGCGTGATGCCGCCAGCAAGATGAAGCTGCGCGTAGAGTAGCTTCGCGGCGTCGAAGTCTCCCTGCTGAGCCGCGTCGCGCAGAGTCGGATCATCAATAAATCGATCAATCAGTTGGCCAACATGGGCAGCCTCATAGTTCCAGAGCAATCGACGGGCGTCGGCCAAAAGCGATGAAAGGATTCCGGGCTCGGCAACGCGATAGCGCTGCTGGAAAATTGACGTCCTCCCGACCGTCCAGCAAATCAATCCTTCAGAAGTATCGAGAAGATTGTCAACTTCTGCCTGAGTGAGCTCGTCCACCGGACGCGGTAGATAGGTGAAGTGAAGCGCCTCAATGGGCTTTACGCGTAAGGTGACCTCGTAAACAATGCCACATAAGCCATAGCTCGACCGCATTGTGCGCAACAAATCAGGGTTATCCGCCGCAGAAGCTTCGGCAAGGTCGCCCGAAGGCGTCACCCATTTCATCTGCGTGACGTAGGAACTGACTTGGCCGAATTCAATTCCATCGAGTGCGTCCTTACTGTGGCAACAGGCTGCGGAGCCAAGCGTCATGTTGCCAATCTCGATGTTAAGCATCATCTGAAGGTTTTGTGCGCGCAGTGCCTTCGATGCCTCAATGATCTGCATTCCGGCCTGGGCGGTAAAAGTCAGATTGGCACTGTCAATTGCGACCACCTGGGTCATTTTCGACAGGTTGACAATGGTGCCATCCGACGAAGCGCAGGGTGTGAGGGAGTGGTAGTTCCCCATAGCCCGGACGGGACCCGGGAAACCCACGGTGTCGCGCAGTATCGACTGGATCTCTTCGACAGTCTTTGGGTAGACGAGTTGTTGGGGAGCAGCGGTGATACTGCCGTCGTAGTTCACGACCTGGTTGGCCATAGGGGACCTCCTTGCAGGCGTCTTGCCCGCAATCTCCTTGTCGGTTTTGAGAAATCGATGTTCCTCTTGCGGCTAGAGGTGGCGCTGATCCGTCCTGGGGTCCAAACATCCAATCGTATTCGGAGACGTGCCGAACATCGTTGCAGTAATCGCGGAGCGCCATCAACACGAAGGCTCCCTCGGCGCAAAGAAACATCCCCAAATAAAGCAACTGCAATTCCACAGGGTCGGGAATTGCCACTTCTTGACTCAAACTGCCGAGGGCCTGCGCCCGGGTAATCGGGCGATCACTTTTTGCCAACGCTTGCAACGATGATTCGAGAGTGCCAGCATATGCGATGTAACATCCAACGCTGCCGAAAACCAAGACCAACGGCAACAGGTTGAATATCCATCGGAATCCGTGAGTAATGCTACCCAGAGCGATGGTTCTGCGAACGTAACATATCCAGGCGAGCAACAAAAAACCCAGTGCACCCGCAATAGTAGCGAGAGGCTTTCTCTGCGACTCGTAAGTGGGCAGGACATTCATCGCCGTGAGTATAGGCGCAAGAGCCGCGGTCACAATAGGCATGATGCCCATGTAACCCTTGAAAACATTCGCAAAGAGCGAAAGACGGTTCTCCTGCGCTGCTTGAATATCCGTTGCCATGACCTCCTCCTTTACTCGGGTTGATCAAGGTAGCCCTGATTCATGATTACCTCGATATACCTCGACTCTCCCTGGCAAGTCGTGTCAGAGTCATCCTTCTAGGTATTTGTCGCGTTATTCCCATTTGAGGAATCTGTTGGAGAATCCCACACAAATTCAAGGACCTTACTCACTCTCAGTAAGGGAATAGGCTCGCGACTGAGCCGCAACTCGATCAGAGTGGTCGTAAACGGATGGAACAGCGAGGCGGTACTGTCCCCGAGATCCCCGAGGTTCAGGATCACGGGTGCAGTATCCGCGTTCAATTCCTGCCCCTCTCCAGCGAGAGAACTCGCCGGCTGTAGATTCGGCTGCAGGTCCTTGTACCCTTGATAGCCAATAATCTGCGTTCCCGAAGACGCGTGGACTCGGATCTTAATCTGACTTGATTCTGCTGAGATGCCTTGTGGCAAGCGGATATGGAAACACCGATAGCTCGGATCTGCTCGATAAACGTGCACGTCTGTGTACATCTCTTGAAAGGGAACATCCTGGCCGTCCTGTGAGCGGAGCACGTCGAGCAAGTAATCGGAGACACCGTCACCGCGCTCATCGACCGCGTGGACCACAAACTGCTGCCACCCCTCAAGTGGCTTGTCAGGGTCTTTGCCGAATAAATGTCCGAAGAAATTATGAACCTCTTCGTTAAGCACTGAAGTACCGGCGCCTGGATTGGCGAGCATCTTCTCCTTGCCGATTTCACCAAACGATTTGGCCTTCGCCAACCAGTCATCGAAAGTGCTGGTAACGGTTTTGCTCAGTTCGTCGATGTTTCCAACGCTGAGGAAGTCGACGATGAGGTCAACCATGCCCAGCTCAGGGTCGGAAAGGATCGTTGCGTGACTTTTGCCATCGACCGCGATGATGGGAACTTCGAGCCGATCGTCTGCCCAAGGTGTGATGCTCAGCCTTCGTGATGCAGGCTTGCCGTTTTCGTCTTTGGGGAAGCGGGTTAGATCGATGGTTATTTTTCTGGTATTGAGGCCGCAACCGGACCAGCGCACTGTGCCATCCGTTCCGGGATCGTTGGCCACGCTCGCTATACCAGTGTACGGCGTATTGCCAATGAAAACCCCAACGTACGGAGTATCAGTGTTCTTGCCATAATAGGGCAGCTCGCCCAGCAGATCGATATGCGCCAAATCCCAAGTGAATTTGCTTCCCAATTCAAGGCCATCGAGGACGGCATCGCCGGCGTTAAGGAAGTCGGGTCCCAGCTCGCGGTTCCCTTTGACCATCGCTCCCAACCACGTGCGTCCTTTATGCGCCTGCGGTGAACCCCAGGTCGCCGGGGCAATGCCTATCAAATGCTTCAAGCGGCTCAGCCGGGAATTCCCCGCACGGTCGTCTGTGCCGTAATTGATGAGCCATGATCGAAGAACCAGCATTCCGGTTGAGTGCACGATCGCGTCGAACTCGCACGTTTGCATGTCGTACTTCGCGTTCAATTGCGGATCGAAACGAAAAGCGCGGTCTAGTCCTTCGGCTATGTCCTTGATGGTGATCTCGTTATTCAGCGAAATATAGGAACAAATATCGATGTAATTGACGTCGATGCCCAGGCTCTTCAGTTTTATGTTGCCTAGAAGTGCGTCCCGAAGAGGGTGGAACGCCTTGTAATCTGCGGAATAACCGTGGATCAGCACCAGAGGGCGTGGATTCATGACTTGATCGCCTTTTCCAGCGGAAGAGGAAGTGACGAGAAGTCTAATGGACCCGGATGTTGCCGCCAAGCTAAAATTTCACGTATTTGCAAGTTAATAACCGGCCAACTTAGATGATCGTCTAATTCATCGACATAACTGAGACTATCGGTGCGTCCCGGGTACGTTTGAGTCGGGATCTGAATATCCGTTGCCATCTTCCTCATTGACAAACGTGCAATCCACTGGCATATTGGCTGAACTCTATTCGGCGCCTCCCCAGGTTCGTTCTGCGCCGACACCAGAGGTACAATCCGACGTATCGAGGAGGCTGAAAGATGGCGTATACCACGCCGCAACTTCTTTCGATGTCCCAAGAAGCACTCGACAACTTGTTCTCGAACAGTCCGTCGGGCGACATTCCCAATGGCGAGGCACAGGGAACTGCGATCATCGCTCCTGGTACAACATTCTGCTCGGAGATCGCATCGTTGATCAATATCTTTGCCTGGCAGGGAAAAACGTTCGACGCTGCGCACGGAACCCTCCGAAATCGAATCCTCGCCTTCGAACTGAATGCGATCGTTGCGGAGGTTTATAAGACCGCGAGTTGGTTCGATAACAAGGAGTGCATCGTGCTCGACTACTCAAAGACGTCACTCGTTGCCGAACACATTCGCGACGAAATCCGCCAGATCGGTCCTGGAATCTACCTGGGCATCGTGTATTGGGACAAGAACAAGACCATTCACTTTGCGCTGCAATTTCCGCCGGCATGACAGTCCTGTCCAACCCTGATCGTCCCATTCCCGAGACCAACACGGGCTCAACACTCTTGAATTGGTTGGGGGATGCATCGATATCCCTGGTGCATCTTGAAAGAAGGTTTGATCCATTATTTCGCCCGCTGTTCGACGCGATTCTTCGGGAACCCCTGACAAATCTCGCCGCTGCGCTCATCAACTCACGGCGGCCGAATGAAGGCCTTCAACTCGCAGAGGAAAAATCGCTTCCGAATGAGGAGTCTTTCGTTGACTCAATCATCAAGAGCTTCGAAGAGCAAATGGGTTTGCTTTGGAAACCCGGAAGATTCGAGAGGGGCGGGAATACGAAGACGCACGGTATCGTGCGGGGGGAATTCATTGTTCATGATAATCTCCCCACGGAATTGCGCCACGGCATTTACGCTCAGCCGAGTTCCTATCCCGCATGGGTACGCTTCTCAGGCCCCGGACCGTACATCACTCCAGATATCGACGATGTCGGATTCATGAGCATCGGCATCAAGTTAATGCAGGTGCCTGGACCGAAACTAATGGACGAAGAGAAGTTTACCCAGGATATGTTCGGCGTCTCAACACCAACCTTTGTCACCCCGGATGTCATCGCCAATGCTCAATTGCAGATCGAGAGCGTGAAGAACGCAACAATCTTCTATTTTGTCAATCTTCACTGCCGCCACGTACTGGATCTCATCATGCAATCGCTCTGGATTAAGACACAGAGCGGTCCATTTGAGGCTCCGTACTTCAGTTGCGTTCCCTATCTTCTCGGAGAAGGCCAAGCAATGCAATATTCGGTATGGCCGAAATCGAAACGCCGCACACCGATTCCTCGCCTCCCTTTCCGCCCCCCGGACGATTACCTGCGCAATTCCATGATCGCCACCCTTGCCGAGGAAGACGTCGAATTCGACATCCGCTTGCAACTCCAAAAGGATCCGCACCTCATGCCGCTGGAGAACAATGCGGTGCTCTGGCCTGAGAAACTTTCACCGCGTATTTCTGCAGCCACATTGCGCATTCCCCGACAGAAATTCGATTCGCCGGCGCAGTTGGATTTTGCCAGACGACTTTCGTACAATCCCTGGCACTGTATTGCCGAACATCGCCCGCTGGGTAATCAAAATCGCGCGCGGCGCCGCATGTATCAGGCGCTCGCAACCCTGCGACACACCATGAACGCAACGCCGCATTATGAACCGACGGGCGACGAGGTCTTTGATTAAGCAGCGATGACTCCGCAATCCAGTTTCATGATTCTGGCAACGATCATTCCTTCACATGAGGCGGACCTTCGCCAGTTGCTTGCTTCGATGAATTATGTGCCTGGGCTCCTCAATCCGGCGAACGCATTGATCCCCTTCGGACAATTTGCGCAACTGCACTTTGCGCGCATCGTGATCCTCGACGATCAGACATTGGACGACATCACCGTCTACGGCTTACCAAAAGTAAAATATCCCACATATCTTGCAATTCTAGGAGACTGCGATGGCGGGACCGACGAATTCCTGGCGGAAATGGCAGAACGAGCCGGAGAAGGGTTGAGAAGTATCTTTGCGCACTGCGAAGGATTCGCGTCCGGCGCTGATCTTCTCGGCTGGATGAAGGCGCACAACCTCTCCCCGACGGCAAACTACGTGAATTGGATCGGCCGAACAGTTCGGCAGGTGAAAGAGGAAGATGGCTTGCGCCGAGCTCTCGAGAACTTCCTCCAGGACCGTTCAGAGTCTGTTCGCGAAATGCAGCCAAGGCAGCTATGGGACGCGTTGAAACGATTCGCCGCGGATGAGACGCGACAGGGGCATATCACGTTGACACCTCCGGAGCCAACGCCTCTTGGATGGCGCATTCGCGACCTGCTTCATCTCCTGGGTATCCCGGCTCTGTTCCTGATCGCGTCTCCTCTCATCTTGCTCGCACTTCCCTTCTTTGTCATTCAACTTCGAAGAGGTGAAACGTCAGATCCCGAGATCGCGCCACGGGTTGACCCTGGTCATGCAAACCTTCTCTCCACGCTTGAAGATCACGGCGTGACCAATCAGTTCAGCGCCATGGGGAGTTTGAAGCCGGGTTTGTTCCGACGCCTGACCATGACTTTTGTGCTTTGTGCGATTGACTATACCGCGAGACATATTTTTAACCGTGGAAGGCTCGCGCGCGTCACTTCGATCCAGTTCGCGCGATGGGTTTTTCTTGATGGCAAGAGACGGGTGATCTTTACCAGTAATTACGATGGCAGCCTCGAAAGCTACATGGACGACTTTATCAACAAAGTCGGTTTCGGTTTGAATGTTGTTTTCAGTAATGGAATTGGATATCCGACGACAAACTGGCTTGTCATGGACGGCGCAAAGGACGAGCAGCGGTTCAAGGATTATCTTCGCCGCCATGAAATGCCGACTCAAGCCTGGTACAACGCGCACCCTGGTTTGACTGCTCTCGACAAGTGGCGTAATTCGCTCATCAGGAAGGGACTGGAAAAGACAACCATGACGGACACCGAGATAGGAGATTGGTTACGGCTTTTCTAACAAATCGTCGAGTGCGACTGGGGCATTTGCGCAGTGAACTTGCGGGGTGGATAGATGAAGCTGTGACGACGACCCGGGAAGCTGATCGATAGAAAGGAGGGTCATGAGCGCTGAACCTGTAGAGTACCGCGACATTCAAGGCTTGGTGCGCTTCGGATATAACTCCCTTACCGAAGCCTCCTTCCTGTTGTTGAAGATCACCAACCCTGCGGCTGCGCGGTCATGGCTCAAGTCCGCTCCCATATCAACGGCGGAAGAATTGAGTCGTCCACCATTGACCGCGCTACAGGTCGCCTTCACGCGAGAAGGATTGCTGGCGATTGGTCTCACGGAAGATTTGCTTGGGGGATTTTCTGTTGAGTTTCTCTCCGGCATGACGGGACAAGAGAGCCGCTCGCGAAGGCTCGGTGACGTCGGCGCGAATTCGCCGCAATCCTGGGAGTGGGGTGGCCCGGGAAATGTTCCTCATGTGTTGATGATGATTTACGCCCAACCGGGCCATCTCGATGGATGGACACAGACCATTCAGCACGGCGTTTGGAGTACTGCGTTCGAAGTAATGGATCGTCTATCCACATCGGACCTGGGAGGCAAAGAACCCTTTGGGTTCAATGACGGAATCAGCCAGCCGACGCTCGACTGGAAGCGTCAGCGCATACTCCACGGGGACCAGCTCGAGTATGAAAACCTCCTGTCGCTCGGGGAATTCCTGCTCGGCTATCCCAACGAATATGGCAAATACACTGACCGACCTCTTGTTCCCGACGATGCGCAGTCAGGTGCGGTCTTGCATTTTGCTGAGGATCAACCGGGCAAGCGCGATTTTGGACGGAACGGTACTTTTCTGGTCTTCAGGCAATTGAAGCAAGACGTCCAGGGTTTCTGGCGCTTTCTTGACGAGCAAACAAGTTCGGATCCACAAGCCCGGCAGCATCTTGCCGAATCCATGGTGGGGCGCAAGATGGATGGCACTCCCCTTCTGCCGACGAGTCCGCATTCGATCACGGGAATTGACGCGAAGTCGGCAGATCAGAATCGATTTACCTACGATTCGGACCGCGATGGCATTCGCTGTCCCTTCGGTGCGCATATCCGTCGTGCGAACCCGCGCAATGCCGACCTACCCGCATCGAATGGTTTGTTTGACCGCCTGATTCACATGCTTGGTTTCGGCAACGCAAGCTATCGAGATGACGTAATTGCTTCGACCAGGTTTCATCGCATGATTCGACGGGGTAGAGAATACGGACCGAGACTTGCGCCAGACGAGGCTGTAGCACATGCCCGAGACGCCGCAGAACATGGCATTCATTTCATTTGCATCGCAGCCAACATTCTGCGACAGTTCGAATTTGTGCAGAACTCATGGATGATGAACACTAAATTCGACGCACTTACCGAGCAAAGCGATCCTCTGCTTGGCAACCGAGCAGAGATCACCGGATGCCCTTTCACAAACACGTATGCTCTACCTCAGAGCAACAGCGCACGCGCGCGCATTATGGACGTGCCTCAGTTTGTAACTGTCCGGGGAGGCGCCTACTTTTTCCTTCCCAGCATCAGTGCCTTGAGTTTTATGGCAACTATGAGTCGTCATTCGTAGCAGGACTGAAGAAAAGCGCGATGGCTGAAGGTTGGCAGGAGAGAGTATGAAGAGAATTCGCATCCCCGGAATTGTCGATATTGTTTCATCCGACGATGCGTCGGAAATCGAAACCCTGGCACAAGACCCGAAGCTCGACCGTGCGTATGGAGATCACTCCATCCTGACAAATGGCAAGATCCTGCAGCGCGTTCAAGACACCCTTCAAATTGGCGGGAAGCCCTTTCCGACCGTTGCATCACGCTGTGCAGAAGGTCGCGCCGAGGCTCAGGAAGCTCTTTGGAAGCGGCTCAACTCGATTGCTCGGAACTACTCGACGGGGCCGGAGGAACTCGAAAGCCTTGCGGCCTTTGTCCGCGGAGTGGGAACCGATGATGCATGCGGCACACTGGTTCAACAGGTGGTCGGCCAACTGTTTTCGCCGAGTTTTAGGGCGACCCCGGAAAGCTGGAATGCAGCTGTAGTGCTGAATCAAGCCCCACGTACATTGAATCTGGCCCTGGTTGCTTGGTGGGCCATCACCAAGAAAGTCGATCAAGCCAAGCAGCTCCTGTCGGGTATGGTCAGCGGCGATCTGGCTGCGGTACACGCGATCGGCGTCGCAGTCCACAATGTCGTGAACGGCGTGAATCTAATGCGAAAACTCTACAATGATCCTTCCAACCGGACGGCGCTCTCGCCTGAAGCGGCTGGCAACCGATGCCTTTTCGCTCCCGCCAGCGTACTCCGGCAACCAATCGCGCCGGACAATTCCGCCAGCGGTGAATTTCAAACTGGCACGCTGGTAATTCTTAACCTCCAAGCTGCGAATGCGAAGACGCCGGATGCGGACTTAGCGTTCCTGCGAAAAACCTGGAGTCAGTGTCCGGCAGAACAGTGGGTTCCAGCATTACTCGAGGGCATCTGGCGTCGGGCGTGCAATCCTTTGTTACCAAATCAAAGTGGCGTCGAGCCTGCGCGCAATACCAATTGACAACCCCATACTTGTTCAACAAACACTCTTGCGGTCGCGGTTTGGACCTTTTGTGACGCCGAATTTGCAAACCAGGGTACTCCGGATTCGCTGTCTCGGAGAAAACCCTTGACAATGTTCGTTGACCTTGCCAAATTCTGTAGATGCCGTTTCAAGGTGACCCGGGCAGCCCCATTCTCCCTCAGGTGTAAGTGTGCGGGCTTACGAGATTTCAATCGCCAGGGCCCAAATCATACGCCGGAGACAAGATTCGTAAGAATACGGAGATGCGAGGTTGTGTCGAATTGACGCGCCGTTCTTTTACCGCCGCTTACCGTCCGGCTGAATAGTACTTTCCACACCCCTTGCCGAGGTTCTGCGAATCCGCTGTTGCTTGAAACCTCATCCAAAGAGGTTTCGCGGAAGGAAATTTCCCCGGAGATACGGTATGAGATCCGTACGAATTCATGTTCTCCACCTCTCCCCTTTCTCTGAGTACCGACGGACCCAGCGAATGGCATCAAGCGAAGAATTCCACAATTCGAAATCCAGATGATCGCGAGGAAGACGTCGTGGGTCCCGTAGAAGTATTGCCACACTCGGTCAATATCGGAGGAGTTAGGATGTTTCGAAGCTTTGCACGAATCATGCTGACGACAATGCCGCTGCTCACGGCACAAGCTATCCTCGCATTCAGCCAGAGCACTTCCCAGGCGAGTTCGAGCAAGGATGAGGAAGCAAAGTCTCTCCGGGCCTGCGCGCAGGCGGTGATTGGACAAGTCCAACTATTGAAGATACCCGATACGCGCGGTCTGCGATTCCAAGGCAAGGTATCGGAAGCGGCAGCCCTCTGCCGCGGGGGCGAGCAGACGCTGCAGTTTCGCGGAACGCCCTGGGTTGACTGGAGCAATTATTGGGGAACAGGCGACATGGCTTCGCTGCCGACGGGCTTTATTGCTTCGAAGTTGCCCGCTCAACGGGGCGTTGCCGGAGCCCTGTTGGATCTGGAACTTCAGCGGGTGGAACTGATCAAGTTCAATCTTTTCGATAATTCTGGAACCTATTCTCAATACGTTGAAGGCCGAGATGGAGTTAGCGGGTCAGCGTTGAAAGTCTGGCCGGAGATGAGGCTCGCTTCTACCAACCCCTCATACAGTGACGTTGGTGGAGATGGAATGCAGGTTTGCAAGGGAGACCTGATTCGGTGGCGCACTGTTACCGGGATCTGCAACGACATACTGAATCCCGCGATGGGCTCATCTGGCATGTTATTCGCGCGGAACGTGGAGCTCGACACATCTTTTCCGGACCTTGGACTGAACGAGCTGACACGTAACCGGCATGGAAATCGGCTTTCACTCCTTGAGCCCGACCCCCAGGTCATCAGCCGCCGGCTTTTCACGCGAATCCAGTCTGACCCTACAAAGTGCCAACAAGGATACGGCCTGCCCGGCGATTCGAAGGATGCCAATTGCGATTACAAGAAGGCGCCTTTCTTCAATGTGCTCGCAGCATATTGGATCCAATTCATGACGCATGATTGGTTCTCGCACCTCGAAGAAGGGCACAATCAAACCGAATACATGAAGGTTGGCTGCGAGACAAAGTTGGTGAATAACGTCGAGCAGCCGCTCACTCCTGAGGACATCGAGAAATTGGGTTGCCGTCCCGACGACATGATAGACAAGGGCTATGTCGCTCAGGATTCGACGCCGGCAACATTTTCCATTGGCGGCAAGGCCTATCTTGTCCGCGCACCAAAGACAATGCGCAACACCAATACGGCGTGGTGGGACGCCTCGCAACTTTACGGCTTTGACGATACTTCCCGTCAGCGGGTAAAACGCGACCCTGCAGATCCGGCGAGGTTGCTGCTGGTTCCGGCGTCTGGCCAGTCTGGTCCCGGGTACCTACCGGTATTTGGGCCGAATGATCCAATCAACCCAGAATGGGCGGGACAGGAAGCGACTGGGTTTCCCGACAATTGGACGGTCGGCCTCAGTTTCCTCCACAACCTGTTTGCCCGTGAGCATAATTCGTTTGTGGCTGAGTTTCGTCGCGTCGCTGCACAAAAGCCAAATGCGGACTGCGGTCTTCGCGATCCAGCCCACCCGAAGCAGGTCATACGCTATCGCGATGTAACTCCGGACCAACTGTTCGAGATCGCCCGCCTCGTTGTCGCGGCGGAGATTGCCAAAATTCACACAATCGAGTGGACGCCCCAGTTGCTCTATAACGAACCACTTTACCTGGGGATGAACGGCAACTGGAACGGACTCCTCGGCGCAAACGGCGGATTGCTATCGAAAGCTTTGAGTGACGTTGTGGTCACGAATTTCGGCAAGTCTATAGATCCTGCCAAAGCCACCGAGTGGTACTCAGTGTTTGCATCGGGACCTGGAATATTCGGCCTGGGCAGCAAAGTCCGCGGCTACGACATTACGAATCCGAAATATACCAATGGCGGGGTAAACCACTTCGGATCACCCTTCAATTTTCCTGAAGAATTTGTCTCGGTATATCGGCTGCACCCACTCGTTCCCGATCTGCTGGAGTATCGGGATCTCACGGCCGACCCGAACAAAATTGTCAAGCGCATTTCGGTTGTTGAGACTTTCCAGGGCAACGCAACCGATTTTACGCACTTGATGGGCCTTGCGAACTGGGGACTAACATTAGGCCGTCAAAGGTTGGGGCTACTTACCCTGCATAACTCGCCGCTATTTCTGCAGAACCTGAAACTGGGCAGGCTCGACAGCAAGACACAGCAAATTGATGTCGTTGCGCTCGACATTATCCGGGATCGGGAACACGGAGTTCCGCGCTTCAATGAATTCCGGCGCCAGTACGGACTACGTCAGCTAACCAGCTTCGACGACTTCATGGATCCTGGCGCGGCGCCCGGATCACCGGACCAGTTGGAGCAGCAAGCCACGGTACAGACACTTCGCGAAGTCTACGGGCAGCATGTTTGCGATGCATCCAAGATCATCACCGATGCACAAGTGAATCAAGATGGATCTCCGATCAACGATTGCCTTGGCCATCCAAATGGAACTCTCGTCGACAACATTGAGGATGTAGATACGGCAGTGGGTTACCTGGCCGAGTACAGGCGTCCGCATGGATTTGCTATCTCTGAAACTCAATTCGTTGTCTTTATTCTTAATGCTTCACGGAGGCTCTTCAGCGACCGCTTTTTCACTTCTTGCTTTCGGCCGGAGTTCTACACAACGCTTGGCGTCGATTGGGTGAACAACAACGGCCCAGGTGCGCCACGGATGGAAAAGGGAACGCCAAATGGGCATAAGGTGCCTGTCTCCCCAATGAAGCGCATGTTAATGCGCAATATCCCCGAGCTGACCCCAGAGTTGGAGAGTGTAATCAACGCGTTCGATCCATGGGCGCGGGATCGAGGGCAGTACTACAGCCTAGCGTGGAAACCGCGGCCCGGAGCCGAATCTGATGATTCATTCGCAAATCAATAGAGTTCGAGCGCGTAATCCGATGCGTGCGTGAAACGATCGCTCGCATCTCCGCACCATTGCAGCTAGGTCTCTCGCTCGGCGATTCTGCCCCACCTGGTTCTGGTGCTTTCCGGCCAACCGCACCTTATCCAGTCCGGAGGAATTCATGGCAACAAATACCGTAACGAACTGGTTTGGCAATATTGTTTCGCATCCCAGCGTAATCGTTGACGCAAACTCTGTGGATGACATTGTCGCAGTCATGAAAGATCCGGTGAAGTATCCTGCCCCAGTGCGAGCGGTTGGATCGAATCATTCGACGGCGCCGTGCGGAGTTGCTGACGGCGGCACACTGATCCGGATGAAGATGAACCAGATTCTCAATATTGGCCCGGATAGTCTGACGGTCCAGGCTGATGCTGTGCATATTGATATGGCAAAGGCACTCGAAGCAAAGAACCTGCAATTTTATGTCAATACTGAAATTGGCAGCTTGTCTGCGGGAAGTGCGTCCTGTGCCGGGACCAAGGATGCCTCGTTTTTGGGAGAATTCGGCCAGGTGGGCTCGTATGTCACCAGCGTGAAAATGGTCCTGCCAAGCGGAGATCTTCTTGAGGTGACCGAAGATGCGCAACCGGACCTGATGCAGAAAGTGCGATCCAGCTATGGCCTTTTTGGAATCGTCTACGAGGTCACATACAAGATCAAGCCACTGACTCCGATGCATGTCCATCACACCACCTACAGCATTGCGGACTTTGCTACAGGTTTACCAGACCTTAAGGCTCTGGGTTACTCGATGATGTATTACATTTTTCCGTTCGATGACAAGATCACCGTCGAATTCCGCAAGTACAATCCGGGTGCGACTGGCGAGCCGAACCACGCGGCATGGGCTTTGAGAAATTACATCTGGGGCACTTCGGGTCCAAAATTTGGGCATGATACCGAGCAGAATGTCTCAATTCCATCCATACGCTACGGCATTATTGACGCCTTCAACGCGGCATGGCGCCTTCAACTGGAGACGATTGTTTCAAGCGACTACACGATTCCGCCCGACCAGATCATTCAGTATCCACCTGTCTCCAACGACAGCCGATACACATTCAGCCTCTTTGCCTTTGCCGAAGAGATCTTCCCTGCTGCCCTCACCAGTTTCTGTAAATTCTGTACTGACTACTACGCACAGAAGGGCTACCGTTCCAACCTGCTTTACGTCGGCTATCGCATTGCGCAAGACCAGAAGGCGCTTCTCTCATATTCCTACGATGGAACGGTGATGACGCTGGATCCGGTCTCGACTGCGAATCCAGGATGGGAAGACTTCCTCGCGGCCTACAACCAGTTTTGCATCAACCTTAACGGGAAGCCCCTGTTGAACCAGACCCCAGGCCTGACGGCCGCAATCGTGCAAGGAGCATACGGGGACAGATTGAAGACCATTGAAGCGACCCGGAAGCAATATGACCCACAGGACAGGCTGCTGAATGACTATTTCCGCGCTTTGCTTTCATAGCCGGACTGAATGGAGCTTCAACATGTCAAGGCTGAATTGGATGCTTTTGCTTGCCGCGTCATTCGCGTTCACACAAGAAGCGCAGCCTCAGGCTGTTGTGACATCTCCACCTACGTTCACGCCAATCACGGTGTGTCCCGGCGCGTTTCCGACGGATCTGGAGGCTACGGACTGCAGATACACGCCATCGCAGCGCGCTCTCGACTTTGTCTCGGGTTCCGTTACCGACCAGGCCGTGTTGGGAGCGGTGGTATTTGGACTGGGCGCGCAAGTGATCCAATCGCCCTCGGAATGGAAGCGTACCTGGGATGGATATGGAAGACGTGTTGGTTCCCGATACACGCAAGCGCTGGGCAAGGGTGCGGCACAATACCTCTTTGGATCAATTCTGAGTGACGATCCGCGATTCCTCGCTTATCGCAATGATCCCGGAGTCATCGCTCGGCGGCGGGCCGCTGTTTCTGCTTTGACGGTGAGCGGTTCTTCCCACCTCGCCCCATCGGGCGCAAGCACCTCGGCCCAGAGCCTTGACGCTCTTTCGCATGACGGTTGGCAGCGATTCGGTCATGCCTGGTATGACGTGATCACCGTGCGCCGCTCCACAATTCAGGGAAATGGACGCCGTATTCCAGCGATTTCGCGTTTTGCCGGAGAGGCCGCAGGAGCTTATGCAGGCTATCCCTGGTATCCAGGGGCAGAAAACACCTTCTCGATGGTGGGCCAGCGGGCGGCGGGCGCCTTTGGCACCGCCGTACTCTCAAGTTTCTACACAGAATATAAACCGGAGATCACCAACTTGCTCGGCGCAGTGTTTCGTCGCGGCAGACAGTCGAATTCCAGCACCGGGAGCCACCCATGAATCTTACGAAGGCGACATTATTGGCGGCATTGAGTCTGCCTGGTCTCGCGGGTTGCCATGTAGCGTTGAAGCCTTATCGTCTAAACCCATTCCACCCTGCGATTGAAGTGTCGCCCTTGCCCGGCGACCCTGCGGAAACGAACGCCACCGAGCAACCAGTCAAGGACTGCGTGAATGCGGACACGCCTATTTGCCTTGCATTTATTGAGGTGGATGATATGGGCGAGCCCTTCAACAAGGTGGAACTTGACACAGCTCTCAGCCTAATTCGCCGGGCAAATAAGATTCAGGATGCCAATCCGATTGTCATCACGTTTGTCCACGGCTGGAAGAACAATGCAGGCTTAGGGAACGACAACGTCCGAGGCTTCAAAGCCGCATTGCGTGAGGTCTACCAACATTTCGAAAAGATCAATCAACCCCACCATGTAATCGGAATTTACATCGGATGGCGCGGGAACTTGATCCATAGTTACCTTCCGGTTGCGCAGCAGTTTTCGTACTTCAACCGCGAGGCGACCGCAATTCGCATTCCCGGCGCAACCCTGTCGAGCGCACTCACGCAAATTGCAACGAGGACACACGAAAATCGCAATGCCTTGGCCATTTTCATCGGCCACTCTTTTGGCGGCCTCCTGCTTGAGCGGGCGCTGAGTGAAGCAACCGCAAGCCAGATCGCCGAGGCTGCCATCTACAGTGGTGATGCGAAAAAGGCTGACCCCAACTCGACAGAGGGAAAGGAAGAGAATACGGCGGCTCGCCTAGCCGCCAATGCGCGTGCCGATCTTGTCATCTTCATCAATCCAGCTGGAGCCGCGACCGAAGCCAAACAAATGTTGGATTTCCTGACAAGCAGCCAGTTACGATACCAGCCTCTCGCCAACCCGGCTGAACCGATCTCCAACAATCCTGATATGGACCGGCCTCTATTCGTTTCGCTCACATCGACTGCCGACTTGGCAACCAAGGTCGCACTTCCGATCGGTCATGGCCTTCCCTTCCTGGGCTTCAAGGCCAATGGAAGTTTTCGAGATCTCAGTCAAGAGCCAAATCATCAATATGATCTGGCCTGTTTCGATCCTCACAACGCGCAACACCAAAGCTGGCCTTTGAAGACCAAGGAAGAGGGCGCTGTTTCGCAAGGCTCCTACTACATGAGCAGTGCGCCGCATATGCAGATTCTGCAAAGCCACGTCATGTTGAAGGCCGTCGGCGCGAACCAGATGCGCGTGTCGTCAACGGGTGAGACAATCCAGATCAAAGATCCAGACGCCATTGCTAAATGCGATCGCGACCTCTTCAACAAGCAGGACCTCAACATTGTCAGCACCTTTCAACTTGCCGATACCAAGGCTTGTTTCGCTGTTCAGGAGCGCCCTGGCCGCTGCAACGGCACGCCCTACTGGCTGATGGAGATTGATCCTGAGGTTGTGCCCGATCACAGCACCATCTTCACACAGCGGTTTATTTACTTCATTATCGATACGTTTTTCGCCCCGAACGGAAAGCCCCTGCAGCGCTTGAGCCCGCAATTGCGTTGATCCAACTTGATCATTCGATAGTCAAGCCCGCTGCTCGGTGCCCTGCATTAGCGCACGAAGCACAGATTGGAGATATATAAAAGTCTCTGATTGAACTGCGGCGGAGCGCAGGAGTAAACTCAAATCCTCCGATTTAGAGTAGTTAAGAGTCTCCGGGAAGGACCCCTTATTTCTTCGAAGACTCATGCACGAAATCTGGGAGGTCTGCACTGCGCTCCATCTTCATTAACTATCGAAGAAACGATTCGGAGGGCGAGGCAGGCCGTCTGTTCGATGACCTGACCTCGCATTTCAGCGATAAGTCCGTATTTATGGATGTGGCTGCAATTGAGCCGGGGCGTGACTTCAGGAAGGCGATCGACCAGAGCGTGGCTAACTGCGACGCTCTTCTGGCAATCATCGGCCTGGAGTGGCTGGAGGCAAAGGATGCAACGGGAAGGCGCCGCCTCGACGATCCAAACGACTTTGTCCGGATTGAGCTGGCTTCGGCACTTAGGCGCGACATCCCGGTGATTCCTGTGCTCGTTCGGGGGGCGAAGATGCCGCGCGTAGAACAACTGCCCGACGACTTGAAAGAACTGGCGTACAGGAATGCTGTCGAGCTAACTCATCCGCGATGGAAATCGGATGTCCAGGTACTAATCCGGGCCCTGCAGCCATTTATGGACGAGCCTTCCGTGGGTAGCGCCGATGGAGAGAAAGAGCCGAGAGGGCGTAGAGAAGAACCACCGGCGGCACAGGCGTCGGGGCGTGAGAGCAATGTCGCGGCGGTTGCCTCTACAATTGACGCGCAAACAATGGAACGCGTCAGCAAAGCACTGGCAGCATATATCGGGCCAATCGCGGAGGTTGTCGTAAGACGGGCGGCGAAGCGATGCTCCTCAACGAAGGATCTTTGCGCCATTGTCTCGCAGGAGATCGAAATCGAGTCAGACCGTTTGAGGTTTTTGAGATCGTGCCAGAACTAGGGCCAGCCAGCCTTACTTACTCCTCCTCAAACATCTTGAGAGCCTTTGCCAGGCTGACCTGCATCCGGTTGAACGACGACGCCACCGTCGCAATCTCGTCCCTTCCTTCGATCTTCACCGGAGGCACATTTTTCTCGCCTCGGCTAATCCGATCGGCCGTATCCGAGACGATCCTAAGGGGACGAATGACGAACCAGTAGACACCCGCATCCAGCGCCACAACGGCCACGAGCATCGTCAGCGCCAGAAAGAACAGCAGCCGGTGATACGCGCGGTCCGCATTGGCCAACGGTACCGACAGTGGCACCGAGACGATTTGCGCTCCTACAATCGTACCTTCCTTCCACCCAAAGCCGTTGGCCGAGCCGTAGACCGCAATCATCGCCTTGGGCGCCGCCGCGGGTGTACTGTGGCACTCCAGGCACTCCCTTGTTGTCTTGATTGGATTGGCAAGATAGAGCGCAGGTCCCATTGGCGTGTTTCGCTGACCGGACTTTTCATGCTCATCGCGATGGTCGCGCAGCCAGTCAATGATGTCGACCTCCCAGCCCGTGGCGCGATCTTCAGGATTGGTCGGATTCAATGCGGCTTCCTTATACGCGTAGTCGGGGTATTCTTTGCGCAGTTTGGCGAACGTCGTCGTCGCGCCGTAGAAAGGGATCGTCTCAGGCAAAAAGTGCACGCGGTGTCGGGGATTCTCCTGGAGCAAGGGTGAAATCTCGATTGCGGTGTAGTCGCGCACCGCCCGGGCGCTAGCCATCATCAGCCGCTCCTGATCCAGCACTTCGTCCCGCGCATTCCCTATGAGATACGACTGGGCGAGCTGTGAGATCAGGAATCCGCCGGCCCCAAATACGACGAGAAAGATCAGATTGAACTTGGCTAGAAGTTTCATGCGTGCCTTTTCAATCCGTGTTTGGACGGATTCGGGGAAGATGCGCGTTGCGCACAGTTATAGCACCCCACGAGGAGAATGAGACAGTACATTTCGGAAAGAGCCCATAGCAGCGGTGGGAATATGGCCGGCAGCCCTCCCACTTCGCATGCTCCTGAGAGGCAGTGGATTTGTAAGTGTTCCTTCATTTTTCTGGGAATGATTTAATAACTTGGGTGTTATGATGCCGCCAGCGAAATCGTTTGGGAATGAAGATTATGCGCACTCCTCCTGTATTAACTGCGGACTTTTGTTTGCAGGCAGTCATCGATTCGACTCCGCATCCAGACCGCTTCCAGAGGTCGGACGACCCATCCGTGAAGAAGCTCTTCGATCTTGGCGTCGTGGACGCGTTGAGTTCGGCTTTCTTCGTCCAGAACGTCAAGGCAATGGTAGCCCCGTGGCACATCGAGGACGCCAGCATTCAAAGCTCGCGCAGCAACACTGTACAGGAAGCAGCAGATTCGGTCCAGACCGGCGCACTTTCAATTGATGATGCCCATGAAAAATAGAGGAACCCTTGCAGTGCTATTTCTCGCCCTGTCGTCGGCGGCGATGGGTCAGAGTGATTTCACCTTGACAGGCATCGCGCCGGAAGCTGGCCAGAAGACTGCACTGGATGTTAACTATACAGGTACATTTCCCGACAATCCATCCGCTTATATGAGCAAAGATGCATGGCGTGTCTGGGTGCGAAGACCAAACGATGCTAATCCCGAGGAGTTGGAAGTAACGTCTGTTGAGAGGATCGTGAGCGCGAGATTCACGATCAACAAACTGCGGTTGACACTGTCGGGAAACCTCCCGGCCGGCAATGACGTAGTAACTTCCGCCTGGCACGCGTTGTTCAACCCTTCCAGAGCATCAGGACTTGAAGGCCTGTCATTTGATTCGGTAGTTAACGCTGTGATCGGGGCTCCGGCGAGTCAGGCAGCGGCCGCCGCGAAACCGAGTTGCGACAACCCTCCACCGGCTCCGACGCCGTATTTCTGTGCGCCGGCTCCTGGCGCACCCGCAGACGTGAGCCTGAGCGGAAGCTTTTTGGCGGGCGGCGGCACCAAGCCCATTTACTCATTCGAGCTAAAAGGGGGACTTTACAAAAGAGACAAAGTGTCGGGTTTGCTCGGTTTTCATCCGGGCGTGTCGGGCACGGTTGAGATCAATCAATATGTCCTGCCGCCAAACAACAGGACGACCGTTGACCCGGACTCGATCACCGCAGCGCTCGCATTCCAGCGCCTCACGGCTTTCAGAAAGCCTAAATTGGGTCTCTATGGCCTTCAGTTCGATGAGGCACTGCCGAGTGGAGAGTTCAGCAGGACCGATCCATCGAGCAACATCATCTTCCGTTCCAGCCTACTGTTTGGTTTCAGCTCAATCTCTTCACCAAGACACGCTTCGCTTTACGGGACCATTTATCCGGTTCTCGCGGTGGAAGCTGGAAAGAATTTGAACAAACCAGGCGCGATCGCGATGACGCCGGTTGACCTGAGCCACTACAACGCCATCTTCAGAGGCGTCCTCGGTTCAGACGCGGTGTTTGCGCTGGCTACTGCAGACAGGTCCACTGATGTCTTTTCAGTAAGTGGCAGCTACCGTGTTCGCCTGCCGGCATTCGATGAGCCGTTTGTTGAATCACTTCACCAGGTGACAACAGTGTCGCTCACCACGAAGGCGCGCAACTGGGTTCAAGCTAATGTGAATTATGCACCATGGAAATTCAAGTATTTGTCTCTCAACGCCAAGTACGAGTATGGTGAGTTACCGCCGCTCTTCACATTGGTTGACCACCAATTTACCGTCGGCTTCACGTTGCAGGCTGTCCAAAGCGGAAAGCCCGGCCTGGTGTCGGCAGCGCAATGAAAGATAGTCTGGCCGCAAGCGTCACGATCGAGCGAGGAAGACGCTTACGGCGCGTTCGATATGCGTTCAAATTGCGACCGGCGACTATTGGGACCGCGATCCGAATATGCGTTTTGAACTTGGACGCTCAGCTTGTTTCCGGCCGGGACAATCGTTACTTGCGCTACGCGGCTAGAATCCTTCGCCTCGCCGCTGCCCGGCAACTTGGCGAAGTCCCATATCGCCACCGCTTTGTCTGCTCCGACTATAGATGCCACCTGCGTTCCCCAGTCGCATTTATGACAGAGTCCCCAACCATGAATCCTGATCGCGCCATTCTCGAGAGAAGCTTTCAACCTGGCAAGTTCATTCTGTTTCTTGGGCGGTGAGGGATCTTCCGACGTTCCGGTCATCGCGTTCGCTCCATCGATCACCCACGTGCCGACCAATTGATTTGCCAAATTAGTGGTCGCAGGGCCGGGCGCCGTGCTCGCCGCCTGGCTCTGCGTCGCTACTGGCGCGGGTGCGATTGGCCTCGGCGTCGCGTCGTCATGGTGCAGCATGAAGTACGCACCAACGCCAATGGCTACAATCAACACGGCCAGGGCTCCTGCGATCAATGGCATCTTCGAGTTCCTGGCCGTCGCCGTCGGATCAGCAGGAGCATTTGCTGGAGGCAGTTGCACCGGTACGGTTGCATGTACTGGTTCGGTACTCGTAGCACTCGACGACGCGACATATTGCGACAGCGCTTTGATGAGCAGTTGGACGTCTGAGTTCCATCGAGTGTGCGTGATCTCTACACTGTTCCGGTATGCCAGGTCCTTCAGGTTGTCAGGCAACTGGTCCGGTCTTGGCATCTTCGCCTCGTGCACGAGCACCGGAATGACCGCTATATTACGTGCCAGTGCCGACGCAACTTCCAAGCGCACGAAATCGTTCGCATCATCCAGACGACGCTGGCCAGAGCCGTTCGCGATGGTCGTCCATCCGGGACCAATCATCGCCAGAAGCACACCACAGGTAGCTACGTTCTCATCGATGGCCTTGCGGAAATCAATTCCTGGATTGATGCCCGCGACGTCCATGAAAACGGACCCTTCGCCGAAGGATCGCACCAAGTCGTCGAACAGCCGCCCGGCTTCGCCTTCCGTATCATCCCTGCGATAGCTGATAAAGATCGCGCGATTCACCGAACCCCCGTCTAAACCTTCAAATCGAAGCATTCCTACACCGAAGCCAGAATAGGCGCAATTTCTTCATTCGACAACATGGAAGTGCACCCTCCGTGAACCATACTTTAGTGTTCGCGATTTGCACTGAACTTCAGAGCGTGACGTCTTGGCTTCCTCCTTTCTGGGGCGACGCTCTCAACGACTCGAACAGGTTTTCCGGTAGGCACGGGTTCCAAAGTAGGCATTCCATTCTTTTGGCGTGAGGTCGCGATTCGCGATACGACAAGCGCGGCTGACCCAGTCTTGGAAATCCACGTCCCATAGAACGACGGAATCATCCTCACCGACAGAAGCCAACGTCCCTTTTCCCGGCTCAAAGGTAATCGAATTGACGGCCGCTGGTTGCGCGCCAAGAATGCCGATCAGTTCGTGAGTCTGCACATCCCAAAGGCGAATATCACCGTCCGCGCCGGCGGAAACCAGGACTTTTCCGTCGGGCCTGAACGCGACACTCGAAACAGCCTGGGTATGACCGTAGAGCACCGGCAGAAGTGGCCGCCAGTCTTTGACATTCCAGAGAGTCACCGAATGACCCTGCGAACTCGTGGCCAGCATGGTGCCGTCGGAATTGAAGCCTGCACCAGCGGGCGTCACTTCCAGGCTCTCGCCCTGAACGGGAGTGCCCAGCGTTTTGATGAGTTGGGCCTGATGGCCATTCTTCCAGATCGAGACCACGAGATTGTTCCCGACGGAAGCCAGTAAATCTCCATATGGGCTGAATGCGAGCGTCCAAATGCGATCTTTCTGTGACGTAACAGGCGGCCCAAGTTGTTTTCGGGTCGCGAGATCCCAAAAGACCAGTTCTGCGTCTCCACCAGCAACGACGGTTTTTGCATCGGGACTGCAGGCCAAACTCCAGACCGGAGATCGAAGCGCCTTCACGGGCGGCCCTAAAGCCGTGTGAGAGGAAACATCCCAGAAAATGACTGTCCCATCCATGCTTCCAGAGACCAGGATTTTGCCGCCGGGCGAAAAGCACATGCTGCTCACCTGGCGTTCATGACCAGAGAGAGGTGGTCCGCTCTGTTGACCACTGGAAACATCCCACAGAACGACGTCACCAAATTCGCCGCCGGACGCGAGCAAACGACCGTCGGGACTAAATGCAACGTCCGACGAGCCACTACCAACTGCCTTGATGCGACGGCCCAATGGTGGGTCTTCATTCACATTGAGGAGAATAACCCGTTCCTTGTCCAGGGCGAGTGATTTCAGTTCACCATCGGAGCTCAGGAAGATAGAAGAGATGGATGCGCCAGAGCCTTTGATCAAAGTGGCTAACGGCTTCAAGTTCTCCAGGTCCCATTGAATAATGGTTCCGTCGAGACTTCCCGAAAGTAGACTTTCTCCGTCGGGCGCAAAGAGCAGGCTGGACACGGTCTGAGAATGACCGACTAAAGTGCCGAGGGATTTTCGAGTTTTAACATCCCAAAGAATGATCGTTTTGTCTTCGGCGCCGGTGGCCACCATGCTTCCGTCGGGGCTGAACGCGATTGAAGCGATGTTCTTGTCGTGGCCGGTGAGTGGTTTATTGAGCGCGCGATGCGTCCGAAGGTCGTAGAGGATGAGATCCCCATATTGCGCAATCGCAAGAAGAGAATCGTCAGGGCTGAAAGCGAAGTTGGCGCCCGGAATTGGATCTCCTATGAGCCGATGAGTGGCGAGATTCCACAGGAACACGACCGAGGGGTGGTTGCCATACGCTGCAGTGCTTGCGGCGAGCAGATCTCCTTTCGATGAGAAAGCGACGTGGACAAAGTCCTCCTTCGCACTGAACGGCTCGCCCACGGGCTGGTGGGACTTTGTGTCCCAAAGCACGATCGACCCGCTTGAGGCAGAGGCGAATTGAGAACCATCCGGATTAAATGCCACTCCGACGAGCCCCTTTGGGCACGGAATTGGTTGACCTATAGGCTGATGGCTGGCGGCACTCCACAACACGATGCGATCATCCCAGCCGGCAGATAGGACAGATTGACCATCAGGACTAAAGACGGCTTTCGTCACTGCATTGGTGTGTCCCCATAGAAACGCTTCGGCGTTCGCCACGCGCTGAATCGCTGTAAGCAAGGACCGTTTGGATTCGACCGTATCTGCAATCCGGCCGGATTCGATGCTCAGGAGCATGGCAAGCGACCGGTCATCCACATGCGATATGGCCTCTGAAGCCAGCGCTCGCGATGCGGCGATCTTCTGGCGCTCGTGCGCCATATTCACTCCGATTCCTGCGGTAAGTCCGAGGACCACTATGAATAGAGCTGCAGCCCATGCAATGCGTTCCGTCCTGCGATGGGTGCGAATATCTTCCCCATCCAAATCATCCTTCGCTCGTCCCAACAATGGCGCGGCGACGTCCAGGAGTGCGTCTCTGTAGGCAGGATCCGAGTCGGCATACTGGTTCGCTGCTTTCGCCCCGCGGAAATCGGCATACAACGGTTCGGAAGAGAATGCGCCCTTCAGATTAGGTGCGACTGCATTTGTTTTCTTCCAATCGAAATCTGCGGCACGGTCGTCCCAGAAAATCACTCCGTCGGTTAAACAAATGAATAAGTTGTCGGCGCTCCGGTTCTGCAACCACCAGTGGACCTCTTGCTGTACCCAATTTGAACTTGCGGACGCAGGAGACGCCAGGAGAAGGAAATAGTCAGTCTGGCCGAGAGCCTGCTCGATCGTTGGCCAGAGGGCCGGATTTGCAGAGAGGCTGGTTTTATCCAGAAAGATTCGCATCGTCCGAAGCCGGTACCAAGGCTTGGCGATGCGACTCAGCGATTGCTGAAGCGCCGAGGCGAGTCGTGCATCGGATTCGTGATGATATGACACAAAGGCCCGGTATCTGAAGTCGGTCAACGTGGCCTCCCAACATCCCATTGCCGGCGACTGGTCCAAGCTTACAGGCAGGGCACCGCAAATCTGTGGGTTCGATCCAAGATTACAATGCCTCCTACTTGCCCGGAACCGAACTGGAACCTACATTCCTGAACGTGCAGCAGTTCATTCCAGCCGCACTGTGCTAGCGTATCGTTGACTGCAGGAAGGCTCAGGTTCAGGAGATGTCCAATGCCAACAACCGCTCTGTCGGCTGCGGACCAGCCGCTTTACGATATCGTGAACGGGCCCGCATCCGAGACGATCACGAACGTGATCGCACGCATGAAAGCCATTGACGGAAACCTCGCGGTGAACGATGGTCTCAAGTGGTTCAACCGGCTCTATCTTATGGTGACCGAGCAGGTCGATCTGAATCCACCCGGCGGAGCGTGGCAAAGCCCGGTCTGGCTTACTCGCCTGGATGTCATCTTTGCCGGCTTTTACTTCGAAGCTGTCGCAGATTTCCTGGGGGGAACCTCCGTGCCCTCGGCATGGAGCGCACTCTTTGAGGCCCGCTACAGCGAAGGTGTTGATCGCATCCAGTTTGCATTGGCAGGCATGAACGCACATATCAACCACGATCTCGCACTGGCATTGCTGGCCACCGACGCCGAATTGAAGATAGTTCCTGCTCCGGGTGGTCCCGAATTCGCCGACTACCAGTCCGTCAATACTCTGCTCAATTCCGTTATGCCTTCCGCACTGACCATGCTGGCCACGGATACTTTGGGAGTGATTGCACAGGAAACCGGCAAGATCGGCCGCCTCCTCGCTTTTTGGAATATCTGCAGCGCACGTAACCTCGCATGGGATTTTGCCGACCACTTGCGCGGTCTCGCAGGACCGTCCCGCGCCGTCGCGCTCAGCACGCAAGACGCAATGACTGGGGCTCTTGGCCGCTCTATCCTCGCCTTCGCATGAACGCTGCAAAGCAGCTCGGTCCGCCGAGCGAGCTGGTCGAGGTAATCATAGAGAACAGTCTGTTTCAGTTGGCACGAACGAGGCTGAATGCATCTTCCACCCCTCGGCTGTTGTCGAATATCAACGTCGTGTCGGCAATCGCAGAGACCATTTTGATTGGGGCGTCCTTCGTATGTGAAGAGAACGGAGTGATCCGGCGACACACTCTTTGAGCTTTCTAGATGCAGTGGATGTGATGGCTGCTGCCCTTGGATCACCTCCGCTCGTAAGGTATCTTCCCGTTCTGGAGATCCACCATCAATCAATTGAAGTGCGACCCCGAGCTAACAGCGAGAAGCGCGCAGCGTTCCAGGCAGCATTCGGTATGACGATTCAAGAGTGGAGAACAGGCGGTTCTGCTCGTTTATTTCCGTTACGCCGTTTCAGCAATTGGTCGTTCTGGATGCCGAGCAGATTCAGGATCGGGGTCGTGCACATTGTCGTTACAAGTGCCATGACGACAAGCATGGTAAACAGCGTCGGCGAGAATACTCCCGCGTTGTAGCCGATGTTGAGCACGATCAACTCCACCAGTCCTCGCGTATTCAGCAGTGCGCCGAGGGCAAGCGAGTCACGCCACGATTGACCTGTCCAACGCGCCGCCACTGCCGCCCCGCCGATCTTTCCAAATGAGGCAGCCATAAGAACGATCGCCGCCCAGAACCACATCGACGGGGCATTCAGGAGATCGAGTCGCGTACGCAACCCCGTCAGTGCGAAGAAGAGTGGCAACAGCAGAACGGAAACCAGCATTTCGAGGCGTCCGCGGATCGTTTCCTGCCAGAAACTCTCGCGAGGAAAACATAACCCCGCCAGGAATGCCCCGAACAGCGGATGAAGGCCCAGCGCATCGGTTGCAGCCGCCGAAGCGAAGGCGAAAGCGATCATGACGCCTAGGAGTTCGATTGAAAGCGCGCGGTCCCGTCGCAAGCTAAGCAGACGAGCTGCGATCGGCCGAAACACCCCGATCATCACGAGCAGATAGACCGCCAACCCGATGAGGCGCGCTTTCATGGAGGACGCACCGTCGCCAACTCCGACCATTGCAAGTGCGACTGCAAGCAGAATCCACGCGACCACATCGTCGACTGCAGCACACAAAATAGCCGTCGTCCCCAATTTACTGCCCTGGATCCCGCGCTCCTCGAGGATGCGCGCGAGTACCGGAAATGCAGTAATGCTCATTGCGATGCCGAGAAACAGGACAAATGGAGTGCTTCCAACTCCCTGCGACGCGAAGCGCGTGCGCAGTGAATGGGCCAGCAACGCGCCCATCGCAAAAGGCACCAGGATACTCATCGTGCTCGACAAAGCCGCAGTGGTGCGCTGGTGGTAAAGATGTTCAACGTTTACCTCTGTCCCAATTAGAAACAGGAAGAGAATCAACCCTATCGTCGACAGAATCTCCAGCGACGCCATCGAGGACTGGGGAAAGAGCGCATTGGCAGCTCCTGGTGCGATGCGGCCAAGAACTGATGGGCCTAATAGAATCCCTCCGACAATCTCGCCGATGACACGGGCTTGGCCGAGTCTGCGAGCCACCAAACCGCAGGCAAGCGTCACTAGAATCACCACCGGTATCTGGAAGAGAAGGGACATCGTCACCAAACCTGCGGCGCTTTGGGCGCAAACGTCAGATTCCCCTTATACCAAGATTCGTTCTCATTCGAAAGCGCGCGCAATTCGTTGGATTTGACCTCGTTCTTCGAACAAAATGGATTCCCCACCTTTCGATGGATGCGCAATCTCTCTGCATACGAGATGATGCGGGGTTCGACCTTTCCCCAATCCATGATTTGCGAAGCCTCGGAGATTCAACGCGGCATGTCGAGTCCCATAAGTGAACCCTCCGCGACGTATGACACTTCTCTGGATCAGGAAACACCAAAGAGAAGTGCGCTTCTCGTCAACCTGACTATCGCGCTGTTTGTGTGGGGCGTATGGCTGGTATTCGGAGGCAAATTCGCGATCCACCATCTCTTTGCGGATTGGAAAATCGCGCTCACGATGGTCTTCGGTTCTCTCGTGGGTGGCGGCACCAGCGAGGGCGGCGGAGCGATCGCATTCCCGATCTTCACGAAGCTGCTGCACATCGCACCGGGCGATGCCCGAAATTTCTCTCTCGCAATTCAAAGCGTGGGCATGGGCTCAGCCTCGCTAAGCATCCTGTACCTTCGCATCCCCATCGAGCGTCGCGCCCTCTTCTACGCTGGGATTCCCGGTGTGATCGGGGTAATCTTGGGCGCGTACTTCGTCGCGCCCCACATTCCGCCGGTTATTGTGCGCACGTCCTTTACCGTGCTCGTCAGTAGCCTCGGCGTGGCCCTGCTGCTTGTGAATCGCGAGAAGTTCGAGTTGCGCAATCTGAGCATGCCGATCTTCGGGGCCGGCGAGAAGAGCGTTCTCATCGCTGCCGGCTTTTTGGGCGGGGTCGTAAGTGCTCTGGTCGGTACCGGTGAAAACACGGTCGCCTTCATGGTCATGGTGCTGCTGTTCCGTCTCTGTGAGAAGGTCGTTACGCCTACCACCGTCATTCTGATGACGATGGTGACGATTCCCGGTTTCCTTCTCCACGTCTTCCTGCTCAAAGACTTCACGGCGACCGTGATGGGCTATTGGCTAGCTGCCGTGCCTATTGTCGCTGTTGGAGCACCCCTGGGCGCATTGATCTGTTCCCACATGAAGAGGCGCTCCATTGTGCTGCTTCTCCTGTTCCTCATCGCCCTCGAGTTCTGCAGCACCCTGCTCCTCATTCCCATGTCCCGGCCTGTGCTTTGGTCATCTCTGGCAACCCTTGCGGTGTGCGGATCAATCGATTGGGCGATGAGCCGTGCAACACGGTATCGTCCACAGAGCCTCAAGCCCGCAATCCGCGCGCGCGAAACCGCAGTTTAGACAAGCCTAGCCGTCGCTCGATACGAACCGGCCTCTCGTTTGTTTCGGTTGGCTCCACCTTTTGATGGATGCTCGTCTGAATCGCGTTGTTATAGCGTTGCTCCTGCGGTGGTCTGCGCCTCCTACGCGGCGCATAGGTAGCTCAAGCACTTATGGCAGACGAGCGGCGAGACAAAAGAGCGGAACTCCACGCCGATGCTGTCGTCATCGGCGGAGGCTTGGCCGGACAGGCGGCGGCGATCCACCTCGCTCGCGGCGGGATGCGGGTCATTTGCCTCGAGCCCCGCGAGTCCTTCCACCACATCGTTGGCGAATCTCTCGACTGGTCAGCCCCGCAATTATTTGAGCAACTGGGCCTGACGATGGAAGAGCTGGTTGCCTACCGCGCAGCAACCTTCAAGCGGCACATCACTGTTATTTCAATCGACGGCAAGCGGGAGGATTACCTTCCCGGTGCCTGGCTCGCTGAACGCCCGTGGAGTATTGAAGTCCGCACGTTACACCTGGATCGCATGCAGGTGCACAACCTGTTGAAGCAATCTGCGCTCGCACATGGAGTGGAGACTCTTCCCGAGCGCGCTGTTGGATTCGAGATTCGCGATCGCCGAATCCTTGCCATAGAGACCTCGGAAGGACAATGCATTCGCGCATCATGGATCATCGACGCATCCGGCGCCACGGCCAGCTTGCTCGGCAGGGAATTCAGCTTGCCCTCCGTTGCGTACGGACCGCGAAAAGTCGGAGTCTGGACTCACTTCCCCACCGAAGATTGGGTTGAAGGAACCACGCTCTACATGCTCAGCCCGCCCGGAGAGTATATGGATTGGATCTGGGAGATCCCCATTCGTCCTGGCGTCAGCAGCATCGGATACGTTGCACCCGGATCAAAGGTCAAGATTCAACGCGCTCACGGCCTTTCGAATTCCCAAATACTTTCTGAACAAATGCAGAAGTTTGCGCGCCTTGGTTCCCTCGTTAGCGACGGCCCACCCGAGCAGATCGCGGTGACGTCGTTTCTCTGCCGCACGTACAAAGGCGTCTGCGGCCCGAACTGGATCATCATCGGAGAAGCCGCTTCCCAGTCTGATCCCATCACCGGCAATGGAGTTACCGCAGCGCTGCGGCACGCAGCCGAAGCAAGCTCTTTGATCTGCAGATATCGCCAACGAGAGAAAATCCCCGCCTTGGCGCGAATGTCCCACAACCTGCGCGTGCTCGGAGTTGGTCGCTTCTTTAACAGCCTCATCGAGAAGATGTTCTATGAGTCTTACCTCCGCGCTCGACTGGGCCTGTTCGGCATCGCACGCGCTTACACCGTTCCAGCGTGGCTCACCAATCTTGTGTATTCCCGCACGCGCCCGAAGCGTCTCCTCGGAACGCTGATCTTTTGCTCCGCGTTACTCGCAATGCGTGGCACCGTCTGGGCTGCGTCGCGACTCAGCCGTTTCTTCGCTAACCGATCCAGCAAATCGAGCCAATCTGTCGTTGAGAGAAGGGAGCAGCGCCGTGCATTGCACGCTCCAAGGTAAGGGCGAAGCCATTCTCTTCATTCACGGCATGCCAACCAACCGCATGCTGTGGGATGGCGTCATTCAGCAACTCTCAAGCAATCACCGTTGCTTTGCCGTCGATCTGCCCGGCATGGGCGAAACGCCTTTCGTGCCATACAGTCCCGGCTATCTCGATCACCTAGCAAAGAAGATCGAGCGGCTTCGCATTCAGCATGGCGTGAAGAAGTGGCATGTGGTTGGACACGACGCCGGCTCTGCCGTCGCGGTTCAGTATGCCGGCCGTTTTTCGTCCCGTGTGGGCTGTCTTGCGCTTTTGTCTCCCGCGATCTTTCCCGAACTCAAGCCCTTTTACCTTCTCAGCGCGCTCCGCAAACCGCTGATCGGAGAAGTGCTCGCTCCATTGTTGCATTTTGTCTTCTGGAAGATAGCAATGCGGCGGGCTGTCGCAGGCGGCTCAGACCGCGCCCTGCTCCGCACGTTTTACCAGCCCTTCTCAGGTCTGGCCGGTGCTTGGAAACTTATGCGCCTGGTGCGCTGGGGCAAACCCGAAGATATGTTGGGCCAGATCCCTGCAACCCTCGCTGCCTTGACGATGCCTACCCTGCTCTTCCACGGGAAGCGCGACGTGTTGCCTGCTGCGTTCGCCGAACGGGCGGTCTCGATCATTCCAATCTCGCGCGTGGTCACCCCCGACACCGGGCACTTTATCCCCCTCGAACGGCCGGGCGACGTCGCATCCTGCCTGAGCACTTTTTTTGCTGAGAACCGCGCTGCAAGGGCTGTGTCAACGCTGGTTCGGAAGCCCAGAAAGCGGGGCGCTCTTGTACGAGCCGTGGTTGCTGACCCGCTAAGCCAGCAAGGGCGCGCGGCAACTGTCTCAATGCCCGCCTGAAAATTGCCCCGAGTAAACGCAACAAAATCCCTGCGTAGTGCGCTGCGACGCGCAACCTCAGTGCCGGTAAATACTGGTATGCGGATGATAGTGCTGCCAATCGAACCAATAGTCTTTGAGAGAATCCATCCGGGTCAGGCACTGGCCTTTCATCTCACCAGAATTGGCACACCCGTCAAAGCCCCACTCGCTCAGAGTTGAAATATCGACCAGTGTCCATGGATCGCCGGAATTTGTGGCACTGCGGTTGTAGAACTCAAGCGAACTGCCACCCACTTCGCGCGAAAACGCTCGCACGGATTTTCCGTCCGGACCAACCACGAGCATGATCGCTTGATTGCCCACATTATCGAGAAGCAACGGCGATTGAGCTGTCAGATTCGCAATTGGATATGCTTTTGCCTGGCGATTGTTCACGATGCCAATGATCGTTTCCCTGTCCGGGAGTGTTCCCTTTGGTCCGTGAATCACCGTCGGCAGCTTCGCATACTCAGTTTCCCACGTTGCCTTTTCATACTTTCCCGCATAGCGCGGCAAAGGCGCCAAAACTGTGCCGCTCGGTTGTTCCTTCTTCCAGAGCGCGAACGTGAGTTCGTCTTGCGGGATCAGCGTAAGCTTCCTGCCTTTGAGAGGGCCCGCGATCGCAGTTCCAGTAATCTGCTGCCAATAGCTACCGGTCTCCTCGTCACGCATCAGGAAATTCTGATTGTTGATTCCCGCAAGGTGAAAATGCAGCTCGCGCCCGTCCATGTTGCGGGTCCAGACCAGACCCGTGTGGCAAAGCGTTCAATAAGTCACGACAATCGGCAACTGGTGCAGCCGGTCGTTGACGATATGGTGATACCCCATCTCCCGGATTCCATACGCGCGGCTCTCTCCACCCAAAGTCACTGCGATAACCATATCGTTTGGGTCCAGACTTGCACGCTCAATTGTGGTGTATTGCGGTGCCCCAAACGGGTGGAACATTTGTTCGTATGGATTGATCCATGCTGAAACGGCTGCGATCAGAGTGATGCAGATCGTGGGCGCCAGCACCAGCTTCGCCACCCAACCCGCGTGACGCCACACAACAATCGATGGCATAGCAATCAGACAAAACAGTCCGAGAAGAATCGGCTTGTTATGCAGCAACACCCAGAGCGCTCGCTGCAGGGCCGCAGGGTCTTGTTCGCGAAAAGGGCGAATGACGTAAATTGGATACGCCGCCAGCGCGAGCATCGCGAGACTTGCCAGAAACAGGCAAAGAGAAGTTCCGACTCTGGCGAATCGTTTCCTGGACCGGTCTGAACGAATGGTGCCCATTCTCACACATTCTACCGATCCCTCGTTCTCTCCAGAATCATCCTTTAGATGGAGGCATACCGAATTTGAGCTTGCTAGACTCCGCGGATGGCTATTCCCACCGAATCGATTGGTAGCATTCCCCGCTCTCCTGAGCTGATCCAAGCGATCACATCGTTCCAGGCAGGCAAGGTCCCACGCAAAGCACTTGACGATGCTTACGAGCTGGCGTTGAAAGATACGATCAGTCGCCTTGAACAAACTGGTTCGACGATCCTTACCGATGGCGAGCAGACCAAGCCTAGCTTTGCCACATACCCGCTGGCAGGGCTGCAGAATCTCGCGCCCGACGGCGTGGTGATTCCGTTCGCCGACGGACACCACCGCCAACTACCCCGATTGACCGATGGCCCATTTCGATATGGAATTCACGCCGACAGTTATCTAAGAGCCGCTCGCGCACTGACCCGGCATCCGGTCAAACAGGCCGTCATTTCTGCCTCCGCAATGAGCCTGCTCTACCCAGGCAACGGAATCGAAGGGTATTCGCGTGATGCGTTCATCGCAGACTTGATCAACGAGGCCGAAACCGACATCCGTGGAGCCCTCGATGCCGGTGCTGCAAGCGTTCAGATCGACTTCACCGAAGGCCGTCTCTCGCTGAAACTCGATCCATCCGGAAATCTCCTGCGTAGCTTTATCGCGTTGAACAATCAGGTACTGGGCCGATTCCCTCCGGACGAGCGCGCAAGGATCGGCGTCCATGTCTGTCCCGGCGGCGATCACGATTCGACGCATAGCGCCGACGTCGACTACGAAGGCTTGTTGCCAGATCTATTCACCTTAAATGTTGGCCGTTTCTATTTGCAGATGGCTAGCGAGCCCGACCGTGCGCGCGTTTTGCGCCTTGTGGGAAAGCTTGCAGGTCCCCACCATCTCATTTTCATCGGTGTGATCGACCCAATCAATCAAGTAATTGAAACAGCAGGGCAGGTTCGCGATCGCGTTCTAGAAGCGGCATCCATTCTGCCCATTGAACAACTCGGCACAACGGATGACTGTGGCTTTGCGCCTTTCGCCGATGACACCTCGACTTCACGAGATGTGGCGTTCAAGAAGATCAAAGCAAGAGTTGAGGGAACAGAACTTGCTGCTCGAGCACTTGGCCGCTGAAAAGCTAAGGTATCGTGACGTGTCTCGACTCCCGCTTCGATTTGTTCGACGGCAGGACGTCCACCTCGTCGCATTTGTCGCAGGGTGGTACCGCGAACCGCTGAAGCCCATCGACGTTGTCACCGAACAGAAGTGGGAGAAAGCCACTGCGGATACCGAATCGGCCAACGCGTTGATGGCGGCGCGGGCGACGCAAGCCGATAAGGACTGAGCCTTTGGCCAGGCGGGCGCGATGGCCGGCGTGCAACCGCAGATTCCTGCTGCCAACTGGGTCAAGCAGCGAGTTGAAACTCCATCTGCAAGACCTGGATTTTTGCATATTCCTGCTTTCTTATGTCAGCGAGCCTAGTGGGTAGCTTCCGTCAATAGCGTAGGCCGCACTTGACCCGCAGACAGGCGATCAATCCCAATCCCATCGCCAGGCTGGAAATGACGCCCGCTTCCATGGGTATGCCTAGATCCGGAATCCGGATTGCGGAAATCTTTGTTATTTTTAGCCGGGCAAGCAATCCATAGGCGAGGCTCAGGCGTACCTTTTGTAACAAGTGGCGAATCCCTGAGCCGCTCAACAATCCACCTCCTCCTGGTCCAGGTCGCCCCGTTCCCCAAGCAGCGAAGTCAACAAGGAGAGCCCTATGTCAAAACTAAGGTCCACAATCGGACTCGCGTTGAGTCTACTGATTGCTTTTCCACTCGACGCAATTGCGTCGAGCCATCGAGAAGCGCCAATCACCGCCCTGGATCACGCCGCCGACATCACCGATTTTTACGCGTTTGTCAGCTACGATCATCCAGATCGAGTCACATTCATCATGAATGTCGACCCCTTCCTGCAGCCCAGCAATGGACCAAACTACTTCCCATTCGATCCATCGATCGTGTATCAGATCAAGATCGACAACGATCAAGACGCTCGGGCAGATATTACTTTCCAGTTCAGATTTCAGACCACCATCCGAGCTCCTCAGGTCTTTACCGGCTTCGTGGGCGCAGGTGGCGGGATCAACGCGCCTGCAAATTCGCCAGCGCCCGTCGCGCCGGGCACGCCAATCGTGCCACCCGCGATCACGTCTTTGAGCGGCCCCGGGGCAGCAGGCCTTAGTTTGCAACAGACTTACACCGTGAATATGATCAAAGGCCATCGCAACATTGCCCTGACAAACACGACCGGCAGCCCACTGATCGCGGTTCCCAGCAACGTGGGCCCGCGAACAATGCCGGACTATGACTCTCTGGCAGCGCAGGGCATCTATAGCCTCGAAGGCGGTGATGGCGCCTCCGACATTCGGATCTTCGCCGGCACAGTCGCCGATCCGTTCTTTATTGATTTGGGCGCAGCGTTCGATAGCTTCAACTTCCGCACCGGCGCCGGTGGCGGAGTTCTTACGACTGCACAAGATAAGGACAACTATCTCAACCTGGCACCGAACGCCGTTGCCGGATTCAACGTCAACACGATCGTTATCGAGGTCCCCATTAGATTGCTGACCCGCGATGGAGCCATCCACCCCGCCACAGATCCCAAAGGCACCATTGGCGCATGGGCGACAACCTCCAGGACGGAAGTGACCATTCGGCCTTCCCCAAAACCTGCACTCAACTTCGGCAACCTGGCTCAGATCCAGCGCCTTGGCAATCCGTTGGTTAACGAACTGGTCATTGGCACCGGCAGCAAGGATTACTGGAGCATGTCAGATCCGGTAAACGACGCTCAGTTTGCCTCATTTGATCTTGATCCCCTTCTTGCACGAGTTTTCAATGCTGTATATGGGATCAATATACCCACTCCACCTCGCACCGATTTGCTGCCGCTGGTAACCTATGCGGCACCGATTGCCCCGAAGGGCACTCCCGCCGGGCCAATAGCCGACCTTCTACGACTAAATACAGGGGTTTCCCCCACGCCGCTTGCAAGTCGAAGCCGTCTCGGACTGATTGGGGGCGATCCGGCCGGTTTCCCCAACGGTCGCCGTTTGACCGATGACGTTGTCGATATTGCCGCTCGGGTTGTCGGCGCCGGCATTCTCAGCCCTGGATTCGATGTCGCGCCGAATAGCTTGATAGGCGATGGCGTCAACGCGCCCGATGTTCCACCGCAGGAGATCTTCCCCTATGTGCACTTTGCATACAGCGGACGCGACAGCCGTCATATTAGCCCCGGTGACCCTTCGGGCTGCGGAGACCAACCGAATCCCTCGAGCTCTCAGAACTCAGATGCTCCGCCGGCAAATCAGGGTGGCTCTTCAGCATGCCCCGTCAACTAAGGTCCATCACCGACCCGTGGCGCTCATAGGGACACACGGGTCGCATAAACCTCACCCGGTTCTCTGCGCGGAACTGATCTCCACGCAGAGAACCACTTCTTAGAAACCTATTGAATGGGTGCATTATGAAATCTCTGCATGTAACGCTCTGTATTCTTGGTGTCTTTCTCTCGCGGCCTGGACTCGCCCTGCAAGAGGCCTTGCCTGCGGCAAACCAGGGTAGCGCGTCCGGCGAGGTTGCAGTTCAGGAAGTCACGCCCGCGCAGCAACGCATCGCGGCGGCTAAACAACAGATCGCAGCGGACCCGAAGAAGGTTCAGGCCTACAACGAGCTGGTCCTTGCCTTTTTGCGGCGAACTCGCGAGACAGCGGATCCGAGCTACTTGACAGAAGCAGACGCCTCGCTAGCAACAGGTCTGAAACTGGATGCGGACGACTTTCAGTTACAAAGAACTAAGGTGGCCCTCATGTTGAGCCGTCATGAATTTGCTGCGGCGAGGGACGCGGCAATGGTTCTGCATCGCCGCACGCCCGACGATGTAATGACCTATGGATATATCGCCGAGGCAGATATTGCACTCGGCAGCTATTCAGAAGCAGAGACGAATGCGCAATGGATGATGAACATGCGCCCCAATAACACGCCGGCGCTCTTGGTCGGGGCAACGCTTCGGATCCTCTATGGCGACTCCCATGGCGCGATCGAGTTTCTCAACCGCGCGTATTCACAAACATCGCCCAGCGAAGTAGAGGAGCTTGCCTGGATTGCCAACCAGATCGCGTCCGCTCAGATCGATTCGGGCGAAAATGACGCGGCGGAACAGACTCTGGCACAGGCAGACCAGGTATTCCCCAATTATCCGTGCACGCTTGAGAATCTTGCACGCGTTCGAATGGGCCAGAATCGATTGATTGATGCGGTTCAACTGTTGATGAAGGCAAAGCTTCTGGATCACGATCCCCACGTGGTCTATGAATTGGCAACGGCACAAGATGCGGCAGGACAGAAGGCAGCGGCTCGTGTCAGCTATGCGCAATTCGAAAAGCTGGCGAGCGCGCCGGAAACATCCTCGGATGACTCAAAACTCGACCTAATTCTGATGTATGCCGGAAGCCCTGCCACCGCACCCAACGCATTGAAACTTGCAGAACAGGAATCTCAAGCGCACCAGGATGTTTGGACGATGGACGCGTACGCGTGGGCGCTTTATGCCAATGCCAAATACCTGGATGCGGACACCGCGATGCAGAAGGTTATCGCGGTTGGAATCCAAAACGCTCGCATTTTCGATCATGCAGGCCATATCGCGCAGAAGTTCAACCACAGCCTGGATGCCACGAAATATTTCCAGCTGGCTGTGCAAACCAATTCTTCTTCTTATTACGCTGCCGATGCTCGCAAGTCCGTCGGCCTCACCGCGTCGACGGAAAACTCTGAGCAGAAAGGACCTCAGTTTGAAACTGCGCCTGCCGCGCTCAATCAGATTTCGAGTGCGGCAGATCGATCAGATCACCTTTCATCATCTCTCGGCATTGGATTGACTGCCCCCGCCCCGGGCTTTGCTCCTGTTCCAGAGAGTCTGCTGACACCTCTGCCGACGGGCAGCAATCACTCCATACTGACCGCACAGGTCACAGTGGCGCACAATCCAAAGGATGCTGCAGGCTATGCGGGATTGGGCGCCGCGTACTTCCAGCGCGCCAGAGAAACGGGCGACATAGGCGATTATCAACTCGCTGAAGAGGCTCTTAACAAGTCGCTCGATCTCGTTTCCACAGACTTCTCTGCCGGCGACGCGCTGGAAACCATGGCGGAAGTATGCATGGGAGAGCATCGCTTCGCAAATGCGCTCAGCTATGCGCAAAAGGCACTATCGCTCGGCACCGGCGACCTCTCGCCCTTCGCCATTGTAGGCGATGCATACGCCGATATGGGTGAATACGATAAGGCGGGCGGCGCATATGGTCGATTGACGCCGCGCGATATGACGCTTTTTCCACGCGCAGCCTATGCGCGAGATAGCCGGCTCTCCTACCTCAAGTTCATCGCCGGTGACACTGTGGGGGCGATTGCCCTCATGAAGACCGCAGTTACAGAGGGAGTTGAGGCGCAACTCCCTAGCGAGAATCTCGCATGGTTGTACTACGAATTGGGAGAGTACGAAACGCAATCTGGCGACGCCGCCTCCGCTGATGCCGCTTACCTTGCAGCGCTCAATACACATCCGGGTGATTATCGCGCGCTAGCCGCTCTGGGCAAGCTCAGGGCTAACAATGGAAGGTATGCCGAAGCGATTGTCCTCTATCAAAAGGCCATTGCCGTCGTGCCGATGCCTATTTTCATCGCAGAGCTCGGGGATCTCTATAGCAGGTCCGGAAATCCGGCAGAAGCTCAGAAGCAGTACGCACTGGTCGAATACACTGGACTGCTTGGGCATATCAATCAGGTGCTGCACAATCGCGATCTGGCGCTGTTCTATGCGGATCATGACATGAAGCTGGCTGAGGCCCTTGATCTCGCGCAGAAGGAGCTTGAAGTCCGTCGGGATGTATACACATGGGATGCGCTTGCGTGGGCTTTGTATAAGAACGGCAAGCTGAAAGAGGCCGCCAAAGCAAGTGAGAAGGCAACGCAATTCGGAACGCAGGATTCTCTCCTGCTGTTTCATGCGGGAGTGATTGCCGAAGGGTTAGGACAGCGAGACCAGGCTCGAAGCGACCTGGAGAAAGCGCTCCAGATCAACCCGCATTTCCATCTGATCTACGCAGATGCGGCACAACAAAAACTTGCCACTCTGGAAGCTCAATTCGAACCAACAGGAGGCTTGCATGACAATGCTCGTTAGAAGGTGCGGCGGATTCTTGTCGCTGCTTTTCCTGCTGGGCCTCTGTCGCTTGGCTTCGGCACATCCCATGGGCAATTTCAGCGTGAACCACTACTCTCAAATCACCCTCGAAAGTGACCGGATCCGCATTCGGTACTTCATCGATTTGGCAGAGATTCCCACCTTCCAGGAATTGCAACAAGCGAACCTGTCCGCCACTGCCTTAAATCCGAATTCGACGGCTGTCATTGACTATGCGGCTGCCCGAGGCGCGCAATTGGGAATGGGCCTGCATCTCGATCTGGATGGCAAGCCAGCTGCTCTTCACCTCATCTCGAGTGGAGTCATCTTTCCGCCTGGCGCGGGTGGCCTTCCCACGATGAAGATGGGCTTTGTTTATGATGCGCTTTACCCATCGACGCGGTCGACGATGGATCGCCAGCGTGTCAGCCTTCATTATGAGGACAAGAACTACCCGGGTCATGCGGGATGGAAGGAGATCATTGCTCTGGCTTCTAGAGGCACCATGCTGAGCAGCTCGGTTCCCGCAACCGATCGTAGCGGCGAGTTGAGCAATTATCCAACCGATCTGCTGACCAGTCCACCTCAGGATCTTGAAGCATCTGTGAAGGCCGATCTGCCGCCGTTGCCAGCTACGGCGGCCGTAGCCCCGGCGTTAAGGTTATCGAGGCCAATAGCACATCCGAAAGATGGAGCGGTGCCCGCTATCAACCGTGACAAAGGAGAGACTCAATCTGCGGCTAAGAGAACCGAAACCCCTCTCGTCCGAGCGTCCCATGGATCTTCTTTTTCGGTATCCTCGGCGTCAACGACCCTTCATCTTCAAGCCAATCGACAGCAGACTCCGCGGAACAGATTTACCGAATTGATTCAAGCCCAAAACCTGAGCGCATGGTTCCTGTTCACTGCGGCCCTTATCGCCATTGGTCTTGGAGGGCTTCACGCTCTGGAGCCTGGCCACGGAAAGACCATTGTCGCCGCATATCTCGTCGGGTCAAAGGGGACAGCACGGCATGCCTTTCTGCTTGGTATTATCGTGACTGCTTCGCATACGGCAGGCGTATTCGGTCTTGGAGCGATCACCTTGTACGCTTCGCGCTACATCGTGCCTGAGCAGCTCTATCCCTGGCTCGGCGCGTTTTCAGGGGTCACCATCGCGGGGCTCGGATGCTATATGTTCCTGCGCCGCTGGAACGGCACAGCCACCGATCATTCCCATGCTCCGGGCGCATCGCATGAACACTGGGGATTCTGGAAGCGCCGTGCAAACGAAGAAACAGAAAGGAATCCGGTTCGAAGCATTGGGAACTCATCCCAATCTGTGAGCCCCGCCCAGCTCTTTGCCTTGGGAATCACCGGCGGAATCATCCCTTGCCCGGCCGCACTGATCGTGCTGTTGAGCGCATTCGCGCTGCACAGAATCGGCCTGGGCTTCTTTCTGATTGTGGCCTTCAGTGTCGGGCTTGCAGTCGTTCTAATTGGATTTGGAATGCTGATGGTCTACGCGCGCCGTTTCATGACTCGTCTTCAGATCGATGGCCCAATCACAAGGCGCTGGCTCCCGATCGCGTCCGCCGCATTCATCACAGTCCTTGGCTTAATCCTGGCGGTTCAGGCCCTTTCATCCCTACACCTTGATGTGCACTCGTTTTCCGGCGAGAGGCTCGGGCCCATCTTGTTCGTTACAGGTCTGGGCCTCATCCTCGGAATGCGGCATTCCACCGATGCCGATCACGTGGTGGCCATTTCAACCATCGTCAGCAAGCAGCGAAGCATACGCAATGCAGCCGTCATCGGTTCTATTTGGGGACTGGGCCACACCATCACAATCTTTATCGTTGGCTCGCTGATCATCCTGTTTGGTGTCGAGATCCCAACCCGTTTGGGGTTATCCATGGAATTCAGCGTCGCCCTGATGCTCATTCTGCTCGGCGTCCTGAACCTTACCGGCATGATACAGAAGCTTACGGCCTTTTTCACGCCGGCAATTGTCGTCGCAAAAAAGACGCTCGACTCGGAACAGAAGAACCAGACCGTAACAAGAATCGAAAGTCTAATCGAGAATACAGTCGGCCGCCTTGGTCTTTATCAGTGCTTGCGACCGCTGGCCATAGGCCTTGTTCATGGACTCGCCGGTTCCGCGGCTGTGGCGCTGCTGGTTCTGTCCACAATTCACAACCCGGTGTGGGCAACGGTTTACCTGCTCATTTTCGGTGCCGGAACCATGATTGGAATGATGTTTATGACAGCTGCAATCGCCGTTCCCCTTACATTTGCCGGAGATCGCTTTACTAAGTTGGGCAAGTATCTTGGGGCTGCCTCCGGGATGGCGAGCCTCTGTTTTGGCTCGTTCCTCGTCTACCAACTTGGATTTCTTGGTGGGCTGTTTACCAGCCATCCTCAATGGATCCCCAGATAGCTTTATCGCAATTCGCATGTCCGGCCGTTCTGAGAGTGTTAACACAGAGTCGACATTAATTCGCAGCAAATGTGTTGAAGAATCAGCAGGGCTAATAAATAATTGATTTAGGGTAACTTACCTTGGCTGCCCGTCAGGGATCACTTTTACGTTGATAATAAACATTTTATAGCCTACCAAAATCAGGATACCATTGCCGATACCATCAACTCTCAGGCAGCCAGTTTGGCTGCCGAGTCAGGAATCGAACTGGAGGGTTCGGCTACTGACTCGGGATTCGAACTGACGGGTGTTTTGGCCTGAGCGAGAATCCAGTTGTCAATCTCCTGGTCGAGCCAGAATGACCCACGTCCACCGAGGTGGATCGGCGGCGGGAACTTCCCTGCCGCGATCATGTTATAGATTTGCGCCCGTGACACCGGTACCCGATGAACCACATCCTTAATCTTGATCAGCCTTTGCATCCCTAGACTCCAGTGGACCGTAATTGAACTCCCTGTAGGCTCATACAACCGGGATCACGATTTCGCGGGTTTTTTGAAAGAATTATTTTGGGGTACTCGCCCTCTGCCGGAATTCTGCCACGATCTGACGCGCAACGGCCTGATCGATCGGATGGAACGCCTCTCGCGGGTAGACCTCATGGCTCCCGCCGCGCTCCCGCATGAGTACCCCGGACGTATATAGGGACATTTCTCGCGCAGGGCTGCTATGAGCTCCCAGGCGGTCTCCTGAGTCTTGACGTCCGCGATCTTGTTCATCAGGCACACGGTGCCATCTTCTCGATCTGGAATGCAGGGCTGTGCAGCGCTCCGTCCACGACCTTTCGAATCGGACCGTCCGCGAAGACCTCGCCGCAGTCAAAGCAGTAAACTCGCCGCTCCGTGTCGGCGAACGTCGTCACATCGGTCCAGCGGTGATTGAAGTGTGTCTGGGCCATGATTCCCTCCTTCAGTGGCCGGCACTGGACTCACCGGGGGTTGCCGTTTGGAGTCGGGTTCGGTGAGTCCTTGGTGGTTACAGGTCAGCCAGCATCAGTGGCCTGTTGCTCAAGCTGAAGAATCGTGGCTCGCGTACGCTGGAGTGTTGTTCACTCCCTGGCCAATAGACGCGCCTGAACGGACCCGCTGACGTGTGGGCGAGTGTGCCTCTTGCCCAGAACGCGTTCACGGTGTCAGCAACAATATTTTCTGGCATCTGTCGGGGCGCCAGAAGATCGACCACAGCTCAACCGGCTTGCGGTAGATGCGTCGCGTCGCTGAATCAGGTATTCCAGAGTCTTCAACGCGGCGAAGGCTTCGTCGGCGCCAATCTGGAGCGGCGCCGCGGCAATCTCTGAAACGCTGTGCTCGTCCCCGATGTAAGTGAGTACGCGACGTTGGAGTGGTGCCACCATTGGGTACTTTTGGGATCGCGCTATTGAGACTTCGCGCAGCTGAACGTGACAACTTCTCGTGAAGTTCCAGGTCCTTGTCAGACGTTCTGTGGACGTGTCCTCATGGTTCTTCTTCCTTTCGTCGGCGCCATTTTGCGGCATGCACGAGCAGCGTCGAACCACGCACTCTGTGGAGTCAGATACCGGCGAGAGATCTCGGGCCCTTTGGGAAACTCAGAGATAGAACAGGTCCCGTCGGGCCATTCAA
>OBLU010000061.1_pt1 | contig 97025 bp, 75 predicted proteins | sample 1518681 | NCBI WGS metagenome assembly OBLU01 (sample SAMEA3539304, study PRJEB22396) | soil metagenome | biome: tundra; feature: field; material: soil | place: USA | collected 2010-05 | depth 0.15 m | reverse complement strand
TACGACTGCATCCGAACCTCCCTCTCACCGACAGGAGGATTATCGCATGAAATGTAGATACTTAAATTAGAAATGCTCTAGTGCAAGCCGCAATTGGGACCTCTGAGAATAGGAGGCTTTGCGATCGGGATTGAAGGTCAACGGCAAGAGCGGGGGCTCAGCATTCGATCAAGACACCGCGCCTGAGTCCAGAATCTCCTTCACCCTGGCGGCCAACTGGCTTGGGCTGAAGGGCTTTTGGATGTACCCTGAATCCGTATCCAGTACACCTTCGAGCAAGGCGTCGTCCTCGCCATAACCCGACATAAAGAGCACTTTGATATGAGGCCAGCGGCTACGCACCAGTGTAGCCATCTCTTTGCCACTCATCTTCGGCATCACCACATCCGCAAGGATCAAGTCGACCTGGCCTCTCTCCCGATTACACAACGGAAGTACTTGCTCAGGGCTTTCAGCTTCGATAACGCTGTAGCCGTACGACATTAGCGCGGCGATAGCCAACCTTCGGACGTCCGAACTGTCTTCCGTCACCAACACGGTTGCGACTCCTCGCGCTACTGGAAGGCCCTTTTGCGATTCGGAATCGACCGGTGCATCCTTTATCCAGGGAAGGTATACGGTGAATGTTGATCCGTGCCCCAATTCACTTTGGACTTCTAACCTGCCGCCACTCTGCTCTACGATGCTCTGAGCAACGGCCAATCCGAGCCCGGTTCCCTTACCGGCATCCTTCGTTGTGAAGAAGGGCTCGAAGATGTGATTCTGTGTCTCTTTGCTCATCCCCACGCCCGAATCACGCACTGCCAGAGTGACCCAATTGCCAGCGCACTCTCCAGGCAGCGAGCGGGCGCCAGTGTTGCTGCGTTCAATGGTTGACGTCTCAATTTGTATTGATCCTCCTTGGGGCATGGCGTCTCGAGCATTCACAACCAGATTCAAGATCACGCTATCCAGCTTCAATGGATCGGCTTCGATCGTCATCGGTTCAGAGTTGCCTGCGATACTGAGCTCGACATCGTCTCCCACTACACTCGTAAGTATCGGCTTCATGTCGCTCAGAAGGTGGTTCAAATCCAGAACGCGCGGCTCAAGAACCAGCTTGCGGCTAAACGTTAGCAACTGCTGCGTCAGCCCGGCCGCTCGAATGCCACTGCCATGAATCTCTTTGAGGCTTTCCCTCATCGGATCGTGCGCCTGCACTCTGTCCATCAGCATCTCCGCCGAGCCAATGATCACCGTTAGCAGGTTGTTGAAGTCATGCGCAATGTTGCCGGCCAAGCGCCCGATCGATTCCATCTTTTGTGCCTGGAATAACTGTGCCTGCAGATGATTTCTCTCCTGCTCGACCTGCTTTTTCTCTGTAATGTCGCGCATAGAAACAAGTGTTGCTTCGTGCTTCCGGTATCTGATGGGGCTGGATTCGGTTTCGCCGACGAATGTGCTGCCATCCTTGCGGAGGCCGGTCAATTCCATTACGCCAGTTTCCTGTCTAGCCATTCGCTGAAGTATCATGTCGCGCGATTCAGGAACCATCAGCAGACCGGGGCCAAACTGACCAATCAACTCGTCCGGATGTTCATATCCGAACAGGCGCGTGAACGCCACGTTGACATCAAGGATTGACCCCTTTTGATGGATCATGATGCCTTCCTGTGCTGCGTTGGAGAGACTGCTGAACCTCTCTTCGCTCTCGCGAAGAGAGGACAGCTGCCCTCTCAGCTCCTCAAGAAAATGGAGGATCGGGATAATTGCCAGGACCACGAAGAGTACATAAACGGTCCAGAATTCGATTGGGCCGCTGGGGAAGTAGGTTGGTAATGGATGCCCTTTGTCCTCCATCATAGCCTCGATGAAGATCAGCACAGTCGAGGCGGCAGCGAGGCTTAACGCGGAGGACCGGCCGAGTAGCCATCCGGCCAGAATAAACAAGACAAAACTCCAACCGGTGGCCGCACTGTGAATTCCATTACTGAATAGTGAAAAGGCTGAAATCACGCACCAACTGACCGTCAGAAAAAGCGCCGCTGCAGCACGCCGGCGCCGCCGCCGAAGCAGGAATATCGATGCCAGCGTCGAGCCGATCAGGACCAGGATTATGGCGGATCCCGCGGCCTTGCGGAGTGCGAACAAGGGGATGATTACTGAAACCTGGAGGACGAGCCACGCCAACATCGTGTTTAACATGAGGTGGAAGGCACGAACGGTACTTTCGTCTTCGATGCCGCGTGCGTGGTCGCCCCCGCGGAGCAAGTAGTAGATCTTCAGCAACTTCGGCTTCATGTGTTTCACCACTTCGAGGCCTTGTCCAGGAGTTGAAGAGGCCCATTTCCGAAACTTCCATTCTGCCCTGAGGATTACGAACCAATATACTTGCCGATGCGCAAGCCAGCATCGCATTTCTTAGCTCAATCTTGCCCGGAGTGGACAAAGCCGAACCCGTAGCGACGTTTCCCGTGCGAATGGACGGAGAACTCCGTGCGACATGATGGGAAAGTTGAATCCTATGGAGCTGGAGTTTCCAACTCGCATGAGAAAAAGCTCGTCAGATCTGCGCGCGCGACCGCGTGAATATATCACCAAGCTGAGAAGGGCCGGCGAGTCAGGAGTTTTCGACGTTCGGCGTGGTTCAATTTGACGCAGTCGTATGACGCTGCAGTCTCGGGATCGAAGATGATCGCAAAAAGGATCGGACCGACTAATACATCCAATACCCCACAGGAGATTTTTCAGATCGACGTGAAGCACAGGTTTCTATCAATTCACCCCGAAACAACCTTCAACGCAAGCCTTCGTTCTTCGCCACAGGCTCAAAGCGGACTTCAACTGTCTCGGCCGAATTGATTTTCATTTGTCAGGCCCGAAATGGCGGTCTGCTTCCATCAGAGAGTGGGCTCTTCACCAACCAAAGCCAAGCTTCTTCTTCTTTTCCGGAGGGTCGGGAGGGACGAAAGCAGATCTGGCCATCTGCTGTATGGCTCTTGAAATCGGGGACTCTTCAAGCGCCAGCGGAGCTGCGGTATTCTGCATTCTCAGGACGGCGGGATAATCATTCGGAACTTTCCATTGTGGCGGTCTGGTGAGGGCCTTTGTGATTTGCTCATCTGAAATGCCCAAAGAGCGAGCCTGATACCGGTTAATCACAATCTCCATATTTGGTCCACTGCCGGCGGATAGCTGCGAGATCAGGCGATTCGAATTGCGCAACTCTGGAATACTTACCTGAGTCACCAGGTAAAGTACATCAGAAGGAGCGAAGAGATTCTTGCGCTCCATGTGGAATCTCGACCCCGCGTCGATTACCACGAAATCGAATGTCTGGCGTGCAACCTCCAATAGTTTGTCAAAGGCCTCATCGCGAATCTGGGTGGCCGTGAACTCATTGGGCGCGGCGAGCATGTATAGTCCGCAACTATGTCGAACGAGCAAAGCAAAGAGGAAGCGCGAATCGAGTTCCTGTGAATTCTGCAGCGCATCCACGATTGAGTATTTGGCCTCGATCCCGAGATTGATCGCCGCGTCTCCGAGCAATATGTTGAGATCGATCAACAAGGTCTTCTGGCCGGAAGCGTGGGCCAAGGACACCGCATAGTTGCACGCAAGCGTGGTTACACCGGATCCACCTTTGGCGCCAAAAAACACAAATACTCTGCCATTTGTCTTTTTCAAAGGAGAAGTCGCTGGACGGTGAGCCGAGGCCCGAACGAGCGCCTCCGCCATTTTGTTATGAGTGAGTGGTAGAGTGAGAAACTCGCGAGCACCCGCCCGCATGCATCGAACCATTAGATCCGGATCGTTGTGCGCCGAATGGACCATGACGGTTGCAGGGCAATTGGCACAAATGCTTTCGATAAGCTCCAGTGCCAAATCTGGATCGCTATCCAAGTCAATAATGACAACGTCAATGCTCGCCTTTACCAATTCCGGCAAAATACTCAGGCCGTCGGGATAGGAAGCGAACTCTTGGATTTGGCCACGCTCACATCCAGCGAGAGTAGTGGCTGTTTCGTTTCGGCGTTGCTCGTTCGGGCCGATCACAGCTACGGACAAGTCGCCATCGCCGACGAAGTTGGGAATCTGACCCGACGTCGACATAACGCAATTGCCTCCATTGGCGATTAAAAATGCTGCAGGTTAGCGTTTGATGCGCGGGCGGTCGGGGCCACTGAGCATCATGGTTATTTGGATTCGTGCGATCCATCCCGATCGGACTGGCGCGACTGTCCACTCTATTGCGCATCTGGACTGCGTCGCGGCAGATTGAGCGATTGCTTCTGCCTCACGGCTGGCGACCGCCTTCCGCGATTCAGGTGAATCATCCCCAAGTCGATCTTCGGTCATAATCTCTCCTTGATTTAACACCTTTGCATTTGCACTATCGGCAGCAAGTGCAATGGGTTTCGCTCTTGGTCTCAAATTTCTTCGCGGATCCGTGTCCTAGGCGCGTCTGAATCTTATGAATGACGCAGAAAGTGATCGGCGAAAATGAGGCCGAATGTATTTCCGAGGGTGGGGTCAGGAAGTCAGTTAATAAACCGGATCGCAGAACATCCCTTTATTCCGGTGTAATGGCTTTCGAAGCCCCAGACCAGTTGGCCTATCAACCATGCGTGTTGTGACCTGCGGCGCGAGGTGTCCCGGTCGAGATTGTTCATGGATGCAATTTGTTTCAGAAGAACGTGTTGGCGAGATGAATATCGGCCAATGTTGCAACCTAGTTGAATGGGGGACGCGGATACGGCCTTGCGGACACGACCCATGCGTTTTGAGCGGTTACGCCAAGTTGATTAACGGCCGGCTCAGTGATTGGCCCTCAGATTGCCCGGTTGTGGGGAAGGAAAGCGAACGAACCGCGCTGTTCTGCCGATAAGCTGTTTCTCGATCTTTTGTGATCGGGGAGGCGCGCAGGAAGAAGCTTGGCTCGAAAGAGAACATGCGATGAACAAAGGGAGTCATGCTGCCCGTCGAATGGCCACCGACCGTGGCTCGATGCGGGGGCTCGCCGTAAGCGGCGCTTGGTCCAATTGTGATTTAGTAAGCCTTGCTGGATGGGTACTGACCTCTTTAACAGTCCGCGTGAGCTTCTCCATTTTCCTGATCATTGCGTTGCTGGATACTTCAAGACTGGCGCAAGGGCTCGACCCCCACAAGCAGATTGACCAATATGCCCACGATTCGTGGAATTCCAGGCACGATCTGCCAGGCGAAGCCGTGTATCAGATTCTGCAGTCCAGAGACGGCTATCTCTGGCTCAGAACCGCCGCCGGACTGATTCGATTTGACGGAGTACGGTTCGTTCCAATGGACACGACTATCGGCAATGAGCCAGTCAAGGCAATCGCCATGAGCGCAGACGGAAGTCTACTCATTCGCACCACTTCAAGAACTGTGATTTATGCCGACGGAGTCTTCTCAGAGTACCTGCCGCCCAGTCCACTGCCCGACGGAGATACTCGGACCGTATTTGAAGCTAGTGACCATGAAGTTCTTGTAGGGTCAGACGACTTTATCTATGCATTGCGTGGCCACCAGGTTCAGATGCTCCAACGAGGCACCGGGTGGATCGACTCTTTTCTAAAGGATGCTCAAGGACGTGTATGGATCGGGGGTGCCAGGTCTCTCTATCTGTACCGCAATGGGGCGCTGTCGACCACCAGCCTGGACCTCAGCAAGATGGGGGCTACCGCGCTATCAAAGGACCGTCAGAACAATGTCCTAGTGGGGACGCACGAGGGCCTTTATCGCCTGGGGCATGATGGTGTCACGCTGGAGCCCTTGGCTCGCGCAGCAGTCCACGGCCAGGTGAACGCTGTTCTCGAAGACAGGCAGGGAAATCAGTGGGTCGGTACCAGCGATTCAGGGGTCATCCGTCTCGCAGGAGACAAGGCATCAACCTACATGGCGGTTGACGGCCTGAACGATAACAATGTTCTCTCACTCTTTGAAGATAGAGAAGGAAGCATTTGGGTGGGAACCTCCAACGGGCTGGACCGATTCCGAGACGCCAGCCTCACGCCAATCAGTTCGAAGGAAGGTCTCCCTTCAAACGAAACTCGATCCATCATTGGTGCCCGTGACGGGAGCCTGTACGTCTTCTGCGAAAACGGTGGTCTAGCTCGTATCAAGAATGGAGTAACCGCCACAATCAGCAGAAAGCAGGACGCCGCAAGTTACTCCGGCCACGTGATGTTTGAGAGCAGGGACGGCAGCGTATGGATTGGGACGTCCGCCGGGCTGGAACAGTACAAAGACGGAAAAATGACTCTTCACTCCCCGTCCGGTCGATTAGTCAATCGCTTCATTTCAGCGATAGCCGAAGACGACGAAGGGATGATTATCACTACATCGGAGACGCTCGCATTGCGCTACAAGGATGGCGAAGTGCGGCCTTTTACGATTCGAGGTCAATCCACGCCCCTTTCGTTGCCGGGCAACTATACCTTTTCGATCTATCAGGATCCGCGGGAAACGTTATGGTTTGGCACCGTGAAGGGCCTGTTCAAGTTTGCCAACGGCATGCTTCCATCTCGATCGCAACAGGCGAATGTCGATTTCTCGGTCACATCCATCTCCCCTGACAACCAGGGCAACCTGTGGCTCGGCGGGAGGACGCCGGGAATCACACGGTTTCGCATTCGAGACGGCAAAGTGACTCACTATACAAGACGAGATGGTCTCTTTGATGAATATCCAACGAGGGCACTTCCTGATCGAGCGGGCAATCTCTGGATCAGCACCTCGAATGGGATCTATGTGGCGAACGGAAAAGAGCTCGATGAGTTCGCCGATGGGCGCGCTTCCTGGGTCCATTCGGTGCTTTATGACATTGAGGATGGGATGGTCACTCGTGAGGCGTCGGGCCAAGGGGCGGGGCCGGGGGGGTGGGCAACGAGCGATGGAAAGCTATGGTTCACCACGACCAAGGGGCTCGTTGTCATCGACCCGGAACACATGGTGGTGAACGACAAGGTTCCTCCGGTTGTCATAGAAAGTCTCGGAGCGGGCAATCACTCCTGGTCCGGCGCGCATAACTTGGAGATTGCGCCGGGCAATGACAAAGTTGATATTCATTTCACAGCCCTGAGTCTTCAGATCCCCTCCAGAGTCCGGTTCAAGTATCAACTCGAAGGCTATGACAGTGACTGGATTGACGCAGGCTTGCGCCGGACCGCGTACTATACGAACCTTTCTCCGGGGAAGTATGTGTTTCGCGTAATTGCAGCGAATGACAGTGGCGTTTGGAACCAGAAAGCGGCGTCCATTGAGTTCCTGCTGAAACCTCATTTTTACCAGACCGGATGGTTTTACTCCTTTTGTGGTCTGATCCTGATCCTTGCCGCGGTCGCGGGACACAGGCTGAATACCCAGCGGATGCGCAATCATGCCGACGAACTAGGCAGGCTGGTCAATGAGCGAACCAGGAACCTGCAAGCAGAGATTATAGAGCGTAAGCGCGCGGAAGAAGTTGCAGAGATTGCGAACCGCTCAAAGAGCGAGTTTCTTGCAAATATGAGCCACGAAATCCGGACGCCGCTGAATGGCGTAATCGGAATGACTGACCTGGTGCTTGACACAACGCTCACGGCTGAGCAACGGGATTGCCTGGAAACCGTAAAGCTGTCCGCAGACTCCTTGCTTACTGTGATCAACGACATCCTTGATTTCTCAAAGATTGAGGCGGGAAAGATCGACCTTGACGTCATTGATTTCAACTTGCGCGATTGCGTTGAAGAAGCGCTCAAAACGTTTGCGGCAAGTGCCGACGGCAAGGGGTTGGAACTTCTTTGCGATATCGCGCCGGAGGTGCCGGAAATGGTTTTGGGAGACTCCGGACGGCTCCGCCAGATCCTTCTCAATCTGATAAGCAATGCGATCAAGTTCACCAGTCGCGGCGAAGTATCCCTTCGAGCGGAGCTGGAAAGTGAGGATCTGGAATCGCGGGTTGTGCGGTTCACCATATCCGACACCGGGATTGGAATTCACCCGGATAAGCTGGAATCCATATTCTCGCCATTTACCCAGGCTGACAGCTCTACGACACGCAAATACGGCGGCACCGGCTTGGGCCTGACCATTTCGGCGCGACTGGCCGAAATGATGGGAGGAAGAATCTGGGCTGAAAGTGAGATTGGGCAAGGCGCGCGATTCAGCTTTACCGCGCGGCTTGAGGCGATCGAGAGGAAGGCAGAAGCTGGGCCCCGAGCTGCAACCGAAGACCTCCGCGGGTTGAAGATTCTTGTGGTAGATGACAACCCCACAAATAGGCGAATTCTGAACGGGGTTCTGCTGCGATGGGATGCGCGAATTACATGCGTTGAAGGCGGGAAGCAAGCCTTGGAGGAGCTAGACCTGGCTGGCAAAAGTGGAGAGCCATTCCAGTTAGTTCTGACGGACATGCATATGCCCGAACTTGATGGAATCGGTCTGGCCACGGCAATTCGCCGCAATCCGGCGATGGCCTCGATTCCGATTGTCCTCCTGACGTCAGGTGGAGGCCGCGGGGACGCTCAGATTTGGCGTGAAATGGGTATACAGTTCTGCCTGTCCAAGCCGGTTAGAAGAAGGGATCTGCTCGCGGCGATTCTGACGGCTACTCAGCACCGCACTGCTCTAGCGGATCCCGCAAAAGAAGCAGTTACCGAAGTCCATCGGCACAGCAAGCGGCTCCATATCCTTCTGGCCGAAGACAACCGGGTGAACCAGGCAGTGGCAATCGCCATCCTAGAGAAGCAGCACCACACTGTAGTCGTTGCGAATAACGGCCTGGAAGCGCTTTTGCTTCTCGCCCAGCGGACTTTCGACATTGTGCTGATGGATGTCCAGATGCCAGAGATGGACGGTTTTACGGCAGCAAAGCAAATCCGGGAAAAGGAGAAGCTGACGCAACTCCATTTGCCGATCGTTGCCATGACAGCCTATGCAATGAAAGGAGACCGCGAACGGTGCATTGCTGCCGGAATGGACGAGTATGTTTCCAAGCCCATCAATGCGGAGAAGCTTGAGGCTGCGATACTGAGCGCGCTCCGTGTTGCGAGAGTGAGCGACAGCGGCAAAGGCAAAAGCAGTCCAGAGCTGGAGACCATGCCTCAGAGCGCGGTCAGCTGGAATATGGAACAGACCCTCGACAAACTTGGAGGGGACGAAAAGCTCTTGCAGGAAATTGTGGCGATTTTCCTGGACGAAGCGCCAAGGCATCTCGCGATCTTGCGACAGGCACTGGAAACAGGCAATGCGGAAGGAATCGAGCGAGCTGCGCACAGCCTGAAGGGAGAATTGGGTTATCTCTGCGTACCAAAGCTCTCACAGGCAGCTTGTGACCTTGAGGAGAAGGGGCGAAATTCGGATTTGGAAGGCGTCTCGATGCTTCTGCCGGGGTTCGCAGCGGGAGTTTCAAATCTACTGGACTCGATACGAGGTGCAAAGATCATGGCGCTCGAAGACAAGTCACTGACTGAGCAAATCGGAGCCAGCCAATCATGATCAACGTCACAAAATCGACCACCTTTTCAATGGATTCAGAACAGCCGGCCGGCTCTTGCCAGCGGGTGCTGGTGGCTGAAGACGACGCCATGTTCCGCAGAATACTGCGCAGTTGGCTTGAAAGCTGGGGCTACCAGGTCACATTGGCGGAAGACGGCGCGAAGGCCTTGGAAATCCTGAAGGAGGAGCTTGCACCTCAGTTGCTCATCCTCGACTGGATGATGCCTGAACTCAATGGAGTTGAGCTTTGTCGCTTGATTCGGGAATGGGACAGGTCACCTTATCAGTACATTCTTCTTGTTACCGCAAAGGACGATAAGCAGGACCTTATCCGGGGACTGGAGGCAGGGGCTGACGATTATCTCACCAAGCCATTCGATAAGAATGAACTTCGAGCCCGTCTGAGGACGGGCAGACGAATCCTGACGCTGCAGGACGATCAAAGCAAGATTCTTGAACAACTGCGAGTTCAGGCAACGCACGATGGCCTTACCGGAATATGGAATCGGGGCGCGATCATGGAGCTATTACGCTCGGAATTTGATCGCGTAATACGTTCCGGAGGTGACTTGTGTGTCCTGATGCTCGACCTTGATCACTTCAAGAGGGTCAATGACACATATGGGCACCAGGCCGGAGATGCGGTACTTCGGGAAGTTGGGCGGCGCGTTCAAAAAGTTGTCCGCTCGTGCGATCTGGTGGGGCGGTACGGTGGAGAGGAATTTCTGATCGTCTTACCCGGATGCAGCGGGGAGCAGGTTGAGGTATGTGCCGAGAGAATTCGAGCGGCGGTCTGCAGTGAGCCAATCGCTGCCGAAGGCCTGGAGATTTCGGTGACAGCAAGCATCGGCGCCGTGGTGGCCGACACTCTCCATCAAAAAGAGAAGGAAGCTCTCTCCGCGGCAGATTCCGCGTTGTACGAGGCAAAGAATCAAGGAAGAGACCGGGTTGTATGTGTGGATATGATGGGCGAAAAGCGGCCATCGCCTTCAGCAGATCGAAGCACAGCGCACAATTGTGTCGGAGCTAGCGATCGTAACTGATCATCGAGATCATTTCATCGGTTCAATTCCTGAGTCCCCCGTCTATCGAATCACACTCTGAGTCTCAGCCTGCTTCTGTGGGAAGACGTGGCGCGACGACAGTGCCGATGAAAGATTCTTCCATGCGTTGAACAAGTCACCTTTTCTTAGAACTTATCCGTAAATAGAAACAGTCTGCCTCCAGCAGATCATGGCGCAGGCCAGTGAGAGAAGCGCAACGTAGCTTGCCTCTGTCTTTTCGAAGCTGACCAGCAATTTACGGAACCTGTTGATCCATGAATGCGTTCTCTCCACTACCCAACGGCGAGCCTTGAATCCAGGTTCGGTCAGCTTGTCGTGGGCCTCTTCACGTCGTTGCTTGATGTGTGGCTTATAGTCCCGCTCAACGACTGCATTCGATGCAGGCGCGCCCTTGTAGCCCGCATCGGCGCAGAGATTGTACTGCCCCGCTCGGCCCGGCATCTCCATTACGAGCTGGTCCAGCGTGGCCTCAAGCAGTTTTACGTCATGCGTATTTGCGCCGCTGACGACGAGCGAGAGCGGGACGCCAATCCCGTCGACCAACAGGCTTCGTTTGCGCCCATTTTTTTCCCCGATCCGTGGGGTTGGGGCCCACGCATTCGGTTGCAAGCGGCGCTTTGTGCATCGCGCCGTCGATACTCTGCCAATTCCATGCAATGGCTTCCATCTCGTCATACTCGGCCAGTCCGGCTTGCCACAGACGAAGAAAGAAGTCCCCTTGCTGCCACTTCAGAAAGTGCAAATGTACTGCACTGGCGCTGCCAAACTCGCGTGGTAGAGCCTTCCATTGGCAACCAGTGCGCAACACGTAAACGATGGCGGAGAGGATCTGCCGCGGCGGCATGGGCTTGCGACCGCCGCCTGGTTTGCGAAGATAAACGCGATTCGTTGCCCTCTGAGGGAGAGGGATCAATGGCTCAACCTTCGCCCAAAACGCATCTGAGACTTCCCATGACTTGATCTGAGGCATCCTGGAATCTATCTTTGCCCAGTTTGCACCCCTCAAAAAATGCTGTTTGTTATCGAGAATCAAGATCGACACTATTTACGGATAAGCTCTTAGAGTCACGTATCAAAGCAGAGACAGCGACCGGCCTGCTGTGGAGGGCTCTGTCCAGTCGGGCGGTGATTCACGCCGATCGAGGAGTCAAAGAAAAGGAGAGCCCAGGGAATTCAGTTCAAATTGAATCTGCAAAGAAGTCGTGGAAGGCCTGAACGCCTGCGCCGCGCGAAGTCAGCTCATTGACACAGCGGAGGAGAGCGTAACATGAGCCCAGACGGCGGCGTCGGCATAGCACAGATTCAACTTCTCCTGGCTCAACCCAGTTGTCTCAACGATCAAGTCGCAGGCTTCCCACTCGGCGTGTTCATGGAGTTCGAGCCAAGTGAGGAGGGTGCGCTCGAGGTTCTTAGTGCCATTGAGTGCATCACAGATTTCGTCGCGCAATGGCAGAGACGGTGTAAGTTCCTTCATGGGCACGCGCAACATTGCAGGCACCATGCTGAACATTCCCAGGAGGTACTGTTCGGGAGGGTTTAGCCAGCATAACCGGGCAGCAAGCTCGCAGAATCGAGCTCGAAGCAGCGCCATGTGGAGAATCTCTGGTGGCTGGTCGGCGTTAAACTCACTGAGTATGGCCAGCGAGACGATACGCCGGAGGGTCTGGTCGCCGACGATAATGATCGCCGACTCAATGGAACGGACCTCCCGGTGAGTGGCGTAAAGCGGCGAGTTAACCAGGCGAAGGAGCCGATAAGTAATAGCGGCATCGCGCAGCACCAGCCGGCTTATCTGCCGCACATCGATGGGATCTTGACGGAGAAGTCGAACAATGTCGAAATAGGCTAGCCGGTTGGCGGGTATCTTCGTTTTCTTGAGGAGCACCGGATGAGAGATGTAGTCTCCCTGAAAGAGAGTGAAGCCCTGGGCACATGCCTTCCGGTAATCCTCCTGCGTCTGCACCTTTTTCACCACAATCGATATCGAGCTGGAATCCAGTCGGTTTAACTGTTCGCGCTCTGACTCAGAGAGTCGGGTGAAATCTACTTTGATGTAGTCGGCTAACTCCAGGAGCGGCTCCCAGGTTGGATCCAAGGTGAAATCGTCAAGCGCGATCTTATAGCCCTTGGCTTTGAGCTCACTGCAGGCCTGGACCAGCTTCGGAGTCTTTTCCAGGTTAGCTGGGATCCCAAGAACTGTCTTAGCTGGCGAAAGAACCTGCACCAACTTCTCGGTGAGTGCCTCGCTCGTACAATTAATAAAGGCAGGCAAACCATTTGTGAACCCTTCGAGGCCGAAGATCACTGCGTTGTCGAGCATGGTTCGGGTGGCCAAGTCACGACCGCCAAGGGCGACCGTTTCCGGGTCATTCCGAAAGAGCAATTCGTATCCATGGACCCGGCCGAGTAGATTCAGGATTGGCTGGCGAGCGACATAGCGTAGTTCACCAGTCCACTCGCGTGCTGAAGGCTCGGGGCTGTTGGCCAGTTCATTTTGCATTGCGATGAGATCCCGTCTCGGGAGTTTATCGGCTTCCTGCACGTTTTTGTTGAGTGCGTCGACGATATGCAGGCCCGCAATTGAAGAATGAGCTTCAGACTGGGAGTTGATTCCTGCGGTCGTTCGGAACATTTGAGATGTGTGCGCAGGAATCTAAGCGGTCAAGGCAGGCCTTTTGCGGAATAAAGGTAACCTCACCTGGCTCCACTGGACGGGACGATTGGTCTTGCCGATAGTGTGGAAACAAGGTTACGGCTTATCGCCGACGGCTGCAGATTCCTGGTTATTGAGGACCATAGGAAAGGTGCCGCTCAGAAAGGGGGATGTCGAATGGCCTCAATTGGTGGAATCATTCTTGTTTTCGCCTGCGTGATCGCCGGCTATCTGATGGAAAAGGGCAAAATTGGCGTCCTTCTTCAGCCTGCCGAACTTATTATTATCGCGGGTGCGGCAATTGGCACGGTGCTAACCGCCAACCCCATGCACATTATCAAGAAGATTGTCTCGGGCCTCTTAAGTGTAGTTAAAGGATCTCCGTACCCGAAAAAGCGATACGTAGAAACCCTCAAAATGATGTTCGATCTCCTTGTGAAATCGCGCAAAGAGGGTGCAATTGCTATCGAGAGCGATATTGAAGCACCGGACAAGAGTCCAATATTCTCACGGTACCCAACGTTCGTGAAAGATCATCACGTTCGTGATTTTGTGTGCGATACGATGCGCATGGCAATCACCGGCGGGGTAAGCGCCTTTGACGTTGATCAAATGATGGAGCTCGATATGGAGGTCCACCACCATTCTTCAAGCCAGCCGAGCCAGGCACTGAGCACCATGGCCGATGCGCTGCCTGGGCTAGGAATCGTCGCTGCGGTGCTTGGGGTTGTAGTCACGATGGGTTCGTTGGGAGGCCCGCCAGAGGAGATCGGGCACAAAGTTGCTTCTGCTCTGGTTGGTACCTTTCTCGGAATTCTGCTTTGCTACGGGATGGTAGGGCCGTTGGCTTCGAACATGTCTAAGGCTGTTGACGAAGAACATAGTTACTACCATGTGCTTCGGGTTATGATGCTTGCCTTTATCAAAGGTACAGCTCCTATCATGGCGGTTGAAATGGGCCGCCGCGCAATTCCCGAGCATAGTCGGCCGAGCTTCTTAGATGTGGAGAAGGCATGCAGAGAGAAAGCAGGGGAGCCGACGGCTGCACAGGCAGCAGCCTAGGATCAAGAAGCCATGCAAGACGACGAACAGATTATCATCATCAAGAAGAAAGCGGGTCACGCGGGCTCCCATGGAGGAGCCTGGAAGGTGGCGTACGCTGATTTTGTGACTGCGATGATGTCCTTGTTCATCGTGCTGTGGCTTATGAATACAAGCAAGCCTATACAGGAAGCCGTCGGCGGATATTTTCGCGATCCAAATGGAACAGCGCAGAAGACCGGAACTCGGTTGGGCGGGGCCGGCGACTCAGGTGCCATAAAAGAACAAGACATGACCAGGTTGAAGGATGAGCTGATGAAAGCCATGGGGAAGATGGCCAACTTCGACAAGCTTAAAAAGCTAATTGAGATGACCGTAACCCCGGAAGGACTCCAGATTGAGTTGATGGAGGACCCCAACGGAACCTTCTTCGAGAATGGTAGTGCGCAGCCAACAGGGAGCCTGAAAGATGTGCTGGAGGTGCTATCCCCCGAAGTGGGCAAGTTGCCGAACCCCATATCCATTGAGGGGCACACAGATTCCAAGCCCTATTCAAGCTCGAAAATCTACGGCAATTGGGAGCTTTCCGCAGATCGCGCCAATGCCGCAAGGCGCCTGATGGAGAGTAACGGTTTGCGACCGGACCAGGAGGTCCAGGTTCGAGGCTACGCCGATCGTAAACTGCGAAAGCCACTGCTTCCGCTCGATTCATCGAACCGGAGGATCACGGTGATCATTCAATATATGCAGAACTCCGATCAGAAGCCGGTAATCGTCAGCAAAGGCATACTGCCGCCGACTCAATGACCCGATTCTGGTTCGCCACCGGCGTGCCACGCTCTCACAACGTCTGCACCTAGCGAAAACGCCGGGACAAGGCGTGCGGCAGTGCTGGATGCCATGAACGGCGAAGGTACGTCTTGGCTATGAGAATCGAACAATCATGGAGTCGGCTGCAGGATTGACTATTGATCCGATGTATTTGGTTGTCATCTCGTGTTCCGAACGGGTCTGAAGAGCAAAGACGAGACCGACCTGGCAGCCGTCAATATAAGCGACCTGGGCTTGAACCTGAAGCACACCAGTTGGATGGCGAAGGATCAGTAGTCCGGTACAGCCAACAGCTACCGGGCCATCAAGCGAGGCTCGGATTCCCGCATCGCTGACATCCCTGCATGATCCGTGGAGCGTTTCCGCTCCCGCCACAAAATCAACCTGAAAGCCCGCTTCAATGCGGCAAGGTCGGTATTCGAATTTGCGCACTCTCTCAAGATCCTTCATTCCTGCCGGTTCCTCGCGGTCTTGGAGGCTGGACGAAAATGCCGACAAGATAAGTAGTTGTCTCTATCGGCTCGAGCCTTACAGAGTTTCAGTGGATTGCCCGGTATGAAGCAATTGCATGTCATTTTCCGATTTGTGGTTTGAGCCGATGTTAGTCTATTCATTCGCTGCATTGGACCAGATAACTCCGATTCATCCGCAGTAAGCGCTTGTCGGGAACCAAACCCATAAACAGGAGTAACAGTTATGGTTCAACAATGCACGGCGAGTTCAAAGTTATTGCAATTCCCAGCCCAGTTGCTAGAAGCCAAATGGATCAGGCAAAGCATTTAAAATCAGCGATGAACCTTACCCAAAAGGTGTAGGAGGGGGACCGAAATGGTGTACTTGACATCGATAAGGCTTTCTATAATAGTGATGGAATGCAAGGGGCCACATCGGAAATCCTTTCCACAATGTCACAATCATCTCTGTCACCCGAAGGTGCGGTGAGCAGGAGCGCTTGTTCTGCGCCGGCCTTGGGCGGGATGCCTCTACGTGATCGATCCAATATGTCAAAGACGCAGACCCGGGAGGCGATTCTCATCGTAGAGGATGATATTCATCTGGGTAAGTTTCTAAGTCGCGAGCTCAAGTTAAAGGATTTCGGCGCGGAGGTCTTGCACGATGGCGAGGCAGCCTGTCAAAACCTCCAGGAACATAACTACGACCTCGTGATTCTTGATCTCAACCTTCCCAGAATGGACGGAATGGCTGTCATCAAGCAGGTTCGTCTGAGCCAGCCGAGATTACCGATATTAGTATTGACCGCAAGGAATCGTACCGAAGACCTGGTGGCAGCGCTGGAGCAAGGCGCCGATGACTGTCTTATCAAGCCGTTTTCCTTTTTGGAATTGATGGCGCGCATTCGGACCCTGCTGCGGAGAAATTCTGCTTCAGCAGCAAGTACTTCGAATATTGGTAACTTGACGATGAACCGGGAAGGCCACTGGGTTCTGCGTGGCGATCGTCGCATCGATCTAACGGCACGCGAGTTTGCACTTCTTGAGTACTTAATGAACAATGTCGGAAATGCCGTGTCTCGCGCGACACTCATGCGGGAAGTGTGGAACATGCCGTACGATTCCACCACCAACATAGTCGACGTGTATATGAAGTATTTACGCGACAAGATTGACCTCGATGGAGAGGCCAAGTTGATTCGTACCGTCCGTGGTGTCGGGTACGTCATCAGCAGTGATTAACGGAAACCAGTCAGGGGAGTGATCGGTGCCGGGAGTTGACACAGGAATACTCTGTTCGAACCTGTCAAAGGGTTTACACGCTTCCGCGCAGCCCCTGGCCATTCTCAGGGCCAGCCTGGGAACCGAAGAAATAGAGCGAATGAGCAGGGACGAACTGCGGGAGCTTGCAGCAAGTTCAGCGATGCATGTTGAGCGGGTCTGCACGCTTTACAGCTGCATTGAGCAGCTTGTAACTACCGAGAGCGTTGAGCCCCATTTGACACCAACACCGATCGTGCCGCTGATTGTGGATGTAATAGACAGAGTTCGCGGCATCTTCGAAGATAAAGGGATGTCCCTGAGCCTCAGGGTATCTGATACTTGCCAGCCCGTTCTTATCCACAACGGAAGGACTGTTGAGGCTCTGTCGATCGTGTTGCTCATCGCGCATGCGGTATCCGGTGCGCCGGATGCGATTGAACTGATTGTTTCGCACTCGCCTAACGACTCGATTCGAGTTATCGTGCGAAACTTGAACTCGCAAGTGGAGGTATTGGAAGCAGAAGCCAGCCTCAGGATGGATATTGCCGACGCAGACATCCGAAGCCAAATGGCTAGCTTCACGTGGAGCCTGCAACCATTCACTGTTCAGATCGATTTACCAAAGGCGCCCCCCGTCCATCCCAGTTGATGAACCGGCGTCTTGATCATCCGAATCGTTTGGGCTTGCGGCATTACCAAGAGGTGGAAGTATGAGCACGAATGCATACCCGAGGTTTCGTGCGGACGATAACAAGACAATCGGCGTGTTGGTAGTAAGCCCAAACAGCAGGCTGCGTCAGGAACTACAGGAAAAGCTTCGCCAAGGTCGCTGGAATCTGACCGAAGCCGGGAGCGGTGCAGAAGCGCTCGAGTGCCTGCGGGAAAAGGTGAGCGAAATCCTTTTGCTCGATCCGATGCTCCCGGATCTTGAGTCCATTGAATTCAGCGCCATGGTTCGCGAGCAGTTTCCCGATGTCCAGATTCTCTCGGTAAACGCGCATACGGGGCAGCTTGTTCTAGGTACCTCGTCTCCGACCCAATTGTCGGCTCAGCTGACTGAGAAGCTTTATAGCGGCAATGTTCCGGCCACTCCAAACGTTCCCGAGCAGGTGCGCAGGAGGCGGGAAGGGAATGAAGGACGGCTGGGCCTTCGGGGCATGACCGGTGACTCGGAAGCCATGCAGTTGGTGTATGAGCTGACCCACATGGTGGCTCGACGAGATACGACCGTTCTGGTAACCGGGGAGAGTGGCACCGGCAAGGACTTGATTGCGCAGGCGATCCATCTCATAGGCCCCCGCCAGAAGCAACCATTGGTGGTAATCAACTGTGCAGCCATTCCTGAGCCGTTGCTTGAAGCGGAACTGTTCGGCTATGTTAAAGGCTCCTTCACCGGCGCTGTACAGTCGCGCATCGGCCGCATTCATGCGGCGCATGGGGGAACACTCTTCCTTGATGAAATTGGCGATATGCCACTCTCTCTGCAAAGCAAGATGCTGCGCTTTCTCGAGCAGGGCGAAGTGCAGAGGCTGGGTGGCAATGACAACCTGAAGGTAGATGTTCGTGTGGTTGCGGCGACCAACGCTGATCTTCAAACCCTGGTCAAGCAACATACTTTCCGCGAAGACCTATATTATCGACTCGCGATTTTTCCAATCAAGTTACCGCCCTTGCGTGAGCGTGGTCGAGACATTGAGCTTCTTGCCGAAACCTTTTTGGCCAAGTTCTGTCCCGGAGTGACCTTGAGTCCGGAAGCGCATGAAGCTCTGCGCCGGCACACGTGGCCGGGAAACGTCCGCGAACTAAGAAACGTACTCGAGCGGTCCAGCATTCTGGTTGACGGCGGCCGAACGATCCTCGATCGGCACATTATTCTTTAGACGAATAGGCACGGTCACCAGCCTTCCTGACAGGCCTGTGACTTTTGTCATGAGCCATTATCTGACTCCCAACTTCCGACACAGAACCGAGTTGGCCCTCATCGTGCATAGCAAATAGGCAGATGCTGCCTAGTTCTCATTTCGCGCCAATAAATGTCCCACTGGCCTCGCGCCAGGGTGACGGGCAAGTGCCTGAGCCTTTCCATGGTCTTCAAAGCGACGAATGGAACAAACGGCAGAGAATCTCGAGAGTTGAAGCAGAAATTCAAAGCAGGAGCGCGACTCTCCTGGCCAGTGAGTTCTCTGAGTTCATTGAAGCGGCCTCGCGACTCGAGAAGTCTTACCGCGAACTGCAAGAGGAAGTGTCGCAACTTGGGTTAGAACTGTCGGAACGGAACGCGGCACTGAATACCAGCTTGGCAGAAAACCAACGTATGCGGCTGGCATTACAGCAGATAGTGGACTCGATGCCATGCGGTGTGCTCGTCCTGGGTCGCGACGGGGAGATCTCAATGGTGAACCCTGAAAGTCGGCGGCTGCTTGGGCTCGGTCGAATGCAATTAGGCAGAGGATCAAAGACAACTCTGCGGCAGGTTTCAGCCTTGAGCGGCGTCAATCTCGAAGCAGCTTACGAAGATCACTCGAACAATGACACGGAACAAGAAATCTGTGTCCACAACTCTTCGGAGAAACGATGGCTCGGCGTTCGCAATCGCAAGCTCTTTAATCAGTCAGCTCGTGCAGCCGCGCCTGACCAAACTATCTTCATTCTGCGCGACATAACTGCTCAAAAGCGCGCTGAACAGGAGCGGGAAGCTGGGCGCAGAGCGATGGCATTGGCGGAGATTACGACAATGCTTGCTCATGAAATTAGAAATCCATTAGCGAGCCTGGAGCTATTTGCCGAATTGATCGAAGAGGACGGAAACCGTCGCGCAGAATGGATTTCCAATCTACGCGCCGGCATACGCTCTCTTTCCGGAACGGTGAACAACGTCCTTAGCTTCCATGGTTCCGGCTCTTTGACACTGTCGCCCATTGTGCTCTCCACATTGATTGGGAACGCATTCAAGTTTGCTCAGCCGCTTGCTGAGCAAGCATCGATCTCATTGGAATGGACTGGTGATCGGTATCAAACCCTTGTGATGGGCAATGAAAGCGCTCTACAGCAAGTTGTGCTCAACCTGGTTTCGAACGCTATTCGCCATTCGCCCGCGGGAAACAAAGTGACTGTGTCGCTCAAGCCCGAGGACAATGCCAAAGAAGATGGGCAATGCGGCAATGAGGACAAGCAGATCATCGCGGAGTTCTCTGACTCCGGCTGCGGTATCCGTCCTGACCAGATTGACCATGTCTTCGAGCCTGGATTCAGCGGAAGCGGAGATACCTCCGGGCTTGGTTTGGCAGTTTGCGAGCGAATCATGAAACAGCATGGCGGCAGGATCACCGCATCGAACGGTATCCATTCCGGCGCCATATTCACGCTTCATCTTCCAGTACTTCAACCGGAATTGAGCAAAGCATGAACGACAGCTTTTCAAATAACGGGAACTCATCTGTACTTGTAGTTGACGACGAGCCAGGCATGCGCACGGCGCTGCGGGCCAATTTTCTGCGTCACGGGTGGCATGTTGAGACCGCAACCGGCGTTCGTGAGGCGGCGCGGGCATTCGAACTCTCAAGCTTCGATCTTGTTGTGAGCGACATCCGGATGCGGGATGGTGACGGCTTCGAGGTGATGTGTTCTGTCCAAAAGAGCTCGCCTACCACTGCAGTAATTCTCCTTACAGCGTTTGGAAGTGTTCCGGAAGCAGTAGAGTCGATGCGGAGCGGAGCTTTCGATTACCTGACCAAGCCGGTATCGTTTGAACAACTTCAAGCGGCGGCCGCACGGGTCATGGAACGGATCAACCAGGCAACACCGCCGGAACACGCCCCAATCAGCGTCTCCACTCCGGAAATCGTTCGCGGGGGAATCGTCGGCCGTTCTCCGCTGTTGCTGCAGGCCCTGCAACGGGCACGTGCGGCCGCGAGCACCGACGCGGATGTTCTGATAGAAGCCGAAAGTGGCACCGGCAAAGAGTTGTTTGCGAAGTTCATTCATGAAGAAAGCGACCGGAGCCGCAGACCGTTTATTGCCGTGAACTGTGCGGCCGTACCCGAGCACCTGCTCGAAAGCGAATTGTTCGGTCATGCCAAGGGCGCATTCACCGGCGCAAGCGCTGCAAAGGCCGGAAAGTTCGAATTGGCGGACGGTGGTACGCTCCTGCTCGATGAGATCGGCGAGATGCCGCTTAACCTCCAGCCAAAACTCCTGCGAATTCTCCAAGAGCGCGAATTCGAGAGACTCGGCGAGACGCGGTCAAAACATTTGAACATACGCGTGATTGCAACGACTAACGCCTCCTTGGCTTCGATGGTGGAGCAAGGCCGATTCCGCAGTGATTTGTACTATCGGCTCAACGTCATTCCGCTTTCAATCCCACCTCTTCGCAATAGGATTGAGGATGTTCCGGCGCTGGCCAAGTACTTCGCAGAAAGATTCGCTGCTGAGACGGACAGCATCATGCCTCAGCTTGATCCGAGCTTCATTGATAAGCTCCAGTCCTACAACTGGCCAGGAAATATCAGAGAACTGGCGAATTTCATTCGCCGTGTGCTCTCGCTGAATCGATGCGCGCTTATCGATGCGGCATGCTTCCAAAGGGAATTTCAGCCGGCCAGCAAAACTCAACACGCAACGCACACGTTGCCAGTCGCCGGAACGCGAATTTCCATCCTGGAAAAGATGCACCTCGAGAACACGCTTGCGCTGGCAAATGGAAACCGTACACACGCAGCAGAGATGTTGGGGATCAGTTTACGAACTATGCGCAACAAGATCAGGGAATACGGACTGCCTCCAAGGAGATACGCATGACACCCACCACGCCCTTAGTTTCGATGCTGGAAAACTACCTGAAGCTGACTACGAGCCGCGAGCAGGCGATTTCAGCCAACATGGCCAATGTCGATACGCCCGGCTACCACACGCGCGACATCAACTTTGAAAGCGAGTTCAATCGGGCCATGAATGGAGTGCTGACTGAATCCGAAGACGGGAATGGAGCTGCACAAATGAATCCCGTCGTTCAGGAAGTTCCAGGCCTGATGGAGCGCCCGGACGGAAATAACGTGAACCTGGACCGCGAGGGAATTCTGATGTCTGAGACGCAACTGCAGTATCAAATCGGTATTCAACTGGTGAAGCATCAGTTCCACCAGGTGCTGAGCGCGATCAATGGGGGAGGCCAATAGTGAATCTATTTGACGCGTTATCGATTAGCGCATCGGCGTTATCAGCCGAACGCCAGCGCTCCGAGATCATCGCCGCAAACCTGGCAAACGCAGAGACGACGCACACCGAAGCAGGTGGGCCGTACAGGCGCAGGGAAGTTGTTTTTCAATCTCAGGCCTCATCGGGGTTTCGGCTCGCGCTTGCGGGAACGGCCAGCGGCCCGACCCCCGGCAGCGTTCAAATCTCCCAAGTAGTTGACGATCCGACGCCCCCAGTGATGCGTTATGAGCCAGGGAGCCCAGACGCAAACCCGGATGGCTACGTCGCATATCCTTCGATCAACCCAGTAATGGAAATGGTCGACCTGATGGGTTCAGTGCGTTCTTATCAACTGAATGCATCGGCAGTGGCAGCCAGTAAACAGATGATTCAGCAAACGATCGACATCCTCAAGAGCTAAGCAGGAGCGTACAGAGATGAGCAGTCCAATTGCAGGTCTCGGGGCCATTGGCACCATTAGTCCTCTTCCCAAGTTGTCACCGCTTGAGGCTTCCAATACAGATGGAGGTTTTGGCGGAGTGCTGAAAGTGGCACTTCAACAGGTAAACCAACTGAGCGGCGGAGCCGAGCAACAGATAGGCAGCCTGCTCAAGGGCGGGAACGCAGATATGAGCTCCGTGATGATTGCGGTGGAAAAGGCAGACGTAGCCTTTCAACTGATGATGCAGGTCCGCAACAAGATCGTAAGCGCTTACCAGGAGATCGAGAAGATGCAGTTCTAGGATTGTGTCACTCAGAGATTACTCACCACAACGCACTGAGAATGCAAGTGTAATAACTCGGACTTAAGAATCCAACGAGACCAGAGACTTATGGCGGGAAAGAATCCAATCGTGGCAACGAAGCAGGCAGCGGTCGCCGGTCAAGGCTTTGATCGCGCGAAGGTGTTCTGGGAAGGTCTTCGCCCGCAGCAGCAGGTCTACCTCGGCCTTGGTCTCGTGGTTACTCTCGCGGTCGTGATCTTCTTTGGGAAGATGATTGCAACCCCCGACTACAAGCCACTGATGACTGGTCTTGAGGCGGCAGATGCGCAGACAATTTCAGCCCAACTTACGGCGAAGAAGATTCCAAACCTCATCAGCCCGGATGGAACCCTCGTCAGCGTTCCGGCGGACCAGGTCGACGCGGCCAGGATTGAGGTGGCTTCGCACGAATCACCGCATAGCGGGCGGATTGGCTTTGAGATTTTCGATAAGGTCTCCTGGGGACAAACCGAATTCGATGAGAAGGTGAACTATCAGCGCGCCCTCGAAGGCGAACTTGAGAGAACAATTCAAGTCATGAGTAACGTCAAGAGCGCGCGGGTACACCTGGTTATGGCCACCGACTCGGTCTTTATGGATCGCGAGCGCGGAGCCAAAGCGTCGGTCATGCTCCGACTCCGGCGCGGATCCCTGTCGAGAGAAGAACTGTCAGCCATCTCCAGACTTGTCGCGGGAGCGGTCGACGAACTGAAGCCTGCGGACGTGGCAATTATTGATGCGGATTCGAATCGGTCACTTGCAGATAACAATAGCTCGCCAGATGGAGGCAATGGCGCCGAGCAGGAACTGACGAGCCGGCTCATGTCGACGCTTACACCGATTGTTGGCGCCGACAAGCTTCGCGCGACGGTCAATGTGGAATACGAGACCGGCAGTAGCGAGGAGAGCCAGGAGAAGTACGATCCGGCTGTCAGCGCTACCCTTTCGATGCAGCACTCCGAGGAAAGCACCGGAGGGGGGGCGACAGCCGCCGGTGGGGTGCCGGGAACTTCGAGCAACGTACCGGGCGCCAAAGGCGCGCCACCGGCGGCAGCAGCCAAAGACATGGTCCAGTCCTCAAAGACGGATAACAACACCTATGGAGTCAACAAGACTGTCCGCCATGTAATTGAGCCGGCGGGGAGTATTCGCCGCATCACGGCTGCGGTAGTGCTGGACGACGCGGTCGATCGCAAGCAAGTAAATGGCAAGTGGGTTGAGACTCATCATAAGAGGCAACCCGATGAGTTGAAGTATATTGGCGAGCTCGCTCAAGCGGCGATCGGTTTCAACAGCGCTCGCGGCGACGTGATGAGTGTGCAGAACCTTGCCTTTGATCACCCTGAGGGAACGGATCCCCAACCTGTCACCTTCGTTGAGAAAGCGCGCAAAGGACTGGATGACTATTCCTCAGCCGTTCGCTATGGGGTGCTGCTGATTCTTTTCCTCCTTGTCTATCTGCTCATGCTTCGGCCCCTGCAGGCTCGAGTTCTCGCAACGCCGAGTTCACCTGGAGCGGCAAAACAGATCAGTGGGCGCTCGGAAGCTGAGTTGAGCGCGCCGCCCGAGTTCCAATCCAGCCTTGCCCAGCGTTCTCTGATTCTCAAGAGGCAACTCTCCGAATTTGTTCAGGCTGAGCCTGAGAGCAGCACGACGGCCGTGCGCACGTGGCTGAGGGAAGAGGCACGATGACATCGCCGGCTGAAAAAGCGAAGCTAAGCGGTGTGCGCAAGGTCGCAATCCTCCTGACGTTCCTTGGCGAAGATTCTGCTGCGTCATTGATCCGCCAACTGAACGGGGAAGACTTGCACCGCGTAGCGGATGAGGTCGCAAATCTGGGAAAGATTCCGGTGGAGGTGTCTGTCCAGGTTTTCGAAGAATATCAGCAAATGACTCAGGCGCAGGACTGCCTCGTTCAAGGCGGACACGAACTTGCCCGACGAATGCTGAACAAGGCTCTTGGAGAACCTGAGGCTAACAGCATATTGCAAAAGCTCACAAAGGCACGCGAGCTAAAGCCGCTGGAGGCCCTACAGCGGGCTGATCCCCAGAAGCTAGCCAGATTTCTCGAGGGAGAGCATCCGCAGACGATTGCTCTAATTCTCGGCCAGCTTGGTGATCGCCAGGCTTCGGCGCTGCTGATGAGTCTTCCGAATGAGGTTCGCGCAGAAGCAGTGAAGAGATTGGCAAACCTTCGGCGGTTTTCACCGGAGATGGCCGAGAAAGTGTCGTTGGTACTGAGCCAACGGCTAAAGGCAATTGGAGAACAAGGCAAGCGGGCCTATTCGGGATTCCAAAGCGTTGCAGACATCATGAATTGCATTGATTCGACTGTGGCAAAAGAGATTCTCGAAAACATTGAAAATGCAGAACCAACGCTTGCGATTGGCATTCGCGATTTAATGTTTACATTCGATGATCTTCTACAGGTTGGCGAGGCGCAGATCCGTGAGCTGATGGGAGCTCTCGACAAGAGAGTTCTAGCAACAGCCCTCAAGGGGACAAACGAAGATTTGAAGAATCACTTTTTTCGGACGATGTCATCGCGGGCAGTTGAGATGCTCAAGGAAGATGTTGAGATGCTCGGCCCCGTTCGCAGCAAAGATGTACTCAAGGCACAGGCTGAAGTGGTTGCGATCGCGCGCCAGCTTGAGGCCGAAGGCAAGATCGTATTGAAGGGCGAGGCCAATGAAGAATTTCTCGTCTAGCGAAGCACCCAGCCATGCTACTCCGGTTCCTGTCACGTCGTTCATGTACCGGGATATGTGCGCATCTGTTCCGACGAACGTTGAGGAAATAGGTCATTCGGGTCGCCCGGTTGGTCAAAGAGGTGAGCAGGCAGGTCAGGGACTGTCGGCGCCAGAGATGAACGATTTGCTGATTCGTGTTCGCGCTGAGGCCGTGGAGGAGACTGAGAGGCGATTAGCCGCGGAGTATGCGGCCAGGTCACAGGCGGAAGCAGCCAAGATCAGCGAGGCACTTGAGCAGTTTCAGGCTGAGCAGAAGAGTTACTTTTCCCGAGTTGAATCTGACGTTGTCCATCTGGCCCTGGCAATTGCAGGAAAGATTCTGCATCGCGAGGCCCAGGTTGATCCGCTATTGGTTGCTGCGCTGGTCCGCGTCGCTGTCGACAAGCTGCACGACGGCTCGAGCGTGTCGGTTCGCGTTTCTCCTGAGAAGGCAGAGAAGTGGCGGGAGTGCCTGGCAAATTCCCTGAACGGCTCGACAATCGCGATCATCGAGGATGCTCACGTGGGAGCCGAGGAGTGCATTCTCGAAACTGACCTTGGATCGGCGAATTTCAGCATCGATGCGCAACTAAAAGAGATCGAGCAGGGCTTCTTCGATTTGCTTGCACAGAGGCCTGCCGTCAAGTGAATACTATTGGACCACTCGCGCCCTATTTCGACCGCCTTGATCGAGGATCTACGCTTCGTTGGAGAGGGCGCGTGTTGCAAGTTGTAGGTAACCTGGTCGAGTCTGAAGGGCCGTTCTGCTCCATCGGTGAATCTTGCGAGATCATCAACGCAAGGGGCAAGAAGTACTCCGGCCAGGTGGTTGGTTTTCGCGGATCGACCATGCTCTCGATGGCTGTTGAGAACCCTCAGGGAATTCGCTTCGGGGACCGCATTGTTGCCTGGGGCACTCGGCCATCGATCCGTGTTGGCAGCGATATGCTCGGTCGAGTGATCGATGCAACTGGCGTCCCACTTGACTCCAAGGGCGAGTATCGCGGAGAGCGGGCGGTGTGGGTGGATGGGTCGGCCCCACTGCCACTTGACAGGGTGCCAATTCGCGAGCCACTTGGATGCGGCATAAAAGCTCTCGACGCATTTGTTACCTGTGGACGCGGCCAACGCATCGGCATTTTTGGAGGCAGCGGAGTAGGCAAAAGCACGTTGCTTGGAATGATGGCCAGGGGTACGAGTGCTGACATGACGGTTCTGGCGCTAGTCGGTGAGCGAGGACGTGAGGTTGGAGAGTTCCTCGAAGTGATCGGCGAAGAGGGCCGAAAGCGATGTGTCGTCATAGTTTCAACCTCGGACCAGTCTCCGCTCCTGCGATTACGTGCTGCCTTATCGGCAACCGCAATCGCAGAGTATTTTGCGAGCAAGGGAAAGAATGTGCTTCTCGTCGTCGACTCCTTGACGCGATTTGCAATGGCGCAACGCGAGATAGGCCTGGCAGCAGGGGAGCCGCCAACGGCTAAGGGCTACACTCCCTCAGTGCTTAACATGCTGGCGCGGCTCGTGGAGCGCGCGGGATGCTTCAAAAGTGGGAGCATCACAGCCTTCTACACGGTGCTGATGGAGGGTGACGACCAACAGGATCCAGTCGCAGATACGGTCCGATCCTTGCTCGACGGGCACGTGATTCTCGACAGAAACCTGGCGATGAGGAACCATTATCCGCCTATTTCAGTGCTTGAGAGCCTGAGCCGGCTCATGCCGAATATTACTTCAGAAGCTCACATGCAAAAAGCTAAGGCTCTTCGCTTGCTGTTGGCTTCCTATGTCCGCTCGGAAGACTTGATTCGAATTGGAGCGTACCAAAAGGGCGCAGACCCAACCCTCGACAGGGCGGTCGAGATACTCCCGCAGCTGAATTCATTTCTCCACCAGCGCCCAGAGCAGATTGTCGCATTTCCGTCCGTCGTTGAATCTTTTCTTGAGGTAGCAAGCTAAAATGGCCTTTCATTTTTCTCTTGGTTCGGTGCTTCAGGTTCGCGGAATTCTTGAAGAGCAGGAAGAGCGCATGCTCCAAAAGATTCAGGCTGAGATCGTGCAGGCCACGGAAGCCATAGAGCGCATCGACTCCGACATTGCCGGATCAGCGGAATCGCGACGGAACGATGTCTTCAAGCCCTTTCTGGGACGCAATCTTCATGCCTCCTATGGTGAGATGCAGGAGCTCAAGCAAATCAGGAAGGATATCGAAGAGAGGATCAAGAAACTCGAAGAGTTGCGACTAAGGCAAATCAAGATTTACGAATCCGCGAGACGAGACCGCGAGATGCTTACCGATATGAAAGAGGTGAAACGCAGTGAGTACGACACTGATATGGCTCGAAGCCAGCAAAAGACCCTTGATGACAACTACATTGCCCGGCGCGGGCGCATCTGACGGACACACTCTGGGCTCCTTCGGCTCCGCAAAGAAGGTTAGATAAGTATTGAAGTAGAAATGTTCGGTCCCCAACTATTTATAGGTAGTCGATCTATATGCGCCGAGTTCGATTAAATCGAGAATACCAATGTGGTTGCAGCCATCAAAAGTCTAAGTGCGGGACACGCCCGGTCAGCCTGTCAAGTGAACTGCGGTGTAAGCCAGTCAGCAGCAGGCCCCCCCAGGAGCGGCCTAGTCGCTCTGTGAAGAATCTCCTTTTCGCGCCTACGGCAATCCAGGATCGAGGGAGGGGTGAATGTCAACTTCGCCTTTGCAACTGGATCGATTTCATTCGTAGCAACTGGGCATCCTTTGCCTATGCCTGATCCGGCAAATCTTGCCTGCTTTGTCTAGTCGATTGCCCGGCACAAACTACCTCGAAGGCAAACTAATGATTCTAAAGAACAAGTGGCTCAGATGAACGGCTGCTGATCGCTGATTGTTTGGTCCAACAAGTGCCATATAACAGGCGTGATCAGTAAAGCCAATATCGATTTAGCCGGCGCAGCGTCTGGGTTCACCCGCCCCGCGGCGTCTCCTCAATCCCTCGATCAAATCCTCCAGGGGTTCAGCGAATCGCTGGCTTCGGCTTCAAAGGCATCATCGCCGACCGACAGTGCGATCAGCGCCGGTAGCAAGACCTCACGCCGACAGAAATCAACATCAGAGGATGGCGCCGACTCGAGTGCTTCCAATGGTCCTGCTATCCAGCCGCCGGTCCTCTCTCAGCAGACGGTGCCAACGCAGCCAACCTTGCAAGTGCAGAATGCGTTGCCGACTTTCCCGGCCGTATCCTCAACGCTTGGTCCGCTCGGGTTGTCCAGCGATGCCTCAGTGTCGTTACTCAAAGCCGGCGATCATCCGCAGACCGAATCTGTAGTGCTCGCTGGAGGCAACAGCCAGAACACGGAGAATCAGGTCGCACCCTTATCCATCAATGAGAATGTTGGCCCTAATAACGCTGAGACCAGTGGTTCAACTTCCGGTCAGCGCACAAGCCAGGATGCTCTCCTGAATTCTGATCCCCATGGATCAGGGAGCTCGCTCCCAAATACCATTGGGAACGCTCTCTCATCTGCAATAGCTTCTTCAATTCCTGCGCAGGACCCGGCGCAGAGTATGGACTCGGTTCAAGGGAGTTTTCAAGCCTTAGCGGCAAGTGAAATGCCGAATTCGTCTCTAAAGACAGCCCTGAACGCACTTTCAAGTGGAGTCCTCAACCCGCCCCTAAAGGCAATGCCAAGTGAGCCTGGGGACACCACTCCCAACACAATCTCTGATAGAAATCCGAATGGCGACTCCGGTGCGGCTCCAACCAGCAAGCCCGATTCGATCTCAAGCACCATCAAGACCGCGGTCTCTAAAGCTCCTTTGAGCGCCGATCCGGTCCCTGTCCTTCGTGCTGCTTTCAACGCTGTTGCGAAGGGCGTCGTCGCTTCAGTAGTGAGCTCGGTCTCAGCAGGACAGGCTATCCCGTTGTCGGCTGAGCCCGTCCATAGCGTTGTCCAGAAAGCAACCAGTGCTCTCAATGTCGCGGTACAAGAGTCCATCCAACCGACTTGGCTCGGAAGCGGGTTCCTCGCGACGAGCCAAACCATCCAATCGAGTCAGAATACTCTCACGCTGCCGAAATCATTCGGCACAACCGGAGTGAGTGACATAACAGCAACCAACGATTTCGTAGGTCTCAAGCAACACTTACAGTCTTCCGATCAGCAAGGATCCCAAGCGGGTGTTCCATCGGCGGCCCCCTCCGGAAGTGGAAGCTCGGTCGCCACCTACTCCCAGGGTCAGGGAGCTGTGGTGCCTCAAATCTCCGTCGCAAACTCAGCCGCTGCCGTCATGGCCGGAGCGCAGAATCCAGTCGGCGGTCCTCAGGTGCAGGTTGCGGCAACCCTTGGTGGCGGGACTGATCGCGCTGCAAAGACACCGGCGCCGGCGGCTCCCGCTTCGACTGCTTCATCGCAAGGTCTTCCGGTAATCAATTCCGCGAAGTTGATTCAAAGCATGGGCCAGTCGGAGATGCGAGTCGGCATGCGGTCGAACGAATTTGGCAGCATCTCGATCAGCACTTCTGCAACCCGGGATTTGATTTCTGCACAGATTACGGTTGACCACGGCGAATTGGCCAAAACACTCGCCGTGCATTTGCCGGAGATGCAGGCCAGGTTGGGAACGAATCAGGTAATGGATGTGCGCATCGATATGAACGGGACCGGAACGGGGCATGGAGGAGGAACATCCAGCAGCATGTCCAACAATTCGGCCGACGATTCGCAAAGCACCAGGCAGCAAGAACGCAGCACGGCTTCAAGCAATGCAGGGGACAATATTTCTGAACGGCAATTCTCACCTGCCGTAGCAGCACAAATATCGGGCGACCGCGGGGTCAGCTCCCGCCTCGACATCAGGGTCTAATCAAGGGCTGAAGGTATCGAAGAAATTCAGGAGGAAGGATTATGCACATGGTTTCAGCGAACTTCACCATGCCAACGATTCTCAGCGCACTGCAGCCTGCGGCCAACGCTGTCAGATCAGTTCTCACTAATGCCAGCACTGCCGGAACGACCGGAACGAGCAGTTCCTCGTCAAGCAGCAATTCAAGCAGCAACACGGCCGCCGGATTGGGAACTACGTTCCTTAGCTTGCTGGCGCAGGAACTACAGAACCAGGATCCCACGGCTCCCGTGGACCCGACAGCGATGGTCGGCCAGATGATTTCGTTGAACCAGTTGCAACAGCTCATCGATATCAACCAGTTCTTCAGCACCGCCTCGACGTCTGGGACAACGGCGTCGGGCGCGACTCAGCCAGTGGGCGCAACTGCAACCAACCCAGCGCTTGCGTCGGCCGTCAGCGGGACAGGCTCTGTTTCGCCTTCGACAGCCAGCGCGACGGCCGGTCAGTTGCCTTTCGACCCCAATACGATGATGCCCCTCGGTTTCGGAAATTCCGGCGCCATGGCGGCCTCAATCAACTCTGCTCTCAACCCAGCAACGATGGGCCTTTCCGGCTCTGGCAACAGTTCCTTAGGAGGAAAGTAATGGGATCTTTCGCGACACCACTGTCTGGACTTACGGCGGCTCAAAACCAGCTTCAATCCGTTTCCAATAACCTGGCCAACATCGACACAGATGGATTCAAAGACCAGACCTTAACCTTTAGCGACATATTCTCGCAGGCCGGCGCCACGAATGGCAGTGGCGATCCGCTTCAAACGGGATCCGGCGTCACCGTTTCTTCCACCGATTCCAATTTCACTGAGGGGAATCTAAATGCGACAGGCACTGCGTCGAATATGGCATTGTCTGGAAACGGGTTCTTTGTCACGCAGGGGACAGGTGGCTTAAACGATTACACGCGGTCAGGCGACTTTGCGACCAACAACGCGGGACAACTCGTCACACCAAATGGGGAGATGCTGCTTGGATACCCAGCGGTGGGCGGCGTTGTCAACACTGCTGCGGCTTTAGGGCCTTTGCAGGTAGGGAGTCTGACAAGTCCTGCCGTGGCGAGCTCCACGATTGGAATTACCGCGAATCTTGATTCCCAGGCTGCCGTTGGCGCTACGGCGAGCAGCTCGCTTTCGATTTATGATTCGCTGGGGGCTTCTCATGCGCTCAGTGTCTCTTACACCAAGACGGCGGCAAATACATGGGACTACACAGTCACCGTGCCTTCGGCAGATATCGCCGGCGGGACTGGCACCACGACAACTGTAGGGTCAGGCACTCTGAATTTCAGCAACGCCGGACTCTTGAGCTCAATCTCGAATGCGGTTCCAATCAGCATCCCCACTCTTGCCGATGGCGCCGCCTCGCCGCTGACACTTACAGGACCCTTTGGGCCGGCGGCCAATCCCACCATCACCCAGACTGCATCGGCCAGCGCGACGAGTGCTACCACCACGGACGGTATCGCGAGCGGAACGCTCGCAAGCTATAGCGTGGAAGCGGATGGCACGATTCAAGGCACCTTCTCAAGCGGAAACACGCTCGCTTTGGGCCAGGTCGCCGTTGCCTCCTTTGCGAATGTCCAGGGGCTTACCAACGTAGGTAACAATAACTACCAGCCTACTGCCGCCTCCGGCTCGTCCGTGATCGGATTGGCTGGAACTGGCGGACGAGCAACGATTGTCGGTGGATCCGTTGAACAGTCAAATGTGAATATCGCCACAGAGTTTGCGAAACTGATCGTGGCCCAACAGGCTTACTCGGCGAATGCCAAGTCGGTTACTGCATTCAATCAGGAGTCTCAAGCAACTCTCGCAATGCTTCAGTAAGCCGTTGCGTTACGATTCTTAATGTTGCATTAACGACCCGCCGCTCAGTGCCCAAGCTGAGCGGCAGGGTCCGCTTTTTGCGGACGGTTCTCATATCTGCCTCACGAAGTTGATGGAGCGCCGAGTTCGTGCGGGTCGCCGCTCGATCTAGGAAGCGTCCCTTGAAGCCCGTTTTCCCTTATAAGACTGTCACTTAACGACCCGCTCGGCTTCCCCTCCGATACATTTCTCGCTCCTCGTTCAGAAACGGTCTCTCGATTGCATTCACTCCAATCGACAGGCCAATACGCTTGTCCCTGGGGAAGTCAGGTTATATCCAAGAAATGCAAAGGGCGGGAGTCTTTCGCAAGGGTGTGCCATGAACGCTGGACATCCATGGAAGAGGGATAGATGAACACGGCCACAAACTCTGCGAAGGCGATGCTGGAAGTGGAATCGGCAAAGGGTCCACATCTGGTGGAACGACATCAGGAGCGGGATCCGTGTGAGTTCTTTCCTTGGCTTCCCTGCACCCTCGCGCTCGACCTCCCGGTTGTGAAATTTACGGTTGGCGATCTGTTGCGCCTCGCCAATGGCTCTATCGTCGAAACCGGATACCACCAAAGCAGCGACCTTCCGCTCAGGGTGAATGGACAACTTGTTGGATGGACAGAATTTGAGGTCGTCGGCGAACGTCTTGCCGTGCGACTCACGGACCTTTCATGAAAACTCGACATCTCATTAATTGGGACATTCTGAGTGCCTATCTCGAACCTAACGTCTGCGACGGTCTGCATGAGGTAAGAACGATCAATTCAAGTGCATCGATTTCTTTACGCAGTCCTCAATTGGTGCCCCCCCCACCTCCCTACAGGGCGATATTCAGAACAGTGCAGAACGCCACGGAGATGCTTTCAAGTGCGTGGCAATGGATCCAGGAGCGTCAGGTAACCCGCTCAAACACCAGACGTTTGCATGTTGCCACAACAGTCTCGCTCGGCGAGAAGCGATTTGTGGCAGTAGTCCAGATCGACGGGCAACAGTTCCTCGTTGGTGGCGGAGCCACAAATGTCGCTCTCCTTGCCCAGTTGGATTCCAACCAATCGCTCAACAGTCTGCTTGGGGACACGATGACCGCTCCGAGCGAACTGCCTTTAAAGAGGACACGGAAGAGCCTTGGCAGGCCGGCAGCAAAGCGGACGGGGACACTTGCGTGAGGATCAATTTGACTATCCGCACGATGCTTTGCCTGGTGCTGTCGCTGGGGGCAGCCTCGGCGGCAGCGCTACCAGTGCCAAATGGCGCCGGGTCAGGATCAGAGCATTTACTGGATATCCGGAGGTTTACACCGGCGATCCTAGCGGCGGTTCCGACAAGTTCCAAGAATGCGGAAGCAAATCCAAACGAATTGCGCATCACAGGACTTGGCGGCGGTTCAGCGCAGTGGACGATCGTAGTCCTTCTGACGTTCTTGACCCTCATTCCCTCAATTCTTATTTGCATGACGCCATTCGCGCGACTGCTTATCGTGTTTCATTTCCTGCGCCAGGCACTGGGCCTTCAAACTACGCCATCTAACCAGACCTTGGTTGGTCTGTCGGCGATTATGACATTCTTCCTGATGCAGCCGATTGGCGCGGAAATTTATGCGAACTCGGTTGTCCCCTTGCAAGCGGGCAACATCACGGCTCTGGATGCGATAGCGCGCACAGCCACACCAATGCGTCAGTTCATGTCGCATTACGTTCGCGATAAGGATGTTGCACTGTTCCTGGAGATTGCCAAGGAACCTCGTCCCGCAAACATCAGCGATGTTTCTTTCCGCGTGTTGCTGCCTGCATACATTCTGTCCGAGCTGAAGGCTGGCTTTCAGATTGGCGCAGTTCTCTTTCTTCCGTTTCTCGTGGTCGATATGGTAGTTGCATCGATTACCACCTCCGTCGGCATGATGCAATTGCCACCCGTTGTCATTTCCACTCCACTGAAGCTTCTGCTGTTCTTGATGGTAGATGGCTGGCACCTGCTTATTGGCGCTTTGATGAGGAGCTTCAACTGATGGGCGTAGATGAAGTAGTTCTGCTGGGGCGGCTCATGCTGCAGGAAGTTGTGCTTCTGGCTGCGCCGATTCTCCTCTCTGCCGTCATCGTTAGCCTGGCAGTGAACATCATCCAGGTACTGACGTCGTTGCAGGACCAGACCCTATCGCACGTGCCCCGATTGCTGGCGACTGGCGGGGCCATTTTTCTGCTTATGCCGTGGATGTGGCGGCATCTAGCTCAATACACGATCGGCATTCTAACAGACTTCCACAAGGTCCTCCAGTAATGAACATATCCCTGGTCCAGGTGTTCGGAGCATTGCTGACGATTGGTGTCCGACTCACCGGCATCATGCTCTTCGCGCCCTTCTTTGGAAGCGTCGCAATTCCGGCTCGCGTGAAGGCGGTCCTGGTCCTGGCAGTGACCGCATTTCTGTATCCGATGATTTCACCGAGGATACCGCCCATGAGCGTCAGTCAATGGCCCATGATGGTCTTCAGTGAAATGCTGATCGGCGTTGCGCTAGGTGTAGTTACGAACATGGTTTTCGACGGCGTGCAAATGGCCGGGCAAGTACTAAGTGTGCAGATGGGTTACTCGCTGGTTAATATTCTCGATCCGCAAACCCAGGTAGAGTCAACGGTTGTCGCCACATTTCACCAGACGATTGCAATGCTGATCTTCCTGCGGCTGAACGTCCACTTTTGGATCTTGCGCGCGCTGGCGCGCAGCTTCGACTTTCTCCCTCCGTCATCGGGACACTTTGGTGCTCCCTTCGCAATGGCTGCACTGCATGCGGGAGCAAGCGTGTTTGTCATCGGGGTACAGATCGCCGCGCCGGTGCTCGCAGCGACACTGCTTGCCGACATCGCGCTCGGACTTCTGGGAAAGGCCTCGCCGCAACTACCACTTATGCTGCTGGGCCCCGCGGTGAAAAGCATTCTCGGATTATTGATTCTGATCTCCACTCTTGCGTACTGGCCAAGTCTATTCGAGCATATGTTCCGCACCTCGATGGATCAGGCCGACCAGCTTCTTCACCTCGCTCAATAGCGGTTTGCACGACAGGACTGTATGGCTGACAGCAGCAAAACAGAACAGGCAACACCGAAACGGCGAAACAAGGCTCGGGAACAGGGCCAGGTTGCCCGTTCGCGAGAATTGCCTGGCGTCTTTGCCCTTGCAGCTGTGGCTGGGGTATTGACGCTGATGGCGCCGGCAGCGGCGAATCGGTGGACCACGCTCTATCGCAACACTCTCGATTCGGCTGCGTCGGGCAGCATCGATACAAATGGACCGGCTCTCTATTGGAGTGCGGTCGAAGTGATGACGTGGATCGTCCCAATCCTGCTCGCAGCGATGGCCCTGTCGTTACTCACAGGCCTTGCGCAAGGCGGCGTGAACATTGCGCCTGAAGCGCTCGCGCTAAAGTTCGATCGATTCAATCCTGTCACCAGGCTGGGCCAGATATTTTCACCCGTCGGTATGAGCAACCTGCTGAAGTCGTTACTGCCGTTTACGGCCATTCTTTGGATCACGCTAAATGCGATTCTGACGCATTGGGGGTCAATGGTTGGCGCCTCGAGTCTGGGATTGCGGCCGTTCGCTAGCCTTGTCGGATCGATGGTGCTGGAGTTGACCTGGAAGTCTGGGCTTGTCCTGATGGCATGGTCCGCGGTGGATTTTGTGTTGGTCCTGAGAAAGATGGAGACCGACATGAAAATGACCAAACAGGAAGTTCGCGAGGAATTCAAGGAAACAGACGGCAATCCCGTCATTAAGTCGCGAATCCACCAGTTGCAAAGGGCTATGAGGCGAAAGCATTCGTTGAAAGCGGCAGCAACGGCAACAGTCATTGTGACAAATCCAACGCACTTTGCAGTCGCACTGCGATATGAGGCAGATATGCCCGCACCTGTGGTTGTTGCAAAGGGGAAAAACTTGCTTGCAGAGAAGATCAAACAACTGGCGCGAGACAACGGAATCATGTTGGTCGAGAACAAGCCGCTTGCGCAGGCACTCTACAAGAGCGTCGAGGTCGGCGACTCGATTCCGGCCAAGCTATACCAGGCCGTGGCAGAGATTCTTGCCATGGTCTTCCGTGCACAGGCCGAAGTGCGCCGCAGCGACGCGGAGCGGCGCTCAAGAAATGCATCCGGCCAGAGAATTGACAATGGGCCGGGCTCATCCTTAGCGCGACAGGGGGTCACGCCATGATGGCAGGCATTGCGGCAATTTTCAGAAAATCAGGTGATTGGATTGCGCCTATAGCTGCTGTGGCTATGGTCTTTGTGATGCTTGTGCCATTGCCAAGCTTTGTCCTCGACTTGCTCCTCACCATCAGCATTACTGCGTCGATCCTGGTGCTATTGACTGCAATCCAGATTCTTCGCCCTGTTCAGTTTTCAGTCTTCCCGAGCCTCCTGCTGTTACTGACTCTGCTTCGGCTCTCACTTGATCTGGCGAGCTCGCGGCGGATCCTGCTCCATGGGAATGAGGGCACATCCGCCGCAGGCAAGGTGATCGAAGCGTTCGGCCAGTTCGTGGTCGGCGGCAATTATATCGTAGGCTTCGTCCTATTCCTGGCGTTGATCGCGATTCAGTTTCTTGTGATTACCCACGGCGCGGTTCGTACGGCGGAAGTGACAGCCCGCTTTACGCTTGACGCCATGCCAGGCAAGCAGATGGCGATCGATGCGGATCTAAACGCCGGCATCATCAATGAGCAGCAAGCTCGAGCGCGACGAGAGCGAGTGGCACGTGAGGCCGAGTTCTGCGGCGCGATGGATGGCGCTGCTCGCTTCAGTCAACGAGACTCGCTGGCCACGATTCTAATCATGGCCATCAACATCATCGCCGGTTTCTTGATCGGTGTCTTTCAACAGGGTGTTCCGTTTCAAGAGGCGCTGAAGACTTATACGATTCTTACGGTTGGCGACGGCCTCGTGACGATTTTGCCTTCCTTGCTCGTCTCCGTAGCAGGTGGCATTGTCGTCACGCGTGCCGCGTCAAAGGAGTCCTTGGGAGTCAATGTCAGCAAGCAGCTCTTAAGCAGTCCGCGACTTTTCTGGATCGCGGGCGGCGCGTTAGCGGCACTGGGGTTGATTCCCGGATTACCAAAGTTCTCATTCTTCAGCCTCGCCGCGCTGCTGATGTTTGCGGCGTGGAAAATGAAGCCGCAAATCGTGAAAGATGAGCTCGACGAACTGGACCAGGCGATCAAGAGCGCAGCGCCCGGCGGGGCGGCTCTTGCAGTAGTAGATCCGATGGACGCCGTTCTCAAGCTTGATGAACTGATGCTTGAGGTCGGTATGGGCCTGGTGCCTCTGGTCGACGTGCAAAAGGGAGGGCAACTCCTGTCACGTGTCAAGTCAATGCGAAAGAATCTGGCGCAGCAACTCGGCTTTCTGGTTCCGTCGATCCATATCACAGACAATCTTTCACTGAGAGAGCGGGAGTATGTGATCTACCTGCGCGGGGCTGAGATTGCTCGCTGGGAACTACGCCGAGACTGCTTGCTCGCGATCAGCTCGAATGCTGCTGCGCCGGACCTGCCTGGCCAGGATACCCGGGAACCAGCCTTCGATGTGCCAGCAAAGTGGATCTCTCCTCAAGCACAGGGACAAGCAATTGCGGCTGGATACGCGGTCGTCGACGCGACGTCTGTCCTGGCCGCACATCTTGCCGAAGTGATCAAACACCATGCGAATGAGCTGTTGTCGCGGCAGGAGACAAAGAGGCTGATTGATCGCCTCAGTGAGTCTCACCCAAAGCTGGCGGACGAACTCGTTCCAAAACTTATGAGTCTGGGAGAAGTGCAGAAGGTTTTGCAGCAACTTCTGCGTGAGCAAGTGTCGATCCGGGACCTAGGAACAATTCTCGAAATTCTCGTCGAAACGGCTTCGTTCAACAAGAATCCGATTGCCCTGGTTGAAGCGGTTCGCCATGCGCTCGGAAGGGCCTTAATTCGGCCTTTGTTGAACGACCAAGGGGAGCTGAAGGTTGTGACGCTGGATACGGCCATCGAAGATGAGTGTTTGCGCGGTTCGAATTTGCAACAGAACCAAACGGTCTCAACACCGCAGCAAGTTGGCTTGGCGCGCCGGGTACTCGATGGGCTGCGGACAGACTTTGGCAAAGAAATCAGCACGGCTCCCCCGGTCCTTCTGTGTTCATCTCCCGGTCGATATTACCTTCGGCGCCTGTTGGAGCCATTCATCCCAAGAATCGTAGTGATCTCTCCTGGGGAAATTCCACCCATGACGCCAGTGCAATCCGTGGGAGTTCTCCGTTGAAGTGGCAAAAAGACGAGTCAGAGATAGAAAGGCAGGGCGCTTTGAGAGAGTTTGGAATCATGATTGCAATAGATACTGTCAAGCGTCTCGCGAAGGGAGTGACTGAATGACAACAGCGGAATTGGCTTACCGTGCATGCAGTGAAAACACGGATCAACGCAACGAACTCGTGATGCGCGAGTTGCCGCAGGTTTACTACGTGGCGGCGAGAATCCGCGAGCGCTTGCCGAAACAGGTAGAGATGGAAGATCTTGTGCAGGCCGGTGTCATCGGCCTCCTCGAAGCCTGCGGAAACTACGACAGCGGGAAGGACGCTCAATTCTCCACGTTTGCCAAGTTCCGCATTCGAGGTGCAATTCTGGACAGTCTTCGCAAGCTGGATTGGGGGTCCCGCACCTTGCGCAGAAGGGGGCGCGAGATTGCCGCATCCGTGTCCAAGCTTGAATCGTCCTTGGGAAGAGAGCCGCTCGAAGAAGAGATTGCAGCTGCAATGAACATGCGTCTCGACGAACTACAGAGCACCCTTACACAACTCGACGGGCTTTATCTCGTTGGCCAGGGCTCGAACCCCACGCACGACCACACAGATCCATACGATCTGATCGAATCAGCGCCCAGCGCCGGCGGCGACAATCCCTTTGAACTCTGCCTGGAAGGTGAACGGAAGGCCAAGCTTGCCGAAGCAATTTCGCAACTATCGGAGAGGGAGCAGCTGATTCTTTCGCTGTATTACCAGGAAGAATTGACCATGAAAGAGGTTTCGAAAGTGGTGGGAATTGTGGTGTCAAGGGTCTCGCAAGTGCATGCGGCGGCAATGGTCAAGCTGCGTGCATCATTAAGTGCACTCGGCGAAGACACATTAGCACCGGTAGAGACTCATCAACCCGCTTCCTCGAACTCGGAAGGCCAGCACTACATAGGGCAGATATGACCGGATCGTCAATGCCAAATGAGGTCAAAAAGGGTCCGGCGAGCACTGTGGAAGCGCCGAAGCTGCGCACAGTTCATACCTGTAATTTTCGTTATGCGGGCCGACTCTCGAACGAGAATGCGCGCGCATTGACCTCTTTGAATGAGAAGTTCGCTGTCAACGTTGCAACCTCGCTTGAACTGTATCTAGGTACATCGTTCCAGATGAAGCTGCTGTCGCTGGAACAGATGGCAATTCAGGACCACATCAACACCGTAGGTTCAAACAGCCTCGTTCTGCCTTGCGCGCCAAACCTCATGGAGAGCACGCTGCTGATGGAAATGGACATTTCGTTAGTCTATCCCATCATTGACTTATTGCTCGGCGGGGCGGGAACGGCATCGGAGGAGGTGCGCGAGCTGACCGAGATTGATGAAGAGATCATGCAGAGTGTCACCGTTTTGATTGTGAAACAGATGGAGAGTTCATGGCGAGCGTTGAATCTGGCGCTCACACCGGGCCGCTGTATGAAGCCAGGCATGATTCAGCAGATATTCAAGGTGAACGAAAAACTTGTGTTGCTGATGTTCGAAATGACCGTCGGCGGCGTCACCGGCCCATTCAATATCGTATTGCCGACATCATTCGTGGGCTTCCTGCTCAGGCACTTGAAGGCGGCTCATTCAAAGAAAACATCAAGCCTTCGCGCACTTCCAAGCTCGAGTCTGCGGGAACGAATTCTCGACTGTGACTTTACGGTTGCGGCAGATATAACGCAGATGCGTGCGCTAGTCAAGGATCTGGTTGAACTGAAGCCAGGGATGATCTTGAAGATGAAGGCACCGGTACGAAAGCCGGGGAGGCTTACCGTAGAGAACGTCGATATCTTCGAAGCATCGCCAGTTCGCAACGGAACGCGGAAGGCTGCGCAACTTTCATCCCGGCTACAAGAGCCGGCCGCAACAAAGGAGTGGTATGACGACGAATCAGATGGCCGAAGCAAATCATCAGTCCTTCTCGAGCGCGTACTTTAACGCACTGGCGGCGGCGATGTCCGAAGCGAGCGGATCACCTTGGCTGGTCGCTGCTGTGCCTGACGCTGAATCAGTTCCGGATGGATCTGAGCCCGTTCGGTTTACACTCGCGCTTGGCGGCAGCTTGTCCGGTGAGTTCCAGCTGGAGTTCCGCCGTGGCGATGCCGCTATGCTTGCATCAAAGCTTCTTGGACAAGGCGTCGACGAGTTTGGGACCAAGCAGTCAGAGTCCCTGCTGGAACTGATCAAGGCAGGGTCCAGTCATTTCCAGGCCGCGGTCGCGCCGGAATATGGCGAGTTTACCCTTGCGGCCTCACTGGCTTCCGGGCCGGCCCCGAACAGCGCTCACGTTTTGCAAGTCACCGTCGGCGACGATGGCTCAAATCGCATGTCCATTCGGATGCACTTGACCCCGGTGCTGACAGAGGCTTTGACGCTGCATTCTCAGACTGAGACTGCAACCGCGTCCGATGAGAATCCGGGGAAAAATGGTTTGGGGAAGGCGATTTCTGAAGGGGTAAATCTGGGAATGGTCATGGATGTTGAATTGAACGTCACGCTGCGATTCGGGCAGCGCCAGCTCACACTGCGCGAAGTGCTTGATTTGACGAGCGGATCCGTTGTTGAACTTGATCGCCAAGTGGATGAACCGGTGGAGCTTCTCCTCGACGGCGTGCTGATTGCCAGGGGTGAGGCGGTGGTGGTGGACGGCAACTATGGTCTACGCGTCACTGAAGTAACACAGCCGGTCGATGCTTCGGTTCTTGCGCGAAGGTAGCAATTTAGGGGACGGTACGAGAGAAAGTAAGCCACGAGCGAGGTACAAATGAAACTACTCAATTCGATTGCGACACCGTCCTGGATTGCTGGGTTCAAGGTGATCGTATACAGATGTAAAAAGTGCAATCGGTCGCTGGCCCTGGGGCGCATGTCAGCTCGCAGGGCTGGAATCAAGATGCGTGAAAACTGGTTCTGCAGCTCGCGCTGCTTTACATTGGCGGCCGAAGAAGAGATCTCGGAGCTCCTCAAGGCAGGACACGAACAAGCGGATCATGTCTCGCGCATGCCGCTGGGTCTGAGCCTGATCAGCCGCGGGCTATTGACCAGCACCCAACTTAAAGAAGTCGTGGATGAGCAGAAGGAAGTTGGCGGAGATATCGGCGAATTACTTGTACGACACGGTGCTGTCAGTGAGAAGCAGGTGACGACTGTCCGTGCCACACAGTGGGGATGCCCGGTCTTCTCAGTGCCCAAGCACGGAGTGCAGTCTGCAATTGATATTCCTCTGGGACTGATGAGCCTGTGTTCCGCGACTCCGTTGCACTATGTGGCTGCGACGAAGGTATTGCTGGTTGGCTTTGTTCAAAGCATCGAGTACGGTTTGCTCTATGCCATTGAGCAGATGACCGGATGTAAGACGCAGCCCTGTTTCATAACGCCGAGTGACTTTCAGAGCCAGTTGCAAAAGACAGCGCAGTTCGTCGAAGAGTCGGTTCAGGAAGATCGGAAAGAAGTCAAGATCGAGGGCGTACAAACAGCGGCAGAGATTTCCAGGCTTCTTTGCAGCTACGGCATTGCACTCGAGGCAGATGAAGCAGTCATCGTTAAGTGCAAGGATTATGTTTGGGCGCGCCTGAAATCCGGCTTGAAAGAAGTGGACCTCCTCTTTAAAGCCGGGTGAATCTCGTTTCGGTGCCACAATTCGGGAACGCTCCGATGTTCGCGGCAAGAGCTTCGTCGGAACTGTCGGTAGACCATCCAGATCGAGGCTGCTCTGGGCGATGCCCGACGCCCGGGGTTTGTTACGGCGCCCAAATTAGCTCGAGATAAGGTAGCAAAGGCACGATTCAAGATCGAAGAATCGGGGGCCCGGAGCTTTACCACAGGGCGGTACGTCAACGCGCATGCCTTTTGAAATGCTTTGAAAGGGTCGAAAGTGCGCTTTTTTGCTTGCACAAATCTTCCCGCCTTGCCGATAAGAAGGCAACAGGTGAGGAAGAGTGCTCAAAGGAACTTTAGACTCGGTAATCGATCGTAGTTGGCTTCCATCGTCCGCTTGGCGGCAACTCCGCGCTCAGGAGCAGAGCAACCCGGCACGCAAGACGCCGGAACTCCTGGATGAGATACCAAGCATGTTGGCGACGGTACTTGGCCTGAACATGCTTCTTCAAGAGCCCTGTATTGACCTGCAGAAGGTCTCCGAACTCGTCTTGAACGACATCGGTGCAACCATCCAAATCTTGAGGCTCGTCGGCAGGGAATATGACTTTGCCGCGGAGCATCCCTGCCGCATGGGTGTCTGCCTGGCCAGTCTGGACGTGAACGTATGGTTTGGTGCAGTTTCCGCTCGAACGTTCCCCTGCGACCTCGAACACCTGAAAGTGAGCGCATTTTGGGAGCACAGCCGCCTGGTCGCGCAGTATGCACAACTTGTTGCCGAATCAATGGGGGATATCTCTCCGGAGGACGCATACCTGGTTGGTATGCTTCATGAAGTGAGAGCTATTCCGGCGGTATTAGGGTGGACAGGTTGTGAATCAGGTGCCGAAGTCCCGGACGCGATGCGCGCCATGGAGGGTACGCTGCCGCCGTTTGTTCTTGATGCAATCCGTAACATGTCTGATCCTTGCCAATTGTCGTCATGGAATTTCATCTTGACTGCGGCGCACGAGCTCGCCAGTACCCGGATGGATTACGAATGCAGTAATGGTCCTCTACTGGACTGCAACGGGTGCCGGTTCACAGTGGACGAGGTCTCTGCGGGTTGAAAAAGGTGACGCTACTCTATATCGGGCTTGTTTCCTTGAGCCTATAGCGGGACCCCCGTGGAGGCGCTGAGCCAGCGTCAAGGCGACCGGAACAGACTAGGCAAAATGTGCCGAGTCTTTTCATGTCAGGTGAGAGCCTTACCTGGGTCATGAGACTTGATACGGCAAGATCCATCCGCGAAAATCAAAGATCGAGATTGTTGTCTAATCCATTTCTCATTCACTCCTCATTCGGTGGGCCACCTTACGCTAAAGCTATAGATATTTGGCGTTGGATTCGGTAGATATACGAGATAAACCAGGTTCCGCAGCAAGTGGCCTTTGGCGTGCATATTACTTGCATGAGGCCAAACTATGAGTAGTGGATACTACGCAGCCTGCACAGGACTGATGTCCCGCACTGATGCGCTCGACACAATTGCCAACAACCTGGCTAATGTGAGTACGGCAGGCTTTCGTGCGAGCAAGAATATGTTCAGCTCCCATATGGCTACCGCGGATGACTCGGCTCTGTCGGTTCTGAACCAGGACGCCAATGACTATGGTGTTTTGAGTGGCACCCGGTTGGATACGACTCAGGGCGCGCTCGTACCGACGGGGAACGATCTCGATTTTGCTATTCAAGGCCCCGGATACTTCGAAGTGCAGACGGCCACGGGCCCTGTTTATACGCGGGGCGGAAACTTCCGCGTTTCGCCACAAAAGCAGTTGGTCACAGCCGCGGGCGATCCGGTACTCGGCGACAACGGTCCAATCACAGTTATTGGACAACCAGTTTCAGTAAGTTCGGATGGAACAATCTCCGTAAACGGCGCAATCTCAGGAAAGCTGAAGGCGGTTGAGTTTGCACCTTCGGTGGAGGTGCAGAGTGCCGGTGGAACCTATTACACAGCGCCGGCAGGGACAGCAGTTGCCTCCCATGACTCTCAGGTGCGCCAGGGAATGCTGGAAAGCTCCAACGTGAATCCCATCACCAGTGTAGTGGAATTGATCAACGCTCAGCGTCAAGTTGAGTCCATGCGGCGTGCACTCTCAATGTTTGGCACCGAGATGGACAAAACCGCAACCCAGGACTTGCCGCGCGTCAGCTGATCCAAAGGCGAATGTCAGTTAAGTGGACTCTAGAAGGAGATTGCCATGTTTCGTGCTCTCTATACCGCAGCAAGTGGAATGACCGCGCAGCAGTTGAACCTTGACAATATAGCCAACAACCTTGCGAACTCGAGCACGACAGGATTTCAGCAGCGCCAGGTCAACTTCACAGACCTTCTGTATCAAAACCAGATCATGCCAGGCGCAGCCGCGACCCAGCAGACGACAGTTGCGGCGGGTTTGCAAATCGGTCTCGGCACACGGCCTGCGGCAACGGAGATTATTCAAACTCAAGGTGATTTCTCAACAACTGGGAACCCTCTGGATATGGCAATCCAGGGAGCAGGGTTCTTTCAGATCCTGATGCCCAATGGACAGACTGCCTACACTCGCGACGGTTCCTTCCACCCGGATGCACAGGGAACGCTCGTTACAGCGGATGGCAATCCGCTTCAGCCCGCGATTACGATTCCAGCCGACGCTGTGAGTATCACGATCGGCAGTGACGGAACAGTCAGCGTGACCCAGCCCGGCCAAACAGCCGCTACGCAGGTGGGCACGATCCAGACGGCTCTTTTCGTCAATCCAGGCGGCCTGAACAGCGTGGGCAACAATATCTATCTGCCGACCACTGCATCTGGCGAGCCGGTGGTGGGAACCCCAGGCGGGGCGGACGGATTGGGAAGCTTGCAGCAAGGCATGCTTGAACAATCAAACGTCAGTGTGGTCAACCAGTTCGTAGCTATGATCCTGGCACAGCGGTCCTACGAATCGAACTCTCGGGTTGTGAAGGCTGCGGATGAGATGTTGCAGCAGCTCAACCAACTTGCCCAGTAGAAACTCGGATCATTTATTGGAAGCGTCAGCAAAAGGGGATCTATGACCGGAAGATTGATCGCTGGATTATTGATGACCGTTCTGAGTTTGCCAGGGTCGGGACAGTCTCAGGATCGTTATGCGATCACTGCAGGGCAGATCGCGCGTGCGCTGACAGCAAGAGGGATGTGGACCTCCCAAAAGCAAGTGTCTCTACTTGCCAGCGTTGTCTCGACCGAGCCAGATCCGGTCCTTCAGGTGATTTCAGTTGCACCACTTGGCGACACCGGTTCCACAGACCGCATCGAGAGTCGCTCCCAGGTCAAGATGGGTTGCCAAATGCCTGGCAGATGTCTGCCATTTTATGCGCTCGTGAGCTTGTCGAAAGAGAGAACTGATAACGGGGCCGGTGCGTCTGCTGTCTCTGCAGCCCCCTGGAGCGCAGCTCTCAAATCAAATGCCGGGATTACCATGCGGGCCGGAACCCACGCCACACTGTTAATGGACGATGGTCGCTCGCACGTTCAGGTCTCTGTCGTAAGTCTTCAGAGCGGTGTTACTGGCCACCGGATTCGTGTCGCAAGCGCTGACCGCAAGCAGGTATATGTCGGCGAAGTGGTCGGTCCAAACCTGCTAAGAAGGAGCTATTAAGATGCTGCGTGCACAAGTATCCCTTAGAAAGCCTGCCGCTCTTGTGCTGCTCGGTATCTTTTCGACCGTTGCATTTGGAGCGAACCCGTTGAAGGGACATCAGAAGACTCCCGAGCAACTGCGGGCGGACTACATTACGCGATTGCAGCAGCGGTACGTCGCCGGAGACGATCAGCGCACCGTGGGAAGCCTATGGTCGGCGCAAAGTGTGCTTGGCGACTTCTCTGTCGATTACAAGGCTACACACCTTAACGACACGATCACCATCCAGGTCGCCGTACAGACGACAGCGACACAATCTGGCACGGTGGACAGTGAAAGATCCTTTACTACCACTTCAGCCATTACCGGCGTGATGGGCAAGGCCCCTGCGGCTACGAATCCTTTGCTGGCGGCGAATTCGTCATCGGCGCTTAAGGGCCAGGGCTCGACGGCATCGAATACGCTTTTTCAGACCAACCTCACGGGCCAGGTTGTGGCCGTGCTGCCAAACGGAAACCTGGTCGTCGAAGCAGAGCGTCAGATCTTCATGAATAACCAGCATGAAAATGTAGTCGTCCGGGGAATGATTCGGCCCGGCGACATTGGCCCGAACAACATCGTTCCTTCGACGGCTCTAAGTAATCTTGAAATCGAGATGAAGGGCAAGGGAATCATCTCGGACGGAGTACGTCCGCCCAACTTCCTTACAAGGGCTATCCTATGGCTGCTGAATTTCTAAACGAAATGTCGAGGGTGCGGAAGCGCCAGGGCTGCCGTAGCTGGCCGGCGCGGATCACCTTGCTGGCTTGCATTTGGGCTCTGTCTTCGCTAGTTCTTTTTGCTTCCGATGTCGACCGGCGAGTGCTGATCCGGGATGTCACGCAGATTGAGGGCGTGCGCGATAATCAATTGGTTGGATATGGTCTGGTGATTGGCTTGACCCGCACCGGCGACACTCAACAGACGTTTTTTACCGTTCAGACCCTGGCGAATTCTCTGCAGCGGATGGGAGTCCAAATCGCGCCCGGCATCGTAGTGGTAAAGAATGTCGCGGCCGTCTTTGTAACAGCGTCCCTGCCGGCATTCGCGCGGCCCGGAATGAAGATCGATGTTACCGTGTCGTCGGTGGGCGATGCCAAGAGTATTCAGGGCGGCGTGCTGCTCATGACGGCTCTTCGGGCGGCCAATGGAGAGGTCTATGCCGAAGCGCAAGGTCCGTTGGTTATAGGAGGGTACTCTGAAGGCGCCTCCGGCAACGTACGCAACGTAAATCATTTGACCGTCGGCGGAATTTCTGAAGGCGGAACGATCGAGCGTGAAGCGGCTGTTGATTTGAGCCGCTTTAAGACTGTCTCCCTGTTGCTGTTGAATTCCGACTTTACCGCAGCTCGCGATATAGCGGATACGGTCAACAAGGAGTTTGGCAAGACGATTGCCACAGCCATCGACAGTCGTCGCATTGATGTGAGTGTTGCTGAAAGTGGCGCCACATCAGTGCCAATTCTCATTTCACGTGTCCAAAATCTCTCGATCAGTTTCCACTCTCCAGCCAAAGTCGTTGTTAACGAACGCACCGGCACGATCGTGATGGGTGGTACGGTGAGGCTGTCGCCGGTATCTGTGATCCATGGAAGCTTAACTATCGATGTGCAGACGACGAACATAGTTGCGCAGCCAACGCCGTTTTCGGGCGGGAAACCAGAGACGGTTACGGAAACAAAACTGACGGTCAACGATGCTCCGGCGCAATCCATCCAATTAGAAGAAGGAGCGAATGTTGACGAGTTGATCAAGGGGTTGCATGCAATTGGCGCTACCTCACACGACATCATTTCGATTCTGCAGGCGATCAAGGCCGCCGGTGGACTGCAGGCCGAACTGGAGGTGATCTGATGTCCGGACCCTCGACACTTGGCAGCATCGCCGGAACCGTCGCCGGGCCTCTCACCACTGCGGCAGATCTGCTTATCCAGCAGACAGCCTCGGCGAAGGAGAACACAAAGATTGAGAAGTCGGCTAAAGACTTTGAATCCATTCTGTTAGGGAGTTGGCTGCAGCAGGCTGAAACGAGCTTTGGTTCCTTGCCTGGTGCGGACGATGATGACGATGCGGATTCGGGCAAGGAACAGTATCAGGGTATTGCAATGCAGTCGCTTGGAGCATCGTTGACCGCCGCAGGCGGCATTGGCATTTCAACCATGATTGCAAAGCAACTCCACAAGGCAGAGGATGCAAGGGTTGCATCAGCGGCAAATGCGCATCCGGTGACTGCTAAATAGTGATCTCAGGAGGGATTCACACCTGTTTATAACGGTTTAGGCGGGCAGATTGAAATTTTTGCCGGAAAGCGCCGATAGCTGTACCGTTGGAACAGGAGAAGTTGCAATGAAGATTGAAGTCAACAGCCCGACGGTGAACCAGCTGCCAGTTGATCGTGGGCCAAAACAAGTTGCGAATGGCGGTGTAGCCGGCGCACAGGGTGCCACGGAAGACCGGACTACACTTCTTACGGACAGCTTTTCGGTCCAATCTTTGACCAGTCAGGCGTTGAGTTCTCCTGAGGTCCGTCAGGCCAGAGTGGATTCTGTTCGCCAATCTGTCACCAGCGGCGAGTACCAGGTTAATGCAACAAAGGTTGCCGGAGCCATTATCGACAACGGAGACGTGTAGATGGGCAAAGGCGGCCGGCGCAAAGCTTCATCGGCACAGGTATAGAAAGTTTGCAAGAAGGGCATGCAAATGAACCACAAAGCACTCCCGACGCGCGACCAGCTCGCCGCATTGTATCTGCAGCAGTTGCAGGCGCTGGAGTGCGAGATCTCCATTGCCATGGACGCGATTGCGCACAATGCTCTGTCTACACTCCAAGAAAGTGTCGCGAAGCAGGAGCTGATCTGTGCCAGCCTGGCCACAACTACAACTACAGTCTGCGAAGGTATTCGATCATCTGACCAGGTCTCGTTCCCGGGCATTGACGCCACGGTTGAACGGAGGATTCTCTCGACACGCAGCGCAATCCTCGATCTGAACTTGCAATATGCCGCGCTTCTAAAACACTCCGGCAGGACAATTGCTCTTCTGTCTTCACTGTGCAGAAGTCACGCAGGACAATTCCAGGAGGCTCAAGGGCCCAGGTTGAAGTATCAAACCTGGTCCTGCGAGATGTAATCCATGGCCTCTCTTAGCACCTCACTGTCGATAGCGGTCCAATCGCTGAACGCAGCCTCAGGATCTCTGCAGGCAACAAATAACAACATCGCCAACGCGAACACACCTGGCTACACCCGCAAGGTGGCCATCCTTAATGAAGGGGCGCCAACGACTGAGGGAAATCTTAGTGTCGGAAGCGGCGTAGTTCTTGAGGGCTATCAGAGCGTACGGGATGAGCTCGTACAAACTCAGATTCAGCAACAGACCCAGGCCCAGAGTGGCGCAAATGCCCAGCTGGCCTCATTGGACCAGATACAGCCCACGTTCACGACGTCGACAAATGACATCGGAACGCAAATGTCGGCCCTGTTCTCAAGCATTTCAAGTCTCTCGACAAATCCAACCAGTCCCGCATTGCGCCAGGCTGTGCTCACAGCAGGACAGAATCTTGCAACGGCCTTCAACACAGCTTCCAACTCCTTGACCCAGCAGCAGACCGGGCTCAATACCCAGGTGACGCAAGATGTGAGCCAGATCAATCAGCTCACACAGCAGATTGCCGCTTTGAACCCGCAAATCGCCCAACTGCAGGCAACCGGCCAAGACGGTGGAACACTTCAGGATCAGCAGAATCAACTTGTGCTGCAGCTTTCGGCGCTGACCAATGTCGCTGTGACCAAGACCGACAATGGTGAGACCCTAACAACTGGAAACGGAACTCCGCTGGTTATGGGCTCGCAGAGCTTCGCTTTACAGACCACAGTCGGCGCTGGCGGAATGGAGCACGTTCTCGATCAGAACGGGACCGATATCACTTCGTCGCTGACAACCGGAGATCTGGGTGGAACGATCCAGACACGCGATCAGACGATTCCCGGTCTTTTAAGCCAGTTGGATACTCTCGCCAATCAGTTTGGGACCGCCTTCAATGCGGCTCAGGCAAGCGGTTTTGACCAATACGGCAATCCAGGCCAGAATTTCTTTACGATTCCCGTAACGGCTCCGGGGTCTGCGGCCACTATCAGCATGGCGATTTCCGATCCCGCCCTGATCGCCGTAAGTTCCGACGGCAGTACGGGCAGCAATGGGAACCTGACAAATTTCAGCTCAGTGCAAACGGCGGCGCTTCCATCAGGCCAAAATCCCGGTGACGCTTATGCGAGCCTGGTTTACCAGGTCGGAAGCCTCACCGCCACCGCCAACGCAGAGTCCCAAGCGACCACCGCCAGTCTGACCCAGCTGAACGACCAGCTCAACTCAGTTTCAGGCGTGTCGATCGACCAGGAGTCCGCAAATTTGATTACGTATCAGCAAGCATACGAGGCCGCTGCTCGAGTGGTTACTACCGTTCAAGCGCTTTTCTCAGTAACGATGACTATGGGTACTGCCGCGGCTGAGTAAGCGGTGAGCCGCGCGGTTGAAGGCTCCCCAAAGAAGGATCCAAATGCGAGTTACGAACATGGTTCCCGACATGCAGTACGAGATGCAACAGAGCCAGCAGGCTCTTGCCACTGCGATCCAGCAGGTGTCAACGGGCCTGCGGGTCAACCAGCCTTCGGATGACCCTGCCGCCTCGGCAAACATGGTAGTCTCGCTCGCAGCCTCGGCAAATGTGGATCAATACACGAGCAACGTGAGTTCTCTGCTCCCTCAAATGCAGACCGCTGATTCGGCCATCAGCTCAATCGTGTCTTCTTTGAACTCAGCCCTGACGCTTGGCACATCTGGCGCCACTGGGACGGCCTCTGCAACGACCCGGCAGGCTATTGCTGCCCAGGTTCAGAGTATTCTTTCAGGCGTTATTGCACAGGCCAACACCTCCTACCAGGGTGTCTATGTCTTTGGCGGCTCAGCAAGCAGCACTCCACCCTTTGTGGCTGCCTCATCAACCTTCACCTCGACGACTGGGTCGGTTGCGAGTCCCCTGTCCACTTCGACTGCGTTAACCGCAGGTTCGGTCACCACTGTAAGCGACGCCACCACGGGCAATACCTTTGTTTTCAAGGCTGCAGCCGGAGACACTGTAGCCACGCTGGCCACAGCCATCTCGAGCGCAGTTGCCGCAGGCACACTCTCCGCCGGCACGAGCGCAATCATAAATCCAAACGGCCAGCTGGCTATCGGGACCAATTCGAGTACGGCAGGCATTGCAGTCAGTTCAAATGACGCGGTACTCGGTCTGATGAATGCCACTCCAGGGACAGCGGTCGCAAACGCCTACGCGTACGTCGGAAACAGCACCGTCAACCAGGTGCAGGTGGGCGACTCAATGAATGTCGCGTCGAACCTATCCGGAAGCGCGCTCACCGGAGGGCCAAACGCAATTGGCGCACTTGGCAATCTGATCACGGCTTTGCAAAGTGGCTCGTCGACACAAATTGGCGCGGCTACCACGGCTATTTCCGCCGCGTTGAATTATGTCGGCCAGCAGCGCGTCCCATTTGATAACACCATCAGCGAACTGAATAACCAGGAAAGCTATCTTGGCCAGGAGAAAGTGACTCTGACAACTCAGCAGACTTCGCTGGTTGGAATCAGCTTGTCGGACGCGGCCACGAACCTCTCTCAGGCAGAACTGACTAACAACGCGGTTATGGCCGCCGCGGCTAAAGTGATTCCCAATACGCTACTCGACTATCTAAAATAGCAAGGCTTGCGCAAGATAGACATTGGTTGGGCAAGAAGGAAAGCCTCGGTAGATAATCGAGGTTTTCCTTTTTGCGCAGCAACAAGCCAAGCACCTGCCGGGATCGCAGGAATGGTCAGCGATTGTGCATCCTGGGCGCATGAACCATGGCCCTCTGTCTGGATCTTTCTGGGCAGAAAGTTCGCGCAATCGCGATAGACAACGATCCTTGATCAATAAAGATAAATGCTTCCGATTTATCAAATTGGCATTCTCGGTAAGTGGCCTACCACTAAAGTGGGCTACTAAGTTTTAGAAACTCGCCAGATAAGTGACGAAAGTCATGTCATCTATTGAAATGATCGATTGTGGTGGCCGATAGAATGTCTGTCCAAGACGACCCCCATCTCGACGATTCGGCGCCTCAAAGCAGGCCCCACAAAAAATGCCGAGTGCAGGCGTAAAAGGGCAAAAAGAAGGAGCTTCACAATGGCACTCACAGTCCTGAACAACATCTCTTCCTTGACGGCAGAGAATGCATTGTCCAATACGCAAATGAACCTGCAAAAGACCCTGACCCAGCTGTCAACTGGCCTGAAGATCAATTCAGGTTCGGACGATGCTGCAGGATTGTCGATTGTAAGCGGCCTGAATGCAAACATCGCCGCCTTGACGCAGTCTCAGCAGAACGCCAACAACGGGATTGGCCTGCTGCAAACCGCTGATGGCGCCCTGTCGCAGGTCACCACTCTTCTCAACCGCGCTGTAACGATTGCCACGGAAGCCTCAACCTCCGGTATTTCAGGCAGCCAGTCCTCGGCACTCAACACGGAATTCCAATCGATTCTGTCGGAAGTCAACCAGATCGGGCAGACCACCAACTTCAACGGTCAGAACATCTTCACTGGCAACACGGGCACCGATTTCGGAACTACGTCAGGTACCCTCAATAGTGCGCTTACGACCGCCTCTACACTGGCCATCGGCTCCGTTACAACCATCACCGATAACGCAGATGGTTCTTCCATCAGCTTCACGGCGACAACCGGCAACAACACCATTGCCGACTTGAACACTGCTATTGCAGCGGCAACAGGTGCTGTGAATGGCGCAGTATTTGCAGCTGGCGCGGGTGTACAGGGAGCTGCGGGTGTGGTCGATACAAACAACCTCGAGCTCACCAATGGTACCGACAACATGACGGTAACCACCACCGACAACACCAGCTTGCAATCCTTGCAGACTTTTGGAGGCGTTGCGAACAACAACGCGGTGTTCATCAGTGACAGCAGCACGGTCAACAGTGCGTTGAACACCGAAATCACCACCACCATCAATGCTCTTTCTGCGACCACTCTGGGTCTTTCGGTTGGCGGCACAAACCTGGACTTGTCCAGCCAAACCACAGCGCAAGCAACGCTTACGGCCATCAATGCCGCAGTGGGCACGGTTTCAGCGCAGCGCGGTGCAATCGGCGCTTCCGTGAACCGGCTCACGGCTGCCACTGCCGTGATGAGCAACGCGGTGACGAACCTGCAGAGCGCGGCCAACAGCCTTCAGAATGCCGACATCGGCAAGACTGTGGCCAACATGACACAGTACAACGTGCTGCAGTCCACCGGTATGGCGGCACTGCAACAGTCCAACCAGGCCCAGCAGGCCGTCCTGAAGCTGGTCCAGTAACTCAAGGCCAGAATCAAAGTGAGGCATGAGGTGGCGCGGCAACAACGCTCCACCTCTGCTTTATCACCGATGAGCCAATCCTTTGATCCATTTCGCGCCCACTCTCAGGTGTCGGGGTCGATGACCCAGGTCCAGGGGTAGGCGTGTATCCCATGGCGCCTTCCCGGAATGCAGGTAGAAGCTATGAGCTCCACTTCCGCAGTCAATTCGCTTTTGTCGTCCACAACCCCTACCACTCCGGCGATCAATATCAGTTCGATCCTGGCTGCAAGCGCCGGCACCAGCACGCCCGGCATCGACGTAACTGCTGCAGTAGCAGCGGGCATTTATGCGGATCGCGCGCCAGAGCGGCTTTGGCAGGCTGACCAGGCGACGCTCACCAGCCAGAAGACCGCCTTGACCTCGATTCAGACGGCCACATCTGCCGTCGAATCTGACATGCAGTCGCTGAACACCCTCAACGGTCCTTTGGCGGCGCGGACAGTAACTTCTTCCAACATCAATGCCCTCACCGCAACTGCGGCGACTGGAACTGTCGCCGGCGTACATACAGTTGTTGTCAATAGCCTGGCAAGTGCCGGGTCATGGTATTCGGACCTTGAGGCCAGTCCCACTTCAACCCTGCCGACCTCTTCCTTGACGATTACCACAAACTCAGGTGCCACTGCGACCATTCCTACTGGCACCGGAACTGCAGGCGACACCCTCAATAATTTGGCCACCGCTATCAATGGATCCAGCCTCGGCGTCACCGCTTCGGTTGTCAGTGACTCCTCGGGGTCCCGGCTCGCGATTGTCTCCAACACTCCCGGTGCGGCTGCCGGCTTTTCGATCACTTCGCCAAACTACACTGGCACTTCGTGGACTTCGCCCGACATACCCGCCGGCTCAACGCTCGGCGCCAATAGCATAACTCTCACCATCGGCGGCACGCCCACGACCATCGCGACCACGAGCGGGGAGACCTATGCGCAACTGGCCACAGCAATCAACGGACTTGGCATTGGCGTCACGGCGACCGCGGGAAGCAATGCGAACGGCACAAATCTGAATATCGCGAGTTCCGACGGCGTTACGCCCTTTACCATCAATGAGCCGAGCTTTGGCTTTACGCAGGCAGTTCCAGCAGCCGATGCCTCGCTGACGGTGGATGGCGTTCCGATTCAGAGTGCAAGCAACACGGTGACGGGAGCTATTAGTGGAGTCACCTTGAATCTGTTGGGTGCGGCTCCTGGAACTCCGATAAGCCTTACGGTTGCCTCCGACGCCTCTCAGGTGTCAACGGCGATCAACCAGTTTGTCTCCGATTACAATACGGCGATTGGACTTGTAAACTCGCAGTTCGGCTTCGACGCAACGACAAATTCGCAGGGGGTGCTTGGTTCCGACCCAACCCTGGTTAACCTGCAAAGTACGCTTGAACAGGCGATCAGTTATGTGAATACGCCGTCTTCAGGAACCACAACAGTTTCAAGTCTGAACGATCTCGGCATCACAGCCAATCCAGATGGATCGCTCAGCGTCGACTCGGCGACCCTGAATAGCGCCCTTATAAACAACCCTTCCGATGTCCAGAATTTCTTTGAGGGCGCGGCACTGAACGGGTTTGCGAACTCTCTGTACAACTCGCTCAACACATTCACCATGCCGGCTACCGGCGCTTTCAGTGTGGATCTAAGCAGTTTCAGCACCCAGAATAGCGATCTGACAACGGAAATTAACAATTTTGAGACCAATTACATCGCAAACCAGCAAACAGTACTTACCGCCGAATACAGTGCGGCTGAGATTGCGCTGCAGCAGCTGCCTCAACAGATGCAGGAACTCAACGCTGAGTTGGGCTTTAACAACAACGGAAGTGGCCATTGATGACGCTGAGTGAAACAGGGATGTCTTACCGGCGGTCGGCAGTCGAAGGCGCAAGCACAATCGGCCTGATGATCGCGCTCTTCGACACGTTGGCGGGCGATCTTCGCCGCGCCGCTGCCGCTATTCGCACAAACGACATTGAAACCCGATGCAGGGAGCTGAACCATGCGGCGCTTGTACTCGGCCAGTTGGAGAACTGGATCGATCTGAAAAATGGTGGAGATTCAGCCCAAACCCTTTCCCGGTTCTATGCGTATCTGCGCGCCAAGATGATGGAGGCAGCGGTAAGCAAGTCCTTCAAGTTGATTGAAGTTCAGATTGACATGATTCTTCATGTGAGGAGTGCCTGGCAACAGCTTGATGCCGCTCCTCCCGAGAGGCCGGAAGCACAGATCGTGGTTGCAGCGGAGTATGTAGATACGGTTCATGCGCAGTCGCCGGACGCTCCGCTCGAAAGAATTCCCTTTTCGCAATCGGCCTGACCCAGGCACAAACAGGTTGGATCAATGCGAAGCTCCCATAGGTTTTGCAGGGAGCCATCCTACGGTTACGCGAGGAACTGATGAAGGCCCTGGTGGTAGAAAGTTCGAAGACGATGAGAGCCGTCCTGCGCCGGATGCTTTCCATGCGTGGATTCGAAGTGTCCGGGGCAGTCAACAGTAAGCAGGCCGTGGACATGCTACTGAAGATGGGAACATCAGATCTCGTTCTTGTGGATTGGGATCCTCGCGAGATTGAGCGGCTGGATTTCATCAGCCGGTTGCGGCATAAGGCGGCGCGCGACGCGATCATTATCATGTTGACGGCTGCCGAACCTCTAGAGCGGGAGCTCCATAGCGCGCTCATAGCCGGCGCCGACGACTGCCTGATGAAACCCTTTACCTCCCTGCAGTTTGACGAGAAGCTCGAAAGAGCTGGGCTCATTCCGCAATGGGGCCGATAGAGTGACATATTTAGTCATGTTTGCCGATAGTACTCCTACAACATTATTGCGGAGCACCGATCGTGGGTGCTCGAGCTGGATGTTCAGCTCGACCAGTCGTCAGCAAGCGCGGGAATGGACGATTCATTGCCCGCGAGCTTCGGTTGCTTCCCGAATGTAGCACCAGCCTGGCTGTCTCGCGGCCTTTGTCGTGGAATCTCATGTTGGACAGCCGCCTTGAGATTGGCCCAGTTTTGTGGCTCGGGCCAGATCGGGATGTGGCAGCAGGCGGAAGGGAGCTGACGGTGAACAGGGGCATATTAGGTGGAGTCTGCGTTGCGCTTGCGGGAATCGCCGCAGGCTTATATCTGGACGGGGGAAAGATCGGCCAGATGTTGCAACCCACCGCTGCCCTGATCGTATTTGGAGGCACGCTGGGCGCAGTGATGGTGCAGTTCCCGTTTTCAGTGGTGATTCAGGCGGCCAAGGAGTTGAAGGAAGTCTTTATCCGTGTAGAGGACCCCGCGGCGAATCTGATAGAAGACATTACTCGCTACGCCATAAGAGCGCGCCGGAATGGCCTGCTCTCTCTAGATCCGGAACTGGATTCGATTCAAGATTCGTTCTTGAAGAAGTCACTCACCCTTGCTGTTGATGGTGCACATTCGCCCGAACTGCGTGAGGCAATGGAACTCGAGATGGATCGGGAAGCTGACAGCGAGGCTCTCATTCCAAAAGTATTTGAAGCTGCTGGCGGATTTGCTCCAACCATTGGTATTCTCGGCGCGGTCATCGGACTTATTCAAGTGATGCAGCGGTTAGAGAACATCAACGAGGTAGGCAAGGGCATCGCCGTTGCATTTGTGGCAACTATCTATGGAGTCGGATCGGCGAACATTTTCTTTCTTCCTTGTGCTGGCAGGATCAAGACATTGATGCGGAGGAGGCAAGTGCTTCGCGAACTGATGCTTGATGGGGTCATCGCCATCGTGGAACGGAAGAGCCCGAAGGTTCTTCACGCAAAGCTCGCCGCCTATGTTAGCCGAACTGCGCCGGCAGAAAGACAAAAAGCTCCAACTGAGAAACTGGTGGCGATATGAGGAGACATATCCCAGATGAGGAGACCTCGCATCCTGAGCGCTGGCTCGTGTCATATGCGGACTTTATGACACTCATGTTCGCTCTTTTTGTGGTGCTGTTCGCATCGTCCTATCATGACAAGAGGACGATCGAGCGGGTATCCAAGGCTGTCAAGAATGGGTTCCAGGAGATGGGGTCATTCTCAACAAGCAAGAGCGCGGCGGATACTCCGCCCGACTTGTCGAATGCGAGCGATGCGCCTAGGCCTACCGGGAATGGCGTCCCGTTGGTTACGAACAAAGCAAATGAATCGGGCATCGACGTAGTCGAATTGAACAGGAAGCTCACCAAGGCGCTAGGCAAAGAGATTGAGAGGCGAGAAGTTGATATGCGCACGACGCCGGAGGGTTTCGTGATCAGCCTGCATGAGCTTGGGTTCTTTGATAGCGGGCAAGCAGAGCTGCTCCCTGGAGCCTCAGACAAGATTCAGCGGATTGCCGCTGTGCTCATGCAATACGGCCTCGATATGCGTGTCGAAGGGCATTCCGACAACGTCCCAATACACAATGCTTCGTTCAGCTCAAACTGGGATTTGTCCACCGCGCGCGCGATGGCGGTTGCGAAAATGCTACTCAATGAGTCCGGATTCGATCCTAAGCGGCTGTCAGTCGCAGGTTACGCGGAGTATCGACCGGCCGCGAGCAACGATACCGCGGAAGGACGAAGAAAGAATCGACGAGTGGATATTGTGATTCTGTCGCTTTCAAAGCCTTCCGAAGCGAAGGCTCCATCAGTGCGGCTTGAGACGGAAGCTGCGCCGAGTGAACCGTAGACAAGAGGCGTCATTCTCTGCGGTCCAGCTCGCACATTACTACCCAGTTCGCTGTCAGGCTTGGAACGGTTCTTCCTAAGACCCCGGGATCTGAAAAGATCCATCTTCCATCGACTCCGAAATGGTCAAGAAGCGATTAATAGGGCCGAAAACCTGGAAGAAATCTCAGAGTCAGCCTGTGCGTAGGACTGAGATTCATACCTCTTCGGCAAACGATTTCTCAGTTTGTCACTCTTCGGTAACGTGTGTGTTCCGGTCTTCGAAGCCCGCCCTCCGGCAGGAGAGAAGTTCTGCCGTGAGCTTCAGGATTTGGCTGCCAGGCACCAGATGTGCGAACTCTTTTTCCGCCGCTGCAAAGTTCAAAGCCGGGGGTTGGGAAGGCCCATTTGGGTCCCGAATATCAGCTGGGCCGATTCTGCTCATTTAGATAATAGTTTTAGAATCAATAGGATGCATCTAGAATCGGCAACGCTCATTGTTTGGGCGAGATTGAGCCAATTCTCCGCATGGCTGCTTGGTCCACATTCAAAGCAACCTGCTGGCTCCCATCAATTGATTGGCATATCTTGAGCGATATGCCAAAGTAGGATCGCGTCAATTGACTTTCTCCTGGCTCAAATATGCGCAATTTAGGATCACAACGTTTCTTTTGGTTCAATATATACCTTCCAAATACATTAATCTTGTACATATGATCACGTTGAAATAAATGAAACAATCCACGTAAGCGTCTTTTCCAGGGGAAAAAGGCACCTCTTGTCTGACGAAAACTAAGCGAGATTGTTTGTTTTCCTTGTCGATAGGCGATTGTTTGGTGGTTCGCTGCAAAGAACGAGCCAGGTTTCACTTTTTGGCTGGGGTATTGGGGGAAAGAGTGCATTTGAAGCGGCATCGTGTCATGGAGGATGAGCCGGCGAAGGTTGCAAACACCGCTAAGACCGAACGCATCGCGCCCGGAAGCGGGTACCCCACCATGATCTCGACCGGGTCCGGCGAGTTCGGCTCAAAGATAGTCTGCTCGAATCCGACCGCCGTCAGCGGTTTTGTCACTTTGGAGCCATCCAGGATCCGGGCGACATACGGCCGACTTGTTCATTCCAACGCTGGAGATCAAAGAGATTCTGTTCGACGTCACCTGCCCAGCATCGCAATTGGCATACGAGGACGTGTGCCTCCTCATCAGCAGCAATTTATGACTTGAACCCATGACCGCAGAAATTCGCTCGTCGTATCGGCAATGCATGATACCAGCCCGCAAGGATCTATTTGGTCAGGAATTGAATATGCCCAGCTTGGAAGCAATTGCGAAGGTATTTACGGTCGTCCCGGATCCGATGGTTCTCGTGGATTCGCGGGGGGTCATTATTCTTTCGAATGCGCAGACATGCAGTCTGTTTGGATATGGGCCGCGAGAGCTCGAGGGGAAGCCGGTCGCTTTGCTGCTGCCGGAGAGTTACCGAACTTCTCACGCGAAGCAACTCGAAGACTATTTTCGCTCCCCGACTGTCAGGACCTTGGGAATCGGCATGGAGCTCTTCGCAAGACGCGCAGATGGATCGGAATTCCCAGTAGAGATAAGCCTGAGTCCGTATCGAAGAGCGGATGATGTTTTTTCGGTGGCCTCGATTCGCGATTTGACTGAACGCGTGTACCTGGCAGAAGCCCGCAGGGAGAGCCAGAGGCAAAAAGTGATCGCAGAGGAACGAGCGCGTGTGGCGCAGGATCAGGCTAATAAGAATGAAGCCTTCCGCGCAATCTTCGAAGCCTCTCCGCATGGGATCATTACCACTCGACAAGACGGGGTAATCGAACGGTGGAACCTCGCTGCCGAGAGGATCTACAAATACTCTCCCGCTGAAGCAATTGGATCAGTTTTTCAGCACCTCATTAAGGCGATCCCGTCGGACAACGATTCACCAGAGGCTGCCTTTGATGAAGCAGTCAACCAGAAAACAGAATTGAGGAATTTCGAAGTTCGGCAGCGCAGGAAGGATGGCGGAATCGTCGACATTAGCCTGAGCTGCACAGCATTTCATGATGCGGGCGGCGGCAGCTCAGGATTTTTGTTTCTGGTCGACGATATTGGCGAACGGAAGACAATCGAGCAGCAGCTGAGGCAGTCGCAGAAGATGGAAGCTGTTGGCCAGCTCACGGGCGGCATCGCTCATGACTTCAATAATCTGCTCAGCATCGTCATCTGCAATCTGGAGCTATTGCAGGAAGAACTTCCTCTGCAATCGCCAAATCGCGCATTGAGCGAAATGGCGCTCAAAGCAGGTCTTCATGGCGCGGAACTCATTAAACAGTTGCTGGCATTCTCACGGAAGCAGAACCTGGCCCCGCAGAAGGTCGTTGTGAACGAGCTAGTTCAGAGCACGATGGATCTGCTGGCGAGGTCGCTCGGAGAACACATAGAGATCATTTTGGAGACTGAACCTGAGCTTTGCCAGGCAATTGCCGATCCTGTGCAACTTGAAACAGCGTTGGTCAATCTCGCAACAAATGCCAGGGATGCCATGCCAAATGGCGGCAGCTTGGTAATTGAAACGAAAAATGTCTTTCTCGATGAAGCGTATGTTCGCCAGTTTGCTGATTTGCACCCCGGGGAATACGTCATGATTTCGGTAACCGATTCCGGCCAGGGCATGACTCAGGAGATGGTGGACAGAGCATTCGACCCTTTCTTTACCACCAAGCTTCCGGGCAAAGGCACGGGATTGGGTCTAAGTATGGTTTTTGGTTTTGTGCAGCAGTCCGGGGGCAATGTGCGCATCTGTAGCGAACCGGGAGACGGAACTACAGTTCGCTTGTATCTTCCGCGCGCACTCGCTGAACCAATCGCGTGTTCTTCTCCGGTGAAACAATACAAGACCACAATGCCAAGAATCCTGATCGTAGAAAACAACACGGATTTGGCGAAATCCGCGCACCGCGTGCTCAGCAATGCCGGTTACGAAGCCGTGATTGCAACGAATGGTCAGGAAGCATTGGATACACTTCGAAGCGACAAAGCCTTTCAAGTTCTATTCACTGACATCATCATGACGCGCGGAATCGATGGAATTGAAATTGCCAGGGAAGCCATTAAGCTGAAGCCGGATATGAAGGTTCTTTTCTCGTCGGGCTTTTCTAAAGCGGCCTTGCTCGCGTCAGGAAAGAAAGTACTCGAAGACCGATTTATTGCTAAACCATATCGAAGAGAAGACTTAATTACCAAGATCGAGAGTCTTGCAGAAGGTGAGAGATTCGGAGTATGAGGGTCGCCGATGGGTTTCTCAGAGAACGATCCACGATGAATTGCTCATCGTGGCCGATTGAGAGTTTGCCAGAGACTTGCCTTTAGCTGAAGCAACCCGGCACTCCCTGGAACGCCATCCAGAAGTGCGAAAAGCCTGGTACGCCCTCAGTTTTTCCCCAATGACGTTAAATCAAACGCGGGTTCATGCCGATATAGTCCGGGTGATTGTCCCCCCCCGGACTGAGGTGAGCTGTGCGTTGGGCAAGTGAAGCAATAGAGCGCACCGGCCTGACCAAAGCTGTCGAGCACATGCCCGATGGCATAGTCATTGCTGACCTTAATGGGGTCATTCAGTTCGTAAACCCAGCATTTACAGCAATTTCTGGATACTCCAGTGTTGAAGCAGTAGGGCAAAGCCTCAGCCTCCTCGAAAGCGGACGGCTCCCGAGGGCATTTTACGAGGAGCTTTGGAGCTCGATTCAATCCGGAAAGGTCTGGCATGGCGAGGTGGTCAACCACCGCAAGGATGGCGCCATTTATACAGAGGCACTCCGAGCTGCACCAATATTGGGCTTGAATGGCGAGATTGCCGGCTGCATTGCGATCAGGCGGGACGTGACCGAGCAGCGAGCGGCCGAGGAATTGCGCCAACTTCTCGTCTCAATGGAGCAAAGTTCCGAGGTTGGCATCATCGCCTACGGTCCTTCTGGGGCCATCGTTACCTGGAACCCCGGTTCTGAAGCAATTCTTGGTTTCTCTGCGGTCGAGACAGTCGGTAAGCAGGTTACCGAATTTGTGCCGCCAGATTGGCTGGGTAACCTGGTACCTACCGGCGAAGCAATGCTACAAGGCAAATTCGTCGCCCAGCGAGAAAGTATCGGCACCCGCAATGATGGTAGGAGCACCCGGGTAAACATCGCCAAGTCGACCATACGGGATGCCGAGGGACAGGCTCTTCATTACATCGCGTTGGTCGAAGACATCGATGCGCGCAAAGAGAAGCAGAAGCTGCAGGCAACGGCAACGAGGGCGCTTCAGACAAGCGAGGCGCGGTACCGCACCGTGTTCCAAACGAGCTTGGAATGCGTCATCATCATTCGGCTGAGCGATGGCGAGTTGACCGATGTGAACAGGGCTTTCCTCGATCTGACCGGATTCGAACGTCAGGATGTCGTCGGGCGAACCTCGGTGGAATTTGGTATCTGGGCGGATCCAGTTATCTGGCTAGATCTGGCAAGAGTCTTGAGCCTTAACTCCAACCAGAGGGATCTTAAGACTCAAATCAGAAAGAAGAACGGGGAGCTGATTTGGGTGCTGACGTCAGCGTCCGTAATTGAACCTGAGGGCGTTTCCTCAGTCGTATGCGTTATGAAGGACATCTCAGGTGTGAAAGCTGCGGAAGATGAAATCAGGAAGCTGGCGTTCTACGACCCTCTTACGCATTTGCCCAATCGCCGCCTGCTGCTCGATCGCCTGCAGTACACTCTGGAATCAGGCGCCCGCAATAGTCGCTGCCGTGCGCTCCTGCAAGTCGATGTAGACGACTTCAAAATGTTGAACGACACCCTTGGCCACCAGACTGGCGATCTCCTCCTGCAGGAGGTGGCGCTGCGTCTAGCCACCTGCCTTCAAGAAGCCGGGACCGTGGCTCGACTCGGCAGTGATGAGTTTGTGGTTTTGCTCGACGATCTCAGCGAAGATCCCAAGGATGCTGCGCAGCAAGCGAACGCCGTCGCGGAAAAGATACTCGATGCCGTTGGCGAACCATACCTGCTTGCCGGCCACGAAATCCGCAGCACGTCGAGCATCGGCATCACTGTCTTCGGGGACCGTCCAAATAACATTGGCGAAGCACTAAAACAGGTGGATATCGCCTTGTATCAAGCGAAGGCTGCAGGCCGCAATACAATGCGCTTCTTTGCCCCGGCCTTGCAGGCAGCTGTCAACGACCGTGCCGCGTTGGAGGTTGACCTCCGCAAAGCGATCAACCAGGACCAGTTCATCCTCTACTATCAGCCCCAGGTGGATCGTGGCCGTTTGATTGGCGCCGAGGCTCTGCTCCGCTGGAAGCATCCGATTCGCGGCATCTTGTTACCCAATGACTTCGTTCCCTTTGCGGAAGAAAGAGGGCTGATTCTACCTTTGGGGAATTGGGTCATTGAAACCGCATGCACACAAATTGCAGCTTGGGCGGCCCGAAATGAAACGGCACATATCGACATCGCGGTGAACATTAGCGCCAGGCAGTTTAGCCAACCGGATTTCGTACAACAGGTGTTGGGGGCCCTCGATCGGACCGGCGCAAATCCCAAACGGCTCCTGCTGGAACTCACGGAGAGCGCGCTGGTTGACGATATTGAGGACGTTACTGCCAAAATGAGGGGTCTCAATTCCCACGGATTAAGGTTCTCCCTCGATGATTTCGGCACTGGGTATTCATCGCTGTCCTATCTGAAGCGTCTGCCACTGGATCAATTGAAAATCGATCGATCCTTTGTACGGGATATTCTTGAGGATTCATGCAGCGGCGCCATTGCCCAGGCCATCATCTCTTTAGGGCGTGCAATGGGCTTGAAGGTTATGGCTGAAGGTGTTGAAACCGAGGAGCAACGGGAGTTTCTTGCCGACCTCGGATGCCATTCGATGCAGGGTTACCTTTTCAGCCGCCCCGTGCCGGTGGAGGACTTCGAGAAGTTTCCGCCTAGCTCGCAAATGGCGTTGTCCTTAACTTCTCAGTAAATCGTCGGAGCTTCGACCGCGATTACGGCAGGTTGGATCGCCTGCCCTCTTCAAGAAAAACAGCAAGAACCAGAATGCTTCAAATCGAGGAATCTCTTGATGGCCACTGAGACAAGCGACAGCTTGCGTCTCGCTCATTGATCCTGTCAATTGATGGTTTACCCTGATATCGCCAACTAACCATCAATTTCCTGATCGTCGCAGGCTCTTTGGCGGTTTCCAGTAGTGACCGAACAGCAACTGCCGGTTATGGTAGACTTGCGGGCGATCGGGCGACCGAAAGGATTCTGCTTCTTATGAGATGCGCACTTTAACTTCGCGCGATACTGGGTGGATTTGACTGCTGATCGATTGGTGATTCTTCGGCGTTCGATAGCTTGCGAACTGGAGAAAGGCTTGAAGGACCAGCACACCAAGGATCGGAGTTAGTCGGGCACTAGCACCAATATCTCTTTGCTGATTGTCCCTGAGCGGGAGTAATTGTCGAGCTTGATCAATAAAGTCTGAGTAATCTCTTGCCCTTTCGGCACAACGAGCATTCCGGATCGGGTCCTGATCTCCTGTTGGAGGATCATGCCTGTCGTTAGATTTGAAGCCGAAACCTTCCGAAGCCCCTTTGAGGCGGGTTCGGCTTTGATGTCCGCCAATGCCTCGATCAGTTCAGTTCCAAAGTCACCGTGCCGAGCGAGAAGCCTGGCAATCGCTTCTTCATGAGAAAGTCCCATTATCCTCAAGCTATCCACGGCTACCGCAAGTCTAAGGATCTTCGCTCCAGCCAGAATGTCCCCCTGAAACTCTATCGGTACGTCAGCATTGCTTTGCACGATCTTCGGATTGAGTTGATGGCTGATCATCCAAGCAACAGGCTCCAACCTTGGAATGTTGGCCAGTAGGCTTTTCGCAACCAGAGGATGTGCGGCGAACCGGACCCTATCTTCGGGAGGGAGATTGTCTCCAACGTAGCTCATCTTGACGAGTTCGGGATCAAGCGTAACGCAGCCCAGTTGCGACAACATCGCTGCCGCCTCGAAACGCCACGGAGAAGGAAGAGCAAACTTGGTGACCAGGTGGCGAACGTACCCGGCAATTCGCATTGACCTTCCAAAAGCTTCCGGACTCGCGGCGCTAAGAACCTCTGTCAGTACCTTGATGCTACCCATCAGGGTGCTTTCAAGGAGTTCCTTCTCTGCCCTTACGAGTCGGTACTGAAGCAGACCGGCGGAAATCGCTTTCACCAAGACCTCTTTATCGCACGGCTTGGTAAGAAAGCGGAATATGTTTCCCTCGTTGACTGCGTCCATAGCCGCGTCCAGGTCCGTGTAGCCAGTCAGGAGTATTCGTACGGTGTCGGGAGTTTTCTGGCGAACCTGAGCCAAGAACTGGGCGCCGTTCATTCCCGGCATCCGCATATCTGAGACCACCACAGCGTATGGGCCTTGATCCCCGATCGAAGCCAGGCCCGGCTCCCCACCCACGGCTGTGTCCACGACGAACTCTTTGTAAAGAATTCGCTTGTAGCCATCCAGGACCGAAGGTTCATCGTCAACGAAGAGAACTTTTTCAGCCATCGAACTAACCCAACCAGCATTCTATCTTGCCACCATTAGCTTCGTGCCCCAGCCTTGTCACGCTTTGCGCGGGCTCGATTCAGCAGTTCCTTGTATGAACTTCTTGCCATTTTCATCTCGGCGCAAGCGAACCTCGCGAAAACATTGGGACAAAACTGGAGGAACAGTGATTTGTCCCAAACGGAACCTTCAATGAATCACGCATTTGCGTAGCCTCAGAGGAGGTTTGACACTTGCTTTGCCTTCCTTCTGAAACCCACGGCGCCTTATGCCGATAGATTCCACATTGCGGACTCGCTCATGCTTCATGAGAACAACAAATGAACGCACTGCCCATTCTCCGATGTGTCCCTGAGCCCCCCGGCCAGCTACAGCCGGTTGAGGAGTGGGAGCGGTGCTTCCGCGAGATCTTTGTCAATGCGCCATCCGCAATGTGTGTGATCGGACTGGACAAGTCCATCCTTCAGGTAAACGAAGCATTTTGCCTGATGCTTGGGTATTCCCACGAGGAATTGTTCGGAACCGGCTGGACCAGAGTGACGCACCCCGATGACATCGAGTCGTTGACGCAAACGTTTGAACAATTGATTGCGCAACCGCGCGGATACCTGGAGGCGGATAATCGTCTCTTGCACCGCGATGGTTCTGTCGTGCACGGGTCAATGAGGATTTCTCTGACGCGAGATGGTATCGGCAGTCCAGTGTACTTTGTGGTCCACTTGGAAGACATCACAGAGCGTAAGCGGGTAAACGAGGCGCTACGGGAGAGTGAAGAGCGTTTCAGGATCATTGCGGAGAATTGTCCGTCAATGATGTGGGTCACTGACGCTGAGGGAAACTTTCAGTTCATCAACAAGGCATTCCGGGCATTCTGCGGGATAAGCCAAGCGGGGTTGGATGGGACTGCCTGGAAATTGCCCATCCACACAGACGATGTGCCCAAGTATTCGGCGTCATTCAACAGTGCGCACAAGGAGCGCACGTCTTTCAGCGCGGAAGCCCGAGTCCAGCGAGCCGATGGTGAGTGGCGGCTCATGGGCTTGCGCGCCGAGCCGAGGGTATCGTTGAGCGGCGAATACTTGGGGCACATCGGCCTAATTGCGGATATCACAGAGCGCACTCAGTTGGCGCAAAACCGACAATTCGAACTCTCGCTCATTCGATCTATACACGACGAAACGCTCGAAGGGATTATTGTCGTCAATGAAGCAGGAATTGTTGTATCGCATAATAGGAGGTTTCTTGAAATTTGGGGACTCTCCACTCCAAATGCTCAGGAACAACAGGTGAATAGCGTTATCGGCCTCAACGACCAGTCAGTATTGTCCTCGGTCATCGATCGAGTGGAAGCTCCAGTAGCATTCATGAAACGGGTTCAAGAGCTTAACGACCATCCCGACGAAGAGGATCATTGCGAAATTCAACTGAAGGACGACAGGACGCTCGAACGGCATTCCAAGGGCCTGAGGAATCAAGAGGGCAAGTACCTGGGACGCGTGTGGTTTTTCCGAGATATCACCGCCCATAGGCAGGCAGAGGCCAATCTTCAAAACGCGAAGGATTTGGCCGACGACGCCAATCGCCGACTGCAGGTCGAACATTCGATCGTCGAGAACGAGCGCAAGATGCTGCACGGGCTAATCGATAACATCCCCGATTTCATGTATGTGAAGGACCTCGAGAGCAGGTTCCTGGTGGCCAATCCCAAGTTGGCGCACGTAGTCGGAGTGGGGACCCCGGAAGAGCTTCAGGGCAAGACTGACTTCGATTTCTACCCGCGGGAACTCGCGAGTGCCTTTTATGAGGACGAGCAGAACGTAATCCGCTCGGGGATGCCTCTCTATAACCGGGAAGAGAGCGTCATCGATCAGGCAGGCAACGAGGTCCAAATCCTGACGACGAAAGTACCGGTACGCGACAACCAATGCCGGGTCATTGGCATCGCAGGGATAGGTCGGGACATAACTGACCGCAAAAAATCTGAGGACGCACTCCGTGAGGCGGAGCGGAACTATCGCGGAATATTCGACAATGCTATCATCGGTATCTTTCAGAGCACACCGGACGGTCGCTTCCTCAGCGTAAATCCAGCCCTGGCCGCTGCATTCGGCTACGATTCGCCTGAAGAGATGATATTGAACGCCATTGACATCTCCAGGCAATGCTTTGCCGATCCTAGACGTCGCGAAGAGTTCTTGACCTCTTTGCAAACTCTGGAAAGCGTGCATAACTTTGAAGGCGAGGCCATCCGCAAAGATGGAAGCAAGATATGGGTCTCGATAAGCGTTCGAGCCATTCATCAGACCGGCGTTGTCGTCCACTTAGAAGGGATGTGTGAGGACATCACCGAGAGGAACCTGTTACGGGGGCAGCTGTTTAATGCGCAGAAGCTTGAATCAGTGGGGCAGCTCGCGGCCGGAATAGCTCACGAAATCAACACTCCAACCCAATACATCGGAGACAACGTTCGATTCTTGAAGGACGCGTTTCAGGATCTGAATGCCCTTCTGACAAACTATGGACGGCTTCTGTCAGTTGCCAAAGGCAACAAGTTGTCTATGGAGGCAATCGAGGAAATAGAAGGGGCGGTGGGTCGTGCAGATCTAGGCTTCCTGTTGGAAGAAATTCCCAAGGCAATTGAACAGTCACTGGAAGGTGTCACCCGAGTGTCTAAACTCGTGAGCGCCATGAAGGAGTTCTCCCACCCCGGCACGAAGGACAAGGTTCCCCTTGACCTGAACCATGCCATAGACAGCACGATTACAGTGGCCCGGAACGAGTGGAAATACGTTGCTGACTTGGAAACCGATTTCGACCCCTCACTGCCACTGATCCCGTGTCTGCCAGGGGAATTCAACCAAGTGATTCTGAACCTGATTGTCAATGCAGCACATGCCATTGCCGATGTCATTGCTGAAGGTGGACCGGAAAAGGGAAAAATCAGACTGCAAACCAGGAATTGCGGGAATTGGGTGGAAGTTCGTGTCACGGACACGGGCTCGGGCATCCCGGAAAAAGTGCGGAATCGCATCTTCGATCCCTTTTTTACCACGAAGGAAATCGGCAAGGGAAGCGGACAGGGCCTGGCCATCGCCCGCTCGGTGGTTGTTGATAAACACGGTGGAACAATTGACTTCGAAACCGAAGAGGGAAAGGGAACCTCCTTTATCATTCGCCTTCCTCATGGCAGCCAGACCCTCGCCAAAGAGGGCGGCGCCGCATGAAACGTATCCTGTTTGTCGATGATGAATCCAAGATTCTCGATGGCATCCGACGAATGCTTTACGCGAATCGAAGCTCTTGGGATATGCAGTTCGCCAACAGTGGTGAAGCCGCCTTGACAGCCTGCGAGGCTGGCGCCTTCGACGTGGTCGTCTCCGACCTGCGGATGCCGGGAATGGATGGCGCCACCCTTTTGGGGCATATTCGCGACCGCTTTCCAAGTACTGCGCGCGTTGTTCTCTCCGGTTACTCCGAAGTTGCGCTTGGATCACGTGCGCTTCCCGTAGCGCATCGTTTTCTGGCCAAGCCGTGCTGTGAATCCGAACTGCGAACGACTGTCGAGCGGCTATTTATTCTGCAGGACCTGGTGGACTCACCGGCGATTCGCAACATCGTGGGGGCGGTGAGTGAACTGCCATCGCTATCGACTACATACATTCAACTCAGGCGGGTTGTGTCGGACGAGAATACTTCGATTGGGCAGGTTGCAGAGATCATTCAACAAGACGTTGCGATGTCGGCAAAGGTCCTGCAGCTCACCAACAGCGCATTCTTCGGGTTAGCCCAGAAAGTGACGAATTTGTCGAGCGCCGTCTCATATTTAGGGATGGAAACGATCAAGAATCTGGCCCTGACTTCCGAAGCTTTTAAGGCCTTCGGGACCAGTTCGCGCATTCCCCAATCGATTCTCGACTCGATTCAACGCCATGCCCTTCTGACAGCAGCCATTGCCGTCAAACTCCCTGTAGAGCGAGGACATCGCGACATTACTGCCGTGGCCGCAATGCTTCACGATATTGGAGTCCTCTTCCTGGCAAGTAAAATGCCGGATGCATTCTGTTCTACTCTGTCTCGATTAAAGGAGAGAGGATGCAGGCGCTTTGAAGCCGAGGAGGAACTGCTTGGAACCTCACACGCTGAGATAGGCGCGTACCTGTTAGGGTTGTGGGGCATCCCGAATCTTGTTGTGGAAGCCATCGCACACCATCACCACCCGACCCGGATACAGCACTCCGAATTTGATTGCACGGTCGCCGTGTACGTTGCGGACCTGCTGGCGCACGAGGTGGAGGACTCTTCGCGGGACCTAAAGGAACTTGAAGTCGACGAGCCTGACCGGGCTTGCCTGGAATCGTTGGGAGTCCTGTCCAGCCTGGCCGAATTCCGCGAGCTTGCGCTTGAAAGCCGCAACTGAGCTGCGGAACTGCTGGCTCTGTCGGCTTGCGCGAGAGATTCTTGTCAAGACATTCCTAACAAAGTCGGCGCATCATAGAGAATTGTTTGTCTATCTTGTGTATTTGTTTCTATCTTCAGATGCTAAGCACGCGTTGACCCGAAACCCAATAGCTAAGCCATTTTGAAGTTGCAAGTTCTCTGACAGATTGGGGCCATGAAACCCTGACCAGTACGACTCCCAGGGGCGGAAGAGCCGTTACACGAAAAAGCAGATTGTAGGGATTCTGAAGGAACCGAATCGAGGTCTTGCCACGGCGGAACTGAGCCGGAAGCACGGTATCCGCGAACAGACGTTCTACCGATCGGAGGCCGGGTTTGGTGGCCTTGAAGTGAGCGAGGTGGATCGGCTGCGGCAACTGAAAGAAGAGAACCGCAAGCTGAAGCACCTCCACCGCAAATTGGTGGTATCGTTTCGAAGAGAATCTCCAAACGATTCTGCCGGCGCCCCCGGGGCGAGGGAGGAAAGATGGTGCATGACATCCTGTGGTTCTGGGCGACTGGCAGGTTCGACCCGGCCTGGGTCGAAGCCGCGACCAACGTCGCCCTCATGTTCTTGAGTACTCTCGCTCTTCTAGCCCTTCTCTTTTATGCTCTCGACAACCATCGCCTCGCGGCGGCCAGTGAGGCTACGCTAACCTTTTTGAAAGATCAGCAAGAGAACACGATCATCGGCAGCTATGCGGACGCCTTCGAATCGTTCCAAGTTGTTCAAGGTAGCCTCAAGTCCCTGATGCGCGCCCTACTCAACGAAACGCTTGTCAAGAGCAAACCGCCTGCGATGTGCCCCGCGAATTGGTCGCAGCTGTCGGTCGCAATTGCGCTGAAGGCAACGGCGGCCACAGGCGCTTGGATAGCCGTTGGGATTTCGCTCCGGAGACTCGATTTTGAGGTCACGGACTACCTCAACGCACCGACGGAAAAGGAGAGCATGGTACGCTACGCGGACCTCAGGCGGGCACTCGACAACGCAATAGAAAAGTGCAAACAACTGGCAGCCGTCTTGCCGGAATACAACCAATTGAAGCATTAGAACCTCTGCCATGCCTCCGAATGCAGCGGCGCGACGAACCGTGGGAAGGCCGGTCGGTGTCAAGGCATTTTGTGGTGGGGTGAGTTCATATCTGAATGTTCTCCTTCGACCAGGAATCAGGTGATTTCTGGCTGCCGCAGCCATAGCAGGGAATTCCGGACAAAGGAAGACATGGGTACCCCGACCGCTTCACCCGCACCGGTCAGAAGCAACTGCAATTCGAGATGATTCACTCAGGCCGCAGCCTTCTTCAGGACAGCGAATGCGGGTTTGTAAAAGAATCCCTGAAGCAGTCATTTGAGGACCTGTGTCAAGTGTGGCGCGCCTGGGAGTATTCATCTTTGTGACACTTGCGGTTCTTAGAGCGGGAGCCTCCATTATCGGGAGCAAGGAGTATTTCTTCCGGCCCATATGCCAACTGGCGGCGCAGGTCAGCTACGCTGCAGACCTGCTGATGGCCACCACACTATCGGATGCGCAGGTAGTCTTTGGCGTCACGGGCGAACCTGTCCGCAAGATGATCTTCGCTGCAGATGGGGCGGGTGGAATGACCCACACCGCGACACCGCAACTCATCGATGAACACTTAGCAGCCATGGGATCTCCCGACCGATCGACACCGGCCGCGCCGACACCAGCGCCTTGACGTGAGCAGTGTAGCTCAGCAATCCCTGCCTTGCTTTGGAAGAATGGGACTGAAACAGCGTGATGTTTCTTCTCTTCCTAATGGCACCCACGCTCAGTGAACCCATCTGGCGTGTTCGCCTGTTCGCCATCGGCCTTGTGTAGGGACAACGCGCCAGCGTCTCCTTTTTTGTATACCGGCGCCTTCCTTCAGTCATGTCCAATCGCAAAAGCGGATCTGACTAAGAAGTGGACAAGCACTCTGGCACGAATCACAACCAACGAGCTGCTCACGGCTCGAAGAACGCACCATGTCTGGTTCCACGATTGGAGAATATCAAATGCCCCTCGTCACTGTTGTAATCACGCTCTGCGTCATCGGCATCTTGCTTTGGCTTGTAAACCGCTTCATTCCCATGCAGGGTCAGATCAAGGGAATTCTCAATGGAGTTGTAGTGATTGCAGTCGTTATCTGGCTGCTGAAGGTATTCGGACTGTTGGACTACCTCACTCAGTTCCGCGTCGGCCATTAACAAAGCTCGTACGCATCGCCGCAACTGCTTTATCCGCCGATGCGAAGCAAGCACAACGCACCTGGCAGAGTACCGCCCGCAGGAGATCTCGTGAGACGCATTTTATTGTTAACAATCGGCTGTACCCTCGGTTTGAGCGCACTGGCCCAAGCCTACGCACAGGTAACAATGGTTGCCGGAGCACCAAGTTCCGGTTCTACATTTAACGTAATCGAGATAAGCCGAACAGTTCAGGCGATCAACTACCGGCATCGCAGCGGCGCCACAGATGTAGATCTTCGCGGCACAGCGTTGCTGCCCTCCTCCGACGGCAAAGCGAAGGTGCGCACCAAGCGGGGAACCATGGAAGTGGAAGCAACTTTCGGGAACCTGCAAACCCCAACAACCTTCGGCAGCGAATACCTCACGTACGTGATGTGGGCAATTTCACCTGAAGGCCGAGCGGTGAACCTCGGCGAAGTGCTCGTAGGCGGGGATGATCGCAGCAAGTTAACAGCGACCACCGACCTTCAGGCGTTCGCCTTGATCGTGACGGCGGAGCCCTACTATGCTGTGCGCCAGCCGAGCAACGTCGTCGTACTTGAAAACGTTATTCGCGAAGACACCAAAGGCACGAGCGAAGCGGTGAATGCAAAGTATGAGCTGATGGAGCGCGGGGGCTACCTGCCAACCGGCTACAAGTTCGACCCGATTGTGTTGAATGCCAACTTGCCCTTGGAATTCTATGAGGCGCGGAATGCGATGCGCATTGCTGAATCCGAGGGGGCAGAAACATATGCAGGCGAAAGCTACAAGCACGCGGCCGAGTTGATGAAGAGCGCCGATGACTACGCGATCAGCAGGCATGTGGAAACAAAGCCGCTGATTGCTGCGGCGCGCGAGACGGTGCAGACTGCGGAAGATGCACGTGAGATTGCAGTGAAGAAGATGGAAGAGGGACGCAGCGCCGAGCAACGCCGGGCGGCGGCCGATGCACAAGCGAGGGCGCAGGCTGAAGCGGACGCAGCCAACCGAATGAGTGATAGAGCCCAATCGGATGCGGCAAATGCGGAAGCCGCTACGACGAGGGCTCAGGCCGACTTGGCAGCCAACCAGGTTGCGTCTACTGCGGCAGTATCGGCCGCGCAGTCCGACGCCGCACAGGCCCAGGCTGATATGATCAACAACAGGGCAGCCTCAACAGCGGCGATCTCAGCCGCCCAGTCTGACACAGCAAAGGCGCAGGCCGATATGGCCGCGAACCAGGCTGCATCGTCTGCGGCGCTCACTTCAGCTCAGTCTGAAGCAGACCAGTCTCGACTGGTTGCCGAGCAAGCACAGCAGCGCGCACACCAGGCTGATAGCGAAAAAGCGGCGATGCGCGTCCAGTTGTCAATTCAGCTGAACAAGATCCTGGAGACGCGCGACAGCGCAAGGGGACTGATCGTCAGCATGTCCGATGTGTTGTTTGACACCGGCCAATACACGTTGAAGCCTGGAGCGCGCGAGAAACTGGCCAAGGTTGCCGGAATCCTGCTCGCCTATCCTGGGCTGAATATTGAAGTCGGCGGCTACACAGACAATGTGGGCGGCGATGAGATGAATCAAAAGCTGTCGGAAAATCGCGCAGGTTCCGTGCGCAGCTACCTGGTCGAACAGGGCGTATTGACAGGATCGGTAAGCGCCAAGGGCTTCGGCAACACGCTGCCGGTAGCCTCAAATGACAACGCGAGCGGTCGCCAGGAAAACCGCAGGGTGGAACTCGTCGTATCCGGCGAGGCTATTGGCAGCCCGGTGAATGTAACAACAGGCAGTTTGCGCTAACGCATTCGGAGAGACAAGGCGGTCTTCAATCAGGCCGCCTGACTCCCGGGATCTATACGACTGCGCGCTTCCATCAACCAAAAACATGCGAAAGCAGGCAGTATGGCTCTCCTAGAGACAAATCATTATTCCAGGTTGACGGGCGGACCTCCGCCACCAGCCTCTCCGCTCCCTGAGGGAAAGGTCTGTAGTCTCCCCCTGCCCACCCGCATTGCATTTGTCGGCAATTATCTTCCGCGACAGTGCGGCATTGCCACGTTTACCACGGACCTGTGCACCGCGCTGGCAGCCGAATATGGCAGCGGGCGGTTGTTTGCCATTCCGGTCAACGATCCGGATTCACGCTACGAGTATCCGGAGCAGGTGCGCCTGGAACTGACGCAAGAGGACCCCGCTTCATACGCGCGGGCCGCGGAGTTTCTTAACTTCAACGGCAACGATCTTGTCTGCGTTCAGCATGAATATGGCATCTACGGCGGATTAGCGGGCCGCCACATCCTGACCTTGATGCGGAAACTTAAGATGCCGGTGGTGACTACGCTTCACACCGTCCTCCGTGAGCCAGATACAGATCAACGTATTGTGCTCGAAGAGATAGCGCGGCTTTCCGATCGCCTGATTGTCATGAGCGACCAGGCGGCAGAATTTCTGCGCGAGGTCTATGCCGTTCCGCAGGAAAAGATCGATGTGATTCCGCACGGTGTTCCCGATTTTCAATTCATGGACCCCAACTACTTCAAAGACAGATTCGGCACTGAAGGAAAGTCGGTGCTGCTGACCTTCGGTCTATTGTCGCCAAACAAGGGCATTGAGAACGTGATTCGAGCCTTGCCGGCGATCCTGGCCAATTATCCGAATGTGGTGTATATCGTGTCCGGGGTGACGCATCCGCACATCCGGCGGCGCGAGGGCGAGCGCTACCGCGAAGAGTTGCTGGCTTTGGCCGCGCAGCTTGGAGTTTCATCGAACCTGATCCTTGTGAATCGCTTTGTGAGCGCAGAAGAACTGGTTGAGCACGTTGGCGCCGCGGACATTTACATCACGCCTTATCGCCAGGAAGCGCAGATCGTCTCCGGAACGCTGGCCATTGCGCTCGGCGCGGGAAAGGCAATCATTTCCACTCCGTATTGGCACGCCAAAGAACTGCTGGCGGATAATCGCGGCGTGCTTGTGCCCTTTGAGAACCCCGAGGCCATCGGAGAAGCGGTGCTTCGCCTCCTGGATAACGACGGCGAGCGTCACGCCATGCGAAAGCGCGCCTACCTGCACTCGCGCGAGACCATTTGGCCCAAGACGGCGCGAAAGTACATGGCGAGCTTCCAGCGCGCGCGGTTCGAGCGTTCCCTGCAGCCCAGAGCTGCCCAGAAAGACGAGAATCCGGAAAATGCGCCCAATGAACTGCCGGTGCTCAGTATCGCCCATATGTTGAACATGACAGACGACACGGGCATTCTGCAGCATGCCATCTTTTCTGTGCCCAACACAAGTGAGGGGTATACAACCGATGACAACGCACGGGCGCTCATCGTGTCCACGCTTCTCGATGAAGATCCGACGCACGCGTCCACCCCGGGGTATCTGGGTCTTTCCAAACGCTACTTATCCTTTCTTTGGCTTGCATTTCATTCCGACACCGGGCGATTCCGAAACTTTCTCGGATACGATCGGCGCTGGCTGGAGGACGTAGGTTCCGATGACAGCCATGGCCGCGCACTGTGGTCGGTCGGGAACGTCCTGGGCCACTCGCGCAATGCCGGGCTGAGGGGAGCGGCCGGGAGGCTGTTCGAAGCCGCGGTCCCCGCTACCCTCACGTTCACCAGCCCGAGAGCCTGGGCGTTCAGCATTCTGGGGATGCAGGCCTATCTCGACTGGTTCCCTGGGGATAGGGCCGTCCAGGTAGCTCGCAATACGCTTGCCAACCGGCTCCTCGACATTTACGACCGCAGCCACACCACAACTTGGCGATGGTTTGAGAAGAGCCTTTCCTACTCGAATGCCAGGCTTTCGCAGGCATTGATCCTGGCAGGATGGCGCAGCGACAATCAGCGTATGATTGAAGCAGGCATGGATTCCCTCAAGTGGCTGGTCGCCGAGCAGCACCGCGACGATCCAGAGATCTTCGTACCCATCGGATCAAACGGGTTTTTTGTCGAAGGAAGCGAGAAAGCGCGCTTCGATCAGCAGCCGGTGGAAGCATGCGCCACAGTCTCAGCCTGCCTTGAGGTTTACAAGCTGACCGAAGAAAGCCAATGGTTTGACGAAGCTCAGCGCGTCTTTCGCTGGTTTCTTGGCAAGAACGACTTGCAGGTTCCGCTTTACGACGCTACGACTGGCGGCTGCAAGGACGGCCTGCATCCCGACCGCATCAATGAGAATCAGGGAGCGGAATCGACGCTTTCTTTCCTGATGGCCCTGCTTGAAATGCAGGAAGCCAAGGTAACAAATGCACATGAACGGCACATCGAAATGAGCACCTCTTCTTGAATCCGACTATTCCTGCGGTTGTATCGACAGAGCTCACCGAATCTGGAGCCCATGTAGAAATCAATACGGGGCTTGCGCTCTTCACGCGCCATTCGAACAACCCGATCCTCACACAGAGCAACTGGCCCTACCCGATTAACAGCGTATTCAATGCAGGGGCGGTCCGCCTGCCCGATGGTGACACACTGTTGTTATGTCGCGTGGAAGATCGGCGAGGCCTCTCTCACCTTTGTGCCGCGCGGTCCGCGAACGGAATCGATAACTGGCGCATCGATCCGAAACCCACGATGCTGGCAAACCCGCGCGAGTTTCCCGAAGAGCTTTGGGGCATCGAGGATCCTCGCATTACTTACGTGCCGGAACTCGGAAAGTATGCAGTGGCGTATACATCCTTTGCACGAGGCGGTCCTGGAGTGTCCCTTGCTCTAACCAAGGACTTCAAGAGCTTCGACCGGTACGGGGTCATCATGCAGCCCGAGGATAAGGATGCAGCCCTCTTGCCCCGGAGAATCGGGGGCAATTGGGCACTGATTCACCGGCCAGTCACGACCTTGGGCGCGCACATGTGGATCTCCTACTCACCCGATCTCCGCCATTGGGGAAGCCACAAGGTCATCCTGGAGGCGCGTCGAGGCGGTTGGTGGGATGCGAACAAAATTGGCCTATGCTCCCCGCCAATTGAAACATCAAGAGGCTGGCTCACGATCTACCACGGAGTGCGGCAAACCGCTTCCGGCAGCATTTATCGACTGGGCCTGGCGCTCTTTGATCTGAAAAGCCCAGAGATCTGCTTGCAGCGCGGGGACTCATGGATGTTTGGTCCTGAGGCTCCTTATGAACGCGGAGGAGATGTCAAGGATGTCGTGTTCCCCTGCGGACAGACAATCGGCGAGGACGGAGATACCATTTTTCTTTATTACGGAGCTGGGGATTCCTGTATGGCGCTGGCTACCGGCAGCATTCGTGCCCTGCTCGCATGGCTGGACTCGAACTCAAGCCCCCCTGAAGGAGTTACACCGCAACGCGACCTGATTGCCGGACGCTAGGATCACACGATATGGACTTCTCAAACCGGAACTGGCCCGCTTGGGTACCACGCTTGCTCTGCATACGTCGTGAATGTCCCAAGTGCAATTCGCTGAAATTCAAACAGGCGGAACTCCGATCGTTCGATGGGCTCCTGAGCATGTTTGCCTTGCGGCCAGTGCGCTGCATGTTTTGCTGGCGGCGCTACTACTGGTTCGGATTGCATTCTGTCGACGCCCTCTAGATCCCCCAGACACTGCTTCATTTCTAAAAAACGAACATCGCAACGCCCGCGGCGAACATCGCAATTGTGGTAATTGCCACGACAATCCACCCCAGCCGCGAACTCGGTTGGCCTTGCATCAGCTTCTTGTCCGCAGCAACAATGAGAATGGCGACGAGAAGAAACGGCGCCAGCAAGCCGTTGATAACTGCCGTCCAATAGAGGGCCTTCACGGGGTTGATGCCGATGAAGTCCAGCCCAACGCCAACTCCAGTTGAAACCAGAATCAGTGCATAAAACCAGCGCGCCTGCTTGAGTTTCTTGTTCAGCCCCTGGCTCCATCCCAATGTCTCAGCGAATGCATATGCGGCAGAACCTGCCAGCGTGGGGATGGCTAGAAATCCAACGCCGACAATGCCCAATGTGAACAGCGTCGCGGCCAGGGTGCCGGCAAATGGCCGCAGTGCTTCGGCTGCCTGGCGAGAGGTCTCAATGTTCACGATGCCGTGCTTGTTAAGGGTGATGGCGGTCGTCAGAATGATGAAGAACATGACCATGTTCGAGAAAAAGGCGCCAACGCCCACATCGATATTTCTTAACTCAAGCTCCTCGGCCGTGGCACCCCTGCGTTGCGCGAGCGTACTCTGTCCCTCCGACTTTTCCTCTTCAACTTCCTCACTCGCCTGCCAGAAAAAAAGATATGGGCTGATCGTGGTCCCAAGAATTGCGACCAGCGTGGCCCATTCATCTCTGCTGTGCGGCATCGATGGGATAAGAGTATCGCGCGCCACCTGGCTCCAGTTCGCGCCCGCGACGAACGCCGTGATCGGATATGCAAAGAGAACAAGGACGAGCCACTTCAGCACATTGGCAATCTGCTTGTATTCGAGCCGGACCGTCGCCCACGAAATCAGGATCGCGAACGCCACCACAAACCAGTGTGAATTGATGCCTGACAGCATCGCAGCCGCGTCTGCCATCCCCGCGAGATCCGCGGCAATGTTGATGGTGTTGGCAGCCAGAAGGGCAATCACAAACGTCAGCAGCAGCCATCTAGGAAATCGCAGTTTGAAATTCCTGGCAAGGCCCTGTCCTGTGACCTTGCCGATGCGGGCGCACATCATCTGTACCGCGGCCATCAATGGCCACGTCAGCAGCGCGGTCCACAGAAGCTTGGTTCCAAGCTGCGCACCCGCCACAGAATAGGTGGCGATGCCCGAGGGGTCGTCATCAGCGGCACCGGTAATGATTCCGGGGCCAAGCGACTTCAGCAGCGATCGAATCCAACGGAATGGGACGGTTTTCGACACCAAGGAATTAGATGCGCGTTCTCTGCGAATCAAGAGCAAATCGAAGCAAAATGATGAAAGCCACCGGCTGCAGGTTATGCCAAACCAAAATCTGCCACGGAGACAGGGTCGGAATGCTCCTGAATACAACCGTGCCTTGCCGCAGGGTCTCCCACCGGCTAGTCATGCGGTGCCGGTGGTGTCGCAGCCTCGTGATTGGATTCGCGAACCGCGTCTTTGGCCTGACCCCAAGCACCCTCAACCTTGCCCTTGACCCGCTGAGCAATCCCTTTCACCTGGAGTTGGGGATTGCCTATCAGTTCACCCGTCTTCTGCTTCGCAATTCCCACAACTTCATCAGCGGTACCCGTCACTCGATTGCGGTCCATCATTCCTCCTCAGCACTTTGAATACTTGTAACTTCGAACCTATCTGCCGAGTTCATTTTGGTCTGAGCAGTTTCGACCACATGCCGTGCGCATGGTGCGCATCAATAATGGTTGATTGCTTTGGGAGCGGAACGGAATTGCACGCAGTTTAATAACCTCATCATCACGTTCAGGGGACCGAGACAATCGATCTCATGGTTTGCGGACGGCTTTTGACGGTGTGGCCGGTGTCAGCTTCTCCGCCTTCATGTCAGGCGAGCCTTCCACCAGGGTAATGAGCCGGTCGGCGGGGACGTCTTTGTGCACCTCGACACTCCCAAGAGGCCACCGAACCTCCAACTCTACCATCACTGCCGCGCCGAGCCCGAAGTGGAGGCGAGGGTCGTTGCTGGAGACATAGCTGGACTGGCTCATCAATTCCTGGACCTGTATCTTATCTCCGCTCCGAACGGTCACTCGTGCGCCGATCGCACTGCGGTTGCTCTTGGTACCGCGGAGTCGAACTTTGATCCAGTGATTGTCCGGTGGAACATCGTTGCGAAGGAGCGACGGAGGCTCATTCTGATTCATGATGAGAATGTCCAGGTCGCCATCGTTGTCGAAGTCGCCAAATGCGCATCCGCGGCTCACGTAACGCGCAGCCAGCGCAGGTTGATCGTCGTCAGGGAGTTCGCGGAAAGTGCCGTTTCCCAGATTACGGAAGAGGATGCGCGGTCCCCGGCGGGGATACTTTGGATTCACCGCTTCGAGCTCTGGGTAGACCTGGCCGGTGACCAAAAAGATATCGGGGTTGCCGTCATTGTCAAGGTCCAGCAAACCAACTCCCCAACTGACAAAGCGGCGTTCGTGAATCAGCCCGGCCCGCCCGGTCACATCCTCATATTCTCCCTTGCCCATGTTGTGATAGAGCCCTGTGGCCTGGTTCATGTAGTGGGTTCGGAGCACATCCAACTTGCCATCGCAATCGTAGTCGCCGATGCCCACGCCCATCCCGGCCATCTCTTTCCCATCGTCACTGAGCGCAAGACCCCGTAACAGGGCCTCCTCGCGGAATGTGCCGTCGTGGTTGTTCATCAACGCCATGCTAGGTGTGGAATCACAGGCCACAAAAATATCTGGCCATCCATCCTCATCCACATCAAAAGCTGCGGCAGTCAAGCCGTAAGAGCCGCGTATTGCAGCCACTCCGGACTCTTTTGAAACATCGGTGAACGTTCCATTGCCATTGTTCCGATAGAGCAAGTGCCCAGGCAAGGGCAACCCGCTGGGGCCGCAGTTCACCGGGACCCCCTCAAAGTTGCAATTGGGCCGCTCCAGCGATGGCGTTGGCATCTTGGCAAGGTCGACATCCGCGTAGTTTGAGACAAAAAGATCGAGCCAGCCGTCGCGGTTGTAATCCACAAACGTGCAGCCGGAGCCAAAGCGGACAGTGGCAGAGCCCAAACCGGCCTGTTCGGTGAAATCGGTGAATGTTCCGTTCCCGTTGTTGCGATACAGTCTGTTTCGGCCAAAATATGTAACGAAAAGGTCCTCGAATCCATCGTTGTTGTAGTCGCCAACACAAACACCGACGGCCCATCCAGCGTCGATCAGTCCCGCCTGCGCGGTGACGTCGGTAAATGTGCCGTCCCGGTTATTGCGATAGAGCCGGTTGCTGGCTCCCGGTGGAATGCTCTCCAGCCGGCGGCCGCCGAGAATGAAGACATCCATCCACCCGTCATTGTCAAAGTCAAAGAATGCGCAACCACCGCCCATGATCTCCGTGAGATATGTGGCTTTTGTGCCTTCGCCGTAGAACATCACTTGGTTCAGACCGGCGGACTGTGCAACGTCGACAAAGTGGGAGAATCGAGTCTCTGTGGCAGGTACGCCATCAATCGCAAACCCATGCGCCGGTAGCGCAGCGGACGCAAGCACGCCGGGAACTGTCTGAAGAAGGCGGCGACGGGACCATCCCGTCGAAGATTTTGCCGGAGCGGAATGGGGATTTCGCTGGATCATGGGCCTGGATGGGCCTCGGTCAACGCCTGGTCGAGTTGCCGAGCCTGAGCGTTGTCTGGATCAATTTCGAGGGCACGGGTCACAGCCTGGCGGGCTTCCTGCCAGCGGGTCTCGCTTGCCAACGTTGCCGAAAGATTGATCCATGCGGCGGCGTACGAGGGGGAAGCGCGAACCGCGGCCCGGAAGCAAGCCTCCGCTTGCGCCGCATCGCCACTGCGGACTGCGAGATAGCCTTTCTGGTTCTGGGCTTCGGGGAGGTTGGGATTCAGCTGAATGGCCCGATCCAGTTCCGCCGTTTCTCCTGCAGTGTCCTGCAACTGCTCCAGCGCCTTGGCCAGCTTGTAGTGGAGCAATGACTCGTCCGGATCGGTCTGGAGAGCCTCGCGGTAGAGGGCCGCTGCTTTGGCTGATTCGCCCGCGGACATGGCCTGGTCGCCCTCTTCGGCCTTGCCTGCGGCCTGCACCTTGTCGGATCGTGCATCCTTCTGCTCCTGGTAGATGCGGAGCTTTTCCTGCGCCTGCGCCGTGTCTCCCTGTCGCTGCAGAACTCTGGCAAGGTTAAACTCAACCTCTGGCTCGGTGTCCCCAAGTGTGATGGCGTTCTCCAAATGTTCCTTGGCGCCGGATAGATCACCGAGTTGCGCCAGCACGCTGCCCAGAAGGGCCTGGGCCTCACTGTAGTTCGCATTGAGGGCGATCGAACGCTCCAGAAATGCGCGCGCTGAGGGGTAATTTCCGTCCTGCGATGCCAGGACTCCGTTCAGGTACTGTACGTCCGATTGATGCGGATAAACCGTGAGCAACTTCTGTGCGATGGCCGCAGCCTTGTCGGAGTGGCTTGAGACAAGGGCCCGCAGGTAAAGAAGCTGAGTGGCCTGATCCGCAGGATGCTTCGATATTGCAAGCTCGAGCACACTATAGGCATCTTCCTCGCGGCTCTGCAGCATCAGCACGAGGGCAAGCTCGTCGGCGATGGCAATCGAGTCCGAGTCGTTGTTCAGGCCCTCGCGGAGCACTGTCGCAGCTTCCTTGAGCTGGGCTGTTCGGGCGTAGGCAATGCCCAGATCCAGGCTCTCAATCGATGTGAGAGAACGGTGCTTGCCAGGTTCGTCGAGAAGTGCAATGACTGACCGGTAGTCTTTCTCGTTGACAAAGTCCTGCGAAAGGCTCTCCAGTGCCTCTGATGAATCAGGGTCGATCGCCAGCGCCGTGCGCCACTCTTTTGCGGCGTCTGCGGTTCTTGTCAGCCTGTCGAGTGCGGCGGCACTGGCAAGGTGGGGGCGGATGTCGTTTGGATTGAGATGCGCAGATTTGTCTAATGGTGCCAGTGCCGCTTCGTCTTTCCCGGCAGAATAGAGGCTCAGTCCCCAGAGGTAGGAGAGTGAGGCTGATTGCGGTTGCAGCTTTGACGCCGAAGCAAATGCATCAGCCGCGCACTCGAATTGTTTCCGATCGGCAAACCAATTTCCAATGCTGGAGAACATCTCGGCGGTCGGGCTTTTCTGGAGCCGGCTCTGCAGTTCCGGCGAAGGGCTGCATTGACCTCGAGAGAGGGAAGCAACAGCCAGGCACACGAAAGTCCCGGCGAGAATTCTGGGCAGCAGCCTGGAGCCGCGAGTCTGTGTGGCGGCTTGTCGCCGGGATGGATCAGACACTTTCATTGCCGGCGAAACCGGGCCCGCAGAGACAAAGACACTTCCCTTCTGCATAAGCGGCGCTCACATTGCACGCAGTATATCTCTTTCGCTTACTTGGCTGGTCCCGCTAAAGTCGGATTTTGGCAGGGAGGCCGCACCTGCGCAGCCTGTGATGAAGCGCGCGGCGGCGCGAGCTGTCTCTCTGGCCTAGGCGCAGTAGGCCGGATTCGCCTTCTTTTTGCAGTGAGCCAAAAAAGATGTCCCAATCCGACTTTTGGGGGATACATGGCATTACGGCAGCGGCGTAGAGTCCGTTTCGGCTCAGAATTGTCAATTCTGGAGCCATTGAAAAGACGAAATCGGGAGATAGCTGAAATCCAGCCCTTGAAAAGCGAAGAGCGGGTCCAAGCATGAAAACGGTTTCATTAGCGATCCCGGGGGCTCCGGGCAAGCGCGCATGCGAGGCTCGCGTTAGCGGGTACTCATCCTTCTGGAGGTGGCAATGCAAGTGATCAGCGCAAAATGCTTACGAGCTGCCGTGCTCGTATTTATCGTGGCTTTCGCAGCTTCGGGAGTGCTCCTCTACGGACAAGGCACAAGCGGAAGTCTGAACGGCCAGGTTTCAGATCCAACCGGTGCGGCCCTTGCTGGGGCCACCGTCACCCTCACCAACGTCGACACCAACTACCCGCAAACCATCAAGGCGGATTCCACGGGTGCGTACATGTTCAACCTGGTGCCGCCCGGCAACTACGCGCTGTCGATCTCCGCGACCGGCTTTGCGGATTACGTACAGAAAGGCATCGTGATCAATGCCAACGCGTACGCGACGCAAAACGTACACATGAAGGTGGCGACGGCGAAGGGTGAGACGGTCAACGTGACCGCCGATGCCGAGCTGATCAACACCACAACGGCGGAACTGGGCATGACAATCAACCAGCAGTCTGTGGCTGATTTGCCGTTGAACGGGCGCGATCCCTCCTCTCTGGCGCTGCTGGCTCCGGGCATGGTCGATGGCAACAAGGCTGGCGTTGCCTGGCAGCAGGGCGGGTTCTCATTTCCGAATGAGTCTGTCGCCTCATCCAACGGCGGTCGCATCGGCAGCACTTACTACATGCTTGACGGCGTCTCCAACATGGACAACTACCTGGGCTCCAACGGGCCCACACCAAACACCGACGCCACGCAGGAGTTCCGCCTAATCACCAACAACTTTAGCGCAATTTATGGCTTCTCGACGGGCGGCGTGGTTTCGATGGCCACCAAGAGCGGCACCAACCAGTGGCACGGCGGGGCTTTTGAGTTCATGCGCAACGGTGATTTTGACGCAGGGGATTGGGCCAACCACACCCAGGACACCTATAGGCGCAACCAGTTCGGCGGCTATGTCGGCGGACCGGCGCTCAAGAACAAGCTGTTCTTCTTCTTCAACTACCAGGGAACCGTACAAGTCGGCGGCCCGGGAACTACGAATAATCAGACCACAACGCCCACCACGCAGATGATGAGCGGGGACTTCAGCGGGCTCATCGACTATGCCCAGGCCCATAATTCCGGTTGCGGTTCGGGTTATGGTGTGGCTGCATCACTTCAGACAACTAACTGCGGCTGGCTGAACGGACCATTTCAGACCGTCAGCGGGAAGCCCAACCAACTCATCGGCGGCGCCAATGCGCTTGATTCGGTGGCCGTGCAGTTTACCAAGGATGGGCTGCCGGGGCACGCGGCACCGGCTTCAGGAACGGCGAGTCCTAGTTCCGGGGCCCAGAATCTGGCCGGACAGATGCTGTACGGATCGGCTGCCTTGGCAAATGACACCTGGAACGAGTACACGTCCAGGGTCGACTACGATCTGTCCAAGAGCCAGCGTCTCTCGTTGCGCTCCTTTGTCGACAAATTCATACAACCCTCCGGAGACACGCCGGGTAACGTCCTGTCTGTGTTGAACCTGAACAACTGGAATCAGACCTTCGGCGAGCAAATGTATTACTTCAACGAAATACTGCAGCATACCTGGACAGTGAACCCGAGTACCGTCAACACAGTGACTGCTCTTTGGACCGAGCAGAGCTCGCATAACGGCACACCGACGGTGGACAGTAGCGGCAAGAACATGTGCTGGTCGCGCTACATCAGCGTCACCGAGCCGGTCTGCTACATGGAAGGCGCATACTTCGGCGGCGCCAACGGTGGCTGGACGGAGCCTTCGAGCGAGGTCCGCATGACGGAGGGGATCTCCGACACCCTGATCAAGACCATCCATCGTCACACACTGTCGGTGGGCATCGACCTGCAGCACCAGAGGGCGGTCGAAAACGCGTCCAACTACCCGGCCGATGCTATCATCGGCTTCGGCGGCGGCTACACTGGCGCCGGTCTTGCCGACTGGCTGCTCGGTTACATGAGCAGCTACGAGCAGGGAGCGGGCGAACTGGCCGACATCCAGGGCTGGCAGATCGACCCGTACGTCAACGATGAGTTCCGCGTGAAGCCCGGCCTCACCTTTACGCTCGGCTTGCGCTGGGATCCCGACTTCGCGCCCGTCTCTGTCGGAGGCCGCGGGTCGGCTTTCGTGGCCGGCCAGCAGAGCCAGATGTTCCCCGCCGCGCCACTGGGACTGGTTTATCCCGGCGACCTGGGTGTGGACGACGGGCTGCGGCCCAGCAGCGTGTATTTCTTTGAGCCCCGCATCGGCGTGGCCTACCAGCCCAAGAACCTGCCTCACACCTCCTTCCACGGCGCATTCGGCATGTTCAGCGCCCCGGTGCCTTACTCCGACTACAACCACGTCGTAGATATGGCGCCCTTTGCCCCGGCATTCAGCCCGCCCGCGCCGTCGAATACGCCGCTTTGCTCCACCGGCGCAGTCGTTGGCACTTGCACACCGAACAGCGGTCAGTCGGTTGCCGGATACATGAACTTCCACAATCCATGGGCAACCACGTCGTTCAAGACACCTAGCGGCAACCCATTCGGCACCGGTGCCGGCCAGATCCCATGGGCCAACCCAACCTACAAGCCGCCGATGAACTCTCTGATTCAGACCCCGGTCTATGAGCAGGACTCCTTCGGCCGAAACTTCAAGTCGGGCATGAGCCAGGCCTGGAACGCCTCGATCGAGCAGCAGATCAACTCGACCATGGCACTCCGTCTCGCCTACGTGGGCAGCGAGTCCTACCATCAGGACTACGTGCAGGACGACAACTTCGCCGGCTACAGTTACTGCACCTTTTACAACAACAGCAACTGCGCACTCCCAACGCAAGCGAACGTCAACAATGGGACTCTCAAACTGCCCGTTGCTCCGTACTCCAACTTCACCCAAATCCTGGAATACGACAGCGGCGCCACATCCAGCTATCACTCGCTGCAATTCAACTTCCAGCGGCATATGACACACGGCCTCCAGGCGCAGTCCAGCTTTACCTGGCAGAAGACGATCGACGTGGCCAGCACCGCCAACATCGCCGCCAGCACCAACGGAATCGCCAATCCCCAGAACCTGCGCTGGAGCCGAGGTCTTTCCAATGCGAATATCCCATTCACCTGGTCAACCAACTTCATTTACCACAGCCCGGAGCTAAAGGGGCAGAGCCTTCTGGCGCGCGAATTGGTCGGAGGCTGGGAAATCAGCCCCATCATGACCTGGCAGTCGGGCACGCCGTTCAGCATCGGCAGCGGCAGCAGTCAGTCCGCCTACGGCGAGCTTGGAAAGGGCGACGGCTGCATACAAGGCTGCAGTGGCGACCGCGCCGACCGTATCCCGGGAGTGCCTCTGAATGTTCGTCAGGGCGGCCGGGCCAGCTGGACGAAAAACTATTACAACACGGCTGCGTTTACCACCCGTCACGACGGAACCTCCGGCACCAGCGGCCGCAATATCATTCAAGGGCCTCCGGGCTTCAACGTCGACTCGTCAATGATGAAGAACTGGACGATTTTTGAGCGGTACCAGCTTCAGTTCCGCTTTGAGCTCTTCAACGCTTTCAACCACCCCATCATGGCCAATCCGAGTGCCAATCCAGGCGGTGCGGGCGGGAGCCCGAACGCTGAAATCAACGGCTACCGTGGCGGCTTCGGCGGTCCGTCCAACGGCACGCGCGTGGGCCAGGCGGCAATGAAATTCACCTTCTGACCATCCTTCAGGCCCGGGCGCCGTATCTGGCTGCCCGGGCCCGTTTTTTTTGTCTTCAAGATCGGCCTTCAACCCCGCTTCGCCGCGCGGCTTCCCATCACGGCTTCCCGATCCTATGATGGTTTGATGGGTCACAGTTCGAGCGTGGGCCCGGAGGTTCAACGAATGCTCGATCTGATGCCTCAACCATCCACTTGGCGCTGGCGCGCGCTTGCGGCTGGTGGAGCGGCTCTCGCCGGCCTGCTAGCCTTTGCCTGGATTCTTCCACTTCAGAGCAAGGTCATCGGGGGAATTCAGAGCCCCGATGCGTCCGGACGAGCGAGCGTCTCAAAGGCAGCCCTGTGGCCCATTTCGATCGATTATCCGGAGGATGGTTCCATCTTTCCACCCGGTATCACGCCACCCACAATCCTGTGGCGTGACCCGTCCGCGACCGAGTGGACAATCGAGATCGCCTTCGCGGATAGGTCGTCTTCGATTCTGATTCACAATAAGGGCGAGCGCATGCATCTGGGCGCCATCGACAAGGATTGTGTGAGCGAAACCAACGAGCCTCCCAAGCTCACCCCTCAGCAGGCAGCTTCGTGGTCATGGAAGCCGGATGCCGCTGCGTGGCAGGTCATTCAGGCGCACTCCGTCTCCGAGCCAGCCACGATGACCATCACGGGATACCGTGAAGCTGGAGTGATTGTCTCGCAGGCGCACGCCGCGCTTTCCACTTCCAGCGATCCGGTTGGCGCACCCATATTTTACCGCGATGTTCCGCTGATGCCGAGTCAAGGCGCAAACGGTACTGTACAGCCTCTCTCGCCCGCGGCCATCCATCTCATCCGCTGGCGGCTTCGCGATATTCGGCAGACCGAAAGCCGCACCGTCCTCACCGGCATGCCGACCTGCGCAAACTGCCATTCCTTTTCTCGTGACGGCAAGACGATGGGCATCGACGTCGACGGCCCGGCCAACGACAAGGGCCTATACGCGGTGGTTCCCGTCCAGCGTCACATCTCGATTCAAAACAAGGACGTCATTCAATGGAACAAGGATGGCCAACCTGGCACGACACGCGTGGGCTTTATGTCGCAGGTCTCTCCTGACGGCCGCTATGTAGTGAGCACATTCGCCGGACCCTCGCTCGATGTTCCCCATACTTACTACATCACCAATTTCAAGGACTATCGTTTTCTGCAGGTCTTCTTTCCCACCCGCGGCATCCTGGAATGGTACGACCGCGAAACCAAGAAGCGCCAGCCGTTGCCGGGCGCGGACGATCTCCGCTATGTGCAGACCGACGGCGTCTGGAGTCCGGACGGAAAGGCCATCGTCTTCGCCCGAGCGGAAGCACGAGATCCATATCGACCGGGCCAGAAGCCGGCACTCCATGCCAACGATCCGAACGAAACGCAAATCCAGTACGATCTTTATCGAATTCCCTTCAATGATGGACACGGAGGGACACCTGAGCCGATCGCGGGAGCCTCGGGAAATGGCATGAGCAACAACTTCCCCAAGGTCTCGCCCGATGGCAAATGGATCGTCTTTGTCCAGTGCCGCAATGGGCAGCTCATGCGGCCAGACAGCCAGCTCTACATTGTTCCTTTTGCCGGTGGCCACGCCAGGCGGCTGCGCGCCAACACCACGCTGATGAACTCCTGGCACAGCTTCTCGCCCAATGGCCGATGGCTTGTTTTTTCGTCGAAGGCCCGGTCGCCCTATACGCAAATGTATCTGACCCACCTGGATGAGGAGGGCAACTCCAGCCCCGCCATTCTCATCGATGAAGCCACCGCCGCGAACCGCGCAGTCAACCTTCCTGAGTTCGTCAATATCGCCGGCGACGGTATCGAGGAAATCCAGGTCCCAGCCGTTGAGCTGTACATGCTCATTGACCAGGCAATGAATCTTGAAGAGCAAGGCGAGAACAAGGAAGCCCTGGCGGTTTGGAAGAAGGCTGCCCTTATCGACGCCGAGAACGCGAAGGTCCAGAACGGATTGGGCATCTCGCTCTATCTAGAGGGCGAGACCCAGCAAGCTTTTGAGCACCTGCGCCATTCAATTCGGATCAACCCCATCTGGGTGGAGAACCACGCAGTGCTGGGCAAGTTCCTGCTGGAGCAAGGGCGGCCCGCAGAGGCGCTCTCAGAGCTCCAGACGGCCATCGCCCTCAAGCCGCAATTCGCTTCAGCTGAGGAAGCGATTGCAAGCACCTACGAGGCTCTGGGAAATTGGCCGGGAGCACTGGAGCACTGGCGCAAGGCTCAGGATGTTGATCCCAATCGAGCGAGTGCCATGCTGGGCACAGCATGGCTGCTCGCCACAGCTCCCGACGCGGCTATACGAAATGGCGCCGAAGCGGTGCAGCTTGCGGAGGAGGCCGGCACGTTGGCCGCCGCCGATCTCAACACATTGGATGTCTTGGCTGCCGCATATGCTGAGGAGGGCCAGTTCGCGCGTGCTTCAGATGTAGCCTCGCGCGCTCTGGATCTGGCCGCGGCTCACAAGCAACCGGCTCTGGCCGCGGCCATCGGTGCTCGCAAGCAGCTTTACGCCGCTCAAAAACCCTATCGCGAGGCAAAGAATTCAACGGCATTCTTAGTGCGCAGGGGCGAGCAATCCTCTCCGATCCATCCTTGATGCGTATACAACACGTTGTCAGTTTGCCTTGAGTGGTCTTGCGAGAAGCCAGATCAAGCTCGGCGAGCCAGGCGCGCCTCGACAAGGACACCGTTTGCAGGCGCACTTGTCAGCCGAAACTTGCCGCCCCACCGGTCCACTCTCTCCTTCATCCCCTTGAGCCCAAAGTGATGGCCGCTTTGTGACTCCGCCTGGCGCGGGTCGAAGCCGCAGCCGTCGTCCTGTACGGTCAAGACAAGCTCGCGCCGGCCGAATTCCATGCTGATGCCGACGTGTGTGGGGCGCCCATGAAGAGCTGCGTTGCAAACGGCCTCGCGCGCAATCATCAGCAGGTCGTGGGCCATCGGAGGGCTGACTCCAAAAGGGGTACCACTCGTCGTGCAGTGGATGGGAAGATGAAATTCAGCTCCTACTTGCGAAGCCATGACTTCCATTTTCTCTCCCAACATGCCGGCGCCCGCATCTTCCCGGCGCAGGTTCCACACGGCGTCGCGCGCTTCTTCGATCGTGGTCCGCAGTTGCTGCCGCGCCACCTCCATCAAGCCCATCTCGACGCGCTGGCTCTCTCCTTCCATGGCCACGGCTTCAAGCAACGCGGACACTCCGGTGCAGCCCTGAATCACAGTGTCATGCATCTCCCGCGCCAACCGGCTGCGCTCTTCGAGAACCGCTTCGAATCGGGCTCGGACATGGCGCACGCGATACTGATAGATCGCGTAGATCAGCAGTGCGACCAGTGCCAGGCACGCCGAACTGAACCACCAGGTCCGATAGAAGAAGGGCCTCTGCACGATTTCGACTGAAGCTTCCGAAACTGCGTCTGGGTTGCTCACCTCAATCGTCCGCACCCTGAACACATACCGCCCGGCCGGCAGATTGGTATAATCGGCAGTTCGCGCGGAGGTGGTCGGACCGAAATCCTTGTCAAAATTGTCGAGCATATACCGGAAGCGCAATCCATCCTGGGAGCGCAACTGAATTGGCTCAAATGTGAATTCCAGGCGGCTGTTGCCCGGCTGGAGAACGATGGGGCCTGCCATTGGCTCGGACTGACCGTCGGCAAGGACTCGCTGAATACGTAGGGGAGGAGATGGGAGCAAGGAAGGCTTGAACGAGAGAATGTGAATGGGGCCCCGGTTGCTGGGAAACCATACATCGCCTGCCGGAGTGATGCATCCGGACGACTGCGTTCCTCCATAGATCTCTGTGTTGGCGGCCATCTCCGCGATGGAGTAAAACGTCAGCGCAAAATGGCGAACGGATGACCCCGCCTGGTCATCCAACTCTGATCGATTCAGCATCCAAATGCCGTTGGGCCCGCTCATCCACAAGTGCCCGTTGCCGTCCTCAAGGATCTCGTAGATGGCGTTACTGGCCAGTCCGTCCTGAGTGGTAAAGTGCGACAGAATCCCCGCACGCAGCCTGAGGAGTCCGTTGTTGCGAGTTCCGAACCACAGGCCTCCATCCACGTCTTCATGAATCGCCCACACCTTCATCTGCGCCATCGCCACGGTAGCGACGTCTTGAACAAAGACGCCATTGTGCATGTGACTTAGCCCTCGATCTGTGCCGATCCACAAATCGCCGCTTCGGTCTTCGAGCAGGCACCGGGTACTGGCGTATGCGAGTCCATCCTGCGTCTGGTAGCTCACGATGCGCACTTGTGCGCCATCTCCAATCAGGTGGTTCAGGCCGGCATCGGTGGCAATCCACATGGTTCGGTCCCGGTCCTGTGTCATGGCGCGGATGAAGTTGTTCGACAGCCCGTCCCTGTAAGTCCAGCGGGTCGTAACGGGGCCGGCAATCCGGTAAACGCCATCTCCGTCTGTGCCTGCCCATAATGCTCCCGAGTGGTCGCGATAAATGTTGCGAACGTGTACGCCGTGCATCCCCGGCAATTCCCGCTTGGCGATTACGCCGTTTCGCATCTGGAATAGAAGCGTGGAGCCAATCCAGAAACTCCCGTCAGTGTCTCGGTAGATCGTCTCGAAATCCGCATCGTTGGCCTGCGGAAGGGGAACGATGTTTACTTGAGATCGAGTCAGTCGAACCATTCCGGTCTGCGTGCCGATCCAGAAGTTCCCTTCCTTGTCCTCGAAGAAATTCAATACCGTGTTGCTGGGTAATGAAGATGGGGCAGAGATCTGGACCAGTTTGCCTCCGGTCAAGGTAAAGACCCCTTGCCCAATTGTGCCAATCCAGAGCACTCCGTCTGGCGTTTGCCGCAGAACCCGCACCGTGCTGCTCACGCCGCTCACTCGCTCGAATCGGTCCTGGCCGGGCAGCATTCTGTTCAATCCAGAGACAGTGCCCACCCACAACGCCCCATCGCTCGTTTGCAGAATCGACTTGACCTGGTTCTGGCTCGATTCAGTGCCGAGCGTGTACCCTCTGGAGGCCGTGCCATCGATCACGATCAACCGGGAACCACCCACCCAAAGCCGGTGTGCGCTGTCGCGGTAGATCGAGTGGACAGACAAAGCGGGAATCGCGGGTGTTCCATCTATGCGTTCAAACCGGTCCCCGGTCAGGTGGAGTAGGCCTCCATCTGTGCCTGCCCAGATCGAGCCGTTTGTGTCCTGCTTCAGTACCCGGACAAAGTCTGTTGTCTTTCCCTCGACCCCAGGCCAGGAGCGAAATCGGCCATTGGCATAACCGACCACTCCGCCTCCCTCGGTTCCTACCCACAGCGTGCCGTCCCTCGCCACCATCAGGCAAAAGACGCTGTTCTCATGCAAAGCCGCAGTGTTCTGCCGGTCAAACATGGTGAAGTGTGCTCCATCGAAGCGCAGCAGACCTCCCGTTGTGCCAATCCAAAGATACCCATCGCCCGTCTGTGCAAACGCCTGTACAGTCTGCTCAGGCAGGCCATCCGGAGCTTGCCACAAGTGCTGCGTATAGCCAGAAAAACTCTCTCCACCCAATCGAACGCCAGCGGCCAACCAAATAAGCAAGCAGACGGCGATGATGCAGGTTCTTTTCATGGCGGCGCCCAGTATACAGGGGAACAGGCTGCGTTTTCGCAATGCTCACGTGGAATCTTGCGCCGTTCCGACTTTAGGGGGATTCGAGAGCCATGTGCAAAGGACTAGAGTTGTCTTTCTCGCTCGTGACGGAGCAAGAAGCCGCTTCACAGAATGAACGGCAACTCTGGAGCCTTTCTTCATGCTGTTTTCTTTTCGATCCGACCTGCAACGCTCGCACCGCAAGAACTTCGGCGCAGTCATCGTCGGCGCTTTCATTGTGATCCTGGGGTTTGCATTGGGCCCAGAAGGCCTTGCTCAAGATGGCGTCCCCATCCGCATCGATGCCAGTAAGCCATTCAGCGAACCTGGGCCGGCGCCTTATGACCTCGGCTCCGCCACGTCAACATCCGGCGCAGTCATCGGCTTGAATTCCCGTTATCTGACGATGAATGAAAAGCCCTGGCTGCCGGTGATGGGAGAGTTCCATTTCTCCCGCTATCCTCGCGCGCAATGGGAGGAGGAAATTCTCAAGATGAAAGCGGCGGGCGTCAATATCATCGCCGCATACATCATCTGGATCCATCACGAGGAAGTGGAAGGGCAGCCCGACTGGACAGGGCAGCGCGATCTGCACGCATTCGCCGAGCTTTGCGCTCGTCATAGCATGCTTCTCGTTGCCCGCGTTGGCCCATGGGACCATGCGGAAGTACGCAACGGCGGCCTGCCGGACTGGGTGTTGCAACAGGGGCCTACCCGGGTGAACGATCCGAAATATCTTCGCTCGGTCGACCATTGGTATCACGAAGTCAGCATGCAACTCACTGGTCTGCTCTGGAAAGATGGCGGCCCGGTCATCGGAATTCAGCTTGAAAACGAGTACGCCCTCACCGGGCCTGCCGCTGGCGAGGCTCATATTCTCAAGCTGAAAGAACTCGCTCTCAAGAATGGACTCGATGTCCCGCTCTACTTCGTTACCGGTTGGGACAATGCTGTGGTGCCGCGTCGCGCGGTCCTTCCTGTTTTCGGAGGCTATCCGTCCGCTCCCTGGGACAGCTCGCGGTCGACGCTTCCGCCTCAGGAGGTCTACGCCTTCCGCTTCAACGATCGCGTAACCTCGAGTTCGGGGCCAACCGGTGCTCTTGGGACCGTCCATCAACCGCACCCCCTTGGGGAACCGTTGCCCTACCTCACGGCAGAAGTTGGCGGCGGTAACGAAGTTACCTACCATCGCCGCCCGGTGATTCAGTCTGACGATGTTGCGTCCCTGCTACCGGTGCTGGTTGGCTCTGGGGTGAATCTCTACGGCATCTATATGTTCCAGGGGGGAGAGAACCCCGACGGCAGACTTTCCACGCTCCAGGAGTCGCAGGCCACGGGCTATCCGAACGATGTGCCGGTCAAGTCCTACGACTTTCAGGCGCCCCTCGGCGAGTTCGGCCAGGAGCGCGAATCCTTCCGAAAGCTCAAAGTCTTCCAGTATTTCCTGAATGACTTTGGCGCGGATCTGGCCCCGATGACGGTCCACCCTCCTAAACTCGTGCCCAAAGGCCCTTCGGATTTGACTGTCACGCGCGCTTCGGTGCGCTCAAGGAACGATACTGGTTTCCTTTTCGTCAATAACTATCTCCGCGGGTACTCAATGCCTGCCCGCTCTGCTGCGCAATTTGAGATTAGCCTCCCGGGTGGCGTTTTGCGGGTTCCATCGCATCCGGTGGATCTGCCTTCTGGCGCGTATTTCATCTGGCCCTTCAACCTCCGTCTCGATGGAATCAACTTGCGCTATAGCACAGCTCAGTTATTCACTCGCTTGCAGTCTGGTGCCTCCGACACGGTCTACTTCGTCCAGGTCGGCGGCATACCCGCCGAATTCGCATTCGATGCCGCAGGCATTCGCACCTTGGGTGCTTCCAGTGGAGAAGCGGTTGCTGACGCGGGCACAGACTACGTGCGTGGAATCGCGCCGGGGATCGACTCTTCGATCGATTTGGTTTCCGTTGACGGCAAAAGCCTGCGCATTGTCCTCCTCACGCAGAAGGAGGCTGAAGATGCATGGAAGGTGCGCATGGACGGATCGAATCATTTGCTGTTCACCGCCCAGGACTTCTTCAGCGACGCCGATGCGCAGCCTGGACGTATTTGGCTTCGCTCTCGCGGCGTACCGCAGTTCGCTTTCAGCATCGAGCCTCCGCCAGTTGCTCCCCTCCAGGCCAGCCTGTCCCTGACGCAAACAGCCAACACGTCACAGGCGGCTTCGTTCACCGCATCGGTACAGGAGCGCAGCGTCCATCTCGAGTACCGCCTCGCCCAACCTGCGGGCGACGCTCCTCCCGTGAAGCTTGGGGCTGTTCCTCCCTGGCGCCCGCACGGAGTGGCCATGGCCCCACCGGAGACCGAGTTGGCCCAGGCGGCTAAATGGATGGTCGTGGTGCCGCCTGGGGCTATGGAAAACCTGAGTGAACTGTTTCTTGAAGTCGACTACCAGGGAGATGTAGCAAGGTTTTATGCGAACCACCACCTGTTGACCGACGATTTCTACCTCGGCAAGCCATGGTTCATCGGACTGAATCGTTTCCTCGGTCCCAAAGACGCGAGCGAATTTGAACTAAGCATTCTTCCACTTCGTAAGGACGCGCCGGTCAATTTGGAAATCCCACGGCTTCCGGACTTTGCCGGCAATGGACAGGTCGATACACTGAATGCGATTCGCCTTGTGCCTGAATACCAGCTCGTCATCGGCGGTGGCAGTCATTGACCGGCAAGTCTCACAGCGCGCCGGTCCGCCTTGCCCACCTTGGAGCTTGGATGATCCAAACACTTCAAGCACTTTGGTGGATGACCAGAACCGTTGGAACCCGATGCGCGCACTCCTCAAACCGATCCTGATCGTCGCACTCGCTTGCAGCGTCTGCCCTGCCGGTTCCGCGCAAACCTATGCCGTTGGAGCGGATGTTTCGTTTCTCGCTCGATGTGAACGGGAAGGGGTGGTCTTCAAGGAGAATGGACAGCCAAAGGATGTGCTGGCAATTCTCCGCGACCACCACTACAACTGGGTTCGTCTTCGGCTCTTTCACGATCCCTCCGCAAGTGCCGATCGTTTGCCGAACGATCTCGACTACACTCGGGCTCTCGCCCAGCGTGCCAAGAAGATGGGCTTCCGGTTCCTGCTCGATCTGCACTACTCCGACAGTTGGGCCGATCCGGGCAAGCAGCCCACCCCCGTCGCGTGGAGCAACCTCAACCACAAGCAACTCGCGCCTCAAGTCTTTTTGTATACGCGCGACGTCGTCGCCACCCTTCGCCGCGCGGGCGTACCGCCAGACATGGTCCAGGTTGGGAACGAGATCACCAATGGAATGCTCTGGCCCGACGGCAAGCTGCCCGGAAACTGGGACAACTTCGCCGATCTGGTAAAGGCTGGGGTCCGGGGCGTCAAGGCGGGCAGCGGTCATGGTCCCAGCCCACGCATCATGATCCACATTGATCGCAGCGGCGACTATGCCACGGCCATCTCCTTCTTCGATGCCCTCATTGCCCGGCGTGTCCCTTTCGACGTGATTGGTCTCTCTTACTACCCGACGTGGCATGGAGACGTCGCCACGCTGCGAGTGAGTCTCAACAGTCTGGCTCTCCGCTATGGCCGGTCGATCATCGTCGCAGAAGCTGCCTACAATTGGATGCCCGGCGAGATGGCTGCTAGAAAGGCAGACTTCCCTGAGAGTCCGGAGGGGCAAAGAGACTTCCTTGCTGCGGTTGACGCCGCGGTCCGCGCCATCCCGAATGGCCTCGGCCAGGGCGTATTCTGGTGGGAACCGGCGGCTGAGGGCGGCTTGCTCAAGCGCAGCTTTTTTGACAACCAGGGAAACGTCCTCCCGGTGATCTCCGTTTTTGACCACTCCCCACCATAGGCGACACGATCCTCTGGGAAAATTCGACAAATGCACGACGGAGCGAAGCAATGGACGATCGGGCGGCAATGAAAGCAGCAACTAAAATCCGGGTCCTCGTGGTAGACGATCATCCGATCATGCGCATCGGGATTTCCGCCATTATTGAGGCCACGCCCGACATGACCGCAGTTGCACAGGCCGGTAGCGGCGAAGAGGCAATCGAACTGTATGAGAAGCATCTTCCCGACATCACTCTCATGGATTTGCGCCTGCCCGGAATAAGCGGCGTCGAGGCAATCCGCACGCTCGTCTCCCGGCACCGGAACGCCAAGTTCGTCGTGCTCACTACATATGAGGGCGATGAAGATATTCACCAGGCTTTGGCCGCCGGAGCCCGCAGCTACATCATCAAGGGAATGCCGCATGAGGCGCTGGTCAGTGCAT
>OBLU010000058.1_pt1 | contig 98555 bp, 84 predicted proteins | sample 1518681 | NCBI WGS metagenome assembly OBLU01 (sample SAMEA3539304, study PRJEB22396) | soil metagenome | biome: tundra; feature: field; material: soil | place: USA | collected 2010-05 | depth 0.15 m | reverse complement strand
CCACGGCGCGCAGCGAGCGTCCGATGAGCCGCTGAATCTCCTGCGTTCGCCCGCTCTGCCGTCCCTTGGCCGATTCGCGCGCGGTGCGCGTGAGCGTCGAGCGCGGCAGCATTCCGTACTCCCCGGAAATCCATCCCTTGCCAGAATTGCGTAAGAACGCAGGCACCGATTCCTCGACCGATGCGGTGCAGATGACGCGAGTGTTCCCCATCTCAATCAGCGCCGAGCCTTCCGCGGTCGAGATGAAGTCGGGAATAATGTTGACGGGGCGAATCTGCTCGGGAGTGCGATTGTCGCTGCGAAAGATCATTAGAGGGAGATTCTAACAGTCGGCGTCCGGATCACGTGTGGGGCGGGCGCTCTCGCCCGCGAATTTTTCGCAGTGGCACATTAAAAAAAAGGTGGGGCTGTGCGCACACCCACACATTCGCAGAAAACGCGAATGTGTGGGGCACCCAGCTGTCACCTCTCAGCCAGCCTATTCGCCTCGCGCGTCGTCACTGCAGGCGCTCCGAGCTATTGCCGGACTATCGCGTGCGCCGGTTGCTGGCGATCGCTTTGTTCGCTCAGATCGTCTTCGCTCAGATCGTCGTACTCGCGTCCCTCGACCCTTGACCACGCCGAAGCGCCAATCGGACGGTTGGCCACCGACTGGCGATCAATCACTACCTGGGTCGGCAGTTCCGGTTCCAGCGAGGTTCGTTTCAGGTTCATGGACGCGGTCTGCAAGGCATACAGCATCAGCGCTGCGGTCTTGTGATCGACTTCCTGCATCACCAGACGTTCCATCACGTTGGCCAGGGACGCTTGTATGGAATTTGCATCCTCGAGCGTGGGCAATTGGCGCCACTCGCTCTTGTTTGGCAGAGCCTCCAGCTCCGGCCAATGGTATCGAACGTGGTAGTAACAATACTTAGTTTCGCGCAGGGCGGGGGAACCGCATTGCGTGCCATTGATCTTAAGGTGCTGACATCGCTTAACAGTTATCGGAAATAAGGACATTTTTGTAACTCCTGTATGAAGTATGAAATTGGGAGGGGATGTATGGATATGCCTAGGTATTTACCAGTTAGTACCGGTACCCCCCTCCCCCCTGCCTCCCTGGAATCATGGGGTTGGCGGGAATTTCCGGGCTTGGTCTTTGAATCAAAAGGACTTATATGAAAGTATTCTGGAATAAGGAGTTAGCCGATCCTGCTGGAGATCCTTCCCCTTCGACTTCGCTCAGGGTCAGGATTTCGGCAGCGGGCTCCCGCTTCGCTCACGCCCGCTAAACGCCTCAAGTTTGTCAAAGAGCGTTAAAAATGGTTTGGTGGAACTTCGTGGGCCGTCTCATCGGACGGGCACACTGATACCTGCTCCACTCTGAAGCAACATTATTGCAATCGGCGGGATGGATGTCTGTGATGGCGCTCACCGGCTGTTTGTGATGAAAAAGAATGAGGCGGGAGCAGCGTTCTACCAACTGAGATTGTGAGTGTAATGGCGATTTTACGACAGTGACCCGTTCGTTCAGTTCCTTGAGGCTATTCCGCACGAACGAAGGTGCTGCCTTGCAGGGCGATGGGCGCATCTGCTATCCATGTCCGTGTATGGGCGAACTTACGAAAGATGCCGTCCGAGAGATTGAGCAGATCCATTCAAGCTGGATCGAGTTCGAAGTCGCTGGACAAGGTCACAGTTTGATGGCGTTGTGCGCTGATGACATCGAGTTTTGGCCGCCTGACGCGCACCCTCTGCTTGGACGCGCAGCGGTTTCGGCGCAGATGGCGCACGGGACAACGAGAATTCACTGCATTGAGATTACCGATCGTCGTATTCGAGGTTCAAACGAAATTGCTTACTTGACCGCAAGCTACAAAACCACGTTTTCCTCGGCGGAAGACTCCACTCCTAGGCAAGCCCTCGGAAGCCATCTGTGGATACTGCGAAAGCGGGCTGGTACGTGGGTTGTTACTCTCGTGAGTTGGTCATTGTGGGCCCCGTGAGATCGTCCATCCAACGCAGGCTTGCAGGTTTATGTCATTTTCGCTTGTCTACTTCGGAGCAGCGGCGCGTCACCATGATGGACATTCGGAGAGTAGGAAATTGATTGTTGACGAAAACAGGCCATAGCGCTCAGAACCTCCTTCAAGGGTCGAAGATAGAAACAGGGCGGTGAAGGGATTACACTGGTCAGTAATGAGTCAGCGCCAGGCGCGCAGGCGGTTAGGAGGGTGAGAATATGTCGCCCTTGGTTCGGCGGTCGATCCTCAAGGAATTCCTCATCGTGGTTTCCTGCACTCTTCCCGTTTGTGTTCTGACTACGCTGGCTTCGGGACAGCACACCGCCGCGCGCACTGCGGGGGGAGGAGCAACTCATATATCGAGCCCACCGATTTCCCACGTTCCGATTTCTTCAGCACGGATGATTCACGCGCCAATGATTCACGCACCGATTTCGACTCCTCGAGTCTGGGGAGTGCATGGTGGGGGCGCGTCGGGCACAGCTGGCCTTCGCCTTCGCCGTCCATGGCGTCCGATCCGGCCATTTCCGCCGGTGGTGGTGTTTTACGAATCTCCCTTGCTTTTTGGTGGACCATTCTGGGGATGGAACGCCTGCTGGTGGGCGAGTTGTGACCTGTTCTGGCCGTGGACGCTCGGTACCACGACGGTCTACTCCTCTGGTCCAACCAACTATGTTTCGCAGGTGAGCGAGACTCCGGTGTATGTCTACGGCGAAGAGAGACCGGATCTACCGCAGCTCTTCCTGAAGGATGGCACGATTCTGAACGTGACCGACTACTGGCTCGTCGATGACCAGCTTCACTTCACGATGAATGAGGAGAATGGCACGAAACCTGCGGAACATGTGATTCCTTTCGACGCACTGGATTTGCAAACGACGGTGGATGCTAACACGCAGAGAGGATTCCGATTTATGCTGCGCAACGAACCATTCGAGCAGTATGTGCGCGATCACCCGGAAGGCCCGCCGCCCGTGGTCACGCCTCCTCGGGAGTAGAGGTTGAGAGTGGCGGTCGAAGCGGTTCACGCGTCAACCCGAAAGCACGGAGCGTTTGCATTTCTTGAAGTCAGCCCAGAAGGCCGACTACTTCTTCATGCGGAATCTGAGGGTTGTTCTCGCGCCGACTACACTTCTCAATCAGCACTAGGGTGAACACGAATTGAGTGCCTCGAGCTTCACGCCTCGTTCTTGAGCGACGATCGTCGCGAGACTGCGGGTACAGCGCAGTACTGCCTGGCCATAGTGCTGCTGCCTCAAATCGGGATTCATTTCAGCAACGATCTTCGCCACTCGCTCGTTGGGAAACAGAGCTTCAAATCCACGCCCGATTTCAATCCGGGACTTGCGGTCCGACAACGAGAGAAGAATCAGAATGCCTCGATTGTCATCTTTATGGCCAATCCCCCATTTGTTGAAGAGCGAAGTAGCGTAGTGATCGAGAGGAGCGCGGCGAAGGGTTTCAATGGTGACGATGGCGACTTGCGCATGTGTCTTTTGGTCGAGTTCTGCGCAGAGCGCACTCAGACGGTCTCTGGTATCGATAGCGATGACATTGGCGAAGTCGTTGACGTAGCCTTTCGGCTCGGGATAATCGCGGCTCCCCTGTCCCGGCGAGATCGTGGTTGTTATGGCGATCAGAAGTGAAATGGAAATTAGTGAGCGCGAGGACACAGGCGTCAGCATATCATCGCCAGACTAGGGAGTGAGAATGTTGACGGGGCGGCAAGCCTCCGACGCTAGCGCGGGCGGGACGCCCCCGCGACAGCCGGCGGGACGCCGGCGCTACTGGGTGTGCTGGCGATACTTCCGGTGAGTTCGCGGCGGTTGGTTAGGGTGCCGTCTGGAATTACCACGGCTACCCAGGGCGTGTTGGGCTGGAGGACGTGGGCGTGCCAGACTAGCTCGCGGGGACCTGCTGGAGTCAGATTTACTTCTTGCTGGGGTGGTTCGGTGAGGGTGAGATTGTCGCTGCGGATCGCGAAGGTGTGGCGTCCGGCGCCTTCGGCGGAGATTCGCAGGGCGACTTGATTGTGGCCGAGATCCTGCGATGTGACCTTGAAGTCGAGCACGTGGCCGGGACGCAGATCGACGTCGTAGATTCCGCCGGGCAGAATGGTGACCGTGGTGTGCACGGGGCCCTGGCGGACGTCGTAGTGACCTTCCGGCAAGTCGAGTTTGAACAGTCCGTCATGGGAAGGGGGAGGCACGGGCGTGATCTCACCGCTTTTCTGTTTGCGGAACTCGACGGAATCGGGGCTCGCAGGATCGACGGTTCCCTGCACCGTGGCAGGCACGCTGATGTCGTCCATCAACCAGATCCACTGGCCTACGGGCTGTGTCCATACCTCTTTATAGGTCCAGCAAATCTGGTTGGGCCAGTAGGGAGCGTCGGCGAAGCCTTTGGTTTCGATGCCGACGGGAAGGGCTCCGACCATTTGGCCGGAACGAACGCTATAGAGCGGCGTCCAGTCGTAGCCCTCGCCATACATGACGCTGGCGGCGAAAGGATTGCGGCCAACGAACCATTGCGCCTGTTTCTGAGCGAGGTCTTCGGCGTCGAGGTCGCGACGGAACGCGGCTGCCGCCGAGAGCGCTTTGGCTTGCGAAAGCAAGACGCTGGAGTTGCCGCGAAAATCGAACCAGACGGGGAATCTGCGGAGATAGTTCTCGCCTCCGAGGGGAATTCCTCGGCGGACTTCCTGCACGTAGGCGTCGCGGTCGGCGGCGCGAAGCGGGGTCCAATTTTTGGCTTCAGGAATGAGGCGGGCTTCGCTCTCGCGATAGACGGCGGCGGGCAAAACGGAGTAAGGCGCGTCGACGGCGGCGGCCGCCTGCAGATAGTACTGCGAGTGGAGGACGACTGCCGAGTACCACTTCATCCATTTCTCGTGGTCGGGGAAAGCCTCGCAAAGACGGATGAGAGCGACGATCGGTTCCTGCTCCTGGCCGAGGTGAAAACGGTGGAAGAGATTCTCGCGCTTGGGGCCGGTGTAGAAAAAGCCGGTCAGGGGAATCGTCCAGGGCTGGAGGGTGCGCTCCTGCGAGTTGAGCACCTGATCGCCGAGGATGATGGCTTGCTGGGCGTAACGATCGTCTCGCGTGGCCAGATAAAGCTCGACCGATGCGACCACGCCGAAAGAAATGCGCTCTAACTCGTCTTGCGCGCCATAGACTTCGGCGAGTGGAGGCGCGGTCTTGAGGCCCTCGACGGCGAACTTCCAATCTTCTTCGGCGATCTTCAGGCTGCGGTTGGCGAGTTCCGGATCGGTGTCCTTTAATACGCGGGCCGCGAGGGCTTCGACTCCGCTGACGCGGAAATTCCATTCGGGATTGTTGACGGCTTGTCCGAAGCGATCGTCGGAGTCGCCCATGATGCCATCGGTCCAGTAACTCACGAGCTGGCCGGTGCTGCGAAAGCCGTCTCCAAAGCGCGTTTTGAGCACCCAGTTCAAGCCCCAGCGCGCTTCTTCCAGCAGACGATTGGAGAGGACGGGGTCGGCGTCGTGGCGCTTGAGATTGTCTGCGAGCGACAACAGGGCGTAGACCATGCCGGGCGTGTTGCCGGTGGCACTGAGATCGCCGGCGTCGTGGTATCCGCCATTGACGACGATGCGCTTGTCATCGTGGATGGTGTAGATGTCCTGATGACAGCGGCCGTGGATGCCGGGAATCTCGGTGCCGCAGCGCTCGCTGTACATGAAGTTGATGGATTTCCAAATGCTGTCGCGCCAGGCGTCGTCGCCGATGCGGAAGGGGCGAGTCTGGGTGTCTCCGGCTTTGATGACGTAGTTGCCCGGATCGCGGACGGCAGAAAAGTCGAGCACTTGATAGTGGCCGAGCGGAGTGCTGGTTTGCTCAACTGGCTTGGTGAGAAGGATGCGGCCGGTCTGCGAGTCGACCACGGAGAACTCGCGGGCTTTCAGATCACTGGCGATCGCGGACTTGGAGGATCCTGGGGTGTAGCTGTGGCTGAAGGCAATTTTTCCGGGAGCGACGTCCCAGCCTTCGACGTGATCGGCGATGACGCTCTGCAGTTCGAGTTGGTCGATATCGAGGATTGTCTGGTCTCCGGGGTCGGGAATTTTCTTGGGAAGCATGTAGGCGAAATCGAGCGCGGTGACGCGATCGCGATCGAGGGGAGCGATTTCCCAGACGACGTGGTTCCATTCGTGGTTCTTGAGAATGATCGATTCGTGCCGACCCTCGTTGTACTGGTCCGGCAGTTTATGGGAGCCATCATTGTGGAGCGTGAGGGAGCAAGAGATGGCGGGCGCACCGATGATGTCGGGATAGACCCAAAGCGAGATGCGGTTGTAGCGGCTCCAGTCTTCAGCGGGAAACTTTCTGGTGGCGACAAGGTCTTCCCACTCGCCAGCACCGTCAACCTGGGCGACGTTGTTCGTGGAACGGAGTCGCAGAGAATGGCTGCCATCTTTGATGTGGGCGTCGGTCAAGGTCATCTCGCCTAAGCCGGTGAAGGACCAGGTGGAGAGGTCTTCCATGCTGTCGAGCAGGCGCGAGTTGAGGACGGGCTTGTTAAGCCAGCGGAATTCGGCGCCGTCTGCGTCGTTGGCATGCATGGGCATGGTGGGCGCGGATTGCTGTGCGGGGAGAGAGAGGGCGAAACAGAAGATGGTCAGGAGTGCGGGAATACTGGAGCGGCGGGCCTTTCCCGCACATCGGCTCCATCGTGATTCGAGATCCATGATCGGGTGTGCCTCCGTGCGGTGATGACGCTGTAACTCTCTGAGAGGACAGGTCCCATGATACAAGGGTCCGTCGCGGGAGACCCTTGCGCCGCTTCGCGGCGGGACAGCCGGGGGCGGCTGTCCCCACATGAGGCGATCGAGGCGATTTGCAATCTGGTCGCTGCACAATCGTAACCAGCGCGGGAGGGGGACTTGGCATCAAAATGGAGTCATGCGGAATTGGGGAAAACCCGCGCTCATGGTTTTGCTCTGTGGGCTCGCGCTTTGTGTGGCGCGGGCGCAGGAGGGAGCTCGGGCGGCGGGCGATGCTTCGGCAAGTTCGGGACACTTTTCCGGGAAAACGGCTTCGGACGGGGCATCCCGGCCGGAGCGTGGGCGAAAGAGCGCACGGGCGATGAGTTCGGACGACCGGCTGGCAGTGATTGCTTCCGCGCTCGATTCGAAAACACCGCGCTACGCGGAGCGCGATTGCTCGCATCTGGTGCATACAATTTACGAGCGGGCTGGGTTTCCGTATGCCTATGCGAGTTCTGACGATCTTTATGACGGAGTGGAAGGATTTCAGCGAGTGTCGCAGCCACAGACTGGGGATCTGGTGGTGTGGCGGGGACATGCGGGGATTGTGATTCGTCCGTCGCGGCACGTGTTTTTCAGTTTTCTGCGTGCGGGGCCGGGCACGGATGATTACCGGAGCCAGTATTGGAGCGGGCGGGGACAACCGCGGTTTTATCGGTATGTGAAGGATGCTACGCTGGCTCGCCGAGCGAGCCGGTAACGCAGGGGGCGGCAGGTCAGAGGGAACCCAATCTTCTCTTCTGTTGAGCACACACACCTTCGACGGCGCGAAACGGGCTGGTCACTCTCACCAACAAAAAGTTGCGAGATTCACTTTGCGGCCACGTGCGCGGGCGGGACGCCCCCGCGACAGCCGGCGGGACGCCGGCGCTACGCTTACGTCGCGCTTCGTTTCTACCTTTATAATCAACTCTGGCCTTTATGATTCAGACTTTGTTTGGCAGTCTTACGGAAGAACAGAAACCCAGCTTCATCGACCGGATGAAGCAGGCGGTGACGCGCACGCGGGAGAATCTCGCGGAGCGCATTGAGGAAGTGGTTTCGTTCGGCAAGGAGATCGATCGGGGCACGCTGGATGATCTTGAGGCCACGTTGATCGGCGCGGATTTGGGGAGCACGACAACGCAGGAAGTGCTGGGCAAGTTGCGCGAGAAGGCCGACCGGAAGCAGATCAAAGACGTGCAGGAACTCAAGCGGCTGCTGAAGGAAGAACTGCTGGCGATTTTGAGTGCGGCGAACACGCGGCTAGTTCAGAAGGTCGAGGGCGTGCCGGAAGTGATTCTGGTCGTGGGCGTCAATGGCACGGGCAAGACCACGACGATCGGCAAGCTGTCGCAGGTGTTTCGCTCGCAGGGAAAGAATGTGCTGCTGTGCGCGGCGGACACGTTTCGCGCGGCGGCGATCGATCAACTGGAAATCTGGGGATCGCGCACGGGCACGGAAGTGATCAAGACCAAGCCGGGAGGGGATCCTTCGGCCGTGTTGTTTGACGCGTTGCAGGCTGCGGTGGCGCGCAAGATGGATTATGTTGTCGTCGATACTGCGGGGAGGCTGCACACCAAGACCAGCTTGATGTTGGAACTCGACAAGATGCGACGGACAGCGCAGCGGATTATTCCAGGGGCTCCGCACGAGACGTTGCTGGTGATGGACGCGACTACCGGGCAGAATGGGTTGCAGCAGGCGCGCATGTTTACGGAGTCGGCGGGGGTGACGGGGATCGTCCTGACCAAGCTGGATGGGACAGCGAAGGGCGGCGTGGTGGTAGCGATTTCGCGTGAGCTCGGGCTGCCAGTGCGGTATGTGGGAGTGGGCGAGAAGGTTGGCGATTTGCTGCCGTTTGATCCGAAGGAATTTGTGGATTCGCTGTTTGAGTAGGAGGACGCATGGCGGAGGAGCAGAAACGTTCGCGATTCAGAATGGTTGTTGATTTCGTGAAGCGGCTGCTGGGCAAGAAACCCACTCAACCGGGAGACCCGTATGCGTATGTGATGGCTCCGGTGCGGCGGGGGCCGAAGGGACGGAGTGGGGCGGCGGTGGCGGAGATTGAGGATGATTCGTATCGGAGTTTCGCTCCGCGACGGTGAGGTGCTGCACGGCGCGCGGGCGGGACGCCCCCGCGACAGCCGGCGAGACGCCGGCGCTACTTTTTGATCTCTTCCTGAATGTCTGCTCATTCTTCTGACGAACAGCTTTTGCATCGTGCGCTCGAACTTGCGCGCGCGGGAATCGGGCTGGCTTCGCCGAATCCTTATGTGGGGGCGGTGATTGCTGACGCTGCCGGCGACGTGGTGGGCAGCGGGACTTACACCTACGCGGGCGTGAAGCATGCTGAGGTGCTGGCGCTGGAGGCCGCCGGAAAGAAAGCGCGCGGCGGAATTCTTTACATCAATCTGGAGCCGCATGCGCATCAGGGGCGGACGTCGCCTTGTACGGATGCATTGATTGCCGCGGGAATTCATCGCGTGGTCGCGTCGATGGCGGACCCCAATCCGAAGGTGAGCGGGGTTGGATTTGAGAAGCTGCGCGCGGCGGGCGTGCATGTGGAAGTGGGGCGACTGGAAGAGCAGGCCCGGCGGCTGAATGAGGGATTCGCGCGCTACATCCGGCACGGGACGCCGCTGGTGACGCTGAAAGCCGCAATGACGCTGGATGGGAAGATCGCTCCTCCGCCGGCGGATCCGCTGGAACGACGTGACGGCACGCCTGCGGGCGGATGGGTGACGAGCGAAGTCGCGCGGGCACATGTGCAGGAGCTGCGGCATGCGAACGACGCGTTGCTGGTGGGAGCGGGAACGATTCTTTCGGATAATCCGCTGCTGACGGATCGGAGCGGGCGGGCGCGACGGCGTCCGTTGCTGCGGGTGATTCTGGATTCGCGGCTGCGGGTGCCGATCGAGTCACGGCTGGTACAGAGCGTGGCGGCGGAGCGAAAGAATGACGTGTTGATCTTTTGCGCTTCGGCGGACAGGCAGAAGAGGGCGCAACTCGAGGAGCTGGGGATCCGCATTGAAGCACTTCCCGCGGTGATGCCCGACGGACGGCCTGACCTGCCCGCAATTCTGCGGCGACTCGGAGAGTTGGAGATCACATCGGTGATGATCGAGGGCGGAGCGACGGTGAACTGGACCGCGCTGGCGGCCAACGTCGTGGATAAAGTGTTCCTTTATTACGCTCCTAAGATTCTTGCGGGGACGGGATCGATTCCGTTTGCGGCTGGCGCGGGATTTGGTCACATGAGTCAGGCGGCGCAGGTTAAGCATTTGCACCTGCATCGTTTCGGAGAAGACTTTGCGGTAGAGGGGTATTTGCGGGATCCGTATGGGGAGTGAGAGTCGTTCACCACAGAGACACAGAGGCACAGAGAAAACCAAACAACCAAGAGTAGGGAACAAAGATTCTGGTTTCTCTGTGACTCTGTGTCTCTGTGGTGAATTAAGATGTTCGGTTCATTCTGGAGGCAACTATGTTTACGGGAATCGTAGAAGAGGTTGGACGCATTACGCGCATTGAGCAGCGCGGGGAAAACCGGCGGATTACAGTCACGGCGGAGCATGCTCCAAAGGAATTGCAGACTGGCAATAGCGTGGCGGTGAGCGGAGTCTGCTTGACTGCTCTCGATATCAAGCCGGGATCGTTTTGCGCTGATCTCGCGCCAGAGACGTGGGTGCGGACTTCGTTCTCGCGGATTCACGAAGGCGCGCTCGTGAATCTGGAACTGCCCATGAAATCCGACGGGCGCTTTGGCGGGCATATCGTACAGGGGCATGTGGACGGGGTCGGCAAGCTGATTGCTTTTGAGCGCATCGCCGAGTCGGAGAACTGGTGGCTGCATATTGAACTGCCGGATGACGTCGAGAAGTACACGGTCTATAAGGGATCGATTTCGATTGAGGGCATCAGCCTGACGGTGGCGAAGTTGGAGAAGAACAGGTGCAGCGTTGCGATTATTCCGCATACGGTAGAGATGACGAATCTGCATTCGTTGAAGGCGGGGGATCCAGTGAACCTGGAGGCGGACCTGATCGCGAAATATGTGGAGAAGATGATGAGGGGTGAGGCTTCGGAGAATTCTCTCACCGTCGAGGATTTGGTGCAGCAGGGATTCTAGAGTTTCGAGTGCCTGATTTTGGGTTTGGGTATCGAGTTCCAGGTTTCGAGTTTCGGGTATACGTTCAGAGACCGGTGCCGTCCCTAACGGGACTCGCTTCTTCTTTCTTCAAGCCACCCGGCACTTCCGTGCCGGGCTTTCACATGCCGCCGCTTCGCGGCTGGAGTTTTGGAGATTCGCGAGCCACTGCCTCCCAGAAATGCTGGTTCTCGCCGACACTGATAACCTCCGACAGATGTCCTCAATGCGCGGAGGGGGGGGCGTCCTTGATTACTATGCCGCCTTTCATTACCCATTGGACATGCTGGAGTTGGGTGATGTCGGTGAGGGGGTCGGCTTCTACTGCGATTACGTCGGCGTAGTGGCCGGGTTCCAGCGCGCCCACTTTGTCTTCCCATCCCATTAATTCTGCGGCGTTCATGGTGGCGGCGCGGATCGCTTCCAGCGGGGGCATGCCGCGCTTGGTGAGCGCGGCCAGTTCGTTGGCGTTTTTGGCCTGGCCTTCGGCCTCGGCGGCATCGAAGCCGGAGGCGATTTTCACGCCGAGGCTCATCGCCATTTGAATTTCCTGCTGGATGCCTTGCAGGAAGGCGTCGAAATGTTTCTGCTGCTCGGGCGTGAGCGGCTCGTTTTTGCGGCGCTCAGCGATGCCCTCGATCACGCCGACGGTGGGGACCAGGAACGTGCCTTTGGATTTCATCAGTTCAAGATCGGCGCGGTCGATGCGGTGGCCGTGCTCGATGGAATCGACTCCGGCGGTAACGGCGTTTTTGATGCCTTCGGGGGTGGTGGCGTGGGCTGCGACTTTGAGTCCCTGTTTGTGCGCCTCTTCAACGATCACGTGGATTTCGTCGACGGTGAGCGTGGGATGCACCCAGTCCGCGTAGACCTTGATGAGGTCGGCACCGTGGCCGATCTGTTCGCGGACGGCGCGGCGGGCTTCTTCGACCCCACTCACCATTTGCGCGCCGGTGGGAAAATTCGTGAGGTCGGGAGAAACGCCGAACGGGTTGTACTGGCCGACGGCCGCGATGGCGCGGGTGGCGACCTGCATGCGCGGGCCTTCGGCGAGGCCTTGTTTGATGGCGTCGCGCAGGGCGACGTCGGCGTAGCCCGAGCCTTCGTTCTCGACGTCGCGGATGGTGGTGTATCCGGCTTGCAGGGTGATGCGGGCGTTGTAGGCGCCTTCGAGGGCGCGGAACGCTTGCGACTTGGTGGCAAGGTTGAGGGTATAGCCGTCGTCGCCTTCGGGAATGCGCGCCATGATGTGGGTATGGCAGTCGATGAGTCCGGGGAGAAGCGTCGCGCGGCCGAGGTCGATCAGTTTGGCGTTCTTGGGCGCGTGGGCCTGGACATCGGAGGCGTTGCCGACTTCCTTGATGCGGTCGCCTTCGATCCAGAGGGCGGCGTTTTCGAGGTAGGCACCTTTGCGGACGTCGAGGAGTCTCGCGGCTTTCACGACGGTGGAGGCGGGTGGCTTCGCGTCGGATTGCGCGAGCGTATTCGCGGTCAGCACGAGGATCAGGAAGGCTTGTTTCATGGGGAGGAAGAGTACTCCAGAGTATGGAGCGCGAGCAAGCAGAGTCGTTCTTGGGTTGCAGATCAGGTGTCTCTCCGGGACAGATCTATAAGCCGAGGAATTCCCGCCAGTAAACTGGCGGGCTATTTTCGTTGGTCCCTCCGGGACCACAGGGCGCTGGCGGGACATTGGGCTTTGCGAACATGTGGCATTTCTATGCTGGACGGTGCGCGGGCGGGACGCCCCCGCGCCAGCCGGCGAGACGCCGGCGCTACGGTTTAGGCTTCCAGTTTTAGCTCGTCGAGTTCGAGGAATTCCTGGATGATCGGTTCTTTCGATTTTTCCATTTCCGCGTAGGTGCCGAAGAAGATGGCGCGTGCTTCGTGCAAGAAGACGACTCGCTCGGCCAGCTTCTTGGCGAGGCGCATGTCGTGGGTGACGACGATGCTGGTCAGGTTGAGTTGAATCTTGAGGCGCTTGATGAGGTCGCCTAGCAGTTGCGCCATCAAGGGATCGACCATCGTCGTGGGTTCGTCGTAGAGGACACATTCGGGGCGGGCGGCCAGAGCACGGGCGATCGCGACCGAGCGCTTCATGCCGGTGGAAAGATCGGAGGGGAGCAGGTCGCGCATCTCCTGCACGCCGACCATTTGCAGCAGGCCGTCGACGATCTGGTAGGTCTGCTCTTCGTTGAGCTCGCGGGATTCGCGCAGCGGAAAGGCTACATTCTCGCCGACGGTGAGCGAGTCGAAGAGGGCTCCGTTCTGGAAGACCATGGTTACTTTCTTGCGGATGAGTTCGAGTTGCTCTTCGGTATAGTCGGTGATGTCCTGGCCGGCGACGATGACGCGTCCGGAGTCGGGCTTGAGGAATCCCATGATGTGATGAAGCGAGACTGATTTGCCGACGCCGCTGCGTCCGAGGATGCAGACGGTTTCGGCGGGAAGGACGTCGAAGTTGACGTGGTCGAGGACGACGTTGTCGCCGAAAGCTTTGGAGACGTCGCGGAATTCGATGTAGGGAGCGGGTTGTGGGGCGTCGTCGGGCATGGTCAGCTGCTAGCTGTAGCTTATAGCTTAACCCGCTTGTCACCTTGAGCGACGGTCTTTTCTGTGACGAGGCTGTACAACGACGAACTGCAAACGGTTGAGACGTATCTCAAAACTCAGGCCTGATTCCAGAGCAGGCATGATTTTCGTCATTTTGTGTTAACGCGGTGGCCGCGACCGGTCATCGAGTCGATGATGAAATGCCGATTCCGGCAGTTGGAGAAATCTGCATTTCTTCGATGCCGCCTTCGATCGGAATGTCGCGGTGGTAGAGTTGGTTTCATGGGTGAAGCCCCACCTGCAGAAACCTTTGAGGAGATTGTGGAGTGGGCGTACAGCACACTGCCGCAGGAGATCAGAGATCTGCCAGACTTCCCCGGCATTCAAGTGGCCGACGAGCCACCCGAGGAAATGCTGAAGAAAGCGAACCGGCCTCGGGGCACCGAGCTATTGGGATGCTACAGCGGCGTACGCAGGACGGAAGGGCAACATAACCTGATACGAATCGCCCCCGATTTGATATTTGTTTTCCGTTGCCCGATTCTGCGCTGTTCAAAAGGAGATTTGCGGGCCGAAGTGAAACGAGTGGTTTGGCATGAGGTTGCACACTGGCTCGGCCACGATGAGAAGCAAGTGAAGGACCTAGGCTTATGAGCCAGCAGGCCCCTCACGGAAAAACGAACCGGAGCACTTCTCCCTCGAGCGTGATCGCCGCAGGCTCGTGGGCCGGCAACGTTCCCTTCCATGAGTTCCACATCAGAGGAACCAGCCGAGTCTGCGCGGCCGGAACTTCGACCCAGCCCTGCGCCGTTTCCTCGCGCAGAAAAACAGAAAAGGCCGGAGCCGCCGGAGCCTCACCACGAACCAGTTCCGACTTCCACTCAAACAAGCTCGCCGCCAGCTTCTCCGTCAACGATTCATGCGGATCCAGACACAAAATCCATCCCGCCTTCGCAGATTCTGGGCTGCACGATCGAACATAGTCTGCCGGCGAAGGCCCAGGTCGCGCGTCCACGACTTTGGCCCCGTACTCTCGAGCGACCCGCACCGTCGCATCCTGCGAACCATGGTCCACCACAAGAATGTCATCGCAGGCATAGAGCGTCTCCAGCGCGCGCCCCAGCCGCAGAGCATCGTTTTGTGTGAACAGCAGTGCTGTAATCGAAGCCATGCAAGGAAAGTGCTTATGTGGCGCGGGCGCCTCCACCCGCGCGGCCGCCCCCTACATTCCTGGCAGCTCGGGTGCAGACGTTACGTCACGCAAGTCTTGCGCGACGAGATCCGTTACTGCGAATCCAGCTTCTGCCGATTCGCGTCCGCGGGCAGAGCCTGCACCACCGTGAACGGAGCCTGCAGTGTGAAATTCAACACGGTCTCTGACGGCAGCTTAATCTGCTGGCCCTTGGTAGCGGCCTGCACGCCGCCTCCCACGCCCGCACCTGCCCCGGCGCCGATCGCCGCGCCCTTGCCGCCGCCCGCGATCGCACCGATGATGCCGCCAAGGACCGCGCCTCCGCCAACTTTCTCGGCGGTGTTCTTGCCGCGGGAGCTTCCTGTTTTCTTGTATTGATCGGTCTGCAGGCTGTAGGTTTTGCCGCCCGAAGAAATACTGTCGAGTTGCAGCACCACTTCAGACTGCCCGGCGAACTTGCCCGCGCTTTTCACCGACGCGAGGTGGCCCACCAGTTCGACGCCCGCCGGCACCGCTTCTTCTCCGTCAGAACTCAGCGGCGCGTTCAGCGTCGCATGAAACGTGTCACCCGTCTGGTTCTTCTCGCTGTCAATCGGATCGATCAGGCGCACCGTCAGCTGCGTCCCCTGATCGATAATCAGCTTCTTCGGCGATGGCGGCGGAGGAGGAGGCGTCTGCGCCGCAGTATTATCCGCTGGGGGCGGAGGCGTTTGATCCGCCGCTTCCGGCTGTCGGCCACCGCTCATCTGGCTCGCAATCGAAGTATCCGCGGAATTCGCGGCCGCGTTGGAATCGTCGGAAGTTCGAGCCTTGCTACTTTTCCTGGCTGCTGACTTCGCTTTCTCAGCAGGCGTACCGGCCGAAGCCTTCGTCGCCGCCGTCGACTCCGGGGGCGCCGCCGCAGGGGTCGTTGCCGCCGCCGCGTTACCCACCTGCAGATTGTTGATCACCGTCTTGACCCCGGCCACCGACGCCGCCTGCCGCCCCGCCGCATCCCGCTGCGCGTCATTGTCGACCGAGCCCGCCAGCGTCACCACGCCGTCCTCAGCCTTCACCGAGAGCTGCTTGCTCGCGAGTCCAGAATCCTGGCTGAACTTCCCTTGAACCTCGCTGGAAATCTTGGCGTCGTCAGGCTTCCGGGCACAGCCCAAGCCCATCCCCAAAACGATCGCCAGAAGAAGGGGAGTCATGAACGATGACATGGACCGGGAATTAGTTTTCATACTCGACTCCTGAGACGAAACCCTGGAACGGAGTTCCTGTATATCCAGAACAGTTTAGATGCCGGTTCTTGCAGATGTAAATGAGAGAAGTCACAAAGGAAGGAATCCAGAAAGTAGCGGGGTTCAGTAGCGCCGGCAGCCTGCCCTGAGCGAAGTCGAAGGGTCCGGCCGGCTGTCGCGGGAGCGTCTAGCGCGCGCACCCCGCCTAGTGAATAAACTTGTAGTCCACAATCGAAGCCGCCAGCGCCCCATTCTCCTGGGCAGCGGTGTCTTCGGCCACCGGCGCATCTTTAAAGCGCATCACGCGCCCCTGGCACACCACGTTGCTGTTCTTCTGCCCGGAAATTTCTTCCGGCATCTCAAACACCATCTCGATCAGAGCATTCACCGGAAGCTGCTGCGGACCGTTAAACAGCACGCCGCTCTGGCTGATGTTTTCGATGATCCCCTCATACCACGTGCTGGTCTTGTTGACGCGATAGCGCAGAGGAATATCGAGCTTCAACCGTCGCGCCCGCGGCACCCACGAAGGCCGCTTCTCGCGCGTATGGCTGCGCCGGACGCCGGTCTCGGGCTTGGCGTGCTCCACGCGCTGCGTACGGCGCATGGTCGTCCAGTCATACTTGTATTCCGCGGCGCATAGCAGGCAGACCTGGTAGTAGTCCCCATCCCCACCACGACGCGGCCATGAGAACTCGTGAGAGCAGCGCCCAAGCATAAGCACATCCATGAATTTTTGCGGCATGTTTGTTACTTCCGGGTCAGGAGCCCTCGGATGCACGCTCATCATCTCGCGAAGGTCTGACTTTGGGTAGGTTACTTTCGTGCAGGGTGCCCCAACCACAGTGACGCAAGTGACCGGAGCATAAGACCTTAGCCTGTGGAAACCATAGCGCCACGCGCGTCGACGCCTCACGCAGTCGCGCACAGTGACGCGGAAGAGCGGTGTTTCAGCGCCCCGTTAGAGGCTATACGTGAGCAATCGAGACCCGTTTGGACGACACATTTCTCCGCGCAATCCCAAGAACATGGACCCCGTGTATCATCGCCCCATGCACGCCCCCGCGCCCCGCATCACCGCCTTCATCCTCGCCGGCGGCAAAAGCACGCGCATGGGCGCCGACAAAGCATTCGTCCCTCTCGACGGCCGCACCCTACTGGCGCGTGCCTTGGATATCGCCCGCTCCATCACCCCCGAAGTCCGCATCGTCGGGGATCCTCAAAAATTCGCCGTCTTCGCCCCCACCGTCGAGGATGTATTCCCCAACTGCGGCCCCCTAGGAGGAATCCACGCCGCCCTCCGGTCATCGCCGACAGACCTGAACCTGATCCTCGCCGTAGACGTCCCCTTCGTATCGCCCGCGCTGTTGCAGCACCTGATCGAGCGCGCGAGCAATTCCCCCGCAATGGTCACAGTCGTGCAAACCGGAGGAGGCTACCAGCCTTTGTGCGCTGTCTACCGCCGCAATTTCGCCGATGCCGCAGAGAAGGCTCTGCAAGAACGCCGATATAAGATCGACACGCTCTTCGCGGCCACCAGCACGCAGACGATCCCAGAAGGAGAATTGGAAGCGGCAGGCTTCTCCCCAGAAATGTTCCGCAACCTGAATACGCCGCAAGAACTGGCCGACGCGACCGAAATCACCACCCCTCACTCGCCGAAAACCAATTCTTCCGCGGCCAACGAGCGCTAAAGCTGTTTACGGCACGAATCTTGCCGTATGATGTTTCGCGACGAGGAACACGCCCAAAGAGTGACTGCACCAGGAAAGTTGGAGAATAATCTCTCCACGTTCAGTGTGCTTGGCGCATCAAACACCCAGATCCGGTGGTTGTCGGCAACCGCGAAACAGGGAGAATCCACCATGAAGAAACCGTCGTCGTTGTTTGGCCTGTGGGTTTGCTTTGTGCTGATCGTCGGATTGGGAATTGTGCCAACCATGATGGCGGCGGACCCATCGCCGATCATTGGAAATTGGGAAGGGACTCTTGATCCGGGGGCTCAGCCGAAGAAGCGAATTGTCGTGCATATTGCCGCAGCTCAGGACGGAAGCCTAAGCGGAACGATCGACTACCCTGACGAGAGCGTGTCCGGCGAGCTTCTCACGGCGATCAACTATAAGGAGCCCGCCCTCCACTTCGAAAGCAATTCCGGCCAGATTTCGTACGATGGCACCATGAACAAAGAGAATTCAGCGATCGTGGGTACCTGGAAACAAGGTGCATCACCGCTTCGTCTCACGCTCAAGAAGACCCCCTAGAGACACAGGCTTCGATTTCCATTCACGGTCTCGGGGAATCGAGGGTTAACGAAGAAGCCAAGGTGAAGGCAATTCGGCTACCGGGCTTCATCTCTACTTTTGCCGCCTTCAATACAGCGATCCCTCCCAGCGCAACAGCACCGATTGGATTGACAGATACAGCCACTTCCGCGGCTCCGACCGCTCCCGGTTTTATTACGGCCGTGGCTTTGGTGGAAAGCGCTCCTTTTTTCTTCTTCACCACGTCACTATCGGCATCGATTTTCTTTCCATCGATTACTAAACTGAGCAACTCCACTTCCACTTCTGCATTTCCATGAAGACGGCCACCTTTCTTGTCTTCCACCATCAGTAGATGAGCCTCCGCTCCACGCGGAATCACGACATGGCTCTCCACGAGAACCGAGGGATCGACGGTACCGATGAAGATGTCTCCTGCTTGATCGTGACTGGAATTTATCTTGTCTGCGATGCGAACGGAAATGACCGTACCTTCCCGAAGAGTGATGGTATCGGGCACATCCGATGAACTCGGCTGATCTTGGTTCGCTTGTGGATGAGCAGTGTTCTGTCCAGATGCCTGGTGAATTGGTAATAGGCACAACGGAGCAAGAGCTAGCGCTAAGAAGCTAGATGTCCATCTCTTCATACGCAATGCTCCTGAAATGTGAAACTGGCTTCATGCGCGACGCACGAGCCAAACAATCACCAGAACGACAATAATTGTTCCCACCACACCCATACCTAACATAGTGCCTCCTATCGAACATGTAGGGCATTGAAACTGCCCATGCAGAGATAGTAGGGCGAGATCCCGGCTCTCGTCTGAGCAAAACGAACCACTAAACAGTCGAGTTCTCACTTTCTATGGGAATGTTGACGGGCCCTTGGCGGAGAAACTTCGATGGGAACACTACAAACCGAGGGTGGAGACCCAACGTAGTTGGCGTTATATCGCCCTCTTATTGACCTCGGAGGGCCAATTCTCGATGAGTTCTATGGCTATTTTCGACGGCGACCCTCGCGCGAGCAGCACGCACAAGGAAGAGCCTTCGATCATTTTGAAGGTCGCGTCTAGCCCCGATTCATACCGACATTCAGTGTTCGCTCAAAAAACTCTCAACACCAATAATGTCGCGTCATCGCGAAAGTTCCCACCGCAAAACGCAGTGACTCGCTGCATGATCGCTCGCTGAGTATCAAGCGCAGTTGCATCCGGGATGTGAGCCGCTGTTTTGGCGGAGGGGCCTTTGCCCAGCAAGCGAACCCCTTCGTCACAGAATTGCTGACTCGGATTAGTGGATTCGCTCTAAAGTGTGGGTAATCGGATGTTAGGAGGCAGTCTTGTCTTCGGCCTTGCCCATCGATGGCAGAGCGCCGAGTTGCTGCATCATGCCGAGGGCATCGTATTCCTCCCACTCCTCAGCGATCTTTCCCCCGACAATGCGGTCGATCATCACTCCGCTGGTTGTCACCTGCTTGCCCGTGGGAGCGATTCCCATCAGCGTTTCGCGATGGATGCCGGTGAAACTCCAACGGGTCGCTACCTTGTCGCCCTCGGCTACCTGATCCTCAACCGTCCATCGGCCATCGGGAAAGGCGGCAAGCACTTGGGTCAAGAATTGTTTATAAGCCTCGCCCCTGAGTTCCCCTACTAGCGGTGAGCGGTATACACAGTCGGGAAAGAACTCATCAATGAGGGCCACGTTGTGCTTAGTGAAAAGTTCCTCGATTACTCGTCGAACTAACGCCTTGTTTGCATCGCACATGGAAGTGTTCTCCTTTCGTCTCTTGCTAAGAGCCTGGGGGCACGCCTTAAGGGGCGCTGCGTCTCAACTGGCGGAACTACCCTTCAGAGAGGCGAGCGGACGAGTTAATGCCACACGACTGGGTGCGTGATGTCAGTGACTTGGGTCACATCTGATGCGCGAGCAGAGGGCAAAGCCAGACAGTCAGCTGGCGTAATGTCGCCGTCACAATCCTGGCCTCGGTTGATGATGCGACGGTCCCCAGAGGGGAAGATGCTCAATTTTTGCAAACTCGGATCGTTGTTGAAAAATCGCAGTTACAGTCGACGACCAGCGGTCAGAACGTGGAATGGCCTTCCATCTGCCCTATTCGTAGCGCAAGGACTCAATCGGATCGAGACGGGACGCGCGTATGGCTGGAATCATGCCGCTGACCAATCCCACCACCGCCAGGATTGCGGTAGAAACCAATACGCTGACTGGTGAAATGATGAGTCGAATGTCGCCCGCCTCTCCGTGCTGGGCAAGCGCACTGTAAAAGGTGAGAGTACCCACGGAGAAGGAAATGATGTAGGCGAGCACAATCCCCAGAAGACCACCCAGAAAGGAATCGCCAGCCCTTCGGACAAGAACTGCACGAGAATGTCGAAGCGGCGAGCGCCCAACGCCTTCTCCACCCCGATCTCGCGCGTTCGCTGGGTTACGCTCACCAGCATGATGTTCATGAGTCCCACGCCGCCAATCCCAAGAGTCAGGGTCCCAATAAAGGCAAGCATCACCTGCAGCGCCATGGTAATGATGCGAAATTGCGAAAGCTGCTCCATCATGCTGAAAACGAACAGAGCCCGCTTATCTTCGACGCAGAAATTGTGTTGTGCCGCCAGCGTATTACGAACCGACTTCTCGACGCCTCCGTAGTTGTAGCCCAGAAAATCCAACCAGATCATGTCGATGTAGTACGTATTGCGGAAGTCGCTCATAGTGGAGAAGGGGATATAGACGACCCGGTTGATGCTGTTCTCGGTGCCTTCCTGGGGTCTGGGCTTAAGTACACCGATGACTTCGTAAGGAATGCCGTTGATACGAATCTTCTCGCCCAACGGGAAACGGCCGGAAAATAGCTTTTCCCTGGATTCCGAGCCCAGCACACAGACACGCGCGCGCATCTGCAAATCTTCGGCACTGTAGAAACGGCCGAGCCCGAGTTGCAGGTTCTGAATTTCCTGGAGATTGGGATTCCCGCCATGAACGGTCCAAGTATACGAACGCCCTTCGTAGCTGACGGGCGCATCGTACATCGATTCGGGAGTGATACGGGTCACTTCCGGCACATTCACCACAACGCGATCAATGTCATCCGTGGTCAACCGGATACTGGCACCGGCCTTGTTTCCTCCGGCCTGCATGGACGTGCGCCCGCCCGCGATGCCCATCGCCGCCATGCTGGCATAGCTCCTGAATATGTTGACGATGGCCGTGGAGAAACCCGTGCCGTAGGCCAGCAACAGCACTACGGTGGCGATGCCCCAGGCCATGCCCAGCATGGTCAGCGCGCTTCGCTGGCGGTTGTGTCTGAGTGATCGATACGCTTCCGAGAGCACATCTTTCGCCTGGATCATTGGTTACTCCTGACGAAGGGCCTCCACGGGCTGGAGCAAGGCCGCCCGCCGCGCGGGATAAAGTCCCGCGATAATGCCAGCCAACGCAAGACTACCCATGGCGAGCAGGGCGGTTGCCGGGTAAATGTGAGGCAATTCGAATCCGTTGATTGGAGGCACAAGTCCGAATAGCTTGGTCGCCGTGTAGGCTGCGCCCACGCCAATCGCGCCGCTGATTCCGGTAAGCATCAGCCCTTCTAAAAAGAACTGGAACAAGATGTTCCGTCTGGTAGCGCCCAAAGCCTTGCGCAGCCCGATCTCACGCGTGCGCTCGGTTACCGATACCAGCATGATGTTGATCACTCCGATTGCTCCCAGACCGAGTGTGACCAGACCGACGGCTCCCAGGAACGTATCCATGGCGTCGGAGATCTTGCCGACCATCTCGGCCGTGGCGATCGAGTCCCAATCGTCAAAGGCATCCGGCGTCTCGGGATCAAAGCCGTGGTTTCTGGCGACGATACTCCGCACAGCCTTCTTGGCTTGGGCGTGCTGTTCCCGCGTGATCGGCTGGTAGGCTACATACTTGATGGCTTTCTCGTTGCCTGCTCCCTGCATTGGGAAATAGACAGACATGGTGGTATAGGGCATGATCAGGCGCATGTTCTCGCCATTGTTGTTTCCGTGACCGACCTTCTGCATCGTCCCAACCACCTCGAACGCAACGCTATTGATAAGGATCGTGCTTCCTACCGCTGGCCGGCCGGGGAACAGTATGCGCACAAATTCGCTTCCGATTATGCAGACATTGTGGCGCTCGCGTTCGTCGTTCCAATTCAAAGAGCGCCCCTGGTCTACCGGCTGGTAGCGAATGCCAGAGAACTGCGGCTCGGCGCCATCCACGTAGCCGTTGCTGCTGCCAAACTCGCTCACCAGCCGAAGGTCGCCGCGGTAGATGACCGGAGTGGCATTCCGAACAAACCGCGAGCTGCGAATATCCAAATAGTCCTGGTAGTTCAGGTAATACTGCCGAGACGAAAGCTGGCTGCCGCCCACCGCCGGAACCCGTCCGTTGTAAATCTGCATGAAGTCTTCGCCGAAGCTCGCCAAATTCCTGGCGGTTCCTGCGCGGAAACCTTCTCCCAATCCAACCAGGAGCAGCAGCGATCCCACTCCCCAGGCAATCCCAAACATGGTCAGGAAGGAGCGGAGCTTGTGCGTCCACATGGCACGCAATACCTCGCCGAAGCTGGCGGCAAATCGCTTCATAACCGAAGTTACGAACATTAGACCAACGAAGTTCCTGTTTCCTTCGATGTTCGCGCCGGATCGTGTCGTTTCTGCATGCTTTGAGCCTGATCACGGCAATGCGCGCGCTTTATGAGTATCGTCTCCCGGCGCACGACTCGCATTAAAAGCGTTACTCTCGCACCAGTCAGTAGCTATGACGGCAGATACATGGCTGAATGACACAAATCACTGGAAGAGCTAGGTTCGCTTTGGCGTAGTTGAAGTGACATCGAATTCACTCATAACCTGTCCCGGACTCAGCGGTCACAACTACTTGTGATTCTGGTCACATTCCGCGCTCGGACCCGCGCCTAGACTTTTTTGTTGTGGCAGTTTGGGCCACGTGAGCCCTAGGAGAAGAAGAAATGCGTGTAATGAAATTCATCAGTCTTGCCGTCATTCTGGTGGTGATCTCAACATTTGCTGTGGCACAGGCGGCCCCGGCGCAGACTGCTCCCACCGTGAAGCATGTTCCGATCACCAATGCCGCGTCGAACTCGGGCATAGAGATGTTCAACAGTTATTGCGCCGTTTGCCACGGAAAAGACGGCAAGGGCAGCGGGCCGGCAGCCTCGGCCATGAAGACTCCGCCGACCGATCTGACGCTTCTGGCGAAGAAGGACGGGGGAAAGTATCCAGCGTCGCACGTTGCGGCCGTGATCAGAGGACAGGCTACGACACCGTCGCATGGCAGCCAGGACATGCCAGTGTGGGGACCACTTTTCTCGAGCATTAGCCAGGGCCACGAAGGCCAGGTGCAGCAGAGAATCACCAATCTGGTCACGTATATCGAGAGCCTACAGGCGAAGTAGGCTGCGCCGGTTCGCGACAGATCTTATGGCTCCGGGGCGCGGAGGTAGCGCTCCGGGGTCTGGCCATCTGATGTTGACGGGCTTGATCGAGCTGCAACGTCTGACGGCGGGTGCATAGATCCTTCGGCCCGCCAAGAACGCGGGCCTCAGGATGACAAGTCTTTTCTGAGTCGCGTCAATCTAACGAGGGCGCGCCTTCTGAGTTCGCGTTGTTTTCATGGGAGCACGCGGCTGTCGGATAAGACCAGAAGGAACCTGATCCCGTTTTTCCGCCTCGAGGCCGTAACCCACCAGTGGTCAATGTCTTACTGACCCTTGGCCGTTTGGCCAGTGACTTCAGTACCTTAGTCCCCGCCGCATGATCGACTTATAATCCATCCAAGAACTGAGAATTGCAGCGTTCTTCAGGAGACGCTCGCGCCGCAGGCGCGGTGGGGCCTGGGAGATATTCAGAGACTAAGTGGATCCATTCCTGGCATCGTCGATTTTTCTCTTTGGGCTGGCCTTCGGCAGCTTTCTGAATGTGTGTATCTACCGGCTGCCGCTGGGACTGTCGGTGGTGAAGCCGCGTTCGGCGTGCCCGAAGTGCAAGCAGCCGATCGCGTTCTACGACAATATTCCGGTGTTGAGCTGGATGATTCTGGGCGGGCGTTGCCGGAATTGCAAGACGAAGATTTCGCCGCGGTATTGGATGATTGAGTTGCTGACAGCGCTGTTATTTCTGGCCTGCTATTGGCATTTCGGGCTGACGCTTTCGACGCTGAAATATTGCGTGTTCGCGTTTCTGTTGCTGGGACTGATTTTCACGGATGCGGAAACCAAGTTGCTGCCGGACGCGATGACGCTGCCTGGACTGGCGCTGGGATTGATTTTCAGCCTGCTGGTGCCGGTGAATGATCTGGCTTCGCAGTTTCTGCCGGGAATGGTGAATTTGCCGTTCAGCGGAGATATTTCGGCGCGGTTGCTGTCGCTGCTCGATTCCCTGCTGGGCGCGGCGCTGGGCGCGTCGTTCATTTACGGAGCGGGAGCCATCTATTTGCGCTGGCGGGGCACGGAAGGCATGGGCTTCGGCGACGTGAAACTGATGGCCATGGTGGGCGCGTTTCTGGGAATGAAGCTGACGATCTTTACCGTGTTTACCGCGTCGCTGGCGGGATCGATGTTTGGGCTGACCACAGTGTTCGTAGTCTGGCTGAAGCGCACGCAGCGCTTTATGAAACGGCTGGCCAATGCGCAAGCGGCGCGGCGGCGGGGATGGCAGTCGGCGCAAGTGGTGTACCGCAATTATCAGATGCCGTTTGGAGTTTTTCTGGGAAGCATGGCGCTGTTCGCATTCTTTTTCGGCAACCAGTTTCTGCACTGGTACGGAGGGCTCTGGTGAGGATACTGGCAAACCCGGTGGTGCTGCGCGCGATCGTGGTGTTGGTGTGCGCGACGTTCGCGTTCATGATGGGCTTGTTCTGCATCCGCGCGCTGCGAAAAAGCATTGCGGAGGAAAGTGACTTTTCGTCCGAACCTACGCCGTCGCTGGAGACGTTGCCGCTGCACCTGTACAACACGGTGATCCAGCAACTGAAGCAGCAGAAGCACGAACTGCAGGTGCAATCAAAGGCCGAGCAGCAGCGGGCGCGAATCAGCGAGAACTTCAGCCACGCGGTGCTTTCGAATCTTTCCTGTGGCGTGCTCGTGTTCGGGACGAACGGACTGGTGAAGACAGCGAACCCGGCGGCCAAGGCGATTCTGGGTTTTGCATCGACCACGGGAATGGGCGCGGAAGACATTTTTCGCGACGCGCGGGTCCGTCCGGCGAAGTGGCGGGCGGCGAGCGCAACGGGGGACGAAAGCAGCAACGAGCCGGTCTGCCTCGCGGACGAAGTCAGTTCCGTACTGCACGAAGAGAGCAAGCGGCGGGAAGTGGAAGCCGAATACGAGACACCCGGAGGCGAGAAACGATTCATCGCGGTCACGGTGTCTCCGGTGCCCGCGGCCGAGGGTGGACTGCTCGGCGTGACGTGCTTGATCAACGACCTGAGCGAACTGGAACAGATCCGCCGGCAGCAGCAGTTGCATGGCGAGATCTCGGCCGAGATGGCCCTGCAGTTGCGAACCTCGTTGACCACGATTTCCGGCTTTGCGCAGCAGCTTGCCAACAGCCGCGATGCGGACCAGTCTTTGCAGCTGGCGAGCGACATTGCGCACGAGGCGGCGCAACTGGATCGGAGTATTGGGGGATTTTTGACTACCAAGCGGGCGGCGCAGGGAGTGGCCGCGAGCAGCTCGGCGGATTGATTTGGATCGACCGGGGTTGTCGGCCTGGAGGAGTTGGCCGGCCCGGCAACACAGACTTAGCGTAAGAGAAAAGGTGGGAATCATGAAACACATCGCATGCAGTGGAATGGGACTCGTGCTGCTCCTCGGCTTGACTGGCCTTCCAGCCGGCGCCCAGAACCAGACGCCGTCGACCTCGCAGAATTCTTCCTCGGGCTCGTCTTCTTCGGGCTCGTCGCTGGGTGACTATGCGCGGCAGGTCCGCAAGGATCCTGCGGGCACGTCGAAGCCGAAAGTGTATGACAACGACAATCTGCCGAGGGAAGACAAGCTCTCCGTTGTAGGCCAGACACCGGCGACCACCACCGCCAGTACGGCACCGACGGACAGTACGGCACCAGCAGAGGCAGCCAAGCCCGCCAGCGACAACAAGACGGAAACCCAAGACAAGGCTGCAACTGAAGTGAAGGCTCCGTCGGGTGCCGCGCCGACAGCTGCTGAGGACGACGCGAACAAGGCAGCTGCCGACAAGCAATGGGCCGACAAGATCGCCGCCCAGAAGGATCAGATTGATTTGCTGGGGCGCGAACTCGACGTGCTGCAGCGCGAGTACCAGATTCGCGCCGCTGCGATGTACGCCGATGTGGGCAACCGCATGCGTAACTCCGCCGACTGGGACAAACAGGACGCACAGTACAAGCAGCAGATCGCCGACAAGCAGAAAGCGCTCGACGACGCCAAGCAGAAACTGGAAGATTTGCAGGAAGAGGCGCGGAAGGCTGGGGCGCCAGCGTCGGTTCGCGAGTAGGAACAAGCAACAGGAACTTTCGAGCGCCGGGGCGGATGCTTCGGCGCTCGACTTTGTTTTAGGGTGCGCGGGCGGGACGCCCCCGCGACAGCCGGCGGGACGCCGGCGCTACTTTTTTGAGGCTACTTTTCGGCGACGCCTGTCGGCGATACGTTCTCTTTCAGATTGCGGATTTGTTTGATGTGGTGGAGGCCGTGGACTAGGTGGAACTTTCTCCATTGTCCTGCCGGCAGGGGCCCTAGGATGGATGGTCCAGCAGTTTGCGGCGCGCGCCCAGATTTTTCTCGCATTGCGCCATGATGTCGTCCATCTCGGCGATCTTGGGTCCGATCTCGGCCTGCACCTTCTCGACGGGCACGCCGCGGGGACGGGCGACCGACGGGGCTTCCCGACCCGAGGGGAAATAACCGAATCCCACGACAACGATTGTGCGACCGCGCTGCGCCCAGGATGGGGTGGTGGCCAGCGGCTTTCCGGCTTCGGCCACGCGCTGAAATCCCTTGATGGTCCCGGTGTAGGTTAAATAGAGATGCTCGATGACTTCGGCGACGCACCACTTTCCAGGAGGGTGCAAAGTCCACTGCTCGGGCGTGAGTCCAGCGACTGCCGATGCGATCTCTTTCTGCAGTCTCTGAAGACGAGGGTCCACGGGGGTTACTTACCTTTTTCGATCTTTCGGTTAAAATATTGCGCGACCACAAAACTCATCCAAAGTTATCACAGGAAGGAAGTCATGAAGACGGCCAGCCTTGCCCCCATGGAGTGTCCAGTAACGTCAGAGCAGATGCCGGGACTTCGAAATCAGAATCGCCGGAGCGCCGGGCGCAACGCGCGCGCATTGCTCGCCGCATGCACGATTGGACTGCTGGCGCTGCTCAGCGCATGCACATCGGATTCGAAACCTGCGGAAGAGGCGAAGCCCGAAGTGAAAGGTCCTGAACTGATCACGGCGCGGTCCGCGTTCCAGAAACTTTATGTAGCGGCGCGCGGCTGGAACCAGGATGCGAAGCCCTACCGCATTGAGTCCACGGCGACCAGCGACGGCAAGGGACAGGACGGCAAGTGGGCGGTGTGGCGATGCGGTTTCGCTTCCGCGACGGCGCGCTCGGAGAAATCCTATACCTGGTCGGGGAGCGCGGCCGATGGGGCGCCAGCGCGAGGAGTGAATCCCGGGATCGAAGACAGTTACAGTCCGTCGAACTCTTCGACACAAGTGTTCGACATGGCGTTCCTCAAGATCGACTCCGACCAGGCTTTTGCCACGGCCCAGAAACACGGCGGCGACAAGGTTCTGGAGAAGGCGCCGGACACGCCGGTGATCTACCTCTGCGACTGGAACCACAATACGAATGAGTTGACCTGGCACGTCATCTATGGAGCCCAGCGCGAGGGTGCGAAGCTCACGGTGGCGGTCAACGCCTCCACGGGCGAGTTCATTCGGGTAGAGAAGTAGGTCTGGCTCCAGGCGTGGCTTCGGGGTGGCCGGTTCGAGAGGACGAGGAGGTACAGCGGGGGAAGTGCCTTACCGGTTCGCGTCTTCTGTGCGGTTGATCTCGGCCTGAACTTGGGAAAAGAAGCGGTGCAGGGCCTCGGCGGAGGCGATGGAGCGCTCGAGAGCGCGGCGATCGCCAAAAGCCGCGACGTCCTGTGGGGAATACTGGAGACGAACTCGGTCGGCTGCGCAATGCGCGCTCAACATCTCCACGGCAGTCGCTGCCAGATCAGCGCGAAGGCGGCTAATATCAATTTGTCTCTTGGTTCCGGACTCCATCTAAAACTCCTCAATTCAGTTGGGGGAAGCGCAGGCGGGTCCCGCGAACCGTATGGGAGGACTGCCTTTCGCGGTTCGGCAGGGACCCACCCTGCGAGGTCATCAGTTCGTACAGTAGATAGAGTATACGGCGTTAGTTATACGCAGTGCAAGTAATTATTTTCGAGTTCTGGAGGCGAAGTGCCCCGGCATCCCGACCCTGATTTGGAACAGCGCATTCTGGGCGCGGCCTCGCGGTTGTGGGCGCGCGGGGGCGAGAAGGCGCTCACCATGCGCGCAGTAGCCAAGGCGGCGGGCACCACCACGCCAACGGTCTACGAGCGTTATCGCGACCGCGACGACATTCTCCGCGCCCTGCGCCTGCAAACCCGCCGCGAACTGTTTGCCGCTCTCAGCCGCACGGCTACGCTGCGGGAGGCCTTCCAGGCACAACTGGATTTCGCGCTGGAACATAGTCACGCCTACGAAGTTTTGTTTGACGGGGTGGCCCGACCTCCGTCCCTGCATGAGCCCTGGCCGTCATTCAATCTGATGCGCGAGCGCGTGGCCAAACGCCTGGGAGGAAATCCCCGGCAGCACACGCGGGTAATGCTCGCGGTGTGGTCGCTGATGCATGGCACGGCCATGCTGATTATCCGCGGCGGATTCGAGGGAGTGCTGCGCACCCAGACGATCCACGCGTGCATGGATGCTTTCGACGGGATCCTCGACTCGGCATCGCGGTCCAAGAGCCTTAGCCAGTCAGGGCCGAAGTGGCCTTCGAATCTGATATTGGGCGAGGGCAAGCAGAGCCGAGTGGGAAATGACGACACGGAGACAGACAAGGCGAATTCGAAAGCCAGGAAACCGTACAGATGACGGATGCCAGACTCGCGAGTTGCTGTGGGCGGGCGGCAACCCCCGTTCCAACCAATACCAGGATTTCACCGCGCGGGTTTGACGTTGACGGCAACACCCTTCAGCCGTTGAATCGCTTTCTCGGCTTCTTCCGACTGCGGTCCGTGGGGGAGGATCTTCAAGTAGTTCTCATATTCCTTGCGGGCTTCGTCGGGCTGATCCAGCTTTTCCAGGCAAACGGCGAGGCGGAACGTGGCTATCGCGTCGTTATTTTTATAGACTAGCGCCTCGCGGTAGCGATCTTCGGCAGCACGGTAGTTCTTGCGCTTGAAGTAAAAATCCCCCACCTCAATATCTTTGGCGGCTTTGTGCGGGTTCCAGGGATGGAACTCGCTGACGTCGCCGCTGCCGGGCGCGGCTTCAACGTCCATCAGAATGTCGGAACTCTCAGGATGAGCCTTTTCGTCGTCGGCCGGAGGTCTCAAGTCGATCGGGGTATCTTTGCTTGAGCTTTCGCCGTCTTCTATATCGTTGGCACTGATGCGATCGGAGCGCGGGGGCGCGAGCGTCGGATTGTGCGGCGCGGACGGTTTGGAAGCGGGCGACGAGGTGGAATCTGGCGTCTGTGAATTCGAGGGAGCAGAATTAGCGGGAGTGGAGTTCTGCGCCCATAGGGCGACGCTGCTTGCGAACAATATGATCAAGAGCCAACTGCGCATAGAGATTATTTTACCGCCTTGCATGTTCACTGAAGCGTGCTCGCTCAAACATGCTCCTCAAACATGCTCCTCAAACATGGGTCGCGCGGAAGGACTGCAGGCACTTGCGCGCCGTTTCGAGCTCCGAGTACCGGCTTCCCTCTTGCTCGATGAGGTAATACTCGACGCCGCCAACACTCTCAGCGGCCTCGAAGATGCCCTTCCAATCCGCCTTCCCTTCCCCGAACAGGGTCTTGTAGCCGATGCTGGGGTCCGGAGACCAGTCTTTACAATGGATGGAGCGAATGCGTCCCGGGTTGGCTCGGATCCATGTGACCGGGTCGGCACCGGCCTCCAGGCAAGTTCCCACGTCTAACTGCAGCATCACCGAGGGCTTCGTGTTCTTGGCGATAATCTCGATCGGACGCGCACCGGGTGCGCCGGTAAATTCGGCCTGATGGTTGTGGTATCCGGGCTTGAGACCGGAGGGCTCCAGAGTTTCGGCGGCGAAGTTCAGTTTGTCGGCAATGGCCTTCCAGCCATCGGCGCCGGACTTCGGATCGGACCAAGCCAGGACGACGTACTTGGTGCCGAGAATCAGATTGAGGTCGCGAGCGCGGTTGATGTTTTTCGAGTCGAGGTAATCCGCGTCATTGTGCGTGGAATAGCAGCGCATGCCGAGATCGTCTAGCAACTTGCGCGTCTGCTTGGCCTGCGGCTCGGTCCACTCGAAGTACGGGGCGTAGAACTCGACGGCCTGATATCCCATTTGAGCGACGGCACGCAAGGTGCCTTCGGGATCCTGCTTGAGGGCGTCGCGGACAGAGTAGAGCTCGAGGCCAACGGGGATTGAACCGGAGGCAACCGCGCCCGACGCAAGGCCGCGGAACGCCCACGGCAACATGGCGGACATAGCAAGGAATGAACGGCGGGAGAGAGGTATGGAAGGCATGGCTGCAATCCTACTCAAGCCGTTGTCCGACGCCAAGAGGTGAGGAGAAAAAAAGCAGGCCGCTCAGGGGGAGGCATTGAGCGGCCTGGTTGGCGAAGTCCTCCGGGGAGGAGGGTAAACTTTTTGGTCGTCCTACATGGACGACGGATTGTTCTGGCCCGTGGTGGCCGGTGCGGCCGGCGTGGTGCTGTCGCCCACGGTGTTGGTCATCAGGCGGACATCGACGCGGCGGTTGTCGGCGCGGCCAGTGGAGGTCTTGTTCGATTCCACGGGCTTATCCTTGCCGAGTCCGATCACGTAGATCTTGTGCGCGGGCACGTTGTACTTGGTAGCCAGGTACTGGATCACCGAGTTGGCGCGGCGCTGGCTGAGGTCGTAGTTGTAGTCGGCCGCGCCTACGGAATCCGTGCCGCCTTCGAGCGCGATGATGTAGCCCTTGGTCGAGGTGATACTGGCCGCGAGCTGATCAAGCGCTTCCTGCGCCTTGGGCGTCAGGTTGTCTTTGTTGAAGCCGAACTTCACGGAGGTCTCGGCGACGGCGTGATAGTTGTCGAGGTTGGCGACCGTATTGGTCAACACGCCCACGCGGCCGTTGGCGGCATCGGCCATCTGCTGGGCCGAGGCTGCGGTCTGTCCGGCGGTCTGCGCCTTCTGCTCGACTTGGTCGGTTTTGGCGTTCACGGCCTGGATGCCGGCCTGAGCGCGCGCGTCAACGTCCTTGATGTCCTTGGTGTTCTTCGCGGTCAGATCGTCGAGTTCGTTGGTCTTGTTGATGAGCGGCGTCGTCTGTTGCTTCACATAGTTCTTGCTGGCGCAACCGACGGTGGCCACCATGCTGGCTGCCAGGCAAATCACTAACGAAGTGCGGTTCATAGGGTAAGGCTCCTTGGTTTCGATCTTGTACGTATCTTGTGGCGCTTTCCGGGTTGTCCCGTGCGCTGTATTTCCAAATCTTTGAGGCCCTGGGAGTAACTCGATATCGCTTACAAGTTCCGCTTCTGCTTTTGCACGGGAGATGCCAGTGTTCTGCACCCGGAACTTTCGCGGTAAGTATATACGTTTCAACGGCTTGCGGCAAACTAATACGGGGGTCGGACCGCCTTACCACATCGGGCGGAACGCAAAGCGCACACACGGAGTGGAAATTTTATATGGTCCGGCTCAGATTAGTGGCCAAATCGTGCCGTCATGCCTTCCCACGTCACTTCCAGATGTCAGTAATCGGCGAGGCGTCGCGGTCGTTAGCGGTCAGGGGCGGGAGTCCAAAATTGTCTTCAATCGTACGCAGGACGCTGTAATGCGTGTAGGGCCGAGCGAGCGCGTTGGGATCCTGCAGGTTTGCGGGCTTCACCATGTCGCCGAGCAATAGGGTGAAGATGCGGTTGTCGGCATTTCCGCCCGATTCATCGAAGGTCACTACGACCAGCGTTCCCTGACGCAGTTTTTCCGGGAACGTTTCATCCAAGAACTTCTTGACCCAAATGCCGGCGGTTTGGGAATTGGTGTCGTGTCCGTCATGGTTCATGTTGGGAGAGTAGAACGAATAGGCCACCAGACCCTTGCGCGCGTCCTGCACGAAGAAGTTGTCAGACTTGCTGGAGTCGACGCGGACGACGCGATCGCAGTACTTTGCTTGTATCTCGCGAAAACTGAGGAACGGCACGTGGCGGCGTACGTAGTTGCCACGTTTATCGGCCACACGTTGCCCGGAGAAATTCCAGGGACACGGGCTATCGGGAAGTTCCTCCGCGTACTGCTTGAAGTCGAGGCCGGCGGCGATCAGGCGATCGGCAATGGTCTGGTGGGCCGCGTCCGCGGGAAGGTTCACCTGGTTGTCGGCCAGAAGACGTCCGCGATGATGAATGCCATAGTCGGTTCCCGCGACCATGGCCAGGTAATTCGGGTACGAGGGATGGAACAGCGCGTGGAAGTTGGTAAAGCTGGCGCCCCCCGCGGCCAGATCCATGAAGCTCTTGTCCTTGCTGGCGACTTCATAATCCACGTTTTCGAGGACGATGATCAACACGCGGTCGAAATGGCGGGCCGTGGCTCGCGACGCGGCCTTTGCGGCTTCCTCTTGCTTGCCCTCTGGAGATTTCGTGATCTGGGGCTCGGTGGACTGGCTTGGGGACGCGGGCGTGGTGCTCTGGGCAAACCCTGCAATGGAAGCCAGGAACATCACCGCGAAAACAGCGACCGCCGCATTTCTACGGAAGAACACAGCAATAGCGAACGTTGGACTCATCTGTCCTTTTTGTAACACAATGCCGCCTCTGCCCATCCAATAGAATAGATCCCTCGCGCCATGGACCTGCAGGCGAAAATCCGCACGATTCCCACCGAGCCCGGCGTGTATCTGTACAAAAACGCCGAGGGCGACGTGATCTATGTGGGGAAGGCGAAGAACCTGCGCAGCCGCGTGGCCAGCTACTTTCATGAAGGGCGCTGGGAAGACGCGAAGACCGGGACGCTGGTGCGCGAGGCGGTTGACGTCGACTACATCGTCGTCGCCAACAACAAGGAGGCGCTGGCGCTTGAGAATAATCTGATCAAGCAGCGCAAGCCCCGGTTCAACATCCTGCTGCGTGATGACAAGACTTATCCTTACGTGAAGCTGACGCTGGGGGAGCGCTGGCCGCGGGTCTATGTCACGCGGCGTCTGCGCAAGGACGGCAGCGCTTATTACGGTCCTTACTTCCCCGCCAATCTGGCGTACCGAATTGTCGATCTGATCCACCGCAATTTTCTGATTCCTTCGTGCAAGGTCGACCTGACGCGATTCCATCCGCGGCCGTGTTTGCAGTACTACATCAAGCGATGCCTGGGGCCGTGCGTGCAGGATTTGACCACGCCGGACGTGTACAAGGAAGCGGTGCACGATGTGAAGTTGTTTCTGGAAGGACGGCCGACGGACTTGAGCCGTTCGCTGCACACGCGCATGGAGCAGGCTGCAGCCGAGCAGGAGTACGAGCGAGCGGCGCGGTATCGCGACTTGATTTCGACGGTGGAGCAGTTGCAGGAACGGCAGCGCATGGCCGCGGCGGAAGGCGATGATGCTGACGTTTTTGGATACCACTACGAGAACGGGATGCTGGCGGTGAATTTGTTTCACATGCGCGGCGGGAAGATGGTGGATCGGCGGGAGTTTTTCTGGGAGGAACTGCCGGAGTTTGGAGTTGCCACCGACGATGTGGGGACGGCCGCCCTCGGCCGTCCGGGCGAGCCAGGCTCCCCGGCGCATTTGGCCGGAGGTGAGGAGATTGATAGTGACGACAGCAGCAGAGCTTTGCTCGGCACGGACGGCCGAGGGCGGCCGTCCCCACATGATCCGTTTCATCCCGGGGAATTTTTTTCGGCGCTGCTGAAACAGCTTTATATCGGGCAGCCTTATGTTCCGCGGAACCTTTATGTTCCGGTCGATTTTGAAGATCGTGAGACATTGGAAGACTTGCTCTCTGAGCAGAACGCGGGTGAGGGCGCCCGTGCCACGCGAGTGCACATTCTTGTGCCGCAGCGAGGCGACAAGCGTTCACTGATCGACCTCGCGGGGAATAACGCGAAGCAGTCTTACGATCAGCGGTTTCGCGTGCTCAAACCGAACGCGCAGAAGATTCGAGAAGAATTGCAGGAAGTGCTCAGCCTGCCAGAGCTGCCGAAGCGGATCGAATGCTTCGACATCTCGCACATACAGGGCGCGGAAACCGTCGCGTCGATGGTGGTGTGGGAAGACGGCAAGATGAAGAAGTCGGACTACCGCAAGTTCATCATCCGCAGCGTGGAAGGCGTGGATGATTTCGCGTCAATGCGCGAGGTGGTGGGGCGGCGGTACAAGCGTCTGCAGGAAGAAAAGAAGCCGATGCCCAGCCTGGTGCTGATCGACGGCGGCCTGGGACAGTTGCACGCGGCTGCGGAGGCGCTGGATGCGCTGGAGATCATCAACCAACCGCTAGCCGCCATCGCCAAGCGTGAGGAGATTTTGTACGTCTACGGGCAGGAGAAGGATCCGGTTGCGCTCGACCATCACTCGCCGGTGCTGCACTTGATTCAACTGATTCGCGATGAGGCCCACCGCTTTGCCGTGACGTTCCATCGCAAACGGCGGCAGATGCGCGACCGTTCCACCGAATTGCTGGAGATTCCCGGCGTGGGGGCGAGCACCACGCGGAGGCTGCTGGAACATTTTGGCAGCGTGCAGGCGGTCAAACAGGCGGATCCGGCGGCGCTGTCGGCGGTGGTGACTCGTTCGCAGGCGGAGGCGATTAAGAATCACTTCCAGAAATAGTTCGGTCCGTTTCGCGGCTACTTCGGTTCCGGGCTCGCGTTTCCCATATCGAGGACGACTTTCCAGCTTCCGTCTTTCTGCTGCTTCCAGATGCTGGTGTACTTGCCGTACTGCACGACCGGCTTGCCGTCTTTATCTTTCGCGTGGAACTCGAAGGTGCCGTAGGTGTAGCCGAGATCGCCGGAAACGGAAATGTCGGCGCCGAGTGGGGTCCAGAGGAGACGGTTGTTCTTATCGTCGAGGAATCCCATGCCTTTGGCGATCTCCGCCTTGCCTTGGATCAAGGGCGCGCCGTTGGGGACTTCGACGGAGTCGTCGGCGTAGTACGACATGTATCCTTGGGAACCTTTGTCGGCAGCGGCTTTCATGAATTCGCCTTCGAGTTGCTTCAACATCTCGGGCGTGGCTTTCGGAGAGGCCGAAACAGTGGGACGGGCGATCGGCAGCGCGATGATCGCGACCAGCAAGGCGACAACAAGAATTGGAAGAAACGATCTCATGCAGCCTCCGACGGATGACGCCGCCATTCTACGCCGCAGAACCGAAAAACCACAGAGGACACAGAAGACACAGAGAAGCACGACGTGAAATCTCAGATCCCGGTCTCCTTGCTTCCTCTGTGTCCTCTGAGACCTCTGTGGTTAAGATTCGAAAGCCTTTGCTACACTAGCGGACATCCCAAATGACGCGAATCTTGGCATTATTTCTAGCTACTGCCGCGATCGGAACCAGCGGCCTGTCCACCGTTTCAGCGCAGACCTCGAACCCTCCCGACATGGCCACGGCGCAGGAGAAGCACCTGCGCAACGTGCACCAGTTGACCTTCGGCGGGCAGAATGCCGAGGCCTATTTTTCCGCGGACGGCAAAAAGCTGATTTTCCAGTCATCCCACGGCGAGGTGAAGTGCGACCAGATTTTCGAGATGAACATCGACGGCAGCGACCAACACATGGTCTCAACCGGCGAGGGACGCACGACTTGCAGTTTTTTCTATCCCGATGGCAAGAAGATTCTCTACGCGTCGACGCACCTGGCGAGTCCGGAGTGCCCGCCGCGCCCTGATTTTTCGAAGGGCTATGTGTGGGCGGTGTATTCGGGATATGACATTTTCACGGCGAATCCGGATGGATCGAATCTGAAGCAACTGACCAACACGCCGGGATACGACGCCGAGGCCACGATTTCACTCGACGGCAAGAAAATCGTGTTCACTTCGATGCGCAACGGCGATCTCGATATCTATTCGATGGACGCCGACGGCACGCACGTGAAACAACTCACGCACGAACTGGGATACGATGGCGGGCCGACGTTCTCGCCCGACCGCAAGTCGATTGTGTTCCGGGCCTACCACCCAAAGACTGAGAAAGAGATTTCCGACTACAAGGAACTGCTGGCGCAGAATCTGATCCGCCCGACGTCCCTCGAAATCTGGACCATGAAGGCGGATGGCAGCGACAAAAAGCAGATCACGAATCTGGGCGCGGCGAGTTTTGGTCCGGCGTACACGGCGGACGGGAGACGGATCATCTTTTCGTCGAATTACGATCCGGAGACGCATGCCATCGGCGGCATGGGAAATTTTGAATTGTGGCTGATCAATCCCGACGGGACGGGCCTGGAGCGCGTCACCTACAGCGACGGCTTCGACGGCTTCCCCATGTTCTCGCCGGATGGGAAGAAGCTGGTGTGGGCGTCGAACCGCAACGCCAAGGCGCCGCACGAAACCAACATCTTTGTTGGGGATTGGGTGCCGTAGGGATTGTTGATTGTTGATTTCGAATCGATCACCGGACTCCGTTAGGCTTCTCTACTTTTCTTGGCCCGAACTCCGAACCACCCAACCACCGCGAGCATTCCACACCAGCCCAATACGCGCACTACCGTTGCGATCTGCGTGTCGTGGTTGAGAACGCCGAGGCTGGAGAAGATCCTGAAAAAGTCATGCTCCACAAAATCCGGATCTCCAGTTGTGACTAGGGGCAGCACCTGAGCTCGCGCGTCGGCCATGTAGGTTGCGGTGTAGAGCCAATTTTCGAAGAAGAAGAACAGGCAGAAGACGAAACCGGTGGTCTGGCGTTCGGTGAAGAAGTAGGCGGCCAGCAGAAATGGGACTAGCCATTGCAGCAGCGTGCCTCCCCAAAGGCCGAGCGTGGGACCAAACCAGCCGAACAGATTGTGTCCGCCTTCATGCACGATCAGGTTGGCGTTGTCGATGAAAAGATAACCGCCATGAGCCGAGAAGGCGTAGGCCAGGAACGCCACATAGAAGATGAGCCACGCCACGAGCGCAGGGCGGGAGACGGGCTTCCATGGTTCGTCGAACAATGGTTCGTCGAAAAACGGTTCGTCGAGAATCGACTGGAGATATTCGCGCATACACTCAGACGATTCTACGGGGATGAATTTGGGCCGTGCAGATTACGAACGTGCGCGCCATATTCCGGACGCAAGGCAGTCGGATCCTAGTCCCGCGCAAGAATCACTAGGACCGGTGGCCATCGCATGCAGGGGACTTTTCTTGCTAAAGTGATCTGACAGTTACTGATTTCGGAACCTCTATGAAAGTTCGGCAATGGATTACCGGGATTGTGCTGTTTCTGCTGGTGGCCGCGGCCATCGTGGGAATGGTGTGGACGCGGGAGTTACCGGCCCCGAACGAGGAAGCGTCGACCACCCCCGCCGATACCACACCGGCCAATAAGGTGCTGGGGAAAAAACCACCGGTAACGCCGCGGCCGCTGGTGGACCAGCGTCCTCTGCAGACCGCCCGGCGGATGGCGGCACTGGCAGGCACGCCGGAAGAACAGGCGCTGGCGCATCAGGCGGAAAAAACCGGAGACCACGAAGTCGATCTCGCCTTTTTCGACGCTTTGCGCACGGCAGAAGAAAATCCTCCGGCACTGTCGCCGGAAGCCAAGGAAATTTCCGAACGTAAAAAGAAAGCCGAACTGGCGCTCAAGGATGACCAGGAAGGCATAGCGGCGCTTACGCGGAAACTGGCGGCCGTCCCCGAGGCGCAGAAGGATAACCTGCAAGACCAGATTGACGTCGCCAAGGCGCAGATGGATCTTGATCAGGACGAGGTGGACGATGCCACCGAGGACCTGGAGCAGGCAGGCGGAGATCTTCAATCGAAGATCAAGCGCTTGCAGGCCGAGCACGAAGCCGGCGACCACGCTGCGAGCATGGCCATGGGTGCAGGGGTAAGCCCTCACGAACAGGACTATCAGACCCATACGCTGCTGAATGTATTTCGGGCGTGGCAGGCGTTGCGCGCAAAAAAGGCTCAGTTAATCGAGGCGCAGGAGGAGAGCCGGACCAAGCAGCAGCGCTTAAACCAACGCCATGGAACGCTGAGCACACAAGTACAGAAGGACAACGAGAATCGCGAGGCGGCCAAGCAGCAGGCGAAGGGATTCGCCAAGGGCACCCAGGCGGCCAGCCGAGAAGATTCCAAGGCGGCGGCCAAGGCGGCGCTCGATGCCCTGAAGCAGTACACGCGCGATCAGAAAAATCTGGCGGACCTGGGAAGGCGAGTGCAGGACGAGCAGGAACTAACCGAAACATACACCAACTGGATCTCGCTGGTGGAGACTCGCGAACGGGAGGCGCTGCACCATATCATCGAGGCGCTGCTGTGGATTCTGCTTGTGCTGGTAGTTGTGTACGCGGCGGATCGTGTGATCGACCAACTGTTCACGGGCATGACTGCCGAGAACAAACGGGTCGACACTTTGCGCGCGGTGGTGAAATTCGCGGCGCAGGCGGTGGGGGCAATCGCGGTCCTCTTCATTATTTTCGGTATGCCGACGCAAACCACTACGGTTCTGGGCCTGGCGGGTGCGGGATTGACGGTCGCCATGAAGGACTTCATCGTCGCCTTCTTCGGGTGGTTCGTGCTGATGGGGCGCAACGGCATCCGCGTGGGAGACTGGGTCGAGATTAATGGCGTGGCCGGCGAGGTCGTCGAAGTCGGGCTGCTGAAGACCATCTTGCTTGAGACCGGCAGTTGGAGCGATGCGGGCCATCCTACGGGCCGGCGCGTGTCGTTTGTAAACAGTTTTGCCATTGAAGGACATTTCTTTAACTTCACCACCTCGGGCCAGTGGATGTGGGACGAACTGCAGGTGCTGATTCCCACGGGTCAGGATCCGTATCCCATCATCGACGGCATTCAGAAACTGGTGGCGAAGGAAACTGAGGCAAACGCAGGCAAGGCCGAAGCGGAGTGGCGCGAGGCAACCACACGCTACCGGGTGCAGGCGATTTCGGCTGTGCCGGGCATCAACGTGGTTCCCACCGCGGCGGGCATTGAAGTGCACGTCCGCTACATCACACGGGCCAATGAACGGCACGAGTCGCGCAAGCGCATGTATGAAGCTGTGGTGGAAATGATGCATGGGAAGCGGGAGGCGGTGAAGCAGTAGAGCTACGAGCTTCTAGCTCCTAAGGCTTCGACCTCGGGTTCCGATTTGGCTTGGTTTTTCCCTTCTGATTGACATGACCAACCACAACGAACAGTTGGGCACTCTCATTGTGACCGGTGCTAGCCGCGGAATTGGCGCGGCCATCGCCACGCTCGCGGGCGCACGCGGATACGCGGTTGTGGTCAACTTCTCCACCGGCGAGGTCGAAGCTTCGAAAGTAGTTCATAACATTGTGGCTGCGGGCGGGCGCGCTGTCGCGATCCAGGGCGATGTTTCGCGCGAAGCGGACATCGTGCGTTTGTTCGAGACTGCTGAGCGGGAGTTGGGGCCGATCAAGGCACTCGCGAACAACGCGGGCGTGACTGGCGGATTCGCGCGCGTGGATCAAGTGTCGAGTGCGGCGATTGCAAACGTCATGTCGGTGAATGTCGGCGGGACTATTCTTTGTTCGCGCGAGGCGGTGCGGCGGATGTCGACGCGGCACGGCGGGAACGGCGGCGCGATTGTGAACATTTCTTCGCTCGCGGCGCGCACCGGGGCGGCGGGAGAGTGGGTACACTACGCGGCATCGAAGGGTGCAGTCGACAGTTTCACCATCGGACTGGCGCGGGAAGTGGCCACGGAGGGCATTCGCGTGAATGCAGTGGCGCCGGGATTGGTCGAGACCGGCCTGCACGCCGCGAATGGCGAACCGGGCCGACTGCAGCGACTCATGGGAACGATTCCGATGGGAAGGGCGGGCATGCCGAGCGAAGTAGCGGAGGGAGTGCTGTGGCTGTTGTCTCCGGCGGCGGCTTTCACGACGGGGGCGATTCTGGAGATTGGCGGGGGACGGTGACGGAAAGCTGTACTCAGTACTCGGTACTCAGTTTTCGGAACTCAATTTCTTGAGCGGGCGTTACTCTCTATATCTTTTCTCAGGTACGCCTTGATTTTTTCGGGAAGGCGCGACGCATGCAGAATATCGCGCAGTTGTGCGGGCGGCAGACGGCGGGTGAATTCCAGAGCGCGGGCCATGGGAGTGTATTCGTTGCGCAACAGCGCCATTCGAATCTCGGGACGTAACGACCACTTGGCATGATGGCAGACTGCTTTGACGAAAGCCGGCGTCGCCGCCGGACGCAACAATGCTTTAACGATGGCGGCTTCGTTGACTCGGGGATTCTCCAGGGCGGTCTGCCACACGCGTGACTCCTTGTCGAGCAACAGAGCGGCGGCCACCAGTGACGACGACCGGCGCGCGAGCGCAATGCGCTCACCTAGTGTGATGGAGGCGAGGCGCGACACCAGCAGTTCGTCGGCAACCCGCTTCAGATCGGCGGCTACGGCGGGGATCAGCGAGAACTGCATGAGATCGAAGGTGTAGAGTTCGCGAATCAGGCGCAATGCTATGCGCCGGGGAGTACGCGGATGAGCGGCGAGAGCCACGCGGACTTTGCGCGATTTCATCACTGCGGCGTTGTGACTGATCTGCTCGATTACTTCGGAAGGTAACTCGCGATCTTTTATGGCGGCGAGGGCGAGATCCGCGGTTAGAGCAGATTCAGCGGCATCGAAGGTGGGAGAGGCCAGACCGGATGCCGATTCCGGCGAGCGTGGTGATTCGATCGCATTTTCGTTTTCCGAATTCATGCGGCATCGCCTGTCAGAAGGAGTGTCCGCCCCGAACTATGTGCCTCGGCGCGCCATCCGGAGCGCTCCCTCGACCGGTTCGACGACCTGCGGATTCACTTCCACCCGCGGGTCTAGTGCGTGGAGTTCATTGTAAAAAACCTGCCGCACCAGCGGCGCGTGACGAAAGACGCCGCCAGTCATGGCCACTGGGACGGAAGCGGTATGTCCTTTCGCGAAGAGACGGCGAATCACCACCGCGGCTACATCGGCAAGTTTCCTGCCCGCCTTGGTGAGCACTTGCGCGGCCAGATCGTCCTGGCTGGCAGCGACCGCCGGAAAAAGAACCGCGAAGTCGGGAGGAGGAACCGAGTTGGCGGCGCGGGCGAGGTCGGGAAGCGAGGTCACTCCCCAAACTTTGCAGAGTGCCGCGGAGAAAGCCGAGTCCTGCAACGGCTCGGGAGTTCCGCCGCGCGGATCAGCCGCACGCAGAACCGCGCTGACGGCGCCGCGTCCAATCCAGTGCGCGGAGCCTTCGTCGCCGATGGCAAATCCCCAGCCTCCGGCGCGGAGGGTAGTTCCCTGCTGGTCGCGGCCATACGCAATCGAACCCGTGCCCGCGATGACAATGACGCCCGGACCGGCGTCAAAGGCGGCCTCCAGTGCGATCTGCATGTCGCCGACAACATCGATGGGAGCGGTCAGAATCTCCGCCAGTGAGCGGCGCACCACCTCTGCCAATTCCGGATGAGCCGCCCCGGAACCGCCCACGCAGGTGCGCACAACTTGCGCGGGCGTGATGCCGGCGGCGGCGCATGCCTGGCGCACCGATCGCTGCAGCGACTCGCGGGCTTGCACTTCTCCGACGCGGACAATGTTGCTAGGTCCAGCCGTCGCGGTGGCGAGGAGGTGCGATTCATCGCCCACGGCGCACGTGGTCTTGGTACCGCCGCCGTCGATGCCGAGGTAGTAGGACACGTTTTATTTCTAACACAGAGCTGTCGCCGATTGCCGTGATGACTGGCTGGAGTGGGGACTATAGAGTCTCACTCGCGCAAACGGGGGATTGCTTCCATAATTAGAAATTGCTTGAGCAATACTCACATGACCACGAAAGTTCAGATCACGGAACTCAACAACAACGGCGATGCGCGCGGCTTCAGCTTTATGGCGCCGGCGGAGGCGCTCGCATTTGTGGGCCGCATGGCGGACGTGCATCTGGCGTCGATGAAGCCGGGGGCGGTGCGCGGCAATCATTATCATTTGCGGCGGCGCGAGGCAATCGTGGTGCTACCCGGAGCAAAGTGGTCCTTCCATTGGGACGAGGGCGACGGATCGTCCGCTCAACATCGCGAGTTCGATGGCGGCCGCGCCGTGATGGTGCTGGTATCCCCGGATGCTTCTCACGCGGTGCGGAATGACGGGGACGGGACTTTGTGGTGGGTGGCAATTTCCTCCGAAACGTATGATCCGGCGGAGAGCGTCACCCGCAAGGTCGTGTGAGGTGCGCTGTCGGGAGCGGTGAAAAAGGCTTTTGACCACGGAGTTCGCTAAGGGAGGCCGCAGAGACTGGCGGTGCTCCGGTGGAATACGGGCCGAGTGCAGTCATAGATTTCTATCGACTGCTTATCGGCTCCCGGCGGTGGCGGCGAGACGCCGCCACGACAGCCGGCAGGATGCCGGCGCTACTAAGCTATGGGGCTGAATCATCTCGATTTCGCGATCATCGCGCTTTACCTGGCAGGCATCACGCTGTTTGGGCTGCGCTTCCGCAAGAAGCAGCGCTCGCTGCGCGACTACTTTCTGGCCGGGCGGGATATTCCGTGGTGGGCCATCGCCTTGTCGATTGTCGCGGCCGAGACCAGCACGCTTACGATTATCAGCATTCCCGGGCTCGCCTACGACACCAACTTCACATTTCTTCAGGTTGTGATGGGATACGTGGTGGGGCGCGTGGTCATCAGCTTCGTGCTGCTGCCTCACTACTTTCGCGGTGATCTCTATACAGCGTACGAACTGATCGAGCGGCGCTTCGGCAAAGGGCTGCGCTCGCTGACGGCGGGACTGTTTCTGCTGACGCGCGCCGCAGCAGAGGGCGTGCGCGTGTATGCCGTATCGATCGTGGTATCGATTGCGCTGGGGACGGGCGAAGTGGCCTCGATCGCCATCATCACTGCATTGACGGTCATCTATACGTTTGAAGGTGGGCTCGCGGCGGTGATCTGGACCGACGTCGTGCAAACCGCAATTTATGTGGGCGGGACGCTGGTGGGGCTGGTGACCATTCTGCATCTCGTGCCCGGAGGATGGAGCGCGATTCATGCGGCGGCTGCCAGCGCGGGCAAGTTGCAGCTGTTTGACTTCACTCCTAGCGTCTGGATTCCTTATACGTTCTGGGCGGGCGTGATTGGCGGAACGTTCTTCACCGTAGCCAGTCACGGCACTGATCAGCTGATCGTGCAGCGGTTGCTGGCGGCGCGCGGGCAGAGACAATCGGCAACGGCCCTAGTTTCGAGCGGAGCCGCCGTGCTGTTTCAGTTTGCGCTCTTTCTGACGGTCGGCATCATGCTGTGGGCTTACTACCGCGTGCCGTCGGCAGTGTTCGGCCGGCCTGACCGGATTTATCCAACATTTATTGTCACGCGGATGCCGCATGGAATCTCGGGCTTGCTGATTGCGGCGATCCTGGCGGCGGCCATGTCGAACCTGAGCGCGGCGCTGAATTCCCTGTCGTCGACCTCGATCATGGATTTTTACGTGCGGCTGCGGCCTTTGGCGGATGAGAAGACCAAAATGCGCCTGTCGCGGCTGGCCACACTCGCTTGGGCGCTGGTGCTGTTCGGTCTGGCGTTGATTGCTCTGCACAAGGTTGGCCGCGTCGTGGAGGTGGGTCTGCAGATCGCGTCGGTGGCCTATGGTGCGTTGCTCGGTGTGTTTCTGCTGGGTGTGCTCACCCGCCGGGCAAATCAGCGCGGGGCGATGGTTGGTATGGCGTGCGGCTTTGGCGTGGAATTGTATCTGTGGCTCGGGACGCACGTGCCGTGGACCTGGTGGGTAATGATGGGCTCGACGGTGACGTTTGGAGTGGGGTGGGTCGTCAGCGTGATCGCTGGCGGGTCCGCAGAGGAGGAACAGAGGGTTCCAAGTCGATCCGGAATACGGACTCCGAAATAATTGCAGGAAAGGTCGAGACAAGGCGTTCTGCGGTGGGTTGTAGTGAATAGTAGGCGAGAATTATCGACGGTACGAAATGATCCTATTCCCCGCCCTTTCGCGATGTGTGCTGACGTTTCTGACTCTCTCTTTCTTGCCGGCCGCGCAACTGGCCGCCCAGTCGGGTGCTCCGCAGTCCCAGACGCAAGATCTGTCTCCGGCTCAGAACAATGGAACCGCTCCTTCCAAGCTGGTGGGGCAGCCCGCGCCAGAACTGCCCACCGAGGCACAAGAGCCGACTCTGACCATCCGCCAGACCGTGCGGCGGGTCATTGTCGATGTCATGGTGCGCGACGCCAATGGCAAGCCGGTGCACGGACTGACAGCCAGCGATTTCTCCGTCACGGAGGATAAGGAGCCGCAGCGCGTGCTTTCGTTCGATGTGTACGACTTCGACAAGGCGTCGATTTCCCGCGCGCCGAATGACCCTCCGCTGCCGCCGAATGTTTTCGAGAATCTCCCCAAGGCTCCAGAGCGCGGGCCGCTTTATGTGATGCTGCTCGATCTGGTGAATACGGAGACGACGGACCAGATGACGGCCCGGCAGCAAGTCCTCAAGTTCATCAAGAGCAAGCCTGCGGGCACGCGATTTGCCGTCTTCATCACAACCGACAAGCTGTACCTGGTGCAGGGATTCACCGAGGACAAGGACCTGTTGTACGCAGCGTTGGACCCCAATCGTCCCAAGTCGCATGTGCCGAAGGTTTTCATGCTGGCTCGAAACTACGGCTACGGCGATCCTTACACCGCGGTGGATATGCTGACCCACATCGGCGAGTACATGGATGGCATTCCGGGCCGTAAGAATCTGATCTGGATGGCGGGAACCTTTCCCCTGTCCATTTCTCCTCAGGAGGGGAATTCCCCGTTAGGGGACAACATCAAAGCAGAGATCAATGCGCTTGCGCAGGCCCAAATCGCAGTCTTTCCCGCGGATGTGAGTGGGGTAGACCCTAATCCGGCGGTAAGCACCTTCGTCGCGAGTAGAGCGGCGGAAGAGCAAATTGCTTCCGCCACCGGAGGCCGTGCGTTTTACAACGACAACGGCGTGGTAGATATTCTGAACACGGCTACCGAAGACGGCGGGAACTACTACACGCTCACCTACGCTCCCCCGACGTACGTCGATGACGGGAAGTGTCACAACATCGCGGTGAAGCTAGACCAGGGAAACTATCAACTGTCGTACCGGCGCAATTACTGCCGCATCCCTCTGGTCTCCACGACGGAGGAGGAAGAGAAAGGCAATCCCGTGACCGCTACGGTCGCGGTTCCGCTTCGGGCGGGCGATGTGCTGCAAGGAAACATAAAGCCGGGGGCGCCGATGCTGCACGATCTGGTGTTCTCAGTGCATTTGCGGACCGAGGGCGGAGTCGTAACGGCTACGCCCACGCAGATGGTGCTTCTTGAGGAACAATCGGCGTTCTACCGCACCCATAGCAGGAACCGGCCACTCAAGCCGCTGCCTCCGGTGAAGATTCAAACCTACACGGTTGACTATCGCGTACTTGATCCGCAGTTCAAAGTGGCGGCAGAGCATGGCGGACCAAAAGCCACGCTTGAGTTTGCCGTGGCGGCGTTCGATGAGGACGGCAAGGTACTAAACGGTATCGTGAACGATGGAGTGCCGGAGGAATCTACACAGCCGGCGGAAAACAAGGCGGGGCTGTACCGGCTGCATCAATCGTTGATCGTTCCAGTCGGTGCAAAGTCGATCCGAGTCGGGGTGCGCGACCGCATGAACGATCGCATAGGCACGCTGGAGGTTCCGCTGCCGCTGGCGTCGGGACCTGTGCGGCAGGCGTCGTCAGCGCACTAGAACTCATTTTGTAAATGGTGTGGGAAGGTCGCGGCTTCGGGTGTATCATCGCGGACTTTGCGGTTTGCTTAGAAACACGGTCCGTGTACCCCAGGGGCTAAAGCCCTAATAGAGGAGAACCGGGTTATCGCAGCGCTCAAAGCGCTGCGCCACCCAAAAGCAATTTTTTCAGCAAACTGTTTAGCTCCTGAGCTGGGTAACTCTCAACGGCGTCACGGATTCCCGCCCGAAGATTGCGCTCACACCGTCTTCATCCTCGCGTATACTCCAACTCCAACATGGCTGAGGTCACTCATCTTGCGCCGTCTCGTCCTGAACTCTCCCGCGACCTGGGGGTGAGTCACGCTTCCGCTGTGGTGGTGGGAACGATTATCGGCAGCGGAATTTTTCTTGTGCCGGCCGAAATGATGCAGGCGGTTGGCTCGGCGAAGCTCGTGTATCTGGCGTGGGTGGTGGGCGGATTGCTGTCGTTTGCCGGGGCTCTCACCTATGCGGAACTTGGAGCGATGAAGCCGCAGGCCGGCGGCGAGTACGTGTACGTGCGCGATGCGTACGGCCCGCTGGGCGGCTTCCTATACGCCTGGACGTGGTTCGTGATCGCCAAGCCGGCTTCGATCGCGACCGTGGTCACGGGGCTGGTACGAATTCTCGGAACCTTCACGGTCTTCTCTTTTTTCTCGGTCAACGTGATCAGCGCGCCGTTCGGCGTGAACTGGGGACAGATGTTTGCCATCGCCGCCGCCATCCTCATTTCATTGCTCAACTATCTCGGCGTGAAGAAGGCGGGCGAATTCCAGCTTGTGTTTACGCTGCTGAAAGTGGCCATCATCCTGGGGATTGTGGTGGTGTGCTTCAGCGGATTCGGCGATGCACCGGGCCGAGGATGGAGCAATTTCGCCGGAACATTCGTGGGCGCGAAGGGTGGGATCGCGGGCTTCATGGCGGCGCTGGTGGCAGCGCTCTGGGCCTATGACGGATGGAATGACCTGAACATGGTAGCGGGCGAGGTGAAGCGCCCGGAGCGCAACATTCCGATTGCGCTGATCGCAGGCGTGGCCACTGTGGGCGTGCTTTACGTGCTGGTCAACGCGGGAGTGCAATATGTGCTTCCGGCAAAGGCGATCGCGGCCTCCGCGCGTCCTGCGTCGGATGCGGTCGCGATGGTGATGGGACGCATGGGCGCGAGCATCGTTTCGGCAGGTATGGCGATCTCAATGCTGGTCACGCTCAATGGAACGATCATGAGCGGCGCCCGCGTGCCCTTCGCGGTGGCGCGGGATGGATACTTTTTTCGAGCGCTGGCGGAGGTGCATCCGCGATTTCACACGCCCTCGGTGGCGATTGTGGTGCAGGCCGCACTGTCGATTCTGCTCTTGCTGCTGGGCGCGAATTTCCGGCAACTGTTTTCCCTGGCGATTTTTGCGGAGTGGCTCTTCTACATGATCGCGGGCAGCACGATCTTTGTGTTCCGGGTGCGCGAACCAGAGGCGGCGCGTCCATATCGCATGTGGGGCTATCCCTTCGTGCCCGCGGTTTTCGTCGTCGTTGCCGCCGCCCTCTTGTGCTACACCTTCAAGAACGACTGGCCGAATTCCGGCTATGGAGTGCTCGTCATCCTGGCAGGAATTCCGCTGTTCGCTATCTTCGCCCACTTACGCAGGAGAGCGCAAAGCACAAGCTCCTGACTGCCAAACAACCCGTTGAGAGCGCGGGGCCCGTCATATCCGGTTTCATGGGTGTTTTCCACAGAAACCTTGGTTTTTCTTCCCGGTTTCGTCGGATCGCGACCGCATGCCATCGGGCCGAAACCCCTGTCCCACGCCCGTTTTGGGCCGATTCCTCAAAAGTACGCTTTTGAAGTTACCTAAGGTCAAGAGCCGTTGACACGTTTACCCCCTGTCCTATCTCCCGTATTTTTAAGACTCCAAGGCTCGGCGTTCTCCCCAACCGGGCACCCTATGGAGTGAAATTGCATGGCGACGGCTTACCGCGGCTTTCAACTCGGATTACTGCCCGAACGCAAGATCAACAAACGGGCACTGGCGACCGCCTATGGACTGGTGACGCTGGTCCTGCTCATCGTAATCAACCTCGGGTTGATCATTCCGGAAAAGCTGCAGATGGTGCAGTACCACATGACGGAACTGATTCCGATGCCCTCGTTGCGGCCGGAACCGGAGCCCATCAAGGTGGTGAAGCCGGAAGTCCACCCCAAGCTGCTGCCCGCCGTGAAGCTCCCGGTGTTTGAGCAGCCCAAGTTAATCGTGCCCCGCGAAGTTCGCCGGGAAGCTCCCAAGCCAGTAGAGGCGCCACACGTTGTGGTGAACCAGTTCAAGGCTCCGGAATTGAAAGTGGCAATGGGCGGGGCGCGTCCGCAACTGGTGCACACCGGAGATTTTAGTGGCAGTTCGCAGAAGCCGACGGTGAACGCCGCCGTAGAAAAAGTTCAGACGGGCGGGTTTGGCGATCCCAATGGCTTGAAGGGCGAAGGCAAACAGGGCGCGAAATTGTATGCCGCCCAGGCGGGTGGTTTTGACATGCCTGCGGGTCCGGGACAGGGCAACGGATCCGGCGGAGCCAAAGGAATCAAGGGCACGGTGGCCAGCGCGGATTTCGGCAACGGCATTGCAACCGGCGGCAAGGGAGACGGGCGCAGCAACGGCCAGGGCGTCGCGACCGGCGGATTTGGATCGGAGCAGGTGGTGCACGGCGGACCAAAGATCGCGCCAGTGGATTCCGGCCCGGCGAGCACTCCGGTGGAAATCACGTTCAAACCGAATCCGGTTTACACCGAAGAAGCGCGCAGCTTGAAGCTGGAAGGCGAAGTGCTTCTCGATGTCAATTTTTCGGCGAACGGCACGTTGCATGTGAATCGCGTGGTGCGCGGGCTGGGTCACGGGCTGGACGAAGCCGCGATCGCTGCCGCCAACAAGATCCGGTTTAAGCCGGCGTTGCGCGCCGGGCAACCGGTGGATTCCACGGCAGTGGTTCACGTGACGTTCCAGATGGCGTACTGAAGACTTTTGGCGAAGTAACTCTGGCAATTGACCAGTCAACAGAAACGGTTCGGGTACTGAAAATTGGTTCAAAGAAACTTGGAGAAAAGAGTCATGCGTAATTGGAAAGCGATACTCACTGCGGCGTTGCTGGCATCAATGAGCGCGGCCGCACAGCAAGCGGCGGAGCAACAGCCGTCCGCACAGCCGCCTGCGCCCGATGCGACGCAGACAGCGCAATCCTCTCAGCAGGCTGCCCCGGCAACGGCGCAGCCAGCGCAAACGCAGGCTGCGCAGCCGGCAGCGGCACAGGCCGGTACAATTGCGCCACCAGCTCCTGCGCCTGCTCCCACCACCATGGACCAGGTCGTGACCCTCTTCATTGAGCGCGAACACGGCCTGATTAAGGCGCTCGCAAACCGCACGCCGGTGGTCGAGACCTATCTGCAGAATCTGACCGCCGACCCGCAACTGGGCCCGGTGCCGAGCGCGGATCACTACTTCCTCGGCCGCATGGATATGGGCGAGACCGTCGACCGCAAAGACTATCTGAAGGAAGAAAATCGGAGCATGGAGTCGCGCCTGTTGGGCGGCTTTGGCAAGCTCTATAAGGTCCAGTACCAGCCCCTCGGATTCTCGTGGATGGTCTATGCCGACCGCACCGACTTCGACCGCGAGCACTATGACTTCCACTACGCGCGCCGCGAGTTCCTGGGTGACGTGCGCTGCCTGGTATTCGACGTGACGCCGAAGCCGAAGTCCGGCCGTGGCCGCTTCCTGGGCCGCATCTGGGTTGAGGATCAGGGTTACAACATTGTGCGGCTGAACGGAACCTACGCTCCGGCGCCGCGCAACGCCATGTTCTTTCACATGGACAGCTGGCGCTTGAACCTGATTCCGGGCTACTGGGTTCCTGCTTTCATCTACAGCGAAGAAGGCGACTTCAGTGCTGGCGTGAAGAACAAGCTGGCCTTCAAGGCGCAGACCCGCATCTGGGGCTATGACCTGAAAAAGGGCGGCAAAGACGACGAGTTGACGCAGATTCGCGTGGACAGCGTGACCGACGAAAGCGCTGCCGCTCAGGACGCTTCACCGCTGCAGGCTGAGCGCGTGTGGCAGCAGCAGGCGGAAGACAACGTTGTCGAGCGCCTGACCAACGCCGGATTGCTCGCGCCCGATGGCGATCTGGACCGCATTCTCCAGACTGTCGTGAACAACCTGGAGGTCACCAACAACATTGACCTGCCGCGTCCCGTACGGACGCGCGTGCTGCTCACCTCCCCGCTGGAAACCTTCAGCGTGGGCAACACTATCGTGATCAGCCGCGGCCTGGTGGACGTGCTTCCCGACGAGGCCAGCCTGGCTGCCGTGCTCTCGCATGAACTCGCGCACATCGTGCTCGGCCACAACCTGGGCAGCAAGTACGCGTTCAACGACCGCATGCTGTTCTCGGACGAGGGGACGTATCAGAACCTCGGCTTCAAACACATTCCGGAAGAAGAAGCAGCTGCCGACAAGAAAGCTATCGAGCTTCTGAAGAACTCGCCTTACGCACAGAAGCTGGACAACGTGGGCCTGTTCCTCAAAGCGTTGCAGCTGCGCGCTCCGCAATTGAGCGCACTACTGACCACGCACCTGGGCAATCCGCTGGCGGAAAACGGAACGGTCAATCGCTTGAGCGCTCTGGCGACGCAGGGCCCGGCGCTGGATAACACCAAACTCGATCAGATCGCTGCGCTGCCCCTGGGCGGCCGTGTGAAGATCAATCCCTGGGACGACAAGGCGGAAATGGTGAAGGCGGCTCCGGTCGCCATCACTTCGGCGCGTGACAAGATGCCGTTTGAGGTCACGCCCTTCTTTCCGCGGTTGATCCGGTACGATGCAGGCGCCGCCGCTCCAGCTGCGGCTCCGACCACCGCGGCCGTCAACTCGGGCTCGGGAAACTAACAGGCAAGGCTTCTACTCCAAGTTGAAGTAAGACGTGGGCCGGGATCCGGAACTTCCTTCCGGGATACCCGGCCTTCGTTTTTGGACGTCAATAGTCTGCTTGACGAGCACTCTCATGTTGAGGAGCTAGATTCAGGAACTCGCATCGCCAGTTCCACCTCTATCGCCCGGATTGAGGCTCGCCCCCGGCGGAGCGATCTTCGATTACGGAGTGCAGTGGAAGATCAGCGCAGGTAGGATGTTGAAGAGTTGGAAATTGAGTTTCACCGAACTGAAGCTCGACTCCAGATAAGGCAGGATCGTCCGCGTGTATTGGAACAGCAGCAGCGATCCTTCCGCCTTCAGCGCCAGACGGGATTCTTCGAGAATCTCACGGCGCAGCGAGTCTGACATGTTGAGATAGGGCAAACTGGAAATGATGTAGTCGGCGGGCGACAGGCTCTGTTCCGCCAGCACACTGCGCACCCGCGCTGCCGAGCCTTGTACGACGCGGAAGCGCGGATCGCGGACGTGATTGCCGAGATATTCCACGAAGTCGGTATTCAGTTCGATCGCGACCAGAACCGCATCGGGACGCATGCGCTTCAGGATCTCGCGCGTGAATGTGCCCACGCCGGGACCGTACTCCACCAGAACGCGCGCCCGCTCCCAGTCCACCTGGCCCATCATGTCGTTCACCAGGAAGGGCGAACTCGGGACCACCGAGCCGAGCATGAAAGGACTCTTGAGGAAATTGCGTGCGAACAATGCAAGCGACGACGATCGTGCTGCGGCCTTCTTAGCGCCCTGACTCGGCATCCGATGTATTCCCGCAAAGTAAAGAGGTGCGCCTCTTATACTACCCAAATCTGGAGCGATCTGAACCAATGGCTTACACCAAAGTAGTAACGACGTTGATACTTTGGCTATGACTTAATTGGGATGCTCAGCGCGAGGGTCACGGTTGTCAGGGTTCAGCACCTCTGCTCGCTCTGCGCTGGGCAGGAATCATTCGTTCTCCCACGGTAACTTGCGGGTGAATGGATAGTACTTGAGAATCAAGGTACTTAAGGTTTTAGGCTGGGTGTGACCGAGGAGCAGGTTTGAGGCTTTGGCTGAATACCGCGCTGAAGGCAGTTTCGGGGACGTATTTCGTGCTGACTTCCCTTTACTGTCTGCTCGCGTTCCTGCCCTACACCTTCTATTTCCTGATCAAGGCGCCAGCGTACGCGTGGATGCCCTGGTTTGTGCATCACCAGGCAGTTCTGTACTGGCTGGCAACCGCCGCCGCAGTGGCCGCAAACTGGCAAATTCGGGATGCGTGGAAGAAGCGAGACCGGAGATTTCTGACCGGTGTCGGATTGCTGCTCGCAATCGGAGTCTACCTCACGTTCGATCCGTTCTTGCGGACGGTCGCGGACAATCGGCCTGCCTACTGGTGGAGTCTTGCGGCCTTGCTGCCCTTGGTCGCGGTAGCACTTTGGAAGGAATCCCACACCTCGAAGCATGATGACGAAACCAGCGACAGTCGCCCGTTCGCTTACTCAGGCGGCTTGCTGATTGCCCTGGTCGTGAGCATGGTCTATGTCGCAGGCGCGAGGATTCACGTTTATCGCGAGAGCGGCGCGCTGAGGTTTCACGCTGCCGACGCGGAACTGACCCTGTGGAGTCTGATTTCGCACTTCGTGCTTGCCGCCGTGGTGCTGTCGGTCATCAATCTGATTTTCGTGTTGGCGGCCAAGACTGCGAAGCCGCAGGCAGTGCGACGCGGCGTGCTGGGAATCGGAGTCTTCGCCTCCTTGTGCATCTTGTCGTTCCGCTTCCTTCAGGATGCACTGAGTTTCCGCGGCTGGGAGGCGCGTGTCTATGCGGCCTCGCTGGCTCTGGCACTTACACTGTGGGGCTGTTCACTGGTCTTGCCATTTCTGGAAGCAGGAGAGCAAGCGCCGGCGTGTGCTTCCGGCGGACGATCTTCGCTGCAACCCGGAACGTGGACTGCGCTAGTTGCATCGGGCGCGCTTGCACTTGCGTTTCCCTACATCATCGGCGATGCGGACTGGAGCGGGTTCTTACAGAGCACGGTGACACTGCTGTTCTGGGTTGTGATGAGCGTGTGCCTGTTCCGGTTGCGGCCGATGCGGAGTCAATACTCCGTGATGGTTGTGCTGCTGGTGCTGGTCGCCATTGGAGCGATTTACAAATCGTTGCAGGCCAGCGAGATCTTCTGGAGCAGACCGCTGGGTTCGACGGACGACGAGATTTCGCTGAACCTTGAGGCGTACGCCGGACACGACAACTCGTTTCAACTGGCGCATCGCATATTGGGCAACTCGCGCAATGAAGTGTGCGGGGACCTGTGCCGCATCTTGCGCGAGAACTCGAACATCCGCAATACAAAACTTCGCGTCGACGTCCAGTTGGTTGAACAACTCGCTCCGACACAAGGCGACCGGCCCAACGTATTCGTGTTTGTGATTGATTCGATGCGTCCGGATTATCTCGGCGCTTACAATCCTCGCGTCAACTACACGCCGAATCTCGACGCCTTCGCTCGCGACAGCATCGTGATGCACAACGTGTATTCGCAGTATGCGGGGACGTCGCTCTCGGAGCCCGCGATCTGGTCGGGCGCGATGATGCTGCATGCCCACTATCCGCAGCCCTTTTCACGATTGAACAGCATGGACAAGATGTTCCACGCCGACGGCTACAAGATGATCGTGAGCATCGACGAGGTACTGAGCGCCATCGTTCCGGCGGATGACGATCTGGTGCGGTTGGACACGGAGAAGAAACTGTGGAACCAGATTGAGATCGGGTCCACTTTGCAACAGGCGAAGAAGGTGCTCGAGACGCCGGACGGTCCGGCGCGGTCTGTCTTCCTGTATGCGCAGCCAAAGAACGTGCACCAGTTTGCGCGCAACGATGTGCCCTCGCCGACTTCGCAGCACTGGCAGGCGCCGGATGGAATGAGCATCCGCATCAGCTACGAAGTGCATTGGGTGGACAAATGCCTGGGAGAGTTTTTCAGCTATCTCAAGCAGCGGGGAATGTATGACAACAGCATCATCATCGTGACCAGCGACCACGGCGATGCCACCGGCGAGTTCGGACGCATGAGCCATTCGACTTCGATCTGGCCGGAGGTGATGCAGGTACCGCTGATCGTCCATCTCCCGCCCAAGATGCGGGAACATCTGGTGTACGACGACAGTCGTCTTTCGACCCTGACCGACATTACGCCGACGCTCTATTACTTGCTCGGACATCGACCTGTGGTGCAGAACGCGCTCTACGGCCGGCCTTTGTTTGCCGAGACGAAGCAGGAACTTGATCGCTACTCGCGGCGAGATCTGTTGCTGGCGTCGGATGTGCGCGCGGTGTATGGAATTCTTACGGCGGATGGGCGCTACTTGTATACGACTTACGATTCTCCGGCGCAGAGTTATCTATTCGACCTGGCGTCGGATCCCAATGCCGAGCACAACATTCTGACGCCGCCTCTCAAACAGCGCTACGACGAGGAGATCATTGAGCATCTCCAGGCGATCGGTGACTTCTACGGGTACAAGCCCGGAGTGGGGTCGTTGCTGGCGTCATCCGTGCGCTCCGCCAATCCTCAGTAATTTCTTTAGATCGGTGACGCCCTTCTGCCGAAGCGTGTGCAGCATTTTCTGCCAGACGCGGGCGGTGAGGAATGCGTCGGAGAGCGCGTGGTGGGCGTCTTGCACGTCGAGGCTGTAGAACTTCGCCAGGGTTGCGAGATCCAGATTTTCGAGTTGAACAGACAGGTCCTCGGAATAGGGACCGTGACGCAGGATCCAGTGATGGACGCGCGCGGTGTCGACAGCCGAATTGTTGAGTTTGTGCCCGGTTTCGCTCATTTCTTTGGCAAGGATCTTCAGATCGATCCCTACGCAGTGCCCGACGAGTATGGCACCTGCGATGAATTGACGGAGGTCGTCCAGGCACTTCTCTGGCTGCTCGCCGCCGACGACATCTTCGGAGCGAAGTTTGTGGATGACTACACTTTCCTCAGGAATCGGGACATGCGGATTGACCAAGCGGTAGAACTGCGTTCCCAGCTGAATGCTCGGCCCTCGCATGGCGATTGCACCGATGGAGAGCATGCGGTTGGTGCGATGGTCGAGCGAGGTCAGTTCGGTGTCGAGAACTACGTAGTGCAGCGAATCGATGGCGGCATCTTTGGCGAGCGTGGGTTTGTCGTCTTCTTGAGAGTCCGTTGCGCGCTTGAACCAACCTAGCATTCATCTCCCCAGTTGTGACCAGACGGCGGTGCGGAACTTCTCTTCGAGCAGAGCTTGCGCCCGCGCGGTGGCGCGGAATGCCTCTTTGAGCAGGCTTCTCTGCAGGTTCGTGAGGATGTCGGGAGCAATGTAGTTGCTCAGTTGCTGCCCATCCCGCACCTGGCGAAGCTGACACTCCAAACGCAACAGAGTGAGGAACTCGAAAGCTTCCTGCATGTCCTGAAAGATGGTTGGATCTTTCTCGGGCGCGGAGGCGAGCGCCGATAGCCGGTCGGAGGTATTGGTGTGTTCGACTCCTGCATCGAGAGCAAAGACTCGTGCGGCATCCACGAGGGGAGCAGTACCGAAGAGTTTGAGGTCAAGCTGATCTTTGTGTTCTCCGCTTCGCTCAAGAACAAAATTGCGGAAGAAGCCCAGCGGCGGCTTGCGCGTGGTGGAGACGCAAGCCAATACCGACTTGAACATGCCCGCGTCTTTCAGGCCCTTGCGATTCGCGGCCCCGAGTGTCTGGTACAGAGAGAAGTCTCCTGCCACGGGACGCATGTCGAAGAAGATGAGGGCGTCTTCGGTGCCGTGAAGTTCGGCACCGGTCATCCATTCGTGGAAGTAGTTCAGCCATGACTGCAGCGGCTGCCGCCACCTGGGGTTGCTCGCCATGTAGTTGCCGGTGCAAAGCGGGTAGCCACAAGTTGACAGGGCGTCCTGGGCGAAGGCGGCGAGTTGGGCGAAGTACTCTCGCGCTGACGGTTCGTCGCTGGAGTTGGCATAGATGAGCGCGTTGTCCTGATCGGTCTTGAAAGTCTGCTCGCGGCGGCCCTCGCTGCCCAGCACAACCCAGCAGTACGGAACTGGAGGTGGTCCGAGCTTCGCTTCAGCGAATTGCAGGATCTTGACGATGAGGCGATCGTTTACCTCGGCAACGACGCGAGTGACGTGGCTGGCTTTTGCACCTTCGCGCAGCAGGAGGGGAAGTAGGCCGATGATGCGGGTATTCGCGCTGGCCAGGTCCTGCACGGTGGTCTGCGCTTCCACGAACCTCACGACATTCAGAGGAGACTTGCCCTGCAAGACCATCAGATCGTGGGCGGTAAGAACGCTGGCGGGAGTTCCCTGCTGCGTCACCAGCACGTGATGAATATTGCGGCTCACCATAGCGAGCAAGGCGAGGAACAGCCGTTCGCTGGCCTCGACGGCGACCACGGGACTGCTCATGATTTCCGTCACCGTGCGATCGAGAGGTAATGCCTGCGCGACTACTTTCTCGGCAAAATCGCGGTCGGTGACGATGCCAATTGCCGAACCGCTCGCATCAACCACGAACACGCAGGTGGCCTTCGAACTGGCGAGCATCTGTGCGGCTTCGCGGATCGTCGTGCCCTGCTTACACAGCAGCGGCGGCGAACCCGGAACATCGCTGACGGAGAGCGAATAGAGGAGGCGCTCGGTGTCGCCCATAAGGCCGGTCTGGATGCGGAGTTCCTGCAGGCTGCGGTCCATGTAGCGAGTCACGGAGGTTCGAAGCAGATAGTTCGAGACCTCGGGGTTGGATGAAATCAGGCGCTGCATTTGCTCCGCGGGGACGCGGTAGCAGAGAGTGTCTTCGATGGCGGTGACGTCGAGGCGCGCGAGATCCTTGCTCATGATCGAGAGCAGGCCGAAGATCTCTCCCTCGCTGCGCTTGTCGAGGACGAGTTGCTTGCCGACTTGCGAGCGGAGATGGAGCTTGACGGCACCTTTGTACACGACGTAGAGCGATTCCGATGCGGGATGCCCGGCGCTGAGGATGACGGTGTCTTTGGGGAAGAATTCGAGCGTCATGGTTGCGGCGAGGCGGGATAGTTCCGAGGCAGACAGGAATTGGAATGGGGGAACGTTCTTCAAGAACGAGACGACTGTATCGGTGATTACTGAATCGGACGACGCCACAGCCGGACCTCACGAGAGTCGAGAAAGGACCCTTGATGGTAGGGGGCTGTGGCGGCGAAAGTCAAAACCCGGCGCAAGCATTACTGGCTACGATCGCGTTGTAGTCCGCGCGACATCCTTCGCTCCGCCTGAAAAGCGGCTGCGCTCAGGATGACGCCCCCAGGGAAATTTGGCTGGCCTGATTCCACAGTGAGCCGCTGCGGGTGCGGCGTCTATGACCTAAGAAATGGTCTGGCTCAGACGTGGAGCTTCACTCCGGTGGGACAGCCGAAGGCGGCTGTCCCCACATGAGCATCGTTGATTCCGGTCTTTTACTTCGCGCCTAAATCGTCCTGCTCGTGGTAGTTCGGGTACGGTGGACGTTTGATTTCAGGTAGCGGATGCTCTTTCAGTTGCTGCATCACTACCTCTATGGCCTTTTCTAGTTGCGCGTCGTGTCCCGCGCGCCACGCTGCAGGTTCGAGATCGACCTCAACATCGGGGGCGATGCCCTTGTTTTCGACTTCCCAGTCGCCGTTAAGGCCGTAGATGGCGGCGCGCGGTGCGGTGACGTGGCCTCCATCGATGAGTTCGGGATAGCCACCGATCCCCACGAGGCCGCCCCATGTCTTCTTGCCGACGAGCGGGCCGATGCCGGCTTTACGGAAGTACCAGGGCAAGGCGTCGCCGCCAGATCCGGACATTTCATTGATGATCATGACCTTGGGGCCGTAGATCGCTTCCGATGGACTCGACCAGTCATGGCCTTCGCGAGTGACGACTTTGCTCATCATGGGACGGCGCAAGTAGTCGATGATGTAGTCAGCGAGTTGGCCGCCTTCGTTGAAGCGTTCGTCGATGATGGCGCCTTCTTTGCCGACCTGTGAGAAGAAGTAGCGGTTGAAGCTGGTGTATCCGGCACCAGCAGTGTTGGGCACGTGCACGTAGGCGATGCGGCCTCCGGTGGCCTGGTCGACGCGGCGACGGTTGCTTTCGATCCAGGCGAGATGGCGCAGGTTCTCTTCACTGTCAACGGGAACTACGGTGACCTCACGAGAATCCTTGCCGTCATGGTTCGCGCCGACTTTGAGAACGACCTGCTTCCCGGCAGTCTCTTCGAAGAAGCTGTAGATGTTGTCAGAGGCGTGGAGATCGCGCCCGTTCACAGCAAGGAGGTAGTCTCCGGCTTTGACGTTGACGCCGGGCTGGGTCAGTGGGGCTTCGTTGCCGGGATTCCAGTTCTCGCCGTCATAGACTTTCGCGACGCGATAGCGGCCGTTTTCCAGGCTGTAATCGGCGCCGAGGAGACCGCCTTTCACCTTCTTCGGCTCGGGGGCTTCGCCGCCACCGACAAACATGTGGCCCACCGTCATCTCGCCAAGGCATTCCTGGAATAGATAGTTGAGTTCGTCGCGGGATGCGATGCCATCGAGGTATGGCGAGTACTTCTTCCTGGCCTTTTCGAGGTCGAGGCCATGATAGTGCGGGTCGTAGAAGAAATCGCGCTCGATGCGCCAGGTCTCGTTGTAGATCTGCTTCCACATGGCGCGGGGCTCAACGTAGACTTCCCATCCGTCGAGCTTGAGTGGACCGAAGCCGGGCTTGGGCGCACCTGCGCCGGCGGGACCATCGTCGGCCGACGCTGTGGCCCAGGAATCGCCTTTGCGGTAGAGAATTTTTTCGCCATCGAAGGAAACGGTGAAGTCGTTGACGTCGTCCATGAACTTGTCGACCTTGCGCTTGCTGAGATCGAACTTCTGGAGAGTCTGATTCACATTGGGATAGTCGTCTTCGGTGACGATCAAGGGGGCTTCGGCGAGGAACAGGATGCCCGACTTGCCGGAGACCATGTTGCTGTAATTCTTCGCGGGAATGGGGAGCGAAAGAATGCGCTGACCGATGCCGTCGATGTCAATCTTCACGACAACGGGCTCTTCTTTCTTCTTGTCCTTGTCATCTTTGTTTTTGTCTTTGTCCTTGTCGGCGGCAGCGGACTTGTCTGCGGCCTTGCCCTTTGGCTTCGCTTTGTCCTTGGTCTGATCTGAGGCTTTGTCTTTGTCCTTGTCTTTATCTTTATCCTGATCGGGCTTCTTTTCGTCTTTCGGTTTATTTTCCTCGTCGCTTTCTGGGGCTAAAGGCGACTTCTCATCCTTGCTGAGGACGGCGACGTAGACATTGCGCGAGATGCGATGCTCGTCGCTGGTCATGTCGAGGCCGGCAGTGGTGAGAGCAACGTTGGTCGAGGCAGCGAAATAGAGGTACTTGCCGTTTTTGTCGAAGCTGGGATAGATCGCGTCGCTCATGCCATCGGTGACCTGGAAGATCTTGGCCTGTTCGAGCGAGTAAACGAATACGGCGTGCTGGCCGCTGGGAAGCTGCTTCGTGTAGGCGAGCCACTTGTTGTCAGGGGACCAGGTCTGGCCGGTTTGATTAGCGGCAAAGGTCCAGAAATAGTCGGTGTCTACGAGTTTCGGGGCGGGGTTGTCGAGGTCGACGTACCACAACTGCAAGCGCTTATCGACGTAGGCAATCTTCTTGCTGTCAGGGGACCATGTGGGCGCGTAGAAAAAAGATGGCGGATTGCCGAGGTTGATGTGGCGAACGGCGCCCATGCCGTTTTGGTCGCGGATGGCGAGTTCGTATTCTCCCGACTCGTCGGAAAAGTATGCGATGGACTTGCCGTCGGGCGACCAGGCCGGATCGCGATCGGCCACGGCGGGACTGCGAGTGATGTCGCGAATGTCGCCTTTGTCGGTGGGAACGGTAAAGATCTCTCCCCAGGCTTCGAAGACGGCGCGCGCGCCGGTGGGCGAGATGCTGAAATTCTGGATGCGCTTGGGATCGACCTTGGCGAAGTGCGGGCGGACGGCCTCGACGTCACCGACGACGTGGATGGTGACGTTCCTGGCTTGATGAGTGGCGAGGTCGTAGAGCTTGATGGCGCCGAACTGCTCGATCACGATAGCGTCGGGGCCGGCCGAGGCAGTTTTGAAATCGAGGCCGTCGCTGTGAAGAGCTTCCGTGACTTGCTTGGTTTTCGTGTCGTACGCAAAAAGACTGACGGGACCATTGCGGTCGGAAAGAAAATAGATGGTGTCGCCTATCCACATGGGATGGTGGTCGTTGGAGTTGTCGCGGGGAATCTTCACGATGCTGGAGTCTTTGAGATCGGCGATCCAGATGGGCGTGGTCTGGCCGCCGTGGTAGCGCTTCCAGGCCTGTTGCCACTTGGGATGCGGGACGTAGGCGAGGTGCGTGGCATCGGGGGAGTAGGATGCGTCCTCGGCGATGGGGAGAGGCACTTCGGTGGGAAGTCCGCCTTCGACCGGGACCGTGTAGAGCTGATCCTCGAAGTGCATGAAGCTGTTGCCCCAGGAGTTGAAGAGGATTTTCTTGCCGTCGGGAGTCCAGCCTGCGACGTACTCCTCGGCGGGATGGTAGGTCAGGCGGCGAGGGATGCCGCCGGTAGCGGGGACGACGAAGACATCTCGGTTGCCATCGAAATCACCGGTGAAGGCGATCAGGGAGCCGTCGGGAGAGAAGTACGGAAGCCCTTCGATGCCAGCGGCAGAAGTGAGGCGGCGGGCGTCTCCGCCGTCGCGGCTGACGATCCAGAGATCGTCGGCGTAGGTGAAGACGATCTGCGTTTTGCTCACCGTGGGAAAACGCAGCAGGAGCGGCGGATTCGATTGGGCTGAGGCTGTTTGCAGGAACTCGAGGGCAAGGACGAACAACAACATCGCGACGAATTTGCGCATGAAGGGCTCCAAGCAGGGCTTGCTGAGTGAAGGGGAATCTTAGTGTGCGGGATAGAACACGGTCAAGGCGATGGGGTCTGAGCAATGTGCAAGGAAAATCAAGCGACACACGTTTGTAGAATCCCCTCAACCTGACGATGAGGATTGGGGTGCGCGGGCGAGACGCCCGCGCGACAGCCGGCGGGACGCCGGCCCTACGATTCGCCGGCGCTACGATTTGTTTGTCCCCTTTTTCTTTCCTGGGAGGTTTGCGGGATTCTCGTGAATGCGTTCGCGGAAGCTTCCGCGCATGCCGGTTGCGAGGCCTACGCTGGATTCGCCGAATTTGTCGCGCAGGCGATCGGCGGCGGCCATCGCATCTTTCCATCGCTGCTGGCGGTTGCCTTCGAGCAGGTTGATCTGATCAGGCTGGGAACTGAACGCGGAGGCCTGCACGCCGAGAAGACGAATCTGCGCGCCCTTCTTCCAATTCTTGCGGAAGAGGGTACGGACCTGCTCGAAGATTTCCGTGTCGAGCTGGGTTGGGGACGGCAGGGAGTGCGCGCGGGTGATGGTGGTGAAGTCTTTATAGCGGAGTTTGAGTTGGATCGTGCGCGCGTGGAAATGGGATTCGCGCAGGCGGCGGCCCACCATCTCGGAAAGTCGCATCAGGGTGGATTCGAGTTGGCTGACGTCGGCCGTGTCTTCGTTGTAGGTGTGCTCGTGGCTGATGGATTTGGCGCCGACGTCAGCTCCAACTTCGGTGTCGAACCAGCCACCGGCATCTTCGCCTCGGGCCTTACCGGCCAGAGCGAGACCCCATTTTCCGAAGCGGTCGGAGAGATCGGATTCCTCGAGGCTGGCGAGGTCTCCAACTTTCTTGATGCCGAGCGCGTGCAGGTGGGTCTCCATGACTTTACCGACGCCGGGGATTTCGCGGACGTCGAGCGGGGCGAGGAACTTGGCTTCTTCGCCGGGAACGATGTAGAGCACGCCGTTGGGCTTGGCCTGGGCCGAGGAAACTTTTGCGATCAGGCGGGAGGTTCCGATCCCAACCGAGCAGTTCAGTCCGGTGTCGGCTTTCATGCGCTGGTGCAGGGTGTGGGCGGCTTTGAGCGGAGGACCGTGCAGGCGTTCGGTGCCGGTCATGTCGAGGTAGGCTTCGTCGATGGAAGCCATTTCGATTTGCGGTGAAAACGTGCCGAGGACTTTGAGGACTTTCTCCGAACACTCACGGTAGCGTTCGGGATGGCCGTTGACGAAGATGGCTTGCGGACACATCTTGGCCGCGGTGCGCAGGGGCATGGCGGAATGAACGCCGAATTTTCGCGCTGCATAGGAGGCGGCGGACACTACGCCGCGCTCGTCGCGCCGGCCGCCGACTACGACTGGCTTGCCTTTTAGGGAAGGGTCGAAGAGTTCTTCCACGGAGACGAAGAAGGCGTCCATGTCGACGTGGAAGATGGTGCGGGTGAAGGCGGGCATGGGGACGACGGCGGACATCCTTCGCGGATTGTAGCAGCGGGGTGAGCGGGCAGTCAGCTTTGAATTGGCAATATGCGCGGAGGTTTAGAAGGCACCGTCTTAGCGCGGCGGCAGCTCCACTTAGGTAGGGATCCTTCGACTCCGCCGGGCGATTCGCTTCGCGAACCGCCCGACTCCGCTCAGGATGACACGCTTGCGAGGGATTTTTCTGCGGCGGGCGTTGCGCCGCGCATCTGCTTTACCTTGTCGTAGATCTTGCCGTAGTCGCGTGCTGAGGCATTCCACGAGAAATCCTTGTTCATACCGTTGCGCATGAGCACCTGCCACGACGTCTGGTCGCGGAAGGCCGTCAGCGCATGCTTGATGGTGAGCAGGAGCGATTCGCCGTTGTATTCGGTGAACTTGAAGCCGGTTCCTTTTCCGGTGCGCGCGTCCCATGGCTCGATAGTGTCGTCGAGGCCGCCGGTCGCGCGGACGACAGGCACGGTGCCGTATTTCAGGCTGTAAATCTGGTTCAGGCCGCAAGGCTCGTAGCGTGACGGCATGAGGAACATGTCGGCGCCGGCTTCGATCTTGTGGGCGATTGCGTTATCGTAGGCCACTTTGACGGCAATCTTGTTGGGAAATTGCTTGTTGAGGCGGAGGAACATCTCTTCGTAGGTTTTGTCGCCGGCGCCGAGGGCGACCACGATCATTTCTTCGCGGGCAAGGCGGTCGGCGATCTGCGAGATCAGGTCGAATCCCTTTTGAGCGGCGAAGCGGGAGACGATTCCGATCACGGGCAGTTTCGGGTCGGCGCTCTTCACGCCGAAGGCAGCCAGCAAGTCTGCTTTGCACTTGGCCTTGCCGGAGAGATCCTGCGGAGAATACCTGGCCGCAGTGAACTTGTCGGTCTGCGGGCTCCACTCGTCGTAGTCGACTCCGTTGAGAATCCCTGTGACGGTGGCGGCACGGTCGCGGAGGACGCCTTCCAGACCGAATCCGTACTCAGCGGTTTGAATCTCCTGGCTGTATTTCTTGCTGACCGTGGTGATGAAGTCGGAATAGGTCAACGCGCCTTTGAGGAAGTTGACTTGGCCGAAGAATTCCATCTTTGACATGGTAAAGAGATCCCAAGGCAGCATCAGTAAAGGAAGGGTGTCGGGCGGGAATAATCCCTGGTAGCCCATGTTGTGGATGGTGAACACGGTGCCGACATCTTTAAAGGCGGGATCTTCAGCGTAGATGGTGCGAAGCAGAACCGGCACCAGAGCGGACTGCCAGTCGTGGCAATGAAAAATGTCTGGGACGCCCAGGATTTTCGTCGCTTCCAGAACGGTGCGGGAGAACAGGGCGAAGCGCTCGGCATTGTCGGGATAGTCCCCGGCCGGGGTGCCATAGAGGGCGTCGCGATCGAAGTATGGCGGGTACTCGACAAAATAGAATTTCACACCGCCCTGACTGCCTCCGCTCACGACGGAAGCGAAGCGGTACTGGTCGTCGAAGGGGATAGTGACGCTGCGAACTACTGTCGCGGGTTCGGTGAGCTTGGTCTGGCGATAGCGCGGCAGGTAGACCGTGACCTGATGTCCCAGGGAGGCCAGGGCGCGGGGCAGGGCGCCAACGACGTCCGCGAGCCCCCCGGTCTTGGAAAAAGGAACGCCTTCGGAAGCAACGAATACGATGTTCATGAGGGAGGAACCTCCAGAAGCGCGCACGATTTTCGCGGCACACGCTATTATGAATGTGACTCGGGCCCAGAGGGTCCAGCAGGTAGGATGCCCGGACCGACTTCAAAGTCTACTTCCCGAGGAAATGGGGGTCAATGTGCCAAAGGTAGCATCTGCGCGCCGTCCGCAAACCAAGCCTAAAATGGGACAACATTTTCTGGCCAGCGAAGACCTCGCGGCGCGCGTGGTCGACACTTTGGGCGATGTGTCGCAGAGCACGGTGCTGGAAATCGGTCCCGGACGCGGGATCATGACTTCCCTGCTGGCGAGGCGGGCGCGGCTGCTGATCGCGGTGGAACTGGACCGGGTGCTGGCGGCGCAGTTGCGGTTGAAGTTTGGCATGTCGCGGAATGTGGAGATTATTGAGGCCGACGTGCTCTCGATCGACTTCGATTCCCTGTTCGGACCCAAACCGGGGCTGAGCCAGCCTGGCATCGACCTGAAGCCGCAGCCAGTGAAGGTTCTGGGCAATCTTCCTTATTACATTACGTCCGACATTTTGCTGCGGCTGTTTGAGTTCTCAAAATATTTCGACAGCATCGTAATCATGGTGCAGCGCGAGGTGGCGGACCGGATCGCTGCGGAACCGGGGGGGCGCGATTACGGAATGCTGTCGGCCACGGCGCAGTTGTACGCTCGCGTGGAGAACCTATTCACCCTGCCGCCGGGGGCGTTCGTGCCACCGCCGAAGGTCCATTCGTCTGTGCTGCGGTTGACCATCGATCCGCAGCAGGAGAAGTTGGGAGTGGCGGGGGATGGGTTCATCGATTTCCTGCGGCTGTCGTTTGGGCAGAAGCGGAAGACGCTGTGGAACAACCTGAAGGCGAAGTATGAGGGGGCGGAGTTGAAGCGGGCTCTGGCGGAGGCGAAGGTGAAGGCCACAGCGCGGGCTGAAACGCTGAGTTTGAAAGAGAGCGCGGCGGTCTATCGGTCGTTGCGCAATGCACACGCCGATTCATAGCCTGAAGCGTACAATGGCTTAGGGCGAACGCGGAGATTCGTTCAGCGGGAGAATGACCACAGGGGCTGAAGCCCGCAGGAATCGAGGCGACTAACGCGGCGCTAAAGCGCCGCTCTTCCACCGCAGCCTGGGCTCCTCCACGACGATCTCCATGCTCCACGACAGCCTCCGTTCTCTTACGAAAGCCTCGGCTGTTTTACGACAACCCTCTCACTGACAAAGGAGGGGCCATGACAACTGCTATTCTTCGGCATCCCGCAGTCGCGGGGCGCTTCTATCCGGGCGATCCTGATGACCTGCGCACCGAAGTGCGCGGTTACCTGTCACAGGCGAGGTTCATCAACCAGACTCCGGTGCGCGCCTTGGGATGCATCGCGCCGCATGCGGGGTACGTGTATTCGGGGCATGTGGCGGGGGCGGTCTTTGCTCGGGTCGAGGTGCCCAAGCGCTGCATTGTGCTGTGTCCGAACCACACCGGTGTAGGCCGCGCGCTTGCCATCATGAGCGAAGGAGCGTGGCAGACCCCGCTGGGGGATGTGCCGATCGATGGCGCGCTCGCGGGGGCTTTGAAGCAGCGGTTTCCTGCGCTGCAGGAAGATTCGACGGCGCATCGGGCGGAGCATGCGGCGGAGGTGGAGCTTCCCTTTCTGCTGCTGCGGCAGCCAGAACTTCGTTTCGTGCCCATCGCTCTGGGTACGGGACAGTTTGAGATTCTCGAACAACTTGGCAAAGCATTGGCTGACGTCATCGCGGCACAGAACGATCCCGTTCTGATTGTCGCCTCGAGCGACATGAATCATTACGAGTCGGACGCGGTCACGCGGGTGAAGGATCACCGGGCGATTGAACGGATTCTCACGCTGGATCCGCGCGGGTTGTTCGACGTGGTCACGCAGCAGGACATCAGTATGTGCGGATTTGGGCCCGCTGTGGCGATGCTCACGGCGGCCCGGCAGCTGGGGGCGAAGTCGGCCGAACTGGTGAAGTATGCGACTTCGGGGGATGTCTCGGGGGACCGGGATATGGTGGTGGGGTATGCGGGGGTCGTGGTCGTCTAATTGATTTTTTGGCCCAGTGCTCGGCTTCGCCGGGGCGGGACAGCCGAAGGCGGCTGTCCCCACATAAGCATTTTCGCGTTCCAGAAAACCCGCTAAAACCCGGTGATTCACGGGTAAGAAGCGGCACTTTCACCAGTCTTTTCTGTTTCTTCAAGTTCAATCACCCTCGCGAGTGCATAAATTTCCTGTAAGGATTTCCAGCCGGTTGGGACTACCTAAGCATTACGAACATGATCACAATTCAAAAACTCGCAAAAAGCTTCGACGCCCGTCTCGTCGTAAAAGAACTGTCATTTGAGGCACCGGATGGGGCGATTACTGGCTTGCTGGGCGCAAATGGCGCCGGCAAGACCACCACGTTGCGCATGATCTGCGGAGTCCTGCAGCCCGATTCCGGATCCATTGTGGTTGACGACACTTCGTCCGGGGACGCGCTGGACCGGCAGCGGCGCATCGGGGCACTCCTGGACCACATGGGAATTTACAGCAGGCTGACGGTTCGTGAGAATCTCGCCTACTTCGGAAGACTTCGGGGCATGCCGGCAGATTTGCTTGCGGAACGAATCGAGGCCGTGGTCTCCATTCTTGGTCTCGAAGCGATTGCCGGCCGGCGAATGCACGGATTCTCGCAAGGCGAGCGGATGAAGACCGCCTTGGGCCGGGCGCTTTTGCACTCGCCTAAAAACTTGCTGCTGGACGAACCGACGAACGGATTGGACATCCCGACGATCCGGTCGCTGCGAGATTTGCTGAGACGGCTGCGCGACTCGGGCACGTGCATTGTGTATTCGAGTCATGTGCTCGACGAAGTGCGGGCTCTGTGCGACCGGGTGGTGATCATCGCGGGCGGGAGGATCGTCGCCGAGGGTTCACCTCAGGAGCTATGCTCGCAGGCGGATACTACGTCGCTTGAGGAAGCGTTCATCGAGTTGACTGGCGCTACGAGGAGCAACTGACTATGAATCCAGCACTGACGATTGCACGGAAGGAGATCGTCGACGGGCTGCGGGACGTCCGATCGGTGATGGCGTCGCTGTTCTATGCCCTGATGGGTCCGGCGGTGGTCGGACTGGTTTCGATGGCGACACGCGCCAATGCTAAGCCGGAGTCGGAGACGGCCGTTCTGACAGGAATGATGGCGATCTTCACCCTGGTCTCGGCGTTTGTCGGCGGGATGAACATTGCCATGGACACGGTTGCGGGGGAGAGAGAACGGCGGTCGCTGCTGCCTTTGCTGCTCAATCCGGTTTCCAGACGAAACGTGGTGTTGGGGAAATGGCTGGCGGTCAGCTATTTTGCAATGGCCGGCCTCGTCGTGGACGTGGTCGGGTTTGCCGTGGTCTTCGCGACGGCGGGCACTCACATCTCCGCGGGGCCCGGTAGATTGCTGCCTGGCGCCTTGGGACTCGTTTCCCTCCCGTTTCTTGCCGCGTCGATACAATTGTTGATCTCAACCGTGTCGCGCGGGGTAAAGGAGGCGCAAACTTATCTCTCGTTGATTGTCTTCCTCCCGATGGGGATCGGAATGTTCCTGGTGTTCAGTCCTGCAGCGAAACGGGCATGGTGCAACTTCCTGCCTCTCGTGGGACAGCAGTTGCAGTTGGAAGCGCTGGTGAACGGGCAAGGAATTTCGCTCTTTGAGCCCGTTGTGCTGGGATGCCTGACGGTGGCCCTGGCAATCGGGATCCTGCTGGCTACCGCGAACAGGTTACAGCGCGATGAGATCATTTACGGGAACTGACGCAGCGATGGTGGAGATTGGATCAACCGCCATCACGGACCGGGCAAGCTTGGACCGAGCCATACTGGAGCAGCATTTCGAACGCATTCTCGCGGCCAATGGCCCCGCACTCTCGCGCCTGGCCGCGAGCTATACCAATACCCTGAGTGACCGGGATGATCTGTTGCAGGAAATCGCATTCGCCATCTGGCAGGCCTTGCCCCGGTTTCGCGGCGAGAGTTCGGAGCGCACGTTCGCTTTTAGAATTGCGCACAACCGCGGCATCACTTATTTGACGCGGGCGCGAGCGCAAGCCGGCGGGTCGATTGACGAAGAAGAGATTGCAGTGCACGATCCCGCGCCCGGACCGGAGTCGGATCTCGCGCAGCGGCAAAGAGCCGGCAAGCTGAGGCAAGCGGTGCATCGCCTGCCCGTCGCCTACCGTCAGGTGATCATGCTGACGCTTGAGGGCTTGGGATACAAAGAGATTTCAGAAGTACTGGGGATTTCAGAGAGTAATGTAGGGGTTCGTTTGAGTCGGGCGCGTCAACTTCTGCACGATTTGTTGGAGAACCGGAAATGAACACCGATGTCGAACTGGAGATCTGGCGGGAGCAGTGGCAGAGGGATACAGCGGTCCCTGTGAACTTGCGCAGGAGTGTGGAGCGGCAGTCGCGACTGATGAAGATCGGGTTGCTCGCCGACACACTGGTGACGATCGTGATGGGCGGCGGTGCGACGGCGCTGGCCTTTCTTTCCTCGGAACCGGGTGTTGGTTTGGTCGCTATTGCGACGTGGCTGTTCCTGACTGCGGCATGGGTATTTGTGCTAACGGTGAACCGTGGGCTCTGGGCGCCATCGGCGCTGGACACCGCCACTTTTGTGGAGCTTTCAGTGCGGCGCTGCCAGAGTGCGCTGACTACGATTTGGTTCGCAGGTGCCCTCTTTCTGTGTGAAGTCGCGTTCGGTCTGGGGTGGGGGTACAAACATTCCGTTCAGGGGCAAGAGCGACTGGGGAATTGGCTATGGTTCAGTTCGCTGCGGATTGACATTGTGTGGATGTGCACCGTGGCATTCTTCGGAGCGATGGCATGGTATCGGGGGAAAAAACGAGCAGAGTTGACGAGCCTGCTGAAACTGCGCGAAGAAATGGCTGCGCAAAGCGCGACCTAGAGTCACCTGCCTGGCGGTTCCAAAGCAAACAGGGCGGCCCTTTAGGCCGCCCTGCCTCTTTCACGCTGACTAACCTAGTGATGCGAGCCGGTCGAAGAATGTCCGGACGATGACGAGCTATGACCCGCTGACGGAGATGACATGCTGGTGCTGTGTTGAGGCTCGCTGAAGGCCGAAGACGGCCTAGGCGAACTGGTGGAGAACTGCGGCGCAGGCCGCACCTCCACGAATCCGGACTTGGCAACCTGGCTATTCAGGTGGTTGAGATTGCCAACTGAGCCTCGCGGAATCCCCATGCCCGCCGAACCGGCACTGACCAGGACGCGCGATGGCGGCATTGGTGAAACCGATCCACCCCTCCCGATTGCAACGGTCTTCACGGTTCCGGTTACAGGCGCAACGAGTGGGTGAAAATTGACGGGCAGCGTCCCGGCATAATGCGGAACGGTGACCCAGGAGTTCCAGCCGCCGGGCTGCCACATCCAGCCCATTCCAGGGAGCATCATCCAGCTTCCGTAGCGGTACGGCATCCATCCCCAGGGATACGCGGAGGCAAACATGTAGCCGTAGCCGGGATACCAGGACCAGGCTCCGTCCATGAACGGATTCCATCCGACGCCGGTGAAGTAGGGCTGCCACATCATTCCGTAGCCCGGGATGTTGCTGTAGGAGCCGTAGTAGTTCATGTCGCTCACGCCATAACCGTACGGCGAGGAGTTATTCTTCGCGTATTGATCGTGATAGGCGGTGGCTTCTTTGTCCCAGGAATCGAGCGGGGCTTCTTCGACGTTGTTGGCGAGCGTGAACTTGTCGTTGTTCGCTGCGTCGAAGGTGGCCGTTTTCTTTTTCGCGACCACGACTTTCCCGGCTGGGCCTTCGACGTCGAGATCGCCTTTGAAGACGGCCAAGCTGGCAACCTCGGTCGAGGTATCGACCCGGAAGTGCGCGGCGTGGTCGAGCGAGATTTTCTCTCGGGAGAAATTGAGAGTGAACTGGTCTTTGCCCAGCCAGTTGACGTAGGCCATGCCCTCGACCAGATTAACGACCGAGATGCGCTGGCCAGAGTCACTCAGGCCGAGGGTGCTGAATTCTACCGTCGTGTTCGGAGTGAGGCGCAGCGAGCTGCCATCTTCGAACTCGATTTCGGCGCGTCCGCGGTCATGCGTCCTCACCTGCGCCCCTTGTGTAATGGGGAGGTTGAGGAACGCGTTCTCAAATCCCATGCCAGTGTTCTTGTCGATCTGAACCGAACCTTGTACGTCGCTCAGGCGCACGATGCGCGCCTGCGAGGCGGCCAGAGCGGGCAGCGCGAGAAGCGCGCAGGCAGCGGCCGTCAGAACAACAACGCTGAATCTGGAAACGGAGAGATTGGCCATAGCAACCCCCGGAAGGCGTTCTTCGGCTATTAGAACACGATTCCGGGGCGGAAGTTGTAAAACTTGGGTCACCTTAATATTGGCCGATCGTACAGGGGTCGATGCGGACGACGTCCAGTTTGCTGGACCCCAAAACCGCTCAAATAAGGGTAATCGACAGCTTGGTCACCGACGCCGGGGCAAAGGTATAGCGAACCGTTGCCCCCGATGCGGGGACCTTTTGGGTGACGGCAGAGACGGCGTCTGGATGCTCGAAGGTGTTGTGGGCGTGAATGTCGGAATTAGTGAGGACGACCGCCTCGACCGATGAAAGCGATCCCCCGCGAAGAGCAATTTCGGCCTCTCGGTGCTCGGTAGTGTGGGGGTTCACCACCGTTAACGTCAGAGTCTTGTCCTTTAGCGACGCAGATCCGTTGAGTCCCCAGAACGTTGCGGGATGGCTATCGCGCTGGTAGCTGACTTGCGGCGCGCTGAATTCGGCGCGGACAGCGGTGGCTCCCTGATGAGACTGGTACATATCGAAAACCAAGAAGTTTGGGGTCACGATGAACTTGTCTTCATGGGACAGGAACAGCGAGTTGAGGCAGTTGATGAGTTGTGCGCAGGCCCCGATCCCCATCTTCTCCGCGTGGCGATTAAAAATGTCCAGAGTCTGAGCGGTCAGCAGGGCGTCGCGAAGAGTGATCTGCTGGCCGAGGCTGTGTGAGGAATCGACCTCACTGCCGGGCTTGTACCAGGTGCCGTATTCGTCGACGACCAGCTTGATGTGGTGGTCGGGATCATACTGGCCGAGAACGTCCCAGTTGGAGAGCATGATCTTTTCGATCTTGCCGCCCTCGCGGAAGACTTCGTACCAGTCCTGCTGATCAAACTGCAGAGCGTCGCCTTTGGCGGCATCCCAGTCGTGAGTTTTGCCGCGGGCCAAGTCCCAGGTGTAGTGATGAATCGACCATCCGTAAACGGTCTTGGGATTGATGGCGCGCTTGCCGGCGAAAGCAGAAAGGCAGAACTGCTCGGTCCAATCGAGATCGTCGCTGCCGGGTCCGACGGCGATGAATTGCAAAGGCGCGCCGTAGGCGGGAGTCCAGGTGGTGAACTTGCGAAATTCCTCGCTATATTCCGCGGGCGTGAGGTTACCACCACAGCCCCAGGCTTCGTTTCCGATGCCCCAGTACTTCACATTGTAGGGTTCGCGAGAGCCGTCGTCGGCACGCATGCGGCCGAGAGAACTTTTTTCAGCAGGGGCGTTGCAGTACTCGATCCAGTGATCGAACGCCAAGGGAGACAGGCTGCGAACGTTGGCGGCGAAGTAGGGCTCCGCACCCGTCAGCCGACAAAAGCGCATGAATTCGGGAGTGCCGAAAGCGTTGGGCTCGCCTCTCCAGAACCCTCCCCGCTCCGGACGTTTGGCGACGGGGCCTATTCCGTCAGTCCAGTCGTAGCTATCGGCGAAGCAGCCTCCGGGCCAGCGGGCCATCGGGGCCTTAATCTGGCGGAGCTTTTCGATGACCGTTTTGCGGATGCCTCCGGTGTTGGGAATTTTTGAATTTTCTCCGACCCAGATGCCATCGTAGACGACGGCGCCCAGCATCTCGGTGAAGTGTCCGTAGACCGCGGGCGAGATGGTGCCGAGCGGTTCGTCGAGAAGGACCTCGATGCGCGAGTCTGCCGCCGCCGCGAACAGAGCCTTGCGACTCAGAGCCAGGGAGGCGCTTAGCGCCACTGCACCCTTCAAGAGCGTTCGCCTTTGCATCGCAGTTCTCTCCTTGAGTAGCGTCTGGATTAATGTGTGGCTGGTGCGGCGTTGCCCATATCCATGATCCGCTGGGCGCGGGCCCGGACCACGTTCATGACGGAGGCATCGTCATGAATCTCCTGCAGGACGGGTCTTACGGCTTGCAGTTCGATGAGGTCCCCTCGCCGAGTCTCATCTTCCATTCGCTTCAACTCGTCGTCGAGAGCGAGCTTCTGGTAGCGGCGGTCGTGGGCGAGACGGCGTCCGAACTCCAGCGTGGCAGAAACGCTCTGAAACAAAGTCGTCAGCTGCTGGACGGCGGGCAATTGAGAGAAATTGTAAGCCGCGCTGGATTCGCGCTGCCCGTCTTTGTAGATCAGTTTCTTGGCTCCGGTGAACGCCAGTTTCCGATTGCCGGAGTCGATCTTGCCAGAAAAATAGTGGGTTTGGGCGGCGAGGTCGAAAATCCGGGCGCGGATTGCATCCGTGAACGTGAATTCGGCCTGGTAGGTTTCGCGGTCCTCGGACTCATCCGAGATTCTTGCCAGACATTCGTAATGGGCACGGCCGTCGGATTGTACGGTGATGGAATAACGCTCGGGGTCCGAGTTTGGAAAGTCGAGTGAGAAGGTGATGGTGGCGGGATCGGCGGCGCGAGCGGGGAGACCACACAGCAGCACGAGGCACGCGACTGCAAGGGTCGGGAACGAAAGGTCGAACCGCCGCTTGCATTCCATGCGATGGGAACTGGGCTCTCCGGTTGCGATCGTCAGCATCAGATTCTTACTGGTCGTGGAAGTGGCCACAAACTGCAACCACGCAATTATGCCAAAAACGGGTGCGAATTGGATTCTATCGGGCCGCGACGCGCTGCCGGCTGAGAGTCCCCGCAGTGTGCAGATGGCAGATGGCGATAGCCAGCGCGTCGGAAGCGTCCATGGACTCGGGCGGTTCGGCCAGCTCAAGCAGCCGCGTGACCATGTGCTGGACTTGCTGCTTCTCGGCGCGGCCATAGCCGACGACCGACGACTTGATCGTGAGTGGAGAATATTCGGCGACTTCCAGCCCCGCAGTGGAGGCGGCGAGCATGGCAACTCCGCGAACCTGGCCTAGCTTCAACGCGGACTTCACGTTGAGGGCATAGAAGACATCTTCAATCGCGACTTCATCGGGCTGGTGCCGGACAATAATCTCGCCGAGTTGCGTGAAGATGCGGGACAAGCGCTTTGGCAGGACTTCCCGCGGAGAGAGCTTGATGGCGCCGCAAGTCAGGCAGCAGAGCTTTCCGCGCGAGTCCATCTCGACTACGCCATAACCGGTGTACTCTCCACCACAATCGATGCCCAGGACTCGCATGTGCAAGCAGTTTATCGCGGAATGATGATCCGTCCTAGTGGCGAACTGGTACGGACGCCGCGGCGCTCACCAGGCCCAGGCGTAGGCATCGACGCGAGGATCGGCTCCGGCGCTGAGCACGCCGGTGTTGGCGTCAACAACGATTCCCGCATTCGAACCTTGCGACCATGGGGGTACGACGCGGAGTTTGTGGCCGCGGGCAATGAGCGCCTGCCGCGTTGCTTCGGGGATGCGCGACTCGACCGCCATGTCTCCGGGATACATCGTGTGGGGGAAGGGCGAGGCCGGAAACGCACGCGACGACCAGCGTGCGGCCTCGATGGCCTGCTGGATGTTCATGCCGAAGTCGATCATGTTGATCAAGGTCTGCATAGTGCGCATGACCTGGTCGTCGGCGCCAGGACTGCCCATGATCGCGTAGGGCTGACCGTCTTTCATGACCAACGTGCTTTGCAGTGTGCTGCGCGGGCGCTTGCCGGGTTCAAGCGCGTTAGCTTCGCCGCGCTTGAGAGAGTAATAGTCGCCGCGGCAATTGAAGATGATGCCGGTATTTCCCATGACCACGCCGGTCCCAAACAGGCTGTGCAGGCTGGGCTCGAAGCTCACCATGTTGCGATCCTTGTCCACGACCGCGATGTAGCTGGTATCGCCGTCATGGCTAGCATCGCCGTCAAGGACCTCCTGCACTGGGCGATCTAGCGGGGACGTGTCCGCCGTGAATTTCTCTGGCGAACCGGGGCGCAGTTCGAGCGAGGCTTTCGCGGGGTCGATGAGCTTTCTGCGCTCGCGAGCGTAGTCTTTCGAGAGCAGGCCATCGTAGGGGATCTTGATGAAGTCCATGTCGCCGAGATATTTTTCGCGATCGGCCATGGCGAGTTTTACGGCTTCAACGTTGGTGTGCAGAAAGTCTGGGCTATTGTGGCCCAGGGCCTTGAGGTCGTAGCCCTCGAGAATGTTGAGGGTGATGAGTTCGGTTGGTCCCTGGCTGGCTGACGGATTTTTGTAGATCTGATAGCCGCGGTAGTTGATCGAAACCGGGGTCTCGACTTCGGCGGTGTATTCAGCGAAGTCTTCGTAGCGGAAGAGGCCGCCATTGGCCTCGGAGAAAGCGGCGAGTTCCCTGGCGATATCGCCTTTGTAGAAGCGGTCGCGCGCGGCTTTGAGCGCTTCGTGCCTGCCTTTGGACAGATTCGCCTTTTCGGCCTCGACCAATTTCTTGAGAGTGCGCGCCAGGTCCGGGTTCTTGAGAATCTCGCCGGCCTTCGGCGGACGGCCGTTCGGCAGATAGATTTTGACCGTGGTGGGATATTTGAGAATTTTCTTCGACTCGGCGATGTAGGAGGCGCCGTATTCGCTCAGCGGGAAGCCGTTTTCGGCGAGGTCGATCGCCGGTTGCAGAACCTGCGCAAAACTCATCGTGCCCCAACGATCGAGCAGGGTGTACCAGGCGTCCACCACGCCGGGGAGGCCGCCGGAGAGCAAGCCGTCGCTCTCGGGAATTCTCCCACCGTTGTTTTTCTCGTACCACTCGATGGTCGCGAGCTTGGGTGCGCGGGGCTCGGCGTTGATGGAGTAGACCTTCTTGTCATGAGCGTTGTAGAGGAGAATGACGGCGTCGCTGCCCATGCCGTTGAGCGAGAAGTCGGTGACTGCCAGCGCGGCCTGGCCTCCGACGGCGGCGTCGGAGGCGTTTCCGCCCATGGCAAGAATTTGGCGGGCGGCTTCGGTGGCCTCGGCTTTCATGGAAGCGACGGCGGCGTGGCGTCCGCGAATCACCGGGCGCATGGTCTGGGCGGAGTCATCGGTCTGCGCGAGGGCGAGAGCGCCTAAGAAAAGGAATACCGTTAGTGTCTTTACTGCTAGCGATGATCTTTTCGACATCGGTTTCTGCCACCTCTTGGCATTGAATTCCGTGGAATCCCACCTTTCGCAAAGAGCGCGAAAGGTGGGGCACCCGCAGTTTCTTGGTATCAAAAGCAAAGTCAAAACCTGGGCGGACAGGAGTGTCCGCCCCACACGAGTTTGCCCCATACTGGCCTTCCATACTCCGACCTAACAGCATTTTGGGCGGCGGGTTTTCGCCTCTTCGAATTCTTGGCGGAAGGCGGCGTAGGCTGCGGGCGACGACGCCATCCGCTTTCGGTAGAGAAAACGATCATAAGCCGCTTCGTCGAAAATCTCGCGAAGGATCGCTAGCAGCGTTCGAAGTACCTTTAAGATCCGGTTCATCCTCTCTCCTCCACCAGTCGCGTCATCACGAACGGCGATTCTTTCACGCGCGCTTCTTCGCTGCCACTGAGAACGCCGATCCACTGCCGCACGGACTCGATCAGCACTGACGCGACCATCACGACAAGAACTGCGGTCACGGCGGCATCCAGGCGGTTGTTAAAGATCAGGCGCGCGGTCGCCGTGGTGGCAGGACCTGTTGCCAGAACATGCGCCTGCGCCAGAAAGCCGACTCGCGGATTGGGATCGAAGATCTTGTGCCATGACGCGGTGAAGGTAACTGCAACCAGCCATGCCAGCGGCACGAGTGTGACTGCGGCGTAGCGTGCGCGGTGCATCTTGATAATGATTGTTGTGGCTACACACAGAGCCACGGTGGCCAGCAACTGGTTGGCGATGCCAAACAGCGGCCACAGCGAATTGATGCCGCCCAGCGGATCCTTCACTCCCTGCCACAAGAAGAATCCCCATGAGCTGACAATCAGGGCGCTCGTGGCCAGAATTGACGGGTACCAACTGGTCCGTCCCAGCGGTTTGTAGATATGCCCCAGCGCATCTTGAATCATGAAGCGGGCCACGCGCGTACCGGCGTCGAGAATCGTCAAAATGAATAACGCCTCAAACATAACGGCAAAGTGATACCAGAGGGCCATCACGGTCGCCCCGCCCAAGCTCTGCGAGAAGATGTGGGCCATGCCTACGGCGAAGGCGGGCGCGCCACCAGTGCGGTTGAACAAAGTCTGCTCGCCGACAGCGTGAGCCAGCGCTTGCATGTCCGAGGCCGTGACCGGGAATCCCCAACTGGAGATCGTCGCCGTGGCGGCGGTAGCGGTTTGTCCGACTACGCCGGCGGGGCTGTTAATCGCGAAGTAAATACCAGGCTGAAGCACGCAGGCGGCAATGATCGCCATGATCGCGACCGCGGATTCGGCCATCATGGCGCCGTAGCCGACCATTCGGGCTTCGGTCTCGCGCGCGATAAGTTTGGGAGTGGTTCCGCTGGAGATGAGTGCATGAAATCCGCTGATGGCGCCGCAGGCGATGGTGATGAATGCGAAGGGAAAGATTTTTCCTGCGAAGACTGGGCCGGTGCCGTCCACAAAGCGAGTCAGCGCGGGCATATGCAGCGTCGGATGCAACACGACGATGCCGATGCCCAGAAGCGCGATCGTTCCAAGCTTTACGAATGTGCTGAGGTAGTCGCGCGGCGCCAGCAGCAACCACACGGGGAGGGCCGAAGCGGCGAACCCGTACACAATGATTAGTTTCGCAAGGGTGGTCCCCTGCAACGTGAAGGCTTGCGCCATGGCGGGATTCAGCGAAGCCCAGCGTCCGCCCCAGATCGCTAGCAGTACGAGGATGAACCCGAGGACCGAGACTTCGAGCACCTTGCCGGGGCGAATGCGCCGAAGGTAGAGGCCCATCAGCAGGGCGATGGGGATCGTCATCGCAATCGTGAACGTTCCCCAGGGACTGTCTTTGAGCGCGTTGACGACGATCAGCGCGGCCACTCCGAGCAGGATCACGAGAATCGCGATGACTGCGGTATATGCGACAAATCCGCCCACCCGGCCAATTTCTTCTTTCGCCATTTCGGTGAGCGACTTGCCATCGCGGCGCACGGAGAAAAGCAGGATCACGAAATCCTGCACGCATCCGGCGAAAACGGCACCGGCCAGCACCCACAGGGTTCCGGGAAGGTAGCCGAACTGCGCGGCCAGAACAGGACCGACCAGAGGGCCTGGCCCTGCGATCGCGGCAAAGTGGTGACCAAAGACAACCCACTTGTTGGTGACCAGAAAGTCGCGTCCGTTTTCCAGGCGCTCGGCAGGAGTGGCGCGCAGGGCATCGAGGGCAAGAATTTTCGCCGCAATGAACTTGCTGTAGAAACGGTATCCGAGGGCGTAGCAGCAGGTGGCAGCCACAACCAACCAGAGCGCGTTAATCGGTTCGCCGCGGTGCAAGGCGATCACGGCAACGGCGGCGGCGCCGAGCAGTCCCACTGTCACCCACGCAAAGATCGACACAGCCTTATTCATGTCCGTCGAGCATTGTGTCGAATCCTGCGCAGAAGCGCAATGCCCATGTAACCGGCGCGGATGGCTTTGCCTGAACGATTTTCTGCGGGCTGTTTGACTTTGGAGTGAGTCGATTTAATGTTAATCTATCTCTTCCGACCGATGCTCACCCTTGCGTTTAGGGCCATTTCGTCGCCCCTGGGCCCGGGGTGCATCCGGAGGACTTTATCCTGAACTCATACACAAAGGGGAGCAAACGATGAAGATTGGCATGTTGACCGGCGGGGGCGATTGCCCGGGATTGAACGCGGTCATCCGCGCCGTGGTGCGCAAGGGCGTGTTTCACTATCACGATGAATTCGAGGGTTTCCTGGAGGGCTGGCGCGGCCTGGTCGAAGACAAGAGTATGGTGCTGGACCTGGATGCAGTGGGCGGCATTCTGCCTCGCGGTGGAACCATTCTGCGCACGTCGCGCACCAATCCGTCGAAGCGTCCAGATGGCATTGAGCGATGTGCGGCCACGATTGAGAAGCACAAGATCGACGCACTGGTTGCCATCGGCGGCGACGATACATTGTCGGTGGCCCAGAAGCTCCACGAACATGGAGTCAAAGTGGTCGGAGTGCCTAAGACGATCGACAACGATCTGGGGGGAACAGACTACACTTTTGGATTCGATACCGCGTGCAATATCGTGTGCGAAGCGATTGACCGCATCCACACGACGGCGGAGGCCCACAACCGCGTGATGGTCGTGGAGGTCATGGGACGGGACGCGGGCTGGATTGCCCTGTACAGCGGCGTTGCGGGCGGCGCCGATGTGATTCTGATCCCCGAGCGGCCCTTCGACGTGGATAAGGTTGCCGAATCGATTCGTCAGCGCCACGAGCGGGGACGCTACTTCTCCATCATTGTCGTGGCCGAGGGCGCGAAATTTTCGTCAGACGGGTCAGGAGCGCCCATCCTGCAGGACATGGGCAAGGACGAATTTGGTCACGCGAAGCTGGGCGGCATTGCAAACATTCTGGCACGCGAGATTGAGAAGCGTACGGGCTTCGAAACGCGGGCAGTGGTGTTGGGTCACATTCAGCGCGGAGGCTCCCCCAGCGCGTTCGACCGTGTGCTGGCGACGCGGTATGGACTGGGCGCGATCGATATGGTTCATCGCGGTGAGTTTGGCTGCATGGCGGCACTGAGGTCGAACAAGATCGTGTCGATTCCGCTCAAAGAAGCCATCGCCAAGAACCGGGTGGTCGACAACGAAATGATTCAGATCGTCGACGGCCTGTTCGAAGAGACTGGCGTGAAGGAAGCGGCGGGCCATTAGCACTCCCGCAGTGGATGAGAAGTGGTCTGCCCCTCACCGGTTAGATCCGCATGAACGAAATCTACCGACACCTGGCGCCATGGTTGCTGACGATTACAGAGGCAATCATGGTGCTGGCGGCAGTCTGGCTCTCACTGCGTACGCGGGAGAGTGGGTCGTTCTTCGATCGAACTGAAGGGTTTTTCGGACGACTGGCGCGCCGACGCGCCCTGGCCGTTTGTTTTGTCGCCATCCTGGCGCTCAGCATTCGGGCGCTCTTGATTCCGCTGCTCGGGATTCCTCTTCCTGACTGGAACGACGAGTACAGCCATCTACTTGCCGCCAACACATTCGCATCGGGGCATCTGACCAATCCTACTCACCCGATGTGGATCCACTTCGAGAGTTTTCAGATTATCCAGCACCCAACTTATATGACGATGTATGCCCCCGGGCAGGGTCTGGTGATGGCGGCAGGACTGGCGCTCGGCGGCCATCCGTGGATCGGAGTGTGGTTGATGACTGCTGCGCTGTGCGCCACGCTCTGCTGGATGCTGCAAGGGTGGTTTCCGCCCACCTGGGCACTCTTCGGTGGAATTCTCTCCGTCTTGCGCTTCGCGACCTTCAGCTACTGGATGAATAGCTACTGGTGCCCGGCCCTGGCAGCGACCGGAGGCGCTCTGGTGTTGGGCGCAATTCCCAGATTGCGCAACCACCCGCGTGTGCGGGAGGGTATTTTGCTCGCCGTGGGTCTCGCTATGATGGCGAACAGCCGGCCCTACGAAGGATTCGTCTTCAGCATCGCGGTCGCTGCTGGGCTTCTCGTGTGGCTGAAAGGCCGAAGGCTGCCGCCTTGGCCGCGGCTGTTATGGCGGATGTTTCTGCCCGCAGCGTGCGTTCTTATCGTCGCAGCCGCGGCCACCGGTTACTACTACTGGCGCGTGACAGGTAGTCCGTTACGCATGACGTATGCGGTGAACCGCGAGACCTACGCCGTCGTTCCCTACTTTCTGTTTTTCTCAAAGCGAGCAGTTCCCGAGTATCATCACGCGGTGATGCGCGACTACTATGCCGGTTGGGAAGTGCAGCAGTTCAACGAAGCGCACACTCTGGTTGGTTTCGTGCGCAGGACAGGCGACAAGATTCTTCAGCTCTGGCGGTTCTATCTGGGACCAGCTTTCTCACTGCCTCTGATTGCGTTTCCCTGGATCCTCCGGGACCGTCGCATGCGCCTCGCGCTCGTTGCCGGCCTTGTCTTTTGCCTGGGGTGGCTGGTGGAGACGTGGACGTTCCCCCACTATGTTGCACCTGCCACGGGGTTGGTGTATCTGGTGCTCGTGCAGTGCATGCGGCACCTGCGACTGTGGCGCCACAAGGGCGCGGCGGCAGGGATATTCCTGGTGCGAAGCGTCCCGGCAGTGTGCGTGGGAATGATATTTCTACGCCTCGCCGGAATCGTCACACACGCTCCGCTCGAACCTATGTGGCCGTTGGGCAACCGGGATCGTGTGCGCATTGTGGAGAGACTGAGCGCCATTCCCGGGCCACACCTTGTTATTGTGCGCTATGGGCCGGATCACAACGTGGATCGCGATTGGATCTATAACGCTCCCGATATCGATCGATCACGCATCGTCTGGGCCCGCGATATGGGAACCGAACAGAACTCAGAACTCTTGCGCTATTTCCGCGATCGCCACGCCTGGCTGATGTCAGGCGATGAATCGCCGCCGCAGCTTGAACCGTATCCCGTGAACTGAGGTTCCATCGCCTGACGTCCTCTCCAGAACATCCCGGCTCGTGGCTGACGAGCAAGCGCTTGCGGGCTCATGGCACGATACTCGCCTTATCCCTGTGGTCGCTCTACGTGTGGAATGTTGCGACTCCGGGATTGCGCGACCGCAACGAGAACCTCAAGGGAACGGACTTTCTGCATCTCTACACACTGGGCTCAGTCGCGGCGGCTCATCGGGGGGGCGACTTGTACGACATGAATGCGCAGGCCGTGCTCGCGGCACAACGCGTACCGGAAGCCGCAGGGATCCGGTACCTGCCGCTGTATCCGCCGCAGGTTTCCGTCTTCCTCGCGCCGCTGGCTCGTCTTCCTTACGGCTGGGCGCTTCTCGTATGGTGGTGCGGCAGCGCGGTGGTCTACGGCATTTGTTGCTATTGCATCTGGCGCGCATGTCCGAACCTGCGCAACTACGGTGGGACTGTCGCTCTCCTCGCCATCGCGTTCCCTGCTTTTTTTCATCTGATCGCATGGGGGCAGACGTCTGCGGCTGCACTCGCGTGCTTCACGCTGATGTACTTCCTGCTCCGTGACAAACGGGATTTTCTGGCGGGCTTGGTTCTGGGCTGTCTCATCTTTAAGCCGCAGTTGGGGCTGGCCGCAGCGATCGTGTTCGTATCGATCGGAGCGTGGAGGACGGTGCTCGGGGCAGTGGTTTCGGCGGCTGCACAACTCTCGGTGGGAGTTTTCTATTACGGTACCGAGCCTCTACGACAGTGGATGTACGTATTGCGAAATGTGGGGCAAGTGTTGCCTCTGCTCGAGCCGAAGCTCTATCAGACGCACTCTTTGCGGACGTTCTGGTCCATGCTGGTGCCTGGCGAGGTCTCTTCTCTCGGGCCCTATATTCTGAGCGCGATGGTCGTGCTCGCGTTTACGATCGCATGCTGGACGCGTGGGTCCGGTAGTCTGCCTCTGCGGTACTCATCCCTGCTGTTGACAACCGTGCTGGTTGCGCCGCATCTCACGGTCTACGATCTGGTGATACTGGCACCCGCATTCATCCTGCTGGCCGACTGGCTGGTGGGCCAGCCGCGCACGCCCTCGACTCGCTGGTTGGGAACTCTTCTTTACCTGGTGTACATGCTTCCGCTGCTCGGGCCTTTTGCCCGATGGACGCACGTCCAGCTTTCGGTGGTTGCGATGGCGGCCACGGTGTACTTGATCTGGGGCCTCTCGCGCACCAGCGGTTCGCAGACCTCCGCCGCAGCTCCCGTGATGATCGCGAAAACCTCGTAGGAGTCCTGGATTGCAGGAAATCGCTATTTTCGCTTGCCGAACAGAAACGCCAGCGCTTCGGGGAAGCGCCGGGCCCATGCCGTTTCGTGGTGCGAAGCACCGTCGTCGATGACGAGTCTGAGGCGGGTGTCGTCCAATCCCGCACGGCGCAGGATCGCTGCCAATTCGCGCACGTCGTCGACCATGCTCTGATCTTTGTCTTGGCGTCCCGCTTCAGCGGTTCCGGTAGCGAGGAAGACTCGTTCCGGCCATCGTTTGACTCCGCGGCTCTGCCGGATCAACTGTCGGTTCGACGCCCACAACGAGGGGCTTTCGAGCAGCAATCGGCCAATCACTCCGGGACGCACGGCCGCCGTATAAAGCGAGATCAGGGCCCCCAGCGATGAGCCGCCCAGTCCCGTATTCTCAGGCCCGGTGGCCACGCGGTAGTTCCGGGCCATGAACGGAAATACTTCCTTGAACAGAAATGCAGGATAGCGCGTGCCATGCGCCCGCATCATCATGGGATGCAGCGAGCGGTGCGGCATGTATTCGCGGATGCGGGCTCTGCCCGCATTATCCACGCCCACAATAATCATGGGCGGCACAACGCCTTCGCGAATCAGGCGATCGCCGGTTTCGTCGACCTGCCATTCGATTCCGGTAAAGGACGTCGCTGCCTCGAACAGGTTCTGACCGTCATTCAGATAAAGCACCGGATAGTGCAGGCCGGCGTTTTCTGGATCGTCGTAGCCGGGAGGCAGCCACACGCGCAGGAATCGCGTGTTACGGAAAATGCGGCTGTGGAATTCGTGCAGGCGCAAATCTCCCGTCGCGGACTGCGCGCGGATTACGCCGGCAGCGGGTCCGGGAACATGGCTTTCTGTTTGCTGGATTTCTTCCATCCGGAAAAGTGCACTACCAGAATACAACGGAGGAGCCAATTTAGGCTCTCGCAGTTCTGACTTTTACCGCGATTGCGAGCAGGGTGATCAGCGAGATCAGCGCTAACGAGATGAGGCACAAAATACACCAGGTCATCAGTTCATACGCTTCGATGTAGGTGAGGTAAAGGGCAAAGGCGAGGCCCGTAATCGCCGCTCCCAGCAGGCGGTTTGGCGTCTCGGCGCGCGACTTCCAGAATGTGGCGAGAACAATGAGGGCGGCATACCCTGCAACGCCGATCCCGGCGACGGGGATTCCCTGGATGGTTGAATATTCGCTACGGTTCACGATGTCGCAACTGAACTGCTGGCTGAAATCGCAGAAGGCGGTCGCTGACTTTGCGTAATGGCGCTGGAGCGAGACCGCCGAAACAACCACACCCGCCAGCGACAGGAGCGCGATGAGCGCGAAGAGTATCCGGTTGCGCGGCGCGGAATCCGTCACGGCAGGCGGCACCCGGTCTTGTCGCTCAAAGCTTCCAGCGACAGAATACCCTCTTTGGGCGGTTCGTCGCCAAACTGCCAAGCCGGAAACAATTTCACTCCCGCCATCTTGCAGACCGGCACCTCTTCCGAGGAGCCCTTGATCGCACACTCCTGATACGGCACGTAGTGAAACGCTTCGCCGAACATTTCTTTCTGCTCAATGCAGTGCGGGCACCAGTACAGGCCATACATCTTGGACTGCTTGGTCGCCAAGCATTTCGCGAAATTGTCGTACTTATGATTTTTGTAGTAACGCCCAGCGATGAATGCTGCTGCCAGCAGGATCACGACTACGCCGTAGGTGACCATCTTCTTCGTGTTTCCATCGCTGGCGCCGCCATCGCGATCTAGTTGCCGCTTTCGTCGTTCTTCAGACATGACTCATCCTTATATCATGGCGAACTTTATGGCGACGATCAGGCCACAACATTGAGTGCGCCGGGAAGCACATCCAGTTCCTCGCAATGCAGGGTCAAAACTTCCCCGTCGACCATGACGTCGACTGGTGCATCCAGGTTGAACTCGATACGCCCTGTGCCCTTGCGCTCGGCCAGCGGGTGCTCGATATGGGTGCCGTCATAAAGGCCTGGTAGATTGCGGATCAGGCCGAGACGACCGATCGGCCCCCACCGGACATACTCCACCAAACCATCGTCGATTTCCGCTTGGGGAGCAATCATCATTGTCCCTCCGGTGAACTTACTGTTGTTGAAAGTCAGGAAGAGGCAACGCCGGTCGTCAAAGGCCTCCGCGCCTTCGACGCGAACCGGAAAGGGGCGGCGCTTGAAGCGAGCCAGGGTTAGAAAGATCGAAGCTTGGTACCCCAACTCTCCCCAGTGGCTGAAGCGTCGAGCGCGCAGGGTGGCGACATCTGCGGAGAATCCCATACTCAACAAATTGATGTAATGGATCACTCCGGTGCGGTGACGCAAGCGCATTACATCACAGGCCCGGCTCCGGTGAGCGAGTAGAGATTCGATCGCGTACTCGACGCCCTGATGACTGAAGTCGCGCAGAAAAGAATTGCCGGTACCGAGCGGCAAGAATCCCAGGGTCGGCCGCTCTCCGGCGAGGGCCTGAGGGTAGAGGCCATTCACGATTTCATACGAAGTACCGTCGCCACCGACAGCGATGAAGCTCCGGACACCGCGCGCATAGGCCTCGCGCGTAATCGCAGTCGCTTCGCCCGGAGCGCGGGTGGCCGCGACCTTCACCTCGATACCGCCGGCCCGCAAGCGCTCCAAGGCAGGGCCGAGCAGTTTCCGAGTCCGCCCGCCTCCTGCCGCCGGATTCACAATTGCAAGATAGTTTTGCCCCAAGGTTCAGGTTCCGTTTTTACAGTAGGGAATGATCTGCGCGTTAAGACTTACGCACGATAAATGCTACTTCAGCAGCGGTCACAATCCCACAATTGCGTCCCGGTTTACCGACTTGCCAATCTCCTCCGCTAACATTTGCCGCTTAATCTTCATCGAGGCCGTTCGGGGGAAGTCTTTCTCCACGACCAGATATCCGCTGACCCGCTTGAAATCAGGCAGGCGGCGATTTCGCGCTGAGATATCGTCCAGCAACTGGCTGTCGAATTTCTGATTCTGCTCTAAGCGCAGCACGAGGACCAGGCTTTCGCGCCCGAGTTCTTTCTTCGGCCAAACGTAGTTCGCAGCAAAGACCGTGTACTCTTTCACGGGCAGACCATCGAACACAGTTTCAATGTCCTCCGGGTAGATATTCTTACCACCCTCCGTCACGATCATGTTCTTCTTGCGGCCGAAGAGTTGCAGATGGCCGCCGCTCTCAAAACGGCCCAGATCGCCTGTTAGGAGCCAACCGTCGACGATCGTTTCCAAAGTCAGTTCGGGATCATCGAGATAGTGCGACATCACGGTCTTGCTACGAACCGCCACTTCCCCGACGCCATCGGCATCCGGATTCAGAATGCGCAGTTCGACGCCGGGCAGCGGCTTGCCGACCGTATCCGCACGGAACGGTTTGAGATCGTTGAGCGTGAGTGCGGTGCCAGCTTCAGTGAGCCCATAGCCGTTCACGACGGGAACGCCGAGATCGTAGAAGAACTGCATGGTGGAGGGCTCCATGAATGCCCCACCGGTAATGAGCGCAAGCACTTCGCCACCAAATCCGCGATGAACGTTCGGCAGCAGCATGCGGCTGAGTTTCACGTTCGGACGGCGGCGCGTCAGCAGGCGGTTCGTCGCGATCATGGTATTTAGGAAAGCGCGCTTCCACGATGGAAGTTCGTCGAACTTCGCGCGCAAGCCGCGCTCCAGGTTCTTCACGATCATCGGGACCAGAGATACGTAGGTGATACGGTAGCGCACAAAAGCGTCGCGCACGAACTCGGGTCGCAGCGTGCGCAGGTGGACCACGCACGCTCCGCACACGAAGGGACCAATGAACCCCACCATGAAATCGATGGCGTGATTCGTAGGCAGAATGCTCAGATAGCGCACGCCCGGCCAGAACGGATACCAGGCAGTGAGTGCGCGGCACTGCTCCAGATAGTTTTCGTGGGTGAGGACGCAGCCCTTGGGGCGGCCGCCCGTACCCGACGAATAGACGATGCAGGCGACGTCGTCCTTCTGTCGCATGACGAAATCGGGAGCGCCTTTGCGCTTGAAGTCCTCCCAGCGAAACGCGCCCGCCAACTCCACGCCCAGCGGGGCTTCGGTTACGAGAACGATCTTGGTGGCAATCTTCTGGAAGTCGGGAGACTCCATGATCGCGCGCCACAGGTGGTACTCGACGATGAGCACCTTGGCCTTGGAGTGGGCGAGAAGTTGCAGGTGCTCAGCCGCGGTCAGTTTGTAATCCAGTGGGACTAGCACGCCTCCGCAATAAAAGATCGCGTAAGCCGAAATCAGCCATTTCGACTGATTTGTCATGATGATGGCGGCGCGATCGCTGGCGTCGAAGTCGGCGTCCTCGAGAGCGCGGGCCAGGGGCAGAGCGATTTCTTTGAAATCGGAATACGTGAGGCGGACTTTTTCGCGGTCGCGCTCCGCTTCGATCAGGCAGACTTCGGAGGAAAAACGGTCGAGCGCATCGCGCAGCGCCGCGCCCAGACAGGTATATTGGCGGAGATCGAGCATCAACCTTTCATTTCACCACAGGGACGGGTGCGCGTGGGGAAAAGCTTAGTAATCAATTCATTACCTGCCGAATCTCGATTGTGACTTCAAGGGCTAGAGCCGTGCTTGAATCTTGCCCGCGAGCGTGCGGAAGTCGGTCACGCCGTGCAGTTCGTAATCCGGGAGTTCGACGTGAAAGTGGTTCTCCAGGCGCGTCAGCAGATCGAGTGTCTGCAGGCTGTCGATGCCGAGCGCCTTGAAGAAATCGCCGTCGGGTGAAAGTTTCTCGCGCGGCACCTTGAAGTGCGCCGCGGCCAAGGTAAGGATTTCGTCGAGAGTCTGATCGGCTGTTTGCATATAAGTTACTCTCACCTGTTTTGCGATTCCTGACAGCGCCCGGTTCTCACGGCAAATAGGGCTGTGCGTCTGTGCTCTCTACGAACTTCTTCAATCCAGCTTGCACGGCTGGCCGCGAAAACAGATCGCAAAAAATATCAATTTCCCTGCGCAATTCGTCATGCGGCACCGGCTTGATGAATCGCTTGGCCGCAACCGCGGTTTGCCGGTCGAACTTTCCCAACTGGGCGGCTGTCGCGCGGGCTGCGCGCAACGCCTCGCCCTCCGAGACGACCTGGCTGACCAAACCAATCTGCTGGGCTTTTGTCGCGTTGAAACTCCGCCCGGTCAAGAGCAGGTCGCGCACCACTGCGTTCCCCAAATCCCTTTTCAGGCGCGGGATTCCGCCAAATCCGGGGATGAGTCCCAACCTCAGTTCCGGAAAACAAAAGCGCGCCATTTTGTCAGCGATGATCAAATCGCAGACCAATGCGAGTTCAAACCCTCCTCCGAAGGTCACTCCATGCACTGCGGCAATCGTGGTCAGAGGAGCCGCATCTATCCGATTCAGGACGCGGTGTATGCGCTCCAGAAAATCGCGTACGCCGCTGGCGGCCTCGGACCTCCCCATGGCTTCGGACCGCTCGTAAAGCTCTCGCAGATCGGCGCCGGCGCAGAAACCGCACTTCAATTCGCTGTGGATGATCAGAGCATGCGCGTCTTTCTCCAGATCGTCGAGCGCCGACACGAATTGTTCCAGTTCATCGAGCGACAGTGAGCCCAGTTCGTTGCAGGGGGCGCGGTGGAGGGCCAACTCGATGACTCCACTCTGCACCTGCCACGACAGCGCTTGTCCTTGAAATTGCTCCACGCCCAATGCCTTCCCTTTGTGTGTCACCCTACACCGCCTGCTTCACTTGATACATCTCTTCGATCTCGTTCTTCATGCGCGCCGAAATCAAATCGCGTTTCAGTTTGCCGTTCGCCGTGAGCATCCCGTTTTCGACGGAGAACGGCTCCTGCCGCAGGCAAAACGCCCGCACTTGCTTATAGTGCGGGAAGTGGGGATTGATGGCATCGAGCGCGGTCTGCACTTGCTCGCCGGACACGCTGCCCGTAACGATTACTGAAAGATATCCGCGACCATTGCCAACGATGACCACTTGCTGCGCCCCCGGCAACTCGCGAGCGACCTCGTCTTCGGTCGTTTCCGGGGCGATCTTGTGGCCGGAGCCGAGAACGATCAGATTCTTGATTCGCCCCACGATGCGCCAGTTCCCTGCTGCGTCCATCTCACCCTGGTCACCGGTATGGAACCATCCGTCGCGCAGGACGTCCGCGGTCTGCTGCGGACGGTTCCAGTAGCCGGGAAACACGTTCGGTCCGCGAACTACGATCTCGTCGTTATCACCCAGCTTCATCTCGATGCCGGAGATCGCGGGGCCGACACGCCCAGGCACGACGTTGTTCGGATCGTCCATGGTGCAGATCCCGGTCGTCTCCGTCAGTCCGTAGACCTGCAAAACGGGGATGCCGAGCATGCTGAAATAATCCTGGGTTTCGGGAGTGAGGGGAGCCGAACCGCAGATCAGGGCTTTCAGATTCGCGCCCACCATTTTCTTGCGAATCGCCGGGAAGACCACGGTTTTGGCCAGCCAACCCCAGAGAGCATCGCCCGGCTTCGAACTTTGCTCTTTTCCCCGCGTCCGTGCGGCCTTGGCGCGTGAATAAATCGTGTGAACGACGCCGCCCTTTTGAGCGATCTGCTCGTCCACCGCGCGCCGCATCCGCTCAAGCAACTGCGGCACATTCAGGAAATAGTGCGGAGCAGTCGCCGGCATGTCGGTTGGGATCTTCGTCAGGTCGGTGTTCAGTGTCACCAGGCTTCCGCGCAGCAGGAAAGTCAATACCGCGATCCAGGAAGCGCAGAAACTAAACGGCAGGTAATGAAAAATACGGTCTTGCCCTAATCGGCCACTCATCAGCGAGTCCAGTCGCGCCGAGGTGCAACCCAGCATGAACCCGACGTTCGCCGCAGTCAGCACCACACCCTTAGCTTCTCCCGATGTGCCCGACGTGTAGATGATCGTGACTGGATCCTCGTCGCGAACCTGTGGGCGATCGAGCGAGACTCCCTCGACCCCTGAAAAAATCTCATCCAAAAGAAAATGGCGTGGTGCTTCAGGGCCACCGGCACCCGGCCAGTTCTGCAGGATGCCGTCGCGCAGGGTCGCATCCCCGCAGCACACCAGCGACGGCGTGCTGTCTTTCATCATCGCGACCAGTTCCGCCGGAGCCTGGCGGAAATAGAGTGGAACGACAATCAGCCCCTCAGCCATTGCCGCCAGATCGACCGCTATCCACCGGATGCTGTTCGCAGCCAGCAGGCCGCAGCGGTCGCCTTTCGTCAATCCCTTCGCGGCGAAAAACGTCCGCGCCTTGCGGATCAACTCGAGTAGTTCGCCACCGGTCACACCGGTAACTTGGCCGTCGCGGATTTCCTGGAGCACCCGGGTACCCGCCGCGGCCTTGAGTTGCGAAAATATTTCCCCGACAAATGGCATGTCTTTCGTACCGGAGAATCGGCGGATTCAGCTGTAAGCCGCCACCAACTGGCGAAGCGAGGCGTTCATGGGCGGGAGATAATCTTCCCAACTCCATTCGCCGGTGCGTGTCTGGAAGTCGGGATAGCGACGTTGGACTTCCTCCTCGAAGAAAACGCCCATGCGTGCCATCACTTTCAGATTCTTCACCACTGTGCGCGCAATGCCGTCGGCGATGCGCTCGCCCTGCGTGGCCAGTGTTTCGAGAGCCACCAGCAGCTTCGGTTCGAGATCCGGGTCATCGACAGTCATCAGCAACTCCGGATGGCCGCGCTCGCGCATCAGATTGCGAATGCGCTCATCCATGGTGATACCCGCCGAAGGCACGAGTGCCGGCATGGAAGTCACGATGCCGTGATAACGCGAAGAAGCCATCATGTGGCAGGCGCGCAGAATGCTGACCAGTTCATACATGTTGTACTGGTCCGAACTCAGAACCGGCACTCCGCCGAGTTTCTCGGAGATACGGCTGGCCGCACGCACATCCATGCGCTCGGTCGCCGCCAGAATCACGAACACCTTCCGCTGCTTGCGAAAGGCATCCACAGCCTTCGCAATGGAACTCAGGTAGTGCTCGTAGGCGCGATCGGCTGCCGGGCCTGAGTTATGGAAGTACGGCCCGCGATAATGGCTCTTCTTGTAGGCACCAGTCAAGCTATGAATAGCGGCTTTTGCCACCGAAGCTTTCACCGGCCATTCGAACGGATTGATCGGGCATACAACAAGGACAGGAGTCTTACCGTCCCAGCCCACCTGCCGTAAAACGCTTTGGCCATACTCCGCCGGTCGTGGCTCGAAAGTCCATGCAGTATCCGTACCGATCTCGGTCGGTACGCCCAACTCGCGCAACACGGTCCGCGACTCTTCATTGCGGGTGATGACGAGCGAGTTCTTGCAGTAGCGTCCGCACATCTTGGCGAGCAGTGGATCCATGTGGCCGGCTTCTGCGCCGTATCCGACAGAAAGTTTGTTCTCCACCGCGGCTATGCCGAGGGAGCCAATCATCATCGTGGTGAGGGCGTTGGCGAACTTGCTCTTGAACATGGAGCCTTCGCACGCGACGACGCCGTGATGCTTTGGAACTTCGTCTGACAAGAATGGCGGAAAGATATCGGGCAGATGCACTTGCTTGGTGCCCTCGAAGTAGCCTTTCGAGAACTCGAAGTTCTGGCTCATGACGCTGAACTCGACCCGCTCCGCGCCCAAAATGTGACGGATCTGGCGCAGCATTTCGTCCACGCGCACATCGGAGCCCATGTTGCGCGTGCCGTTGTAGCCGGCAAAGAGCAGCTTCAGCCTTTCGCCCGGTTGCCAGGGATTGTGTCCGCCCAGCATCCATCGGGCTTTCGCCCGTTCTATGTTACCGCTGACCCACGCTTCCAAAACAAAGTCCATCATGCGGCAGTCCCTCCTGCGGCAGCGGGCCAAGGCTTGTAGTTGTATTCGAAGTTATTCTCGCGGCTGAACTTGAGAAGCGGAAAACTGTACTGCGAGAACGGTACCGGCTTGCGCTTCAGTTCGGAGGTCACGCGAGTGTTATCGAACACCGTATTCCATACCAGATAGGGCATGAAGACTTTCATCAGCGAAGCACCCTTGGCCATCGCTCCCTTCCGATTGGAAAGGAAGTTGACGGAGCCGGAGAAGGGCTTCTCCGCAAACGGCAAAAACACCGGGCTACGCTTCTGCTGGGCGGCGGCCAGCGCCGTCGTCAACTCGCGGAACGTTTGCGATCCTGTGCCCGACGAAAGATGGTAGGTGTCGTATTGCGGCTGATCTTTCTGATGCAAGGTCGCAATCGCGTCGGCGACAAAATCCACGTTGACGATGTCGATCTTGTCGTTGGGACGAAACGGCAACGCCGGCAGGCCCGCCAGAAACACGAAAGCCTTGACCATATCGAACTGGGTCGTTTCCGCGTGACGGCTGTCACCCAGGACAATGCTCGGACGGAAGACCGTCTTGGGAGTATCCGGCAGCAAGACGCGGGTCATGTGCTCACAAAACTTCTTGGTGCGCGCGTAGGGATCGTAGTCTGAGCGGTCCCACTCGATCGATCGATCCTCGGTGACCACTTCATTGCTGCGCTTCCCCGCCACGGCCACTGTACTGACCTCGCTGAAGCGCCGCAAGCCGTGGTAGTGCTCGGCCTGACGCGCCAGGGTCAGCACCTCGAGCGTTCCCCGAAGATTCACGTTCAGGCAACTCTTCTCCGACTTACGGTTCAGCGATGCCGCGCAGTGGATCACGGAATCCGTGGTGTGCACCAGCCGGTCGTACTCGTCGCGGCCGAGACCAAAACCGGTCGAGGTCAGATCTCCGCAGAAGATTCGCACCTTCGTCTGCAGGTACTCGAAGAAGCGCGGAAAATCCAGGTGCATCTGCAGCGCACGCCACAGCCGCAACTGCGCTTCCTGCGGATCACGCGCCCGCACCAGCACGTTCAAGGATGCGCCGTGTCCCTCCAGCAGATTGGCGGCAACGTGTGCACCGATATATCCGGTCGAGCCGGTCAGGAATATCGCCACGTGGCTCCGTCGGTCCCAGTCTTCACGGCATCTCCGTTCGCGGGCGCAAGTTGAAAAGTGCGAGGAGGTCTGGCTTCAAGAGGCCGTCCCTCAATCAAAGGATACGTCCAGCGGCGCAGAGCCGGGATGTGAATGTTGATCCAGTACTCCCACCAGTCGAGGGAGCGGGTGTCGTAGCCGAAAATGTTTTGCTCTTCCGGCACGAGTGCGTACGAAAGCTTCTCGATGTTTTCCGCCGCGAAATCATGCTCGTTCAGCAGGATGAAAGGCTCGAACAGCTCAATGAGCTTTTCCAGACGCTCCAAGCTGCGCTCGGTCTTCACCAGCGGCGCCTTCTTGAGCGGCAGCGGCGACATGATGCGCTGAATGGACTTCACAATCGCCTTCTGCGCCGGCGCAGACATCCGGTTGTAGCGCGTCTTCGAAACTGGAATCGCATCAAAGCGCAGGCGTAGCCACGATTCCAGACCTTCCTGGGCGCGGTAGTGCTTGCGGTGCGCCAGAGACGTCAACTCGATCGACCGGCCCATGTCGCAGGGGTTGGTCACAGAGGTCGCGAGTTGGTACATCGCGTCATGCCTGCGCTCCATCACGGCTGCGGCAATCAGGGTCATTCCGATGCAAACGGCGTCTACGGGAATAATATCCAGCCGCTTGCTTTCGTTCGTCGGCAATTGGCGGAAATAGGTGCCAAGCAGATACGACAGTGAGGCAGAAGTGTTGATGCCCTCGTTCCACCCGGGGAACGGCTTGGCAACGGACGTCTCAACGATCGCGGGACGCACCACCGCGACCGGCAGTCCGGCCCCGTGTTTCGCGATCAACGACTCCGCCAAACTCTTGGTGAGCGTGTAGGTGTTCGGCCAGCCGAGTTCTTTGGCTCGCCGCGTTCCGCCCTCGGTCAGATAGGTCTTGAGCCAGCGGACGCGGTTTTTGCGGATCTGATTCTCGAGAGCCGCGCCCTGCAGGTTTTTCGCCGCATGTTCCTTGGACTGTGCCTGCATACGCAAGCCTGACGTGACTTCGTCGCTCTCGGCCTGCACCTCGGCCTGCTTCACGAATTCCTGGAGCGAGCGCCATTCCTGCTCGGCGTCGAAATCTGCCAACCCGCGCGGATTGTAGTTGGGCGTCAGTTTCTCGCTGACCCGCCCGTCCTGCTCGCCGGCCACGTAGCAAGTGGAGAGATGCAGGAGCCCGGCATGATCCGCCGATCGGACAAAATCGAGAATATTGACCGCGGCGTCGGTGTTCGTCGCCAGAGCATCGCGCAGGTCGGGATTGAAGTCGGTCAGGCCGGAGCTATTAATAATGAGATCGAGATTTTTCTGCAGGCGGCGGGCCGTCTCGGCGTTGAGTCCGAGTCCCGACTGGGTGACGTCCCCTTCGACGACCTCGATCTTGTCGTGCAGGAAGTCGAGGAGCCGGTCGCCGTGCCGGTCAAAGAGCGGATCGAATACCGGCGAGTCCTCCACCATCTTCTCGAAGCGGCGTTCGGCCGGATTCGACTTCTGTCGGCGAATAAGGAGATATATTTTTTTTACGTCGGGCAAATCCAGAAGCGTGTTCGCCAGCCAGACCTTGCCGATGAAGCCGGTAACGCCGATCAGCATGACGTGCTTTCCCGCGAATGCCCGGCGAACGGAAAATCCTGGGGCCCGTCTCTGCCCCTCAAAATGGACGATGGGCCGGGTTGGCGCGAACGGCCGCCGCTCGGCAGGAATGACTGCGGCGCGCAAGTCTTCCACGGAGATATCGAGTTGTCGCGCCAGAGTCTTCGGAGCCCTGCGCCCGTCTGGATTCTCTTCCCGAATGCGCGCGAACGCCCCGCGCGGACGGATCACGGGCTCGATTAACCTGCCCGTCGCGGTGCCATCCCGAAACTCGAGGCGGTTGGCCACGATCCGCTTGACTCCAAGATGTTGCGCCAGCGGACGCATTACATGGTCCAGCCCCTGGCTGACCAGCACAACCTCCGCGCCGGCTTCAACCAGTTCCTGTACTTTGCGCGCGCCACGCTCTTTCAGGCGGGGCTTGAGCTTGTAGAGGAAGAACTCTTCCCCGAGCAGGTCCAAGCGGTCGCGGGTCACTCCACGCAGGACGGCGTGCACGGCGCGGGTGGCAAACTTGCGGTTGGTGGAATAGAGAAACGGCCGCAGCAGGGCCGTCAGGAAGATCTGCCCACGCCGCCGGAAGCGCTCGGCAAAGGTCTGGGCGTTCCACGTGAAGAACGCCACGGGCTCGACCACGGTCAGGTCGAGCAGGCTGCCCTCAACCCGCCAGTAGACGGTGGGGGCCGTACTGGAATTGTGGTTTGTCGATTCCAAAATTGGTGATCGTTCCTCTATGAGGCTTCCGTTCGCTGGTGGTCAGACGAAGTTTCTATTGTAAACAATTGAGGGGACGACGCGAAGTCGAAACCCTCGGCTTTCTGGTAACTCGACGGTGCGCGGGCGGGACGCCCCCGCTACAGCTGGCAGGTTGCCGGCGCTACGGGGAAGCACTTTCTCTTGGCCGACGGCCGACGATTAGGGCGACTGTGCCACTGATGGCCAGGGTCGCAGCGATCGCCAGGAACCCGCCGCCAAATCCGCCGTTCGACGTCCGAAAGAACCCGATGATGTCCGAACCGAAGTATCCGCCCAGGTTCGCCAGCGAGTTGATCATCGCGATTCCAGCGGCTGCCGGAAGGCCGGCCATGCGTGTGGTCGCCATCGCCCAGAAGGGTCCCACCATGGCCTCGGCCCCGGCCATCCCGAGTCCGACGCCCGCAATCACGAGCGCAGGGGCCTTGCCGTAGGCTGCAGCTACCAAAGCCGCTGCTGCGCAGAACGCCGGAACCGCCGTATGCCAGCGCCGCTCTCCGGTACGATCCGAGCGCATTCCGACCAGCACCATTGCAATTGTTGCCACTACGAACGGAAGAACGGCAACCAGGCTCGTCTCGAAATTGCCCAGCCCTGACAACGATTGAATCAGGCTTGGTAGCCAGAACGTAACCCCATACATGGTGGTAGATACGCCAAAGTAAACCAGCGAAAGCATCCAAATTCTAGGGGCGATCAAAACCTGCCAGAAACTACCCTGTTTAAGACGCGACTCCGCTTGTTGTTCGCCGGCTAGTTTGTCCAGCAGCCAGCCGCGCTCCTCGCCCTTCAGCCAGGTGGCATCCTCCGGCCGGTCCGAAAGCACCCAAAGAACGACCGCTCCCAGCAGAATGGCTGGAATGCCCTCCATGAGGAACATCCATTGCCATCCCGAGAGCCCTTTGCCGGTCAGGCCGAGCAAAGCCCCCGAGACCGGGCTGCCGACGATGCCCGCGAGCGGGTTCGCGGTCATGAACCAGGCGACGGCGCGAGCGCGGGCACGCGCCGGGAACCAGCGCTTCATGTATAGGATCATGCCGGGAAAAAATCCCGCTTCGGCGGCGCCCAGCAGGAATCGGAGGCTATAGAAGCTGATGGGCCCTCGGATGAAGATCATCAAGCAAGAAATCACTCCCCAGGTCGCCATGAGGCCTGCAATCCACCTGCGGACGCCAAACTTCTCCAGCACCAGATTGCTCGGAAGCTGAAAGAAGAAGTAGCCGGCAAAAAACATTCCCTGGGCGCGGCCGATGACCCGGTCGCTCAAGCCAAGCTGGCCTCGCATCTGCAACACGGCAAAGCTCACGTTGATGCGGTCGAGGTAGGCGACGAGGTAGAGGAGGAAGAGAAACGGCATCAGCCGCCACATCAGTCGGGAGACTACGGCGGATTCAAGACGGTCCGGGGCGGTTTCCAAGGTGCGTGCCAGTGGTGCGAATGTTCCGTGGTGCGAGGATTCTACGCTAAGCCGAGCTTTTTCCGAATCTCGGCTACGATCTGCTCCGGTGTGGCTGCGATTTGCACGGTCACCGCTTCGTTTGGTTCTTCCAGGTCAGCGAACTGGCTGGTCAGAATCTGTTCGCCAGCGAAATGGCCCTGACGCGAGCGCAGGCGGTCTGCGATCAAGTCTGCACTTCCCTTCAGGTATACGAACCGCACCTCCGGCCCCACGTCGAGTTCCTGGCGATAGCTGCGCTTCAGGGCTGAGCAGGCCAGCACAACGTTGCGCTGCTCGTCGATCCATTGGGTGATCGCTTTGCGCAGGCTGTCGAGCCAAGGCTTGCGGTCGTCGTCGTTGAGGGAGATTCCATGGCGGATCTTTTCTACATTGGATGGCGGATGGAAGTCGTCGGCGTCGGAGAATTCCCAACCGGACTGTTCAGCGAGCAGACGGCCGACGGTCGTCTTGCCCGCGCCGACGACTCCCATCACGATCACGATCATGGGTGAGGATTGTAGCTTGCCTGAAATCCCGGACAAAGCATCTTTGCTTTCGGGCGTGCGGGCGAGACGCCCGCACAGCTTGCCCTGAGCCCTGCGAAGGGACAGCCGCCGGGACGCGGCGCTACAAGAGCTACTTCTTCGAATACGTCTTCTGCGCGCCCGTCCTCGCGTTTGTGACCGTGAAAGTGCCGTCGGTTTGCGCTTCGACTTTGAGGTATTTCCCCTCGCAGTTTTCTTTCACGTTCGCAATGCGTTCAGCGTCGATGTTGTGGGCTTTGTCCGAGTCGGCAGCGTAGTGCAACTGCCACAGATCTTCGAGGCCTGGAGAATCGTGGACGATCTGCCACGCCGCGGGGCTCGAACCCTTGCGGGGTCCGTTGTCGATCACGGCTACTCGTGGATGCAGGGCCCAATCCAGAGCCTTGGGATTCGACAGGTCCGCTCCGTGATGCGTCACCAGAAACAGATCGACCGTGCCGATCAGGTTATTGGGGCAGGCGATCTCAAGCTCTTTCTTCTTGGTGAGATCGCCGAGATCGAGGAAGCGAAACTGCCCATAGGTGATGAGAACGCCCACGGAACGGGCATTCTCAGTATTGTCCTCAGCAGCGGCAGGCTCGGAACCGCAGTAGGAATTCGCCTCCCCAGCACCCGGCAGCGGTTTCGTCAGATGATCTCCGGCCGCGGCCAGCACCTGAACCTGGAGGCCTTTGATCGGGAGCCCCCACCCGGGCTTGACGACGACATGGGCATGGCCCGCGATCGCTTTCTCGTAGGCGGCGTAGTCGGTGCGCGTCACTTCGGAGTCTTCTAGATTCGGCCCATGGTCGACGAACGTGCCCACCTTAATCCCGTCGACCAGTTGAGGCACGCCGCCCACATGGTCGCGGTGATAGTGGGTGATCAGGACGTAGTCGATCTGCTTGAGGCCCGCCTGATGAGCCGCGGCCAGGATCCGGTCGGCGTCGCGGCCTTCATATCCGGGCCAGCCGGTGTCAATGAGCAGCGACTCTCCTGAGGGACTCACGACCAGAGTCGCCTGACCGCCCTCCACATCAATGAAGTAGATCTGCAGGGACTTCGGACTGGCGGCAGCGTTGGCGCGAGGTGTACTCGCACCGACTAAGCATAGGCAAAAGCAAACAACAGCTGTCAGGACTCGACGCATCGGTTGGCACCTGATTTGGGAGATGTTGCCGAAGATTATGCCACGGGGCGGGGGAAATGCGTCAGGGTTGTTTTGCATGGGAACGGTAAAGCCAGAAGTGAACCAGCAACATCACGACAATGTTTACGCCGCGCAGCTTTGAAACCAGCTTTAAGGACAGTTGGTCGGAGACGGACGACCGGCGAACCGGGACTCGATCCACCCAATCTGGTCCCTCACGGAGTCGCCAATGACTCTTCCCGCGTCGAGGTTGGGATATCGTTCCCATTGAACCCGATCGCCTTGTTTGCACATGCGAGCAAACGCTTGCGCCCGAATAGTTGGGGGAATTGCTGGATCGGCATCCCCCGTGATTACGAAGATTGGACCATACGCTCGAGTCTGGCCAAGCTCATTGCGATCAAAATACCTGCGCACGAATGAATTGGTCTCCCACGCTGGCTTCACGATCTCCGCAGCGGACAAATCTGGGGTCGTCGTTGACGGAGAGCACGTCTGCTCCAGTTGGTTGTAGCGTGCCAGGGCCTTCTCCGTCAGCATGTGGGTTACTTGGAACTGCGGGTAAACCGTCTTAATTCCATAAGCGAGGGACGTAAGCAGGGTGCTGGCAGAACCGTTCACGGGACGCTCATAGGTTTCTCGCACGCTGGCAAGAACTGAAATCGCGATAGCTCCGAGGTAATTTTGGTCGCGAACCTCGCTTTCCTTGTCTGCAAGTGCCGTCGCTGCCAAAGCTCCCTCGGCCTCGCCCATGACAATCCACCTCGCGCCCAACTGGGGCGCGGCAGCGCGGGCTGCCAGAACGGAATTGATGACGTCGCTCGCATTGGACGGACCATCCAGAA